>WBZO01005738.1_pt2 | contig 12066 bp, 10 predicted proteins | sample 5204261 | NCBI WGS metagenome assembly WBZO01 (sample SAMN12412400, study PRJNA552823) | activated sludge metagenome | isolation source: activated sludge from anammox sidestream of wastewater treatment plant... | place: USA: North Carolina | collected 2017-09 | reverse complement strand
AGAAACCCGGGGAACTGGTATTCGTCCAATAATCGTCTCTTTTTTCCCATAGGGTAATCATACAGATTTTATGACCCTTTTAAAAGCTCTTCTCCCTTTATCTAAAGCCATCTTATACTAATTTGCTCTCTCTTTTACCCACACAACTACACGATGACCCTTCATTTTATTACTTTTTTCGCAATAATTAATACACAAGGGCACAAACAAAAACTACTGTTTTTTAGAGACTTTGTGGCAACCGTGATTTTCCTTAGCATGACGCTATAAAACAAAAAGGCAATCAGAAGCGTTCAGAATGACCAAAAGAAACCAGAATGTAAAATTTATTGCCTTACAAATCAAAAAGAGTATAATTTTATAGACGCATTAGTTAACGCCCTTTAATAAATTTACTTTGGTTAATTGTCTGGTGATTCTAATTTTAAAAGGAGTAAAAATATGGTTACAACCATGAAGCAAGAAAATAAACCCGTTAAGGTTAAGCAATATATTATCGACGAGCATGGACGCAAGGTAGCAGCAATTATTGAGATCGAAGAACTTAACCGAGTGGAGGAATTGCTTGAAGATTTATCAGATATAAAATCTATTGAAGACAGGAAAAATGAGCCTAACGAAGATTACGAAAACTACCGTAATAAAAGAAAGTCGTAATTATCGTGTATAAGTTAATTATCAAAAAATCGGCAAGGAAAGAACTTGATAATATTTCCAACCCCTTCTTTTAAAAAATCGACGAGGCCATCTTAGCTTTAAAAAATAATCCACATCTTTATCCTCAATCTAAAAAATTAAAGGGCGAAGACAAGTATCGGTTACGTGTAGGTGATTTCAGGGTAATTTACACCGTTGATGAAAAACAAAAAATTATCACAATATACCGCATTAGACATCGCAAAGACATTTACCGATAGTCCTATTTTGGGGATACATTGGTAACGCTAGTTTTGAAATTTTAAAACTAAATGTTAAATGAATTATTGTGAATAAAATGTGAACACAATATCCCAAACCAGTACAAAATAAACCAAAAATGAATTTTCGATTTTCAGTAGCAAACTAAACAAAATAAAAAACTTAAAACTAAACTAAAAAAAGTTTGATGACTCGGAATTTTTATGGCATTCAAAAGGTCAGGGGTTCGAATCCCCTCAGCTCCACCAATAAAATCAATAGTCGCAGGCATTTGACACTTCACTCTTCACCCTTTTCCGCAACCGTAACCATATTGTAGTCAGCTCCAATATTCAGACGCCATCCCTCAGATTGTCGGGATAATGGCATGCTTGCCTAAACGCCATACGAATATCTCTATGTCCCGGCAACTTTACAATTTTACAAATATCCTCACCTTTTTGTACTAAACGTGTAACAAGGGTACGTCTAAGGGTATGCGGAGCAACATCGTTAATACCTGCCTTTTCCAATACACGGTCAAGCGCTCTCCTGAAATTATCACTATCAATTCGGCCTCCAGCGCTGCCTGTAACGGATGTTCACCCCAGAGTGAAAAATAAAAAAGCTGAGAAAGTCTTAATTTTATTGGCTTTTCTACTGTTCGGGGAGTTTTTTTCGTAACTACCCGCAGGTTCCGCCTCGATAACGCCCCTGGTAACGGTATCTGCAATGTCTCAAAAAATTCATGTGATTGTTGTCGTGGGTGCGGCATCTTCTAACCATGCGCTTTTTGACCTTTCACCTTCGCTTCTATTGAACAAATAGTCTTCAATTGCTCGAGACCTCCCTCCACAGTCAGATCAATATTCGCTCACGCGCTGAGCCGCCTTCGGATTATCAGGTACGCAAGTATCACCATAAACATATACCCGGCCGTACTCTCTTCTTTTCCCACATACACAGGACGAATCTAAAGATTCACCTCATACACCCCCGAAATACCTTCTCCACCTCTGGCAAATCCTTATTTCGGTTATGTACCAGATCTGTGTCCGCTTCGTCCTTCGTGAAGTCGGTCTTGATTACGTACCATTTGTCAAGTTATGTCTTCGGTTACAGGGTGGCACGGACTTTGTTTGTCCGTGTGTTATATTCCAAATCCGTGTGTATATTCAAACGGCATGGACAAACAAGTTTGTCCATGCCACCCCACAACCCGCTTGGATAAAACAAAATTTCCTATACAATTGCGTTAAGGAGTAGCATGAAAAGCGGTAATAGGGAGCAACGGGCGGTTGGAGACGGAATGGCTGGAAGACGGATGCATGAATCAGCAATACCGAATGGAGGGTACAAATGGCTTAGTCAGATGGACAAGGTATACTCAAGCGGGAACTTGTGAGCATCCTGGAAGAAGGCGAAAAGGAATGGAGGGACAGAGGGAGTAGACCAGCAGGGTATTGAATTGCATGAGAAGGAAGCAGAAAAGAATCGTGTGGGGCTAGAGAAGATACTCAAATCCAGGGATGGGCCGTTTGAAACGAGTGAGACTAAGAAGTGTTCTGAGAAAGTGTCGAGGAGGGAAGTTGAGAAGCCAGGGTGCAGACCATCAGAGATGGCTAAATACGTATTCTGCTAATCTTGGGCTATTCACAGGAACCGCAGTTCATGTGTTAGCCTATCAATCTTGAAGTACTCTTTGACTGGAGAACTGTCTATATGGTTCGGAGCTTAGGAGAGGCAAGAGCCTCTCCTAAGCCCTATTCAGACAACATTATTCCTGCAGAGGATTTTTCAAAACCTGAATTGTTATTTTTTTCGTAACTATTCAGCGTACTTTCGCTCACAAACCCTATGAGTGATCAAAATATTGATTCTGTAATCCCGAAGGGATGTCATTATTATAGCATATCGTTATGCAATGTTAACCCTGTAGGGGGGTGGCATGGTATCATTATTTTCTCGATATTTCACCCCTACGAGTTTGAATGTTATGGTGCGTTTCTCTCTCTCTATAATCATGTCATCCCTTCGGGGTTTTCCCGTCTGCCCGTTTTCCCTATCGGCTCCTAACTATTCTGAGAAAATATTCTCTCTCACCATCAGTTTCTCTGAACAGTTACTTTTTTTTTACATTTTTCAGATTTTTATGATTAAATCTCACTATTGCGCCACCCGTCTTATTCATAGCAGTAATAGTAAATGTTGCCTGGCCATTTCTGTCAGTATATGCTTCTGCCGGAGAGATATTCACAAATTTTTTTCCGTTCACTATCTTGACCTTTACTGGTAGGTTTTCAGACGGGAGACCGCCTTTGCAGGTTAGGGTTACGGTTTTTTGTGTGCTTGTTTCCCTTACAAGCCTCAGAGATTTTGGTTCTACATCAAGCTTTTTCACTTTGCAAGGCAGCGGAGTGGGTGTAGGCGCTGGTGTTGGCGTTGGGATTGGGGTTGTTGTAAGTGTAGTAAAAGAAATTTCACTACCATAGGTTGTCCCTTCGCTATTCTGCGCTACAATCCTGTAATAATAAGTCGTTTCAGCCGACAAACCGCTTATGTCAATGCTTACCGCTGTGTCACCGGAACCACTCACCGTCTGCGTTGATAATTTATTAGGATAAGAATTACTGGTCGTACCGTACTCGAACCATGCCGTTGTATTCAATCCATTGGCATTGACGGTACCATTCAAGGTTGCTGAGTTTGATGCTATATTTGACGGCAAATCCGTCGTCACCATGGGTGGCATTGTCATCTCACCTAAATTAATATCAACTTGTACAGGAGTGTTCCTGTCGTTGGTTGTACCGTCTCCCAATTGACCATCCGCATTATATCCCCATGTCCAGACAGTGCCATTCGGCTTCAAAGCAATAAGGTGGTGCCGTCCTGCTGCAATAGCGGCAATACCCCTTATTTCAGTGAATTGTACTGGTGACGTTCTGTGCCCAAAACCTACCCCGCCTTCAGAATGAACCCAATCATAATCCCCACAAACCCAAACAGAGCCATCCGATTTTAAGGCTACAGTGTGATTATTCCCACCAGCAATGCCGATAATACCGCTGAGTTCGCTTATCTGGACCGGTGTAGTTCTATCCGTTGTTGTTTCATCTCCAAGTGCGCCATTTCCATTATTCCCCCATGCCCAGACCGTACCGTCTGATTTCAGGGCAAGGCTATGATCATCACCGCAAGCAATAGCGATGATATCACTGAGACTGCTCACCTGTATCGGAGTGCTTCTATCTGTGGTTGTCCCGTCTCCCAATTGTCCATGATTATTATATCCCCACGCCCAGACCGTACCATCCGATTTTAATGCGAGACTGTGACCCCACCCGCCTGCAACGGCTTTAACATTACTAAGACCGGTCATCTGAACTGGTGTGTTTCTATCTGTGGTTGTCCCGTCTCCCAGTTGTCCATAATTATTTCTCCCCCATACATAGACCGTTCCGTCTGACTTGAGCGCAAGGCTGTGACTATCTCCAGCATCAATAACATCAATGCTACTAAGGCCAGCCACCGGTACAGGGGTGCTTCTATCTGTTTTACTCCCGTCTCCTAATTGTCCACTCCAATTTCCGCCCCATGCCCAAACAGTACCATCTAACTTCAAAGCAAGGTTATGCCCCCCTCCACTATCAACAGTACTAACACCACTGAGGCCACTCACCTGTATAGGAGTGCTTCTATTTGTATTTGTCCCATCTCCTAAGTGTGTGTATTCATTCGATCCCCATGTCCAAACCGAGCCGTTTGACTTCAAAGTCATAGAATGATAAGCTCCACCTGAAATTTTTGGAGTCGCCGTTGTTGGTGTTGGTGTAGGTATAGGCGTCGATATTCCATATTGAATCACCGTGAAGGTCTTGCCTGCAATGGCCATGGTTCCTGTGCGGGTGTCTGCACCAGGATTAGCCGATACCGAATAGGAAACCGTTCCAGTCCCAGTGCCGCTGCTGCCTGAAGTGACCATTATCCAGTCCGTATTGCTCGTTGCCGTCCAGTTGCAACTGTCTGACGAGGTTGTTACATCTGCCTTACCGCTCCCTCCACTGGCATTAAAAGATGCATTCGTTCCATTAATTAAATTATATGTACAATTTGAAGTAATCGCCAGCGGATTCCCTGTCCATGGAACCTCAGATGACCAGTTGCCGTTGCTACATTGAACTTTTAAATATATGTTATGGGAGCCTACAGATAAATTGTCTTTGCTGAAACTAGCACTCGTACCTATAACCCCGTCAAGGCTTGAACGCCAACTATAGGCCGTTATCGAATGACCAGACGAATCTGAGCCCGTTCCGCTGAAATTAACCGTTGTCTCTTGCGGGACAGGATTCGGAGATATGGAGTTTATGGTCGCGGCAACATCGTCGACTAATACAGTGTTAATAACGGTTACGCTTTTTGTAGCGTTTTTCGTGATTCCGCCGATCGTGTAGCTCGCCGAAACCGTCACCGACGTATCACTCATTACTTCTCCCGCACTGAATAACCCAAAGATGGAAATAGTTGTCGCTACCGAATCCTCGCTCCATGTCGGAGCCACGGCTTGCGACGAGCCGTCGCTAAAAAATGCGGTTGCCGAGTATTGTGTTGTGCTGTTTTCGTTCACCGAGCTTGCGCCGCTGATGGCAAGTGATGTGAGCGTCGGAGGGCTGGGCTTATTGATGACGATTACGTACTGACTTTCGCTACATGTGATTCCACCGGTCGTGTAGCTGGCGGAAACCGTCACTGTTGTATCGCTATCCACACCGCCCGCAGTGAGCAACCCTCCGCTGGAAATGCTGGTCGCGGTAGAATTTTCAGACCAACTTGGCGTAACCAACTGTGAAGTGCCGTCACTGAAAATAGCCGTCGCCGTGAACTGACCCGAACTGTTCTCGTTCATGGAAGTCGGCCCGCTAATGGTGAGGTAGCTGAGCAAAGCAGCAGAATTCACAACGGTTATTGGATAATTTACCGTAAACACTCCATAGGTGGCCGTGATTGTCACGGGTGTATCGCTGTTGACGATCCCGGTGGTCAAGAGTCCAGACGAAGAGATGGTTGTCGCACTGGAATTTTCGTTCCACGTCGGCGAGACCGACTGGATTGACCCGTCGCAGTTGACCACCATGGCGTTGTATTGCGCGGCGCTATTCTCCGCAACGTTTGTCGGTCCGCCAACGGCGAACAGCACAGGCGCCACAGGGTTAGGCACAGTTGCGACCACGCTTACATCGTCGATTCGAAATATTGTGTAGGACGAGGAATCTGTATCTGCATAGAACTGGAGAATCACGTTTTGGCCTTTGTAAGCCGCCAAATCCGCAGTCAAATCAATTGAAACCAAACTATAGCTTCCGGGTGTATTACCACCCCTGTCGGCTTCAGAGAAAGTTCTCAGTTTCTTGATTAAGATGTCCGATGGGGTTCTAAGATTGATATCCATCTTGTCGTACGCCATTGCTGCGCCTGGTTCTGCAGAGACGATATTGAGGTAGAAGTTGAGCACGACGGACGTTTCATCTGCGGGAATAGTGATCGTCTGGTGTAACGAACCCAATGCGTTGAATGACGTGCTCGTTCGATCGCCCACGTATGCATACCAAGTGCCTCCAGGCCGTGGGTAAGGACCTTGCAAGATACCAGCGCTGCCACTTGTCCCTCCGGGAAGTGTATTGGCATTCCAAATAATATTACCGGATTCAAATCCACCGTTTAGAACCACATTCTTTGTATTGTTGCCGCAACTTGCTGAATTAACGATTGTCACGTTCGCGCTTGCCGATTTTGTGATTCCACCCGATGTGTAACTGGCCATAACCGTCACCACTGTATCGCTACTCACACTTCCAGCAGCCAAAAGGCCAGAAGATGAAATACTTGTCACACTGGAATTTTCGCTCCAGCTTGTGCTTGAAGTAACCGTTGACGACGAGCCATCGCTGAAATGTGCCGTAGCCGTAAACTGCCCATTGCCATTCTCTGCGATAGTCGCTGGCCCGGAAATGGAAAGTCCCGTCAGTTGAACACTGCTTGACACCACCGTAAACGAGAATGGCAAGGATTCTGTGCTGCCATTGACTACTTTTACCTTCCAAGTTCCCGTCGCTGACTGGACGGTGAGGTTGTATTGCATTGAGGTCGCTGTGACGTTGATTGGCGTGCGAGGATAATCAATGTTCGCGGGATCGTAGAAAATGAGCGAGGAGGCGTTTGGATCGCTAGATGGCAAAAAGTTTGAACCGTAGATCGTAATGAGTTTAGGCGAGGAAGATGTCGGAAGCGTTGCAGGAGAAACAGAAGTGATTGTTGGTACTGGAAGAGATGACACCTGCAAGATTGCCTTTTCACTAAAGACCTGTCCAGCGCTATTCGTTACTCGGACTACATATTCACCGGCATCGCTAGGTAAAATAGAATCGAATACAAGGGCGGAGCCGGTCGCTTGATACTGCTGTCCATTCTTAAACCATTGGTAGCGTAATTCTTGTGAACTGATTGCATCAATACTCAAGGTAACAGACTGACCAGGACTTGTTGTTTGACTTTGCGGGTCAGTGATAATTTTGGGCAAAAACGCGAACTCAGCGATCAGGCTACGATACCATCCCACCTGAATGAAATTAAAAGGACATCCAGTTCCGTAAAGGCCACCAGGAATGGTTTGACCTTGAATACTCGCTGAAACTGTATCGGCATAGAACTCAATCGGTCCCGAGTGGTAATCGTAGTATTTATGATACTCGACCTCGGGGACCCACCCCCAATCCACTTGCTGATTGATGTCAGTTCCTCCTTCCTCCCGCCACGAAAACATCTTTACCTGAGTGCCCCAAGTTGGCGTTGTAGGCAACCAGTAGCATATCGAGAAGTTCGCAAGCGGATTCCAAAAAACCCCATCATCGGCAAAGTAATTCTCCATCCGGCGGATTCTGTCAGCATAAGACCATGACGTAGGTTCTTCCATTGCAGCTTGCGAGAAGAGCCCATCCCCCCGTTTAACGTCTTCAGGAATGAATGGATCAAGAAGCGTGATTTGAACGATAACATAGGGATTGTTCTCGTTCGCCATCAGAGTTTTTGCCGCTTCGCGTGCGCACCAAGCGCCTGCACTGTGAGCTATGAAATGAACAAATCTCAAGTTGGGAGAAATTTGTGCCAATTGCACACCTAGATTTGATCCGTGCCCTTTTGCATTAATCGCAGCTTTAGTCGCGTTTTTTAATGGACCTTCCAGACCGGATGAATCCCAGTTAATTAATCCGGTTGAAGCATCTTTCTCCCAATGATAGGTAATTAGCTTCTTATCTGAATTCAGGAGTTTGAGCTTCAAAATATTGAAGAGATAGTACAGAGCGGGAGCGTTACAGTCATCCTCATACCTATTGTATTCTTCACTTGGTATGCTATCCATAGCAGTCCAGCCGTGAATAAGCACTACAATATTTCGGGCACTCTCATCAATTGGACGATTATCCAACTCATTCGTCAAAGAAGTTGGAAAAGTCAGTTGCGCCTGTGCAAAAACCGGTAACAAAACAAAAATGATTAAGAAGCTGATGGATATATTCTTTATGATCGTGTTCCATCTCGTCCAGCCAACGAAAAGGAACGTGATCCAATCTAGTCGAATAGCAGCCGAAGCCGCAAATCTGTGATGCAAAAAGCCTGACAATTTGTTCCCCATGACCTACTGTCTCCTTATTTATTTTGCAAGGCTCGTTAAGAGAAATTTTTCTTTTTCTTAAAACAAAAAAGCCTTACTGCAAAGATATTTTTGTAAAACATCTTCGGCAGTAAGGCTGTCTTTTTTTATCTATAGAGACGTATGACCATACATCTCTACCACAAGACCCTTTCCTTTGCGTCCCCTGATCACTCAGGGTTTGCCCTTGTCGAAGTGCCTTTATATTAAAATTAAAATTATTCGTCAAGGAAATAATATGTTATTGGCGTGGCGGCGACCTTTTAATAATTTCTCCTTATCGAGATCGCACAATTGTGGAGACACGGGAGATGGCTCAGGATATTCCCCAGAAAATCGCCGAATCCGGAATTGTCGCAATAGCAGTAAACCGCCGTCAAGCGTTCGAATTGAACGAGAGAAGGCAATGCGAAGAGATGAAGAAATGCCGGTGCGCAAGACGGCCATGATGGAGTAACGCTGGAAGAGAAAAGGCTTTCGTTTCCCTTTTTGCTTTGCGCCTTCTGATCTAGTCATAGCTTGCCTTTACCAGGATGTTTTATGACCACTTGTCCAGGCCTGTCATCCCGGACATTTTACGTCCAACATACTATGTCAGAGGAGTTTCATCCGTTATGCCCTTCTTAATTCAGCGCCAAGCGCCCTATTTAGGGCATTGATGATCGTTTGTTGTGCATTATCGACCTCTTCACCCTTTAGAGTCCGGTCTCTGGCTTGAAAACAGAGGTTAAAAGCGATGCTCTTCTTTCCGGCGGGGACCTGTTTGCCGCGATAAATATCGAGGAATTTTATCTCTTTTAAAAAGCCGACCTTGGTGTCTATGATGTATTTCTCGATAGACGACCAGGTTACTTCTTCATTTACAAGAATGGCAAGATCGCGGAATACGGCGGGGTACTGAGGTATGTCCTGATATCTTTTGATGAAATTTGACCTTTCCACCAGGAGATCAAGATCCATTTCCGCAAGGCAGGATGCCGTTTTTAATTCTAACTCCGGTCCGGCTTCTCCTATAAACCCAAGCAGATCATTCCCTATCTGAATCCTTGCTGCCCTTCCATCCCGGAACAATCTTGATTCACTAAAGGAAAGCCATTCGCAGGGCAATACGATGCCGAGATTTCTGAGTAATGACTCAATAACCCCTTTAAGGGTTAAAAAATCGGTGTCAGTCAACAGGGATAAACAGTTCTTTTCCTGTGGCAGTTTACTCCCTGCAAGATACACTTTCGCAATTTCGAAGATTTTTACTTGCTCTGTGCCATGATTCAGGTTATATCTCTTTACGTTGATTAAGCCGGGCAGGAGTGATACCCGCAAGCGGCTTTCTTCCTGTCTCAGCGGATTGACAATTTCTACATTCTCCCTGTCCGACCACAAATTTACCGTTTGTAAAGGAGAAGTATCGACAATACTAAAGGTTTTAACTTCATAAAAACCAAGGCCCATGAGAAATTGGAGGACATTTGCAGCGACGAACTCGTATGTGTTCTTTCTATTCCCCCGAACGCTAATGGAAGTCTTTACGGGTATCCTATCGTAGCCGTAAATCCTGGCAACTTCTTCGATCAGATCGATCTCGCGATAGACATCGCTTCGAAAACCCGGCACCTCAACCTCAATAAAATTATCGTCATCATGAAGAATCTTAAAGGAAAGATTTTTTAAGATATCAAGGGTAACGTCTCTTTTTATCTCCAACCCCAATATGGCATGGAGCCGTTTGAGACGCAGGGTAATCTTTTTTGCTTCGTGTCTTTCCGATTTGATATCAAAGGCGACGCTGGCAATTTCCCCTCCAGAGCAGTCTTTAATAAGTCTTGCTGCCCTTTGGGATGCGAAGTCTACGCTTTCATAATCTGTACCTCTTTCAAAACGATATGAGGAATCTGAAGCGATGCCTAACGATCTCGACGTACGCCGCACTTGCCCTGGTTCAAACTGGGCAGATTCCAGGAGGATGTTTCTGGTAGTTTCAGAAACCTCCGTCTCCTTACCGCCCATAATACCGGCGATAGCAACCGGCTTTTTACCGTCAGCAATAACCAGCATATCAGGGAAAAGAGCTCTTCTGGCGCCATTCAGGGCAACAATCTCTTCACCAATTCTCGCTTTCCTGACCAGGATCTTTTGTTCTGCAATCTTATCCAAATCAAATGCGTGAAGCGGTTGCCCGGTCTCCATCATTACATAATTGGTGATATCTACGATATTGTTTACCGGCCGGAGACCAATGCACCGCAGTCTCTTCTGCATCCATTCAGGTGAAGGCTTAACCGTTAGGTGGTAAATTACCCTGGCAGTATAACGGGGACAGAAGATTGGATCCTCAACGCTAACAGCGACTGCTTGCGATATCCCGTTATCCGTGGTTATAAAGTTTGTTTCCGGGAAACGCACACTTTCCCCAACAATTGCAGCCACCTCGCGTGCAATACCAATAACGCCAAGACAATCGGGGCGATTGGAGGTAACTTCTATGTCGAGGCAGAAATCATCTTCCACAGGCTTCACATCAGCAACTACTAGTCCAGCACCGGTCAACTGGTCAGCCAGTTCCTGCGGAGTTAAGAGAAAAGAGACATATTCCTTGAGCCAGTTGTAACTAATTTTCATACCATTTAGAATTGCAATAAAAAGCGCAGGTCATTTTCATAAAAGAGGCGAATGTCCCCGATACCGTACTTCAGCATTGTAATCCGTTCAACACCCATTCCAAAGGCAAAACCTGTATATTTTTCTCCATCGTAATGCACTGCCTTAAATACATTCGGATCAATCATTCCGGCCCCCAAAATTTCGACCCATCCGCTATACGAACATACGCTACACCCTTTACCTTCGCAGAGGGAACAGGAAATATCGACTTCAGCGCTTGGTTCCGTGAAAGGGAAAAATGATGGCCGAAAGCGCATCTGGATATTTTGGCCAAAATAGGCCTTGATAAATTGGTATAATACTCCTTTGAGATCAGCAAAGCTAACCCCTTCGTCCACCAGCAGGCCCTCCACCTGATGAAACATAAAGGAGTGCCTCGCATCAACGGTATCAGGCCGATATACCCTGCCAGGTGCAATGATACGAATAGGTGGCTTTTGATTTTCCATAATACGAATCTGAACGGTAGATGTCTGGCTTCTTAAAAGCACATCATCTTTGATATAAAATGTATCAAAGTCGGTTCGCGAGGGATGATCTGCAGGGATGTTTAATGCTTCGAAGTTATAATATTCCAATTCTACTTCCGGACCGTAAGCCACATCAAAGCCCAGACATGCAAATACCTCTTTAACATCGTCGATTGTTTGCGTAAGAGGATGTTTTTTTCCCACAAACTGAGGCTTGCCCGGTAAACTAATATCAAACAATTCGGCTTTGCTTGTTGAAACCGATTGTGCAGATAACCGCTTTATAAGCGCATCTATACTATCGGCAATTTCATTTTTGAGAGAATTTAC
>WBZO01005963.1_pt1 | contig 12067 bp, 8 predicted proteins | sample 5204261 | NCBI WGS metagenome assembly WBZO01 (sample SAMN12412400, study PRJNA552823) | activated sludge metagenome | isolation source: activated sludge from anammox sidestream of wastewater treatment plant... | place: USA: North Carolina | collected 2017-09 | reverse complement strand
GCCCAGCACTACCGAGACCTCGTCGCGCGCATCCGCTCGTTCATGCCCGATGCAGCGATTCACACCGATCTCATCGTCGGATTCCCCGGCGAAACGCACGAGCAATATATGGACACCTATCGCATCGTCGAGGAGCTGCAGATGGACAAGGTCCACCTATCGAAATACTCCGTGCGCCCCAAAACCATCGCGGCCCGCCGCATGCCGGACGATGTCTCGGAAGAGGAGAAGCAGGAGCGCTGGCAACGCATTGAGGACCTCCAAACCAGTATCTTGGAGAAGAAGAACAACGCGCTGCGCGGCACCACGGTCTCCGTTCTGGTCGAAGACCTTTACAAAGGGCGATGGCGCGGCCGCACTCCGCACGGCAAGCTGGTCTTCTTTGAAGACCTCAACGACCGGCGCGGCGAAGAGGTGAAGGTCACGCTCAATTGGACCGGCCCCTATTCCATGATCGGCAAGCCCGAAGGCGCCGCATCGCGAACCCTGCCCGTCATCACGGTTTGAGCAACACCATCCGGCACGAAGGATTCCGCATGTATTCCATCTTCTTCACCGACCCGCCGGAACCTCCGAGGGAGAAACCCTCCCTCACGCCCGTTCTCCTCTCCGCCACCATCTTCCCCGGCATCGGCCAATTTCAGCAAAAGCGCACCGTGGCCGGGATGGTCTACCTGGGCACCAGCGGCATTGCCTTCATCATTGCCACCGTCATGATCGCCAAGCATTTGCCCGTCGTGTTCCACATTCTCTGGGAAACAGCCGACCCCACCAGCGCCATGGAGGAACTCAAGCCAATCCTGCGCGGACTCGGCTTCTTCTTCGCGCTCTACCTCGCAAACGTGTACGACACGTGGTATGCGTGGTTCCGCCTCAACCGCGCGTGGAAACAGGGTCAGCAGAACGGAAACAGCTCCGGCACGCCGCCGCCCCCCGCACTCACCACGCATCCGTGAAGAGACGAATCGGCGGCGTGAGCGGTATTTCGCGAAGCCGCTCAGCCACGGTCTGCTCACTGCCCGGCAAAATGAGATCGGGCCGCACATCGGCCAGCGGCTGCACCACAAAAAGACGATGCGCCCAGCGCGGGTGCGGGAGCAGGAGCGTCGCGCTCTGCAGCGCGAGTTCACCAGCATAGAGAATGTCAATGTCGAGCGTGCGCGGAGCAAACTTGTCCTCCGTCCGAATGCGTCCGCCCGCCTCCTCGATTTTCGCCAACAACAGGCGCAGCGCCTCGACCTCGATCGGCGTCTCCACAATCAACACCGCGTTGAGATACGGCAAATTGGCATATTCCGGCTTCACGCCCACCGGCTCCGTTTCATAGATCGGCGAGGTGGCGACAATCGTGACGTCGTGCAGCGCTTCAATGGCTGAGCGCGCATTGCGCAAGTGGGCCAAGCGATCGCCGAGGCAAGAACCGAGACTCAATCCGACTTCCATGGTGGTCTCCGCCTTTCTTTTTCCGATCAAACACCCAACACATCGCGCATCGTGTAAAGACCCGGCGCGCGACCCGCCAACCACGCCGCTGCGCGCAGCGCGCCGACCGCAAAGGTGTCGCGACTCGTCGCGCGGTGCGAAAATTCAACAATCTCGCCATCCGTCGCAAACATCACCGTGTGGTCGCCGACAATGTCGCCGCCGCGCACCGCATGAAAACCAATCTCGGACGCGCTCCGCTCCTCTTTGACAACGCCGTGACGCCCGTGCACCGCAACCTCGTCCAGATTCACCCCCAACCCGCGCGCGACCGCTTGGCCAAGGCCCAGCGCGGTGCCGCTCGGCGAATCCTTCTTCCGGCGGTGATGCCGCTCGATGATCTCGACATCATAGCCCCGGTCCTTCAGCGCGCGACCGGCCTCTTCCAGCAGCGCAAACAAAAGATTCACGCCCAAACTCATGTTCGGCGCCCAAACAATCGGCGCCCGCTTCGCCGCCGCCTCAATCGCAGCCTTTCCTTCCGCGCCGATTCCCGTGGTGCCAATCACCCAGCCCTTGCCCCACTCCGCAATCCGCGCCGCATTGCCCGAAGTTCCCTGATGCCCGCTAAAATCAATAATCACATCGCACGCGGGAGCGACAGCAGCGAGGTCGGAGGTCAGCGAAATCCCCGTTCGACCCACCGGCTGACCCAACCCCGGCGAATCCCACAAATCCACCGCGCCGACAAGCTGAAGACCCGGCACCGCCTGATTCTCCAAGCAGCGAACGAGCGTCTGCCCCATCCGACCGCCCGCGCCAACAATTACAATCTTCGTCATGATCTCGCCTTGTTTTCACCGCGCCGCGCGCACAACTCGCACCCTAAATCAGCTCAACCGCCCGCAGGGTTGCCTCCAGCCGCTTCTTCAGCCCCTCGCTCAACTCGCAGAGCGGAAGCCGATACGCGTCCTCAATTCGACCCATCATCGCCAGCGCCGTCTTGACCGGAATCGGATTCGTATCCATGAACAAATCGGCAAACAGCGGATAATACTTCAGATGCATCGCGCGCGCCTCGCTCCAGCGCCCCGCCAACGCGTGCCGCACCATGTCGGACACCGCCCTCGGCGCAACATTGGAAGCAACGCTGATCACACCGATCCCGCCGACCGACATCATCGGCAGCGTCAGCGAATCGTCGCCCGAAAGAACCGCCAAATCGCAGCGCGTCCGAATCTGACTCACGCGATCCACACTGCCCGCCGCCTCCTTGATCGCCACGACATTCGGGTGCTTGCTCAACTCGACAACCACCTCGATCGGGATCTCCTTGCCCGTCCGCCCCGGCACATTATAGAGGACCACCGGCAACCCCAAATCCGCAACCGCCGAAAAATGCCGCGTCATCCCGAGCGCATTCGGCTTGTTGTAGTAAGGCGTCACCTGCAGCGTCGCATCGGCGCCCGCCGCCAGCGCGTGCTTCGTCAGCTTCAACGCCTCGCTCGTCGAATTGGCCCCCGTCCCCGCGATAACCTTCACGCGCTTGCGCGCCACCTCAACCGAAACCTCAACAACGCGCTCGTGCTCCTCATAGTCGAGCGTTGGCGATTCACCCGTCGTGCCGACCGGCACAATGCCCTCGACCCCGCCCTCAATCTGAAACTCGATCAGCTCCTTGAACCGACTGTAATCCACCTCGCCCGAGCGAGTGAACGGCGTGACGATCGCCGTAAATGTTCCTGCCAGCATAACGCGCCTCTTCCTAATCTTCCAACCGTTGGAAGAGTCGCCTTTATAGCATTCCAACGATTGGAAAAGAAGAGCCATTTTCCCGCAGCGCTTCTCCTTGATTCGGCCCCAAGGAAGGGACAGGATTCTCCCCCGAGGCTCCCCATGAATAGCGGCCATGAAAATCTCGGCACCCCGTCTGTCTGCCTGCGCTCGCCACTGCTCGTGGCGCTGATTCTCACCGGCATCTATTTCGCGATTTACGAAACCTACATTTTGCTTTCCGACGCGTGGGTGGATCGAATCGCCGCCTCGCCGCAGGAGGTAACCCAACTTCAGACCACCAAAGGGCTCCTGTTCGGCGCGATAAGCACAGCCGTTGTCTTCTGCTTCCTCTACTTTCCCCTCCGCCGAGCGGCCAAAGCCCAGCGCGCCCTAGACCGCCAGCACCAAATGCTCATGGCCGCCGAGCGCAAAGCTGCCGCAGGTCTCCTCGCCCACTCGCTCGCGCACGACATCAACAACGTCCTCACAGTCGGCATGACTAACGTCGAAATGCTGCAAATGCACCAAACATTGGACGAGCAGGGCGCAGAAATGCTCGGCGATATCGGCAAGTCGTTCGAGCGCATCCACGATATGGCGCGCCAACTCTCGCGCATCGGCCAAACCAATCAACAACACGGCTTCGCGGAAGTGGACCTCGCAAAGGTGGCCAAACAAGAATTGCGCTATATCCACGCGCACCAATCGGCAAAAGGCTGTTCTATGGACTACGAGGGTCCTGACCGCGCCCTCTGCCGCGCAAACGAATCGGCGATCCGCGAGCTGCTGAGCAACCTCCTCCTCAACGCCGCCGAAGCCACCCACGGCACAGGGAAAATATCGCTCCACCTCCGAATCCAAGACCAAACCATAGTTCTCGAAGTGCACGACAACGGGCCTGGCGTACCCCAAGCGCTGCGCGCCAAGCTCTTCGAGCCGCTCTACACGACCAAAGCCGAGGGACTCGGACTCGGCCTGCTCTCCGTCAAATCGGCCGTCAAACTTCACCACGGCCAAATCGAAGTGACGAACTCCCCCCTCGGCGGCGCTTGCTTCAGGGTCTCTCTGACCCAGCCCGCCCCAGAAAAAAATGAATCGTAATTTTTTGCGTCAGGTTCCCCATTCGCGGGCGACGAACCATTGAGGTCGGGTTTTTCGCGCGCGCCATGAACAAAACATTCGCCAAGTGGATTGATCGCATCACACCTTCGTGCGAGAAGGTCGCGGAACTCGCCTCCGAGCGACTCGACCGCCCACTCACCTTCAAAGAACGACTCTCCTGTCGCCTGCACTTCCTCATCTGCTACTTCTGCCGTCGCTACCACGATCAACTCGACGCCATGCACGCGCACCTCTGCAAGGGCGGCGAAAAATACGGCCAAGACCCGCAGAAATGCGTCTGCACAGAAGACAAGAATCGCATCAAAGAAGCCTGCAAGAAGCAGAGCGCCTAGCGAAACATCGGCCCCATCGCCCCGTCGCGCATCATGTGACCGAAAACCAATTGGCCTCAAGACACTTGCGCAACGAGGCCCGCGCGCGATGCATGATGGTCCAGAAGTTTTGCGCCGTGATCCCGAGCGCTTCGCAGATTTCACTCGCCGGAATGTCATCCACTTCGCGCATCACAAAAACCCGGCGCGTCTGCTCTGGAAGATGGTCAGCACACGCCTGAAAGCGCTTCCAAAACTCATCCCGATCCATATCGGCAATCTGCTTTTCCTTCCACTCGCCCGGCGTGGTGGGGCCTGCTTGCCAATGCCCGCGCTCATTGAACGCGAGCGGAATTTCTGAATCCTGATCCACCAAGTCGCCCAAGAGCAGCTCGCGCCGTCCACGGCGATAGAAGTCCACAATCTTGTTCTTCAGAATGCCCGTCAGCCACGTGCGCTCCGCGGCGACCCCACGATAGCGATCGCGCGCCTTCAGGCCCGCCAGCAGCGTCTCCTGAACCAGATCCAACGCCGTATGGTGATCGCGCACACGCGCCACGGCAAACCGGTAGAGATAATCCACGTACTGCTCAACCCACAGATCGGGATCCAACACGTTGTTTGGCTTGGTGGACATAGCGGAAAAGAACGGCCCATTCTAGGGACGCCCCCCATCAATTCCAATCGCCAAATGTGCCGCGCCGCCGCGCGCACCCTACTCAACCGGCGGCGGCGGAGAAGGAAACAAAACGTAGGGCTGTGGCGGCTCCACATTCGGCGGAAGATACGCGGGAGCGGGAACGCCGGCAGGTCCAAGGCTGCGAATGAATTTGAATATCGAGCGCAGCTCCACCTCCTTCATCGCAACAAAAACCGTGTACGGTTCGGCGCAGAAAGCCGCGTGGGTTCACCACTTCGATTTATCTTGTTGAAGAAGCCAAGAATCTCTAGTGTCTTCCTTTAATGATCGTGTACCGACGTGGGTCGGATATTTGCCAGCCGCGGCAACGGGGACGGTCGTGCAGGAGTTGTTTCTATGAAGTCTCTCGTTCGCCTTGCCGGATGCGCCGTCGCGACACTCTCCCTCTTCTCCTCCCTCGCCAGCGCCCAGATCATCCACCTCAACGCGGGCCCCATTGACACCTCCACCCCCGCTCCCGCCCAGCGCGCGGCAGCCGACACCGCAGGCGACCGACTTCACCTCGTTCAGTTCGATGGCCCGATTCAACCCGAATGGGTCGCGCAACTCGAAGCGTCCGGCTACCGAATCGTGGACTACATTCCCGACAACACCTACATCGTCTATGGCGGCGCGGCAGCGCGCAAAACGCTTCGCGCCGGTCTCTCCCACGTCCACTGGCAAGGCGCATTTCTGGCAACGGATAAAATCAACCCGCGCGCGCGCCCCGAAGAACTGCTGAAGCGCAAGTCTGCGGATGCGGACAGCAATCTATTTGCAATTCAACTCGTACAAGACGATGCGGCCAATGCCGAATCCATCGCCTACATCGAAGCGTTCGCGCTGGCTCCCATTCGCAGCGTCGTCACGAATGAACAACTTGGTTTCGTGAACATCATTGTGGACCTTCCCGCCAGCGCCCTCGCGGACATCGCCACCTTCGCCGATGTCCTGAACATCAACACCTACATCCCGCCAAAAAAGCGCGGTGAACGACAGGGCCAGATCGTGGCGGGCAATCTGAATGGCGCGGGAAGCCAACCCTCCGGCCCCGGCTATCTGAACTGGCTCACCAACACGGTCGGCTTCTCTCAAGCTCAATTCGATTCGTCCGGGTTCATCGTGGACATTGCGGACGATGGATGGGATCGCGGCGTGGCGACCAATCCGGCCAATCCCGAATTTCGCAAAGCGGGCGCTGCCGCAAATGCCAGCCGCGTCAAATACTCTCAATATTCCAGCAATTTGAGCCAATCCAACTCCCACGGCCTCGATGGCCACGGCAACATCAACGTAAGCATCGTCGGCGGCTACAACGACCTCACCGGCTCGCCCTACGTGGATGGCGACGGCTACCACCGCGGCCTCGGAATCAACCCCTTCGCCAACATGGGCAACACGAAGGTCTTCGCCGATGGCGGCACATGGATCCCCTCCTCCACGCAAGAGCGAACGTTCATCGCCACCAACCACTACCGGGGCGTGCGCATCAGCTCGGATAGCTGGGGCTCCACGGGCGATGGATCCTATGATGTCTCGTCCCAAGACTACGACACGTGGACGCGCGATTCGCGAGCTGGCGTCGCCGGCAACCAGGAGACGCTCTTCGTTTTCGCCGCCGGCAATGATGGCCCCGGAACCAAGACCATTGGCCCCCCGGGGTCGGGAAAGAACATCATCTCCGTTGGCGCGGCGGAAAACTATAACCAGACCGGCACGGACGGCTGCGCGACGCCCAACAGCGGCGCCAACAACGCCAATGACATCATTGACTTTTCCAGCCGGGGCCCCTGCACAGACAATCGCATCAAGCCCGATATCGTCGCGCCCGGCACACACATCGCTGGCGCGGCAAGCTTCATGACGGGCTACACAGGCGACGGCGTGTGCGACAAGTATCAACCGGCAGGCCAGACCAACTACGCCGCATCCAGCGGCACCAGCCACTCAACCCCCGCAGTCGCCGGCGGCGCCTCCCTGGTCTATCAGTACTTCATCAATCAAATGTGGGGCACGCCGAGCCCCGCCATGACAAAGGCCTATCTGATGAATGCCACACGCTACATGAATGGCGTGTATGCCAACGACACCCTCCCCTCGAACAATCAGGGCATGGGCATGATGAACCTCGGCCTCGCCTTTGACGGCATCCCGCGCGTCCTTCGCGACCAGTTGACAAATGACCTCTTTACTGCAAGCGGCCAGTCCCGCACGTTCTACGCAAATGTCCATAGCGCAACCAATCCCGTGCGCATCACACTCGGCTGGACCGACGCGCCCGGATCGCTCTCGGGAAATGCCTACAAGAACAACCTCAACCTCGAAGTCACCGTCAACGGAACCACCTACAAAGGCAACGTCTTCAGCGGCGCAACCTCCACCTCCGGCGGCACGGCCGATGTGCGCAACAACGTGGAAAGCGTCTTTCTTCCCACCGGAACCACCGGGCTCGTCACCATCGTCGTCACCGCCGCCAACATCAACTCCGATGGCGTGCCCAACTATGGCGGCTCGCTCGATCAAGACTTCGTCCTCGTTGCCTACAACGCCACGACCTATACACCCAGCAACGTGTCTCCCTCGATCGAGCCAATCGGACACAAGACCGTTCTCACCAATCAACTCCTCCAATTCACCGTCACCGCAAACGACCCCATTGATGGCGACTCGATCGCATTGAGCGCCACCGGCATCCCCGGCTGGGCCACATTCCCCGGCGCCACAAACACCAGCACCGCCAGCGCCCAATTCTCCGGCACCGCACCCACCGCAACGGGCACCTACAATGTGACGTTTTTCGCGGCCGACAAAGATGGAACCAACTCCGAATCCATCGTCATAACAGTCACCGATGTCTCGTGCGTCTCGACCAACCTGCTCTCAGAAAACTTCGACGCATCCGCCTCCGTCCCCACCAACTGGGTGAACGGAAGCACCGCCAACGACACCAGCGCCTCCCACTATCAAAGCTCGCCCAACTGCCGCTCGTTCGGCACCGGCGCCACGCTGGAAACGCCCGCAGTCAACTACCCGACGCAAATCGTCTTCTTCGTGGACGCCAGCAGCGGAGGAAATGGAAAATCGGGCCTGCTCGAATACAAGATCGGCGCGGGCGCATGGACCACCGTGGGCTCCTTCAACGCCAGCACAACAGGCAGCAACGTCACCTTCGACCTGACAAGCGCTCCCAACCTGTCCTCTTCGGCCAATGTCGCGTTCCGCTTCAGCTCCACCTTCAACACGTGGTATCTCGACAACGTCGTCATCAACGGCCTCTCCTGCGCGGGCGGTGGCGGCGGACCCACCAATACCCCGCCAAGCATCTCTGTCGCCGGCGGCACCAATCAAACCGGCACCGTTGGATCGGAGCTCTCCTTCGTCGTCACAGGCAACGATCCGGATGGCGACACGGTGACGCTCCGCACAAACTCCGCACCAACCGGGGCCATCTTCCCGACCGGCAACGGAATCGCGCCCATCGAAAGCACCTTCACGTGGACGCCCTCTGCCACCGGAGCCTACACCGCCGTGTTCACCGTCAACGACGGCGCCCTCACAGTCACACAAGTCGTCTCCATCTCCGCAGGACCCGCCGTCATTCCCCTTCTGCCCCCCGAAATACAGGCGGCCAGCGGCGTGCAGGCAGACCAGTTCACAGCCAACTGGTTGGCGTCGTCCAACGCCACCGGCTATCGCTTGGACGTCAGCACCAACGAGACATTCTCCGGCGGTGGCGGTGGCGTCGTCCTCTCCGAAAACTTCTCCCTCTTCACCCCCGCCAACGGCGCAACCGACATCAGCGGATCGCTGGACTCCTACACGCAAACATCCGGCTGGACCGGCGAAAAGGTCTATACAGACGGCGGCCGCGCCAAACTCGGCAGCTCCTCCGCGCGAGGCGTCATCACAACTCCAACCATTGACCTCTCCGCCAACGGCGGCGCCGCCACACTGCACTTTGAGATCGGTCAATACGGCACCGACGTCGGCGCCGTTCAAGTCATGCACGCCCCCGATGGCTCAACATTCGCGCAAGTCGGAAGCGACATCACCCCGCCCGCCACCATGACCCTGCAAACCCTCTCCATCACCGGCGGAACCGCCTCCTCGAAAATCCAATTCTACGCGAAGGGCCTGTCGAAAAACCGCTTCCTCCTCGACGCATTCCAACTCGAATCAGGCGGCGGCTCGCCCGACTTCGTTCCCGGCTATGAAAACCGCGACATCGGCAATGCAACCTCCGCATCCGTCACCGGCCTCGCCAACAGCGTCACCTACTACTACCGCGCACGGGCCTACAACTCGACGTCGAACAGCGCAAACTCCGCCACCACCAACGTCACAACCTCCGCGGGCAGCAACGTTCCGCCCACGCTGAATCCGATCGGAAACAAATCCGTCACCATCAGCAACGCCCTGCTCTTCGCCATCTCCGCGACGCCAACCGATGGCGACACCGTAACACTCACGGCCAGCAACCTGCCCTCCGGCGCAACATTCGGCTCCACCAACGAAAACGGCTCCTTCAGTTGGCCCAACCCAACCCCCGTCGGCACCTACAACGTCTCCTTCTACGCAACAGACAAGGACGGCTCCGACAGCGAAACCATCGCCATCACCGTCCAAGCGGGCGGCGGGGGCCCCGGCGACTGCACCAACCTCCTCTTCCAAGGATTCGAGGCCGGCAACTCGTGGACCATCGCGGCCGGAAGCAACGGCATATCCTCCGCCACCGGCGCCAGCGACACACCGCCAAGCCAACGCATTCGAACCGGCAGCTACTCCTGGCAAGCCAACAACGCCAGCTCGACACTCGAACTCGCCAGCATGCCCATCGCAGGGTCAACGGGTCGCCAAGTGAGCGTCCGCCTGTCGAGCACCTCCACAACCGCCGCAAACGGCGCCGACTCAACCGACCTCGTGAGGGTCTATGTCGCACTCAACGGCAGCGCCTTCTCCGCAACCCCCGACATCATCGTGGCCGGCAACAACAACGCGCGCTGGGGCTATGGCGCAACGAACGACCTCATCACAACAGCCGGAACCCTCGTCAGCAATCGCGTGGACTCGGGCGGAACCCTCACCAACGCGCCCGCCAACCTCTACATCAACATTCCGGACAGCGCGACCTCCATTGCCCTCCGCGTCATCGCCAACAATAACGCCTCGCAGGAAATCTGGTCCATTGACGACATCGCCCTCTGGGGCTGCAGCAGCGCCGCAGGACAACCGCCCCTCCTGAACGCGATTGGCAATCAATCCGTCACCATCAGCAACGCCCTGCTCTTCGCCGTCTCCGCGACGCCAACCGATGGCGACACCGTAACACTCACGGTCAGCAACCTGCCCTCCGGCGCAACGTTCGGCTCCACCAACGAAAACGGCTCCTTCAGTTGGCCCAACCCCGCCCCCACCGGCATCTACAACGTCGTCTTCTACGCGACAGACAAAGATGGCTCCACCTCAAGCAACGTCACCATCACCGTCCTCTCAAACGACACCGATAACGACGGCATTGACGATCAATGGGAACTGGACAACTTCGGAGACCTCGACACAGCCGACGAAGACTCGGACACCGACCTCGACGGATTCAGCGATGTGAATGAGTTCCTCGCAGGCACAGACCCGAACGATCCCGCCTCCCTCCTCATCATGACCCACGAGGCAACGCAAATCAGCGGCAGCGGCATCGTCATCCGCTGGCAAAGCGCCAGCAATCGCCTCTACGACGTCTCCCGCTCCACCAACCACCTCGCGACCTTCACCACCATCGCGCCGGCCCTTCCCGCAACACCGCCGGAAAACGTCTACACCGACACCGCGCCCGCCAACGCGCACGGCGTCTATCGCATTGATCTAAACCAATAGCCCTGGCCCCCACAAAGCGGCCAACAAAGCCTTGCGGCGGTCCCCACCAAAAACCGCCGCAAGGCCCCGGCAGCGCCAAACCACCAAGGCAGGCGCGACAACCTCAACGCCTTCGGATCAGCGCCCGAATCAAAACCCCGGGGCCGCGATGCAGCCGACTCTCATCAAGCGTCACACCCACCCTATCGCACTCCACAACCTCCGCATCCGCAAAATCTGCGCACAGCGATGCTTCATCATACAACAGCGCCACATCGCGCGGCCCACCCGACTGATACGCAATCTGATCCTTGTGAAACGCCTCCACGAGAATATGCCCACCCGGCCTCAGCGCATCCACCATCGCGCGATGAACCCGCACCCGATCCTCCGGCCCGAAATGACAATACACACCCACCACCCAATCAAACACCCCCACCGGCCACACCCACCTCGTCAAATCCGCACACACCAACTCCAACGAAACACCCCGCGCCACCGCCAACTCCGCCGCCCGCGCCAGCCCCTCCTGCGAAAAATCCACCGACAACACCTCCAACCCCCTCTCCGCCAACCAAACCCCATTCCGCCCCCCTCCATCCGCCACCACCAAAGCCCGTTGCCCCGCTCGCAACAAATCCGCCTTGCCCCTCAAATAGAGACTCGCCTCCACCCCATACGCAAACCCCTCCACCCGAAACCGATCATTCCACATTTCAGCATTGCTCATCCCCCCACACTACACCCACCCGCACACAACATCTCACTAAAAAGAATCGCCCTTCCCGCCCCCACATCGCTATACTTCCGCCAACACGGGCGCGGCCAACAACGCGACTCGTGTGGAAAACACAACGCCATGTACGAGCTCGTATTCAAATGCCGCTCCTGCGCAACACACCTGAGC
>WBZO01005962.1_pt1 | contig 12067 bp, 10 predicted proteins | sample 5204261 | NCBI WGS metagenome assembly WBZO01 (sample SAMN12412400, study PRJNA552823) | activated sludge metagenome | isolation source: activated sludge from anammox sidestream of wastewater treatment plant... | place: USA: North Carolina | collected 2017-09 | reverse complement strand
AGCCCGTATCGTCATGGAGGTCGGCAAGGACCTCTCCGATCGACTGAGCTTCAGGTAATGTTGAGCAGCAGGAAGCGTGCCCAGGCACGCTTCCTGTAGGTTCTATAGACGCAACGATGTTGCATAATAAACAACTGGAGATCATATGGACGAACTGCGAGTAGGTTTCATCGGCACTGGCCGCATTTCCGATCTACACGCCATCGAGTATCTCGCCAACAAGCGTGCCCGCATCACCGCTGTCTGTGATGCCAACCTCGAGATTGCCCAGGCCCGCGGCGCCGCCTGGGGTGTCCCGCCCGATCGTATCTTCGCCAGCTATCACGATCTGCTGGCGCTGCCGGAGGTGGACCTGGTGGAGATTCTCCTGCCGCACCACCTCCACTACCAGGCGACGCTGGATGCCGCGCAGGCGGGCAAGCACATCTCGCTCCAGAAGCCGATGGCTCTGTCCGTGGCCGAAGCGGACGCCATGATTGCCGCGGCTAAGGATGCCGGCGTCATCTTCAAGGTCTTCGAGAACTTCATCTTTTACCCTCCGGTGCAGCGGGCCAAAGCCCTGATTGAGGCGGGGGAGATCGGCGACCCGCTGACCATCCGGATCAAGAGCAACGCGGCCAGCAGCCCGAACGAGTGGCAGGTGCCCCATTCCGCCCTGGCCTGGCGCTTCAACCAGCAGGAATGCGGCGGCGGGCCGCTGGTCTTCGACGACGGCCATCACAAGTTTTCGCTGGCCTGGCACTTCATGGGGCTGGCTGATGAGGTCCACGCCTGGATCGGCGAGACCGAGATCGCGCCCGGCTTCATAATCGATTCGCCGGCCATCGTTTCCTGGAAATTCCCCGGCAACCGCTACGGCTCGCTGGAGGTCGTGCGCTCCTCCGATATGATCCTCGATACGGCCCACTACGCTCAGGATGACCGCATCGAAATCACCGGCACGAAGGGGGTCATCTGGATCACGCGCGGGCACGGCAAGATGATGGACGTGCCGCCGGTGGTCATGTATCGCGACCGGCGGACCTTCACTTATTCCGATATGCCGGTCGGCTGGGAACACTCCTTCATCAATTCGACCCGACATTTTATCGATGCCTTCTTCAAAGGCGAGCCGCCCAGCCTGACCGCCTGGGAAGGCCGCGAGATTTTGCGCTTCGCGCTGGCTGCTCAGGAATCAGCGCGCGGGGGACACGCTGTCTCCCTGCGGAATGAGGGGGGCGAGCGATGAAACTCACCGGCGCAGAGGTTGTTGCTGAGATGCTGATCCGGGAGGGCGTGCCTTACGCCATCGGCATCCCCGGACATGGCAACCTGCCGCTCATGGATGCTTTCCGGCGCTCGCAGGACCGGATCGCCGTGATCATGCCGCGCCACGAGCAGGCCGCAGTTCACATGGCCGATGGTTACTTCCGCGTCAAGGGGGAGCCGCTGGCTGTGTTCACCTCCATCGGCGCCGGGGCGTCTAACACCGCTATCGGCCTGGCGACGGCTTATGTGGACTCGATCCCGCTGCTGCTGCTGATCGGCGAGACGCATACCTATATGCGCGGCGTGGGCGTCCTGCAGGAGATTGAGCGGCAGCGCTGGTCGGATTTTCCGCGTATGCTGGAGCCGTCCGTCAAGCGGAGCTGGCATATCGACAGCGCCGGGCAGCTCCCGCGCGCGGTGGCCCAGGCCTTCAATACCATGTGCACCGGGCGGCCCGGCCCGGCCCTGATCACGCTGCCGATGGATGTCCAGGCGGATACGGTGGAAGTGGATTCGCTCAATCCGCGCGCCCGGCGGCCGCATGACCGGCCCGCTGGCGATCCGGCGGCCCTCCAGGCGGCGGTGGACCTGCTGCTCAAGGCCGAACGGCCCGTGATTGTGGCCGGAGGAGGGGTGATCCTCTCCGGCGCGGAAGCGGAGCTGCTGGCGCTGGCGGAACATCTGGGGGCCTGCGTGGTGAGCACCATGCAGGGCAAGAGCGCCTTCCCGGAGAAGCACCCGCTGTACGCCTGGCACATGGGCAGCAACGCCACGACCTGCGGCAACTACATGACGACGCACGCCGATGTGTTGCTGGCCGTGGGCGTGCGCTTCGCCGACAAGGCCACCTGCTCCTACCGGCACGGCGAATCGTTCAGCATCCCGCCCACCAGGCTGATTCACGTCGATATCGATCCGTTCGAGATCGGCAAGAATTACCCGGTGGAAGTGGGCATTGTCGGAGACGCCAGAGCTGTGTTGAGCGGGCTGGTGGAAGCGGCCCGGGCGAAGTCGGCCCCGCGCCAGTGGCGCGAGGCGGCCTATACCCGCGAGATTGGCGAGCGTGTGGAAGCCTGGTTCGCCAGCAGCCGCAGCCTGCGCGAGGCCGATACCGCGCCGGTCACCATGGGCCGGGTGATCACGGAGCTGCGCAAGGTGCTGCCGGAAGACGGCATCGTGCTGACGTCGTCGGGGAACTCCCAGGCGCAGGTCTTTCAGGAGATGGCCTTCTCGCGCTCCAGGACCTATATCTCGGCAGGCGGATTCAGCACCATGGGCTGGTCGTACCCGGCGGCGCTGGGGGCCAAGCTGGCCGCCCCGGACACCCCGGTGGTGGCGCTGATCGGCGATGGAGACTTCCTGATGACCTTCCAGGAGATCGCCACTGCCGTTCAATATGACCTCCCTGTTGTGGCCGTGGTGTTGAATAACCAGGGCTGGCAGGCGATCCGCGACTTACAGAAGATCGCCTTTGGCGACGAGACAGAATACGCGACTATGTTCGAGCAGGATGAGACGCCAATTACGCCGCACATCGCCGCTGCCGCCGCCGCGTTCGGCGCGTACAGCGTCCGCATCTCGCGGCCCGATGAGGTGGCGCCCGCGTTGAGGGCCGCCCTGGACTCTAACCGGCCGGCGGTGATTGAAGTGATGGTCGATATGAGCTTTGGCGCTTCCGGCGGGCAGGCGCCCGGCTGGTGGGATGTGCCCATTCCGGAATACTTCAAGACGCGCCACGAGGACTATGTCCGGCACAGGAACGAGGAGCGTGTCTAGAGGCGGTTCGGGGCCGGCGCTGGCCTCGCTACTCCTACATATCGAGATGCGGTCCGGCGGCGCTGTTCAGGGCTGCCGGACCTTAGGGCAGGGGGAGTCATTCGATGCATTTGCATACTGAAAAGCTGATTGGTGAGCTGCAAGATGCAGCGCGACAAATCCGCCTGGATACGCTGGATATGGTGTACCGGCGTCAGGCCGGGCATCCCGGCGGGTCCTTTTCGGCGGCTGATATTCTGGCGGCGCTCTACTTCCACCACCTGAAGATCGATCCGTACGATCCGGGCTGGGCGGAGCGCGACCGGTTTATCCTGAGCAAGGGACACGCTGCCGCGGCGCTCTACGCGGCCCTGGCCCGGCGCGGATACTTCCCGGTGGCCGACCTGGAAAAGTGGGGGCATCTGGACGGGCATCTGCAGGGGCATCCCGACCGGATCAAGACCCCCGGTGTTGAGATGTCCTCCGGTTTTCTGGGCCACGGCCTGTCTATCGCGGTCGGCATGGCCCTGGCTCAGCGACTGGGCGGGCCGCGTTACCACGTCTACGCGCTGATGAGCGACGGGTGTATGCAGTCCGGCGTGGCCTGGGAAGGGGCGCTGACGGCGGCCAAATACAAGACCACCGAGCTGACTGTGATTATGGACTACAACGACGTGCAGCTTGACGGCGCGGCCCACGAGATTATGCCGCTGGAGCCTATCGTCGATAAATGGAAGGCGTTTGGCTTCGCCGTTCTGGAGATCAACGGGCACAACATGCGCCAGATTCTGGACGCTCTGGATATGGCCCTGGAAATTCACAGCAAGCCAACGGTGATCCTGGCCCATACCACCAAGGGCAAAGGGGTATCCTTCATGGAGAACACTGCCGCCTGGCATGGGGCAGTCCCGAATCCGGAGCAGTATGCAAAGGCACGCGCCGAACTACTGGGAGGGGCATAATGGCTGAGGTACCACAACGCCAGGCATACGGAGCGGCGCTCGCGGAATATGGCGAGCGCAACCCGGACGTGGTCGTGCTGGATGCGGATGTGTCGTCGTCCACGCTGACCAAGCTCTTTGCCGATCGCTACCCGACCCGGTTCTTCAACCTGGGGGTGACCGAAGCCTCCATGGTCGATGTCGGCGTCGGACTCGCCCTGGGCGGGAAGATTCCGTTCGTCAACACCTTCGCCGCCCTGCTGACGCTCCGCGCCTGTGAGCAGATCCGCACCTGCGTGGCCTACGCCAGGGCGAATGTCAAGCTCGTGGGCGGGTATTCGGGCCTGTCCGATTACAAGGACGGCCCGACGCACTTCGCCGTGAACGATGTGGCGCTGATGCGCTCCATGCCCAACATGGCTGTCATCGCCCCCGCCGATAACATTGAAGCGGCGCGCATGGTTGCCGCCGTCGCCGAATATGACGGCCCCGTGTATATGCGCATCAGTCGGGCTGCCGTCCCCGATGTGTTCGGCCCGGATCACCAGGTGCAGATCGGCAAAGGCATCACCCTGCGGACCGGGCGGGATGTCACGATCGTCGGCTCCGGCAGCATGATGGGCCGCTGCGTGCAGGCGGCGAATCAGCTTGTTGCCGAGGGAGTCGACGTGCGCCTGCTGAATATCCACACCCTCAAGCCGCTCGATGTGGACCTGCTCCAGCAGGCCGCCGAGGAGACCGGCGCCCTGGTGACCGCCGAAGATCACAGCGTGATCGGCGGGCTGGGCGGGGCGGTAGCGGAGGCGCTGGGGCGTACGCGGCCGGCGGCGCTGGAATATGTCGGGCTGCAGGACACTTTCGCCGGGACCGGCCTCGATACGGAATCGCTCATGGACGCCTGGGGATTGTCCGTGGCGGATATTGTCGATGCGGCCCGGCGGGCTATGGCGCGCAAGCGTTAGAGTGCTGCGTTGTTAGGCAAGAGGCTTAAGCCCCCCGCCGGTCAAGGACGGCAGTATATCGAAGCCGATTGAAATGTGAGTTGGCGCCTGACCTCCATCCCCGGCCCTTCCTCCGTTGACAGAGGAAGGGAGTAAAACTTGCCGCGAGCGGTGTGTACTTCCCTCTCTGCCAGCGGAGAGGGACCGAGGGTGAGGTGTTGACGCCCTGGGGGTATACTCTGGGTCCTGTCCCCGTCCGAACCTATTGCTGCGGGCGGCGATTGAGCCGCCCTTGAATGTAAGGAGATGCCGAATGCGAATTGCCGTTATCAATGAGACCAGCGCGGCGGACCGGAACGCCGATATCATGGCCGCCCTGGAAGGCCGCGGCCATACCATCATCAACGCCGGGATGGTCAAGAATGGCGCCAAACCGGAGCTGACCTATATCCACACCGGACTGATGTCGGCTATCCTGCTCAATCTGGGCCGCGTGGATTTTGTCGTCGGCGGCTGTGGGACCGGGCAGGGCTTTCTGAACTCGGCGATGCAGTATCCTGGCGTATTCTGCGGCCATATCGTGAATTCGCTGGATGCCTGGCTATTCGCCCAGATCAACGGCGGCAACTGTATCTCGCTGGCCCTGAATCAGGGCTACGGCTGGGCGGCGGATGTCAACCTGCGCTTCATCTTCGATCGCCTGTTCAGCGTTGAGAGCGGCGCCGGGTATCCCGCCCATCGCAAAGAATCGCAGCAGCAGTCGCGCCAGTTGCTGGCCGATATCTCCCGGATGGCGCACCAGCCGCTGGCCGGGATTGTCGCTGCGCTGCCCGATTCCGTCCTCAGGCCCGTGCTGGAATATCCGGGCTTCCGCGAACTGCTTGATGTTCCCGCCATCCAGGACGGCGAACTCCGCTCAGCCTTTCAGCAGCGGATGTAGCCGGATGCCGGCAGGGCGACCTGCTGAAAGAGAGAACCTATGCCCAAGACTTTGCTGAACTACAATTATGGCGACTGGCAGAAATCCGCCGCGGCTGCCTGTCAGGAAGTGATTAACCCGGCGACCGCCGAGGTTATGGCCCTGGTCCCGCTGTCGCCGCCCGCGGAAGTGGACCAGATCGTGCAGTCGGCGGCCAGAGCCTTCGCGGAATGGCGGCGCGTCCCGGCGGTGGACCGCATCCAGCCTCTGTTCCGGCTCAAGGCGCTGATGGAAACGCATCTTGACGAACTGGCCCGGTCAATCACGATGGAAAACGGCAAGACGCTGGCCGAGGCAAAGGGCGAGATGCGCCGGGCTATCGAGAATGTCGAGGTCGCCTGCGGCATCCCGATCCTGATGCAGGGCGATGTCTCCGAAGACATCGCCGCCGGCATCGACGAGCTGATGATCCGACAGCCAGTTGGTGTCGTCGCCATTATCGCCCCGTTCAACTTCCCGGGGATGATCCCGTTCTGGTTCCTGCCCTACGCTGTCGCAACCGGCAACACGGTTGTGCTCAAGCCGTCTGAGCGATGCCCGCTGACAATGCATCGCTGCGTCGAGCTGATCGAAGAGGCGGGCTTCCCGCCCGGCGTGGTGAATCTGGTCAACGGCGGCCCGGAGACGGTGAACGCGCTGCTCGATCACCCGGTAGTTCAGGCCGTCAGTTTCGTCGGCTCTACGCCGGTGGCGCGGCATATTTACGCGCGGGCGTCGGCCAACGGCAAGCGCGTCCAGGCCCAGGGCGGCGCGAAGAACCCGGTGATCATCCTGCCCGATGCCGACCTGAACATGACGACGCGGATCGTGCTGGACAGCGCCTTCGGCAACGCCGGGCAGCGCTGCCTGGCCGCTGCGCTGGCCGTCACCGTGGGCGACGCGCGCGCTCACTTCACCGAGGCCCTTCTGGAGGGCGCTTCCTCCCGCGTGGTCGGTTACGGGCTGGATGAGCAGGTCACGATGGGGCCGGTCATCACACCGCAGAGCAAAGCGCGCATCCAGGGCCTGATTCAGACCGGCCTGGATGAAGGGGCGAAGGCGCTGCTGGACGGCCGGGAGACGACCGTCCGCGGCTATGAGAACGGATACTTCCTGACGCCGACCATCCTGGAAGGCGTGGCCCCTGAAGGCACGATCGCCACGACTGAGATTTTCGGCCCGGTCCTGGGCCTGATGCACGTCGATACGCTCGATCAGGCCATTGAGCTGGTCAACCGGGGTGCGTATGGCAACATGGCCTGCCTGTTCACCAGCAGCGGCGCGGCGGCGCGCAAGTTCCGTTCCGAGGCGAACGCCGGGAATATCGGCATCAACATTGGCGTAGCTGCGCCGATGGCGTTCTTCCCCTTCAGCGGCTGGAAGGATAGCTTCTTCGGCGTCCTGCACGGTCAGAGCCGCCACGCAGTTGAGTTCTATACTCAGACCAAAGTGGTCATCGAGCGCTGGCCCCGGGAGTGGTCGCGCACGTTCTAGAGGCGTTGTCTGTCCGGTTTCGCGCCCCGACTCCGGGAGTGCTGAGCGGAGAGGCGAGTCTCTTCTGAGCGGCCCTGAATACAAAACACACCGGCCCGCCTGTACGAAAACACAGCGGGCCGGCTTTTTATCCTGAGTGTGCGGCGTGCGGCTCTAATACTTCCCGTATTCGTAAACGGTGTCGAAGAGGGCCAGCACGTTTTCCGGCGGGACTCCGCCCTGGATATTGTGGCCGGCGGCGAACACGTACCCGCCGCCCGGCATAAACTCATCCAGCAGGCGCTTGGTCTCTTCCCGCACTTCGTCCGCCGTGCCGAAGGGCAGCACTTTTTGCTGGTCGAAGCCGCCCCAGAAGGTAACCCTGTCGCCAAACTCGCGCTTGAGCTTCTTGCGCTCGCCCATCCCGGTTGCCATCGGCTGCACAGGGTGGATGGCGTCCACGCCGCCGTCGATCAGGAATGGGATCATGGGCACGACGCTGCCGCAGGTGTGGTAGAAGATCGGGGCCTCCGTCTTGCTCTTGATGAAGCTCCACAGCTTTCTGTAACGCGGCCAGACCACGGCCCTGTACACCTCCGCCGAGATCATCGGCGCCCGCTGCGTCCCCAGATCGGAGCCAGTCATGACGACTGTGACATACTTCCCGACGCGGTCCAGCATCTCGCCTGCCAGCGCCATCTGGTATTCCAGCATCGCATCCAGCACCGCTTCTGCCAGGGGCTGGTTGAGCAGCAGGTCCTGCATGAAGGCCATGTAACCGCGCATATACCACGAAAATTCAAAGACGGAGCTGGTCAGGTTGACGATAATGGCGCGGTCGGTGTTCTCGTAGAGGGCGCGCGCCGCTTCCTCCAGCCCGGCGAAGCGCGCCGGGTCGTGCGGGTCGGGCCACTTGAACCGGGCTACATCCGCCACGGTCTCGACATCGGCCATCGGATGTCCCACGAAATCGTAGTACATCAGGTGTCCGTCCGGGGCGAACGCCGCCTGCCGCCGGATACCGAACTCATCTTCGTAGGTATCGTCAGAAAGCTCGATATCCTTCCAGTCGCGCGAGGCTTTGAGGTAGAGATAGCGGGTGTCCACATGCAGCCGCTCCAGCAGCGCTTCGGCAGGCTGAGAAAGCTGTTGCACGCGATCCACCAGAGGAGGATCGTAGGTAAGCCCCAGGTATGCCCTGAGGTCGTTATGGGCGCGGGTGGTGACGCCGGTCACGATCCCCCCCATATCAACCGGGACCCGATCCGGCTCGCGGTGGTGCAGGGAAGCCAGCAAACGCTCACGGGAATTCATCAGACGCCTCCAGTCAGTGGATCGATCAGGGTACGGTGAACTGCTTTCTGGCGCGCGCGAGCACGTCAGGCGGAAGCTCGGCGTAGTCGGAGTTTTCAACGGTGGTGTCGGTGCGCTCGACCAGGATGATATGGGCGTCGGGTGACATCACGACATGATGCCAGACCGCCTGCTGGATGTTATAGGCGACATTCAGCCGCATAGGAAATACGTAGCAGTCGGCAGGGCGCTCATCGCCGTCGCAGACGATCAGGTCGGCCTGCCCGGCGGTCAGGATGAAGACCTCGTTGGTGGCGCGATGCCGCTCCACCTGGTGAAAAGTCTCCGGCGCCACGTCAGCGAAATGGCGCAGCACGGCGACCCGCCACCCGTGAAAATCGAGAATGGGCTGATATCGCTGCTCGAAGGATTCGCCTACTTCCATCAGATGCGCCGGGACCAGACTCATGGGAGGACCTCCTGTTCACACTCACGCATAACGGCCATAAGTACGGGCGGCTTCAATCAGCGCGTCGATGTTCTCGTCGGGTGTGGTAGCGGGCATAGCGCAGCCCGGCCCCAGGATTAACCCGCCGCCCTCGCCCAGAATTGTAATCGCCTCGCGGGCTTTTTCGGTCACCTGTTCAGGCGTCCCGTTGGCTAACACAGCGCTGGGGTCCACCGGGCCGAGCAGGACGGCGCGCCCTCGCGCGGCCTCTTTGCAGGTGCGCATATCGGCTTTCTGGTCGATCTCGAGGATGGCCGCGCCTGTGCTCGCCATATCTCCGATGATCGGGGTGGCGTTGCCGCAGATATGGTAAGAGAGCGGGATGCCGCGCGCCTGCAGCGCCTCGACCAGCCGCCGCACATAGGGGTAGGCGTATTCGCGGTACTGGCGCGGCGAGATCAGGTCGGGGCCGGACGGCGAATCGCCGATCGAAGTGCAGTGCGCGCCCTGTTCCATCTGGGCCAGCATATAGCGCAGCGTGACCTGAGTACAGAATTCCAGCAGGCGGTGAATTTTCTCCGGCTGCTCGCCCAGGGCCAGGTCCATCATGAACTCGTTCATGCCGCGTATCTCACAGGCCAGGCTGAACGGCCCCTGATCCCCGCGCCCGATGATGAACGCTTCCCGGCCGATCACCTCGGCGATGATGCGCGTGGCTTTGAGATTCTCAGCCAGGACTGGCGTTTTGTATGGATCGGGAACTTCCAGCCGATCCACTTCATCCAGGCTCTTGATGGCAGGCTCTTTGGCGACGGGGGCGGTATCGGACTGGTATATCACCTGAACGCCGCAGGCTTCGGCCAGGGCCGCCGTGCCATTTTCCACCAGTATGACGTCGTGCCCGAACCGCCGCCAGGCCATGATCTGGCCTTCCGCCATGGCCTCGCCGTCGCGGAAAAAATCGGCGTAGTTAGCCGCACCCATCAGCCGGGCGGTGACCATGAAGTTATGCAGATCGACGGGTACGCGGTCGGGGAGCTTGCCCTGCAGGGTGAGTTGTGTGCGCTCAAGACCGTTCATGCGGTGACCATCCTGATATGTGCCGGATAGAGAGTCGGGGCTGTGAGGCCCGGAATTCGCCCCGTTTGCAGAGTGTACCCGCATTGAGTCAGATGCACCAACATAAAAATGATGAGGGCGGTGAAAATCGGGGATGCGGCTGAGGAGTCTGGCCGGCAGCGCGCCTTCACCCGAACGGCAGCAGCCGCGGCCGGAGGCGCACCCGCCCGGGATAATCCAGCGGAGCGCGTTGTTCGTGGGCCACCGTGATCGCATAGGCGTGGACGGCTGCCCACAGCCAGGGGCGCTGGAGCGCCACAAACGTCAGGGGGAGGCGGATGGTTTGCCCCGCGGGGAGCCGGACTTGCGACTGAGCCGGGTGCACGTGCAGGACGGCAGGGTCAGCGTGGCCGGCGACGAAAAGCTCAATGGCGGCGCAGGTGTGATTCTGCAGCACCAGGCTGGCCAGTCCGTTCTCGCGCGCGTTTTCCGGCTCCAGCCAGCCCACCAGATCGGGGTCTGCCCTGAACTGCATCTCCACCGGGAGCGTCAGGGCGACGTTCGGCCAGGCCGGATCGCTCAGCCGGAGTTTCAGCACCAGAGTCTGGGCGGCGGCGGGCGCTTTCGTATCCAGAATCAGATCGAAAGTCCGGATGGCGCCGGGGCTGAGGGCCAGAGGAGGCGGAGGGATGATCCACGATTCGGGCACGCCTGTCGCGGCGACCTGAAGCTGCAGCGGATGGGCGTAGCCGTTGCGCAGCGAAATGGGCGCCCGGATACGCTCGCCAGCAACCAGGATCAGCGGATTGTGGGCGAACTGAACGCTCAACAGGCCGGCGGTTTGCCACTCTTTGGGCAGCGTGACCGCGCTCACAGGGGGGTGGGCCGGCGTCGACCCGGTGACCGGGCCTGAACTGGCGTTCAGGTCCGGGTCGATGGCCGGATCGCCGATCCAGCCCGGTTGGGGCGGTTGCTCCACGGCAAAGGGCATCACCGGAGTCCGGACATTCATGGCCTCAGGGCGGTGCTCGGCGGGGGCTTCGGGGATATCGGGCGGCGGATCGATGGCAGCCGGGGGCGCTTCGGACGCGGGGGAGGGCGGCTGGGCCTCCGGCGGACGCAGGAAGACCACGGTATTCTCCGGCTTCGGGGGCTTCTCCTGGCTGGCTGGCGCGATTGCCGGCTGCACGGGGGCCTGCTCCTGCGTAATCACCGATGGGCGCACCACTTCCACCGCCCCCGTGCCCTCGCCTTCGAGCAGGAGCAAAATAAGCTGTAACTCGTACGCGCCGACGGTGACAGCGGCCCCTGGCTTCCAGTGGATACTGGCGAAGTTCGCCAGCGGAGAATCGTTGATCTGGACGGTGCCGGTCCCGCCCAGATTAGTCAGCATGACCTGCCCGGCTGTGGTCAGGAATAACCGGATATGGACGGGCAGGATGCCAGGATCGGACAGGACCAGATCGGCGCCTTCGCCGCTGCCGATGTGGAACGGACGGTCCCCCAGGCGGGCGCGCCGCTGGCTGCCGTTGGCCGGATGATGCCGGACAGCCGTGATCTGGTAAAGGATGCGATCGGCCTGATCGCGAGCGGGCTGCTCCACTGGCGCACTCTCTAGGGAGCCAGACTCTGCAGGAATTGCCAGGCCTGCTCGATCTGCTGTTGCACCGTGACGCCGAACAGGAAATGGCGGCTGATGACGATGACGAGAAAGACCCAGAGCGCCAGCAGCAGACCGATGGAAGGCCGGGACCGGCGCTGAAATACGTAACTGCCGTGCGCCCGCTCGATCAGGCCGGAGGCGGAATGTACGATAACGGTGTAGAGCAGGCGGCTGCGGCCTTTCTGCGCGCCGCGGGCGGGCCTGAACTTCAGGCGGACCTGCCGCCCCTGCGCCGCCTCGACCTGAACCTGCCGGGCCTCTGGCGTGACCTGGAGCGTGTCCGGCGCT
>WBZO01005961.1_pt1 | contig 12072 bp, 9 predicted proteins | sample 5204261 | NCBI WGS metagenome assembly WBZO01 (sample SAMN12412400, study PRJNA552823) | activated sludge metagenome | isolation source: activated sludge from anammox sidestream of wastewater treatment plant... | place: USA: North Carolina | collected 2017-09 | reverse complement strand
CGTTTCCACCCGGTTGCGCAGCCACGGTGAAACCGGACCGCGACTTGACGGTCGAAGCCGAACCTTACTGGCGACTCGATCCTGCCGCGACTCGCGACATCCCTTTCGCCCGGGCCTGCGACGAGTTCCGGGACCTGCTGACGTCGTCGGTCCGGATCCGAATGCGCAGCGACGTGCCGGTCGGGGCATGTCTGTCCGGGGGCCTCGATTCTTCGAGCATCGTGTGCCTGATGGATCGCGACGCTTCAGGTAACGCCATTCATACCTTCACAGCCCGCTTTCCAGAGCCCGAGTTCGACGAGACTGCGTGGGCGCGGTGCGTGATCGACGCGACCGGCGTCACCGGCCATTTCTCGACACCGACCGAATCGGGCCTGCTCCAGGATCTCGACGACCTGATCTGGCACCAGGAGGAGCCGTTCTCGACGGCGAGCCTGTATGCGCAGTGGCTGGTCATGAAGCAGGCACGCGAACACGGCATTCCGGTGCTGCTCGATGGACAGGGCGCCGACGAGATCCTTGCAGGCTACCGCAAGTTCTATGCGTTTCACATCCTGGCACTCGTGCGCGGGCGCCGCCTCGCCTCGGCGATGGGCGAGTTCGCCGCGCTGCTTCGCTACGGCGACCGGGGGTTCCTGCGCTGGCGCGAGGGCGCGCGCTACCTCCCTGGATTCATGCAGCGCCGCATCGTGTCCGGCAGGGACTTCGTCACGCCGGAACTCGCGCACACGACAAAAGCCGGTCATGTCGCTCTGGGTGCTTCAGAAGACCTCCGAATGCGCCAACTGCTCGACCTGACCCGCTACAGCGTGCCGAGCCTCCTGCGCTACGAGGACCGGAACTCGATGGCCTGGTCGATCGAGAGCCGCGTGCCGTTCCTCGATTACAGGCTGGTCGAATTCGCACTGTCATTGCCAGTCGAGCACAAGTTGCGCGGCGGGCGCACCAAGGCCGTGCTGCGTGCAGGACTCCGCGGAATCGTTCCAGACCGCGTGTTGGACCGCCGTGACAAGATGGGATTCGTTACACCGCAATCGCGATGGATGCAGGCCGAACTGGGACGGCAAGTCGAGCGCGCCTGCGCCGACGCCCCCGCGCCGCTAAGGCGATGGTTCGATTTCGATTCCATGTTGAAGGCGTGGCGTACGGGGTCGCCGCGCGCACGCCAATCGATGCAGGCGCTCGTCTTCCGAGCGGGCATCCTGGCCCGATGGGCCGGACGATTCGGGATCTCGGCGGAATGAGCCCGGTCATCTGGTACGTGCATCCGTATGCAGGCGGGCCCGGCATCGGCCGCTACTGTCGGCCGTTCGAACTTGGCAAGGCGTGGCAGCGCGCAGGCGCGCGGCCGCTCGTGATCACCGCATCATTCCACCACCTTCTCGACGAACCCGGTGCGCACCCGGCGCATGTCGACGTCGAGGGCGTACCCTATGCATTCCTGTCCGTGCCTTCCTATCGGACCAACGGCCTCGGGCGGGTCGTCAACATGGCGATCTTCACGGCACAGATCTGGCGCCAAGCGGCCCGGCTCGCGCAGCGATACGGCCGACCGGATCTCGTCATCGGCTCATCGCCGCATCCGTACGCATTCCTGGGCACGCACGCTGTCGCGCGCCGCTTCGGCGCACGCTCGGTATTCGAAGTGCGCGACCTATGGCCGCTCAGCCTCGTAGAGCTCGCCGGCGTGAGCCCTGCGCACCCGATGGTGCGCGTCACGGCGTGGCTGGAGCGCTACGCCTATCGGCATGCCGATACCGTCGTCTCATTGCTACCCTGCTCGCGCGACTACATGACCGAGCACGGGCTGGACCCCGCACGCTGGAGATACATTCCGAATGGCGTCGAGAGCCCAGTGCTGTCGTCGCGCGAATCAACCCAGCCGTGCGTGCTCACTGCCCGACGATGGCATGACGAAGGTCGAACTACGGTGGTCTATGCCGGCGCCATGGGCCCGCCGAACTACGTGCACTCCCTCGTCGACGCGATCGACGTCCTGCGTCAGCGCGGCGACCGCAAGGTTTCGGCCGTGATCGTCGGTCGAGGCGACGAATCTGCGGCCATCGCCCGACAGGTCGCCGAACTCGGGCTCGGCGATCGCGTCGCACTGTTCGAACAGATACCGAAGCGCGAGATCCCGGCGCTGCTGGCCGAATCCGACATCGGCTACATATCGCTGCGCCCCGAGCCGCTATTTCGGTTCGGCGTCAGCCCGAACAAGCTGTTCGACTACATGATGGCAGGCCTTCCGGTGCTGTTCGCGATCCAGGCGGGTAACGACCCGGTGTCCGACGCGCGGTGCGGGTACTCGGTCTCGCCGGGCGACAAGGTCGCGATCGCCGACGCCCTGGAGAAGCTCGCCTCGCTGCCGGCCGACGCCCGGCGGGACATGGGCGAGCGCGGCCGCACGTACGTGCGTGAACACCACGGCTACGAGCGGCTCGCGGCCGACTACCTGCAGACGATCGGCATGCCGGGCCGCATCGTGAGCCGATGAAGATCGCAGTCACCGGGGCCACCGGCTACATCGGGCGCCAGCTGGTCCGCGCCGCTGCGGAGCGCGGCCATGCAGTCCTTGCGCTGGTTCGCCGGCCGGACGACGAGCTTGCACGCTTCGCGAGCCAGCATGTAATGGACGGCGAACTGCCGCGCCACCTCGAAGGGGTCGACGCGATCGCTCACCTCGCGGGGCTCGCGCACGTTCGCCGCACCGGGCGCAGCGACGGCGCCGCGTTCGAAGATGCCAACCGGCAATTTGCGCTCACGGTGGCCGACGCCGCGCAACGCGCTGGTGTCGCGCGGCTCGCCTACGTCAGCTCGATCGGCGTGCACGGTAACCGGTCGGACGCTCCGATTGTCGAATCCTCCCCATTTGCGCCGGACACGCCTTACGCGGTGTCCAAGTTGATGGGCGAGCAGACGCTCACACGATTCCACGCGCAGACGCCGTCGCGACTTGTCATCGTGCGTCCGCCGATGGTCTACGGCCCCGGTTGCCCGGGGAACTTGCCACGGTTGGCTCGCTTGGTGGCTCGCGGGCTTCCGCTACCGTTCGCGGCAGTCACCGCACGACGCTCGTTCGTCTACGTCGGCAATCTGGTCGACTTCCTGCTCAGAGCCGTCCAGCCGGACGTCACTGGCGAGTGCTTCGTCGTCGGCGATGGATCGGACTTCAGCCTCGCAGAACTCGTCAGACTGATGGCCGGCGCCGCCGGTGTCCGCTCGCGGATGTTTTCGGTGCCGCCGGTGCTGCTTCGCGCCGGCGCTCGCGCAGTGTGCCTTCGACGCGAGATGGACAGCCTGACGCGCCCGATGCTGGTCGACTGGTCACACGCCCGAACGGCGCTCGGCTGGTCTCCGCCGTTCGAGCCCGACGAGGCGATGGCCACGACGCTGGCCGCGCCCTGGCCAGACCCTCGGCGCAAGCTCTCCGCGAAGGATGGGCTGGAATGACGACGACCGGTCTGATCGTTGCGTTCGTGGCTTTGGCCGTGTCGCTGTACGTCACGCGCAGCGCTATCGCATGGGCATCAGGCCAGCGTCTGATCGACGTTCCGAACGAGCGCAGCTCGCACACGGTCCCGACCCCGCGGGGTGGCGGCCTCGGCATCGTTGCGGGCGCAATCGCCGGCCTGGCGCCGCTTGCAATGGCCGGCATGCTGCAACTTCAATTCGCCGGAGCACTTGCCTGCGGCTGCGTGATCGCCGTGCTGGGCTACCTCGACGACCGACACTCACTCTCCGTTCGGATCCGCCTGGCCATACAGGCGCTCACGGCAACCGCGGCGCTCGCGCTGCTATGGCCGCTGCCACCGCTCGAACTACCTGGCGTCACTGTGCCGCCACCGCTTGCCGCCGTCCTTTACTTCCTCGGGTTGGTCTGGCTCACCAACCTCTACAATTTCATGGACGGCATCGATGGAATCGCAGGTGGGCAAGCCGTTGCCGTCTGCCTCGTGTGGGCATTTCTTGCTCCTGCAGCGGAGATTGGCGGCGTCGCACTGGTACTCGCCGCGGCCAACCTCGGCTTCATTCGCTACAACTGGCCACCAGCCCGGATATTCATGGGCGACACCGGAAGCGCATTCGTAGGTTTCGAACTCGGCGTGTGCGCAATCGCACTTGCCGCTGAGACGGCCACATCCGTACTTCTTTGGTTGATCCCGCTGGCCGGATTCATCGCCGACGCTACGGCGACCCTCCTCGTGCGCATCGCACGCGGCCGCAGACCCGGTGAGGCGCACCGTAGCCATGTCTATCAGCGGCTGTCGCGGCGCTTCGGGCGACATTCCGCCGTTACCCTCCTATATTTCGTGCTCGCACTCGCTGTTCTTGGGCCGCTGACGCTGCTCATCGTGGGCGAAGCGCCGGGGAATGCGGCAGCCACGCTCTTGATCGTCGTGTTCGCGCTGTCGCTGTCCGCGATCAGCTTGGGCGCCGGACGCGACGACGGGTGATAGCGAGGAAGCACCGGACGGCGCCCGAACCAGTCCCCAGTAAACCCACCTCAGGATTTCTGAGACTACTGCGTGCACGTTCGATCGCAGGTTCTCCCCGAAATCGATCGGCACATTCCTTGAAATGCGCGCCGCTGCATCACTGATACTCTTCTTGTCCGCGGGCTGCTGGGCTGCATCGACTTTGGCGCCCCCTGCGCCAAGGATGTCAGCGAATCACTGGATCGGCCCAAAGATAACTCCCCAGCAATATCTTGACTCCAATCGCGGCCTGTACGAAGTCGATAAGGATGGGGTTCTGGTCACGCTGTATCGCGACAGGAGCGAACAGACTAGCGCCCGCATCGAGTACAACCCCGCCTTCATCGCAAACTACGCGATCGCCGCATGCCGGGAGTACGTCCTCACGGGTGCGAACTCTGCTGCCAAGACCCTCCATGCCCAACTCTCGTGGCTTCTTGGGCATGCGGAGCACCGTCAAGTTGGCGAGCGAGTCTTTCGACGCTATCCATACACGTTTGAGTGGGTCAAGTACAAACTGAGTCCGCCGTGGGTCTCGGGGTTCGCACAGGCGCTAATTGGAACCGCGTTTGCCTGCGGTGCCGACAGCACCGGCGATCCTTCCTATTCAGATGCGGCCGTCGAGACCTTCTCCGCCCTGCTGGTATCGACGGACGGCGGCGGTGTCACGACGTTCGGATCAAACACGGCGTGGTTCGAGGAGGCCGCCAGAGAGGACTTCCCATCGATAAAGATCCTCAATGGGCATCTCACCGCGATGGAGGGGCTAAAGAGTTTCATCGACTGGAGACCAGACGCCGAATTCGCCGATCTCTATCGAAAAGCCGTAAATGGCACACGCGCACTGCTCCGCTCCTTCGACGCAGGATACTTGAGCTACTACGACCACTTTCCGCCAAACATGCCCCAGGAATGGGGGCTGTCCGGGCGTGTCGGATATAACTCCCTTCATATCATTCAGTTGACAAATCTCTACCAGGTGACCGGGGATTCATATTTCTTGCGTTACGCTTTGCGGTTCGCCGAATACGAAAGCCCTCTCTATCTGATCACGACATCGGGCTCAACTTCCCCGCGCACGAACGGCCCCGACCGAATCAACATGGTGCTGGGTAACGACTACTGGTCGCACAGTGTGTTTCCGACCTCAGTTGTCGTCGACCTTGGCGACGTATTTCAGACATACGGTATTTCTTTGGTTGCGCACACCGAGCAATCCACCCCACGGGATTTCCTACTTTCGGTCTCGATCGACGGCGTCAAGTTCCGGCCCTTGCGCGACGTGCGACGAAATATCTCGATGCGCCGGACGATCGGATGGGCGCAGGCGCCCGCGCGCTATGTCCGATTGGACATCCTCTCCGACAACGGAAACAAGAACGTCACGCTCAAGGGAGTCTATGTACACCGAAGGGAAAAGATGGGTGCCGCCGTTGCGGTGGCCACGGCAATGTCCGTTGGAAACATGCCGGGCCTCGCGTTCTCACGACATGGCTGGCGCCCTCCAGCATCTGGGTGGTTGATATTCAGGCGGTCCGCACTTCCAGGTGGCCTGAGATCGGCAATGATTCTCGGGGCGTCGTCAGGGGTAATCAAAATCAATGCATCCGACACACCGGATGGGCTCAAAGCGCGCATCAAGGCAGTCCAGTTGAGATGCTCTGCAAATCCGTGCCGCGTGCCAATCCCCGATGGAGAGGGTGATTTCGTACTTGTCGAATGGACTGGCTTGGACATCGGCCCAGATTCGCGTCTTGTCTTGAGCCACTAGAAGGCGATCGGGCTCTCCCTGTCCCTGAGGCACCAAGACGAATCGCCCGATCTTCACTCGCGAGGCAAATGCGGCCTGCCGAAGGCTTCAGGGAATTACGAGAGCTCTTCCGACCACGAGTCACAGATTACAGTCCAAGCCCCTCAAGTACGAACGGTGCGACGATCCGGGATCCCGCCACACTCAGGTGGTTGTCATCCGCATACAGCAGTTGGCCGTTCTGCAAGCCGCCGCATCGGTCGCTCGAACAGAGTCTGCGTTCCGCATCGATCACGATCAACGATTGATCCGCCGCCCGGATGCTCTCGATCACACTGCGGTAGGCCGCCATCCGAGCTCGATACACTTGGTAGGGCACGACGCATCCTTCACGCGTTCCAGTTAGCGTCAACGGGCGCGAGAGACAGTCCCGCGCCGGCACCCCAAGCTCTGGGACCTGAAGAAAGTATGCGACTCGCAAACCCTTGCTCTCTAGGCGGGCGATGGTGGCCTGCAGACCGCGCGCAAACGCCTGTGACGGCGGCGCTTGACCCGGAAGTGCACCATCCCCCTGTTCAGCGATCGGCGGGTAATTGTATTGCGCCTCGGCAGGCCCGAATCCCTTCCCGTCGAGATACTGAGGGCCGCGTGATGCCAGCACCACGGCCACCAGGCGCCGGTCCCTTTCGATTGCGCTCAGGATGACCTCGATACTTCGCGCGCACGCAGTCCGTTCCGCTGCATTCCTGCCGGTGACGGCGCCGTCGAAGGGCGGACAACCGGAGTTCGCGAGAAGCAGGGTTCCGTATCCCCTGCTGGCGGCCAGTTCGGACACCCCCGGGAACAGCACGTGTGCGTGCGAATCGCCGATGAGCGCGATCATTCGCTCGCCGGGATGAGACTGGCGGCAGTAGACCGGCGCATCCGTTCCAGAGAACAACGCGAGGCAGGAACTATCCTGCCGCGGCTCGCGAATCATCTGAGCCTCGGCATCTCTCGCATAACGAACCGCTTGCCGATCGGGCAGCCCTCCCGAATCGATCACCACACGGGACGCAAGCACCAGTGCCAGCATCGCTCCTATCAGTACCGGCACGACGCGACGTCGGGCCCATCCGTGGCGGATCGGGCGCTCGATCCATGCATAGGTTCCCCAGGCAAGCAGCACGGAAAGAAGGGCGGCAGTCAACAAGAGCCAACCAGGCGGTCGTCCGGATTCGGCGATCCGGACGAACGAGAGCAACGGCCAATGCCACAGGTACAACGGATAACTGATCAGCCCGACCAGCACCAACGGCTTCGCAGCAAGGGCACGATTCACTATCGCGCCGTGGCCGCTCGCAATGAGCGCGGCGACACCGAGGAGCGGTGCGATCATGCTCACGCTCGGATAAAGCGCGTGCTCGTCGAACGTGAACAAGGCCCATGCGATCAGCAGTAGCCCGGCCACCGAGAGCATGTTTCGAGCCGACCGAGGCTCCAGCACGGCAGGCAGCATGCCGCCCCTTCTCGCTTGCCACCACGCGACGCTGGCACCGACCAGAAGTTCCCATCCGCGCGCCAGGGGGTGATAGTAGAGCGCGTCGGCGCTTCGAGCGGCAATGTGGGCGCCAAACGCGAGCGAAGCAACACCCAACACGACGATGACGATGCCGGCATCGACGCGCAATCGACGGGCTCCCAGAAGCACGACAGGCCAGACGAGATAGAACTGCTCCTCGACCGACAGCGACCAGAGGTGCAGAAGCGGCTTGGCGCTCGAGACCACGTCGAAATAGCCCGCCTCCTGCATGAGCCGGAAATTGAGAACGAAGGCAATCGCGTAGTACGCATGCCGGGCGAGGCGTTCGTACTCGTCGGCGAACAACGCGAATGCCCCGAATGCAAGCGTCGCGATCAATACCGCAATCAGCGCGGGGAACAGGCGCCTGATGCGCCGCGCGTAGAAGGCACCGAAGCGGAAGCGCCCGTCGGCCTGCTCGCGCAGCAGGATCAGGGAGATCAGGTATCCGGAAATGACAAAGAAGATGTCGACGCCCAGGAACCCGCCGGGCAGTGCCGAGGGAGCGACGTGGAAGACGAGAACGCTGAGGACGGCGACCGCCCGAAGTCCGTCGATGTCTGCGCGATAGGTGACCGCGGACCTCATCGCACGCGCTTGAAATTCCCCCGGTCGCAGCCGGACCCGGGCCTCAGAGCCGCCACGCCGCAATGCCTGCCCGCGCCAGGGCCTCCTGGTCGAAGAGGCTCTTGACGTCGGCGAGCACCGGTTTCTCGCCCCTGAGCAACGCCCTCAGGTCGCTGGCGGCCCGCGACGCGTACTGCCGATGGGCCACCGCAACCACCAGGGCGTCGACCTGCGCGTGCGGCGCGATGCTGCCGACCACCACGCCCGGATACTCGCGGGCCAGCTCGACAGCGTCCGCATACGGATCCTCCGCCACCACCCTGATCCCGAAATCCTGGAACTCGCGGATGATGTCGATGACCTTGCTGTTGCGGATGTCCGGGCAGTTCTCCTTGAACGTGAGGCCCAGCACGCCTACGGTCGCGCGCGTCACGTCGATGCCGTTCTGGATCATCTTCTTGATCGTGGTGCGCGCGACGTAACGGCCCATGTTGTCGTTGATGCGGCGCCCGGCCAGGATGACCTGCGGAATGTAGCCGACCTTTTCCGCCTTGTCGGTCAGGTAGTAGGGATCGACGCCGATGCAGTGCCCGCCGACCAGCCCCGGGCGGAACGGCAGGAAGTTCCACTTGGTCCCCGCCGCCTCGAGCACGGCCCGGGTGTCGATGTCGAGCCGCGCGAACAGCACGCTGAGCTCGTTCATCAGGGCGATGTTCAGGTCGCGCTGCGTGTTCTCGATCACCTTGGCCGCTTCTGCCACGCGGATGCTCGGCGCCTTGTGGGTTCCCGCCGTGATGATCTCGCGGTACAGGCCGTCGATCGTCTCCGCCACTTCGGGGGTCGACCCCGAGGTGACCTTCCTGATGGTCGCGACCCTGTGCTCCTTGTCGCCCGGGTTGATCCGCTCGGGGCTGTAGCCAGCGAAGAAGTCGCGGTTGAACGTCAAGCCGGATACGCGTTCGAGCACGGGAACGCAATCCTCTTCGGTCGCGCCCGGATAGACCGTCGACTCGTAGACGACGATGTCGCCCTTCCCGAGCACTCTCCCGATGGTCTCGGAAGCCTTCAGCAACGGGCCGAGGTCGGGGCGCTTGTGCTCGTCGATCGGCGTCGGCACGGTCACGATGTACACGTTGCAGTCGGCAAGGTCCGCCGCATTCGACGTGTAGCGCAACCCTCGGGCCTCGCGCAATTCGGCACCGCCAACTTCGAGGGTGACGTCATGCCCCGCCCGCAGGGCTTCGATGCGCTCGACATTGATGTCGAACCCAACGACGACACGTCGCTTGCCAAACTCGACTGCCAGAGGAAGGCCGACGTAGCCGAGTCCGATGATCCCGAGGCGCAGATCACGCGTTGAGGGCATTTTCAGATCAGTCCTTTCGGACTTCCGTGTTGACGTTGAGCGCCGAATTATGTCATTCCGGGGTGCTCGACGAACTGCAGGCAGATGCCAGAATTCGTATGACGAAACGATGCACCTCTGGCCAGGCTCACGCGCCTACCCTCCCAAGCACCTCCTGCAACCCCGCGTGGGCCGCTGCCACGGGAACGAGACATCCTGGCCACCGGCGCCATCGCCGCCCGCATGCGCTGCGGCGCCGCCCTCAGGACCCGCTCGAACAAATCGGGTTCTGTATCGGCCAGCACCGCCGCAAGAACGAGTGCCTCTGCCGACAATCCTTCTCGGCAAAGCCGCGCCGCTGCGTGCTCGAATTACCCAACAATTCCGGATTCTATTGGGCAAAAAAGCTGGCGCCGGTCGGGGCACCCTGTCGTTCGAGCGTCGCACGAATCTCGCCATCGACCGAGTCCATCACAGAAACAAGGCCGCACTCACGTCGAACCGTCGCGCCAGCCTCCTGGCGATCTCCTTGCTGATGCCGCGCCGGCCGTTCAGGATGTCCGATATCCGCCCCTGCGGAGCGCAGTCGGCAAGGTCTGCCTGGTTCAGGCCGTGCTGGTTCATCAGGATGCGCAGCACTTCCTTCGGCTCGGCCTCGGGGATCGGGGCGTGCTCCTCTTCGTAGGCGGCAACCCGGTCGGCCAGGTAATCGAGCACGTCGGCCAGCGGGTGGCTCTCGTCGTCGCCGATCTCGTCCAGCAGGATCTCGATGGTCGCTCGCGCCTGGGCGTAGTCCTCCTCGGTGCGCACCGAGGTGACGCCGACCGCCTCCTTGAACGGAATCCAGGCCCGAAGGATCGCCTGCGGTCGGGTCGCCGCGCTGCGCGCATGAGCCATCAGTTTCTCCTTGTCCGCTTCCATCGTCCGCGGTCGTACGTTTCGTGGGCAAGCACTTCGCGAACATAGACCTTGCGCCGGTTGTAGTGAATCGCAGTGATCAACCTGTACTTGTTGCCCCCGATATCGAATACCGTCAGCCCGTCCAGGTAGTCGGCACTCGCGAAGGTCGCGCGCAGGTCATTGAAATCGGCAAAAACCTCCGACTCTATGATCCGGTACCAGGCGGCGAGCGGACGCTCCGCATCGGGATGCTTCTGCCAGAACTCGATCAGGATTGGCTTCGCGATGACGTGCATGAGAATTATATACCGTTATGGTATACAGCGGAAGTCTCGCGCACATTCTCATTCTCTGTGGCGCGGCAGGCCCGAGTCTCACAGCCACCCGGTTCTGGCGGTTATAGCCGGATATGACCATGTCGGACCATCCGAACGATGGCCGATGCAAACGTGCTACTGCTCCGCGAACGCCCGCTCCACCACGAAGTCTCCTGGCTTCGTCGTGTTCCCCTCGTGGAACCCGCGCGCCTCCAGCATCTTCTTCAGGTCGCGCAGCATCGCCGGACTGCCGCACAGCATCACCCGGTCGTTGGCCACATCGAGCGGCGGCGCCTCGAGATCCTCGAACAGCTTGCCGCTTTCCATCAGTTCGGTGATGCGTCCCATGTTGACGAACTCCTCGCGCGTCACCGTCGGGTAGTAGCGCAGCTTGCCCGTCACCAGGTCGCCCAGGAACTCGTGCCTGGGCAGGTGTTCGAGCAGGTAGTCGTGGTAGGCCAGTTCGTCCACCTCACGCACGCTGTGCACCAGAATCACCTGCTCGAAACGCTCGTAGGTCTCGGGGTCGCGCACCACGCTCATGAACGGCGCGAGCCCGGTGCCGGTGGCCAGCAGGTACAGCCGCTTGCCCGGCAGCAGGTAGTCGATCAGCAGCGTGCCGGTGGGCTTGCGACCGACGATGATCCGGTCGCCCGGCTTGATGTGCTGCAGCTTCGAGGTGAGCGGACCGCCGGGCACCTTGATGCTCAGGAATTCGAGGTGGTCCTCGTAGTTCGGGCTCACGATGCTGTAGGCGCGCATCAGCTTCCTGCCGCCGTCTTCCAGCCCGATCATCGTGAAATGGCCGTTGCTGAAGCGCAGTGACTGGTCGCGCGTGGTGGTGAAGCTGAACAGGCGATCGGTCCAGTGGTGCACGGTGAGCACCTGTTCTTCGTGGAATGCACTCATGGGGCGGAAAGGCCGGGCAAGGCCCGTTTCGGAAAGGCTCTCGACGCGGCGGATTCTAGTGCAGCGGGCACTTCATTCACCCCAAAGGCCCCCATCGCGTCTCGGAAACCGATACAATATGCGTCGAATTCATGAACCGCATATCGAGGCACGGATGGAAGACATGCCGCGCGACGACGCTGCGCAGGCCCCCCGGATCGACGGCGACACCCCCACGATGCGGCTGGTCGCGCTGCTGGAGGTCA
>WBZO01002508.1_pt1 | contig 12072 bp, 11 predicted proteins | sample 5204261 | NCBI WGS metagenome assembly WBZO01 (sample SAMN12412400, study PRJNA552823) | activated sludge metagenome | isolation source: activated sludge from anammox sidestream of wastewater treatment plant... | place: USA: North Carolina | collected 2017-09 | reverse complement strand
CGAGGTTCGCACTACCGGCAAACCTGCTGTGTAGTTTACACCTGTATCGAATGTGAGTGTTTTAAATGGTACTAAACCTTGATCGTGATACATTGCTAAAACAGCATCGAAATGGCGGTAGTGATGGCTGCCAAAAAAACCATCGGCAGCAAAAGGACCTAATGCCAATATGCCTTTATCTTTTGCGCGGTTTACGGCAGGAGCTATAATTTCTTTCTCTTCTTTACCGAGTAAACTATTATCGCCCGCATGTGGATTTAAACCCAGTACTGCAATGCGCGGCTTGTGTACTAAAAAGTCTTGTTTGAGCGAGTGGTTTAGCAATTCTATTTTACTTACAATAGTATTGATATCTATGGCTGCTGCCACATCTTTTAGCGAAAGGTGATTGGTTACCAAACCCACTCTCAGGTTATCATCGCACAGCATCATCATGCTTTGCCCAATATCGCACTGTGTGGTAATATACTCTGTTTGCCCTCTAAAATCGGGATGGTGAACGGCAATCGATTGCTTATTCACCGGCCCGGTTACCAATACTTGTATTTTGTTGGCTTTTAAATCTTCTATGGCGGTATTGAGTGCTACCATAGCACGGGCGCCCGATTCGTTGGTTGCTTCTCCTACTTTTATCTGAGCTTGTTCGCTCCAGCAGTTAAACACATTAGGTAACTTATTGCTCAACTTTTCAAACGAAGTAATTTCATTCATTTGGAAGTTTTGTATTTTGAGCAACTTGGCATGGTAACTCATTACAGGTCGCGAGCCATAAATTACAAAATCGGCAAAGTGGAAAAGTCTTTCATCGGAAAGTGCCTTCATAATTACTTCCGGCCCAATGCCATTGTAATCGCCTATGGTAATGCCTACTACCGGTTTATGTTCCATTGCAGCTATTTAGTTGGCTTTCGCCCGGGTATTTAATAATTCTTTAAGAAATTGAATAATAAGCGAACGCCAATAGCGGTGCCACCTCTACCGCGATAGTCGCTTTCGCTTAGTGTAAATGCTGCTCCGGCAATATCTAAATGTAACCAAGGGTAATCGGTAAATTTCTCTAGGAATTTTCCTGCGGTAATCATACCTGCCAATTCGCCTCCAATATTTTTTTGGTCGGCAATATCGCTTTGAAGCATTTTGCCATATTCTTCCCACAACGGAAATTCCCACAGTCTTTCAAAAGTATCGTAGCCGCTTTTTTCAATTTTTTCTTTAGTGCTTTTTGAAGCCGTTCCCATATAAGCACTGGCATGAGAACCCAATGCACGCATAGCAGCACCGGTGAGTGTAGCTACATCTATTACCAACTCCGGTTTGAATTTTTTGGCGTAGTGCAGTGCATCTGCAAGAATCATTCTGCCTTCGGCATCGGTATTTAAAACTTCTACGGTGCTACCATCCATCATGCGAATTACATCACCGGGAGTGTATGCGTTTTCGCCCGGGCGGTTATCGGTTGCAGGTACTAAAGCAACTATATGCAAAGGCAGTTTGGCTTTGGCCGCAGCTGTAATTACGGCTGCCACACATGCTCCTCCGCTCATATCGCTTTTCATTTGATCCATTGAGTTGCCGGTTGGCTTTAAACTTAAACCTCCGGTATCGTACACCACACCTTTACCTACCAATACTATTGGTTGCTTATTTTTTGCCTTGGCAGGTTTATACTCCAACACACTAAAAGATGGCGGATCTTGGCTGCCATAGTTTACGGCAAGCAGGCCTCCCATTTTTAAAGTTTCAATTTTCTTTTTGTCGAAAACCTCTGCTTTTACGCCTGCTTCTTTGGCAAGTTTTTTAAACTCTTCGCCCAGCTGCCTGGCAGTAAGAAAATTTACAGGTTCGTTTATGAGGGTGCGTGCTGCAAACACTGCATTTACCAATATGTTTAGCTCCTCTACTTCTGCTTTGCTGAGTGTGTTTTTATCTACCAAAACTTTAGTAAGTGCTTTATCTTCTTTGTCTTTTGTAAGGTATTTAGAAAACTTATAGTTGCTCAATGCCAAGCCTTCGGTAAAGGCATAAGCCAATGCAGATTCTCCGGTGGTGTTTAGCACAGAAACTGCATCTGCTTTTTGGGCGTTTAAACTTTTATTTATTTGGAAACCAAATTTGCGTGCTGTTTCTGTTTGCTGCCACAATTCTTTGCCGCCATCAACATTTACAACAAACAATATTTCGGTTCCTGAATTTAAAACAAAGGGATTTACCTTTTTTGCCAGTTTGCCTTGGATGGTTTTTGCAATTGCGGGCGAAACAATATTTTCAATTGCTTTCCAATTGGTTTTATCTGACACTAGCAGTACTAAATTCGATGCTTTGCTTACATCATTGCTTATAGAAATTGTAATATTCATTTTATATTAAAAATTAAGTGAGGGCGAAGATAAGAAAGGGAAGGGTAGTGCAAAATGAGATACCATACGCGCTTTATTGCAAAACGGTTTAATGGCTTAGAATAAAGCATACTTAAAACCAATTTCTGCGTTTATCTTTGTGTATTACTCATGGTGTTGTTTTTATTTCTCCTTTTATCGGTACTGGCAGTAAATGCTCAAAAAACAAGCGAAGAAGCTGGCAATTCACTTTCTTTTTTAGAAATGCGAAAGTGCCGCAGTTCTTTTACAAGCACGCCCTTGCAGGAAGAAAGTATTGCTGCGGTTCAGCAGTTTGTACGCTCATCGCTTAGCACCAATAACGCTTTGGAAACAGCAATAGATGTACACTATGTGCAACAAAGCCCGGGAGGCAGGCACTATTCATTTTTTCAAACCATTGGCAACACAAAAGTTTACAACAGCGAGCTAAAGGTAAACACCAACGGAAATGGCGTTATTACTTCATTTTTCAACAATAGTTTTGCGCCCAAAACGCTGGAAAAAAGCATTCTTCCTTTTGCATTGATTGCAAATCAATTAAAGCAAGAATTTAAAGGCTTTGAAATATTGCAGCATGAATTGGTTTGGTTTCCGGTAAGCGAAGAATTGCTCGTAAAAGCATATCGAATTGAATTGCGTAAAACCGCCTCTGAAAACATAGAACTTATTACCAACGGAAAAGAAATACTGCACTTGCGCGACATAAACATGTATCTGGCACCTCCCGATTCTACTGCAAAAGGATATGTGTTTTTACCCGATCCGCTCACCTCTTCAGGAAACTTATATGGCGGCAATTTTATAGACAATAACGATGCCGATGCGCAATGGCTTACCAACGAAAGAAAAGAAGTTTCACTAACCGTTGATTACTCCAATAATTTGTTTCAGCTTAAAAATGCCTTTATACAGATTGCAGATTTCGATTTACCCACCAATGCGCCCGCAACGGCTGTAACACCAATGTTTAACTACACCCGCAGTAACCTTAATTTTGAGCAGGTAAATGCTTTTTACCACATTACAGAAATGGGTAAGCGCATGCAGCAACTTGGTTTTAACTGTGCCAACACCGTGGTAGAAGCCGATGCCAATGCACTAAACGGACAAGACAATTCTTTCTTTGCAACCAATTACAGCCCCATGCGCTTATTCTTTGGCGGTGGCGGAGTGGATGATGCCGAAGATGCCGATGTGTGCATACACGAATACTCTCATTTTCTTTCGTACAATGCTTCGCCACAAAGCAATACAGGCAACCAGCGATTGGCATTAGACGAAGCCTTTGGCGATTACAATGCTGCTTCGTACTCACGCTGGCACAACGATTTCTATTGGGGTTGGGTGTATAATTGGGATGGACACAACTCTTATTGGGCAGGAAGGGTAGTAAACTCCACTAAAAAATATCCTACCAATCTTTCAAACAACATCTATAAAGATGGCGAAATATGGAGCAGTATGCTCATGCAACTTTGGAGCGATATAGGCAAAGATGTTACCGATAAACTGCTTGTGCAAACACACTACAGCTATGCACAAAACATACAGTTTACCGATGCTGCCAGTTTGCTGCTCAAAGCCGACCAACAGTTATACAACAATATGCACTATTGCATTATAGCCCAACGAATGTACGAAAGAGGTGTGCTACCCAACGGCAAAACTCTTTGCCCCACCACCATTGCCGATACCGAAAAAGCACTACCCATTCAACTGCTGCACACACCGCAAGGCTGCTTACTCACCAGCACCGAAACCATTTGGAATGCTACCATAGCCATATACGATGCCGCAGGAAAACTGTTGCTTAGCCAACCTTTTGAAGGGCATAACTTTATTGCAAACAAATCTTTTTCGGCAGGTATTTACTTTGTAAAAGTTTACAACAACCATTCATTTACAACCCTAAAGTGGTTCAACAATAATTAATATGTTTACAGGAATAATTGAAGCCCTTGGCACCGTAGAAAAATTAGAAAACGAAAGAGGCAACCTCCACATTACCGTTACATCTCCTATTTCCAACGAATTGAAAATAGACCAAAGCGTAAGCCACAACGGAGTATGCCTTACGGTGGTGGCGTGCAATAGTCATTCGCATACAGTAACCGCCATTGCCGAAACACTTCGCAAAACAAACCTCGGAGGGCTGCAAGTAAACAACTTGCTAAACCTTGAACGCTGTATGGTAATGAATGGAAGGTTAGACGGGCATATTGTACAAGGGCACGTTGACCAAACCGCCAAATGCCTAAGCGTGGTGGAAGAAAACGGAAGTTGGATTTACCAATTTGAATACGAACCAAGTCCACAACATCTAGTAGTAGAAAAAGGTTCTGTTTGTATCAATGGCATTAGCCTTACAGTTTTTGATGTGCTAGACGATGTGTTTAAAGTAGCCATTATTCCATATACTTTCAACCATACCAATATGAAGCATATTAGCCAAGAAAGTATCGTAAATATTGAATTCGATATTATTGGAAAATATGTGGCAAGACTACAAGAGTTTAAGCAATAAACACTCGTGTTTACTCTTCCTTCTTAAACTCTAGACTTAAAGAATTTACACAATAGCGCATGCCGGTAGCAGTGGGACCATCGTTGAACAAATGCCCCAAATGCCCACCACATTTAGCACACATAATTTCTGTGCGCACCATGCCATGCGAAAGATCTATTTGAGTTTTAATTTTCCCACCTGCAATTTCTTTATCAAAACTTGGCCATCCGCAGTGGCTGTCAAACTTCATATTGGCTGTAAACAATTCGTTTCCACAGCCTGCGCATACATACACACCATTGTCCTTATGCATATAAAACTTCCCGCTAAAAGGCCGCTCTGTACCTTTTTCTCTAAGCACATAATACTGTTCCGGAGATAGTATTTTCTTCCATTCTTCTGGTGTTTTCTCTATGCTCATATTTTCCTTTTTAAGTTCTTGCGCTTGACAACTCTGCACTACCAAAGCAGCCACAAGCAAAATTGCAATTTTTAAATACATACGTTACCGATTAAAATGGCTAAACCGTTGCTTAAAAATACTGCCTCCGCCCACTTAAACCAAGCTGCATATACACAAAAATAGTTATTACATACTGTGTTGGGTGAAACAATTACAGTTTGTTTTCGTGAAAGGAATAAAGATTCTGTAATGAATCTATAAAAAATCATCTCCATGAAAGCACAAACTGCTAAACCAAATACTTTTAATTGGTTGAAACCATCTACTTGGTGGTTGGTTCAGGCTGTTTTTTCAACCTGCCCATGTTGCAATAGTTTTAGCTATGCACTTACCGAGCGCAAACCCGGCTTGCCATGCCAATGCTGCGGTATGCCTACCGATAGAATATTAAGCATGATGTATGCTTGTAAAAGCTGCGGCTATGCCCAAGAAAAATTTTTTCCCGATGGCGACACGCACGAAGATTCACTCTTTTGCGACCATTGCACGCCTAACCACTGCTAATAGTTATTGATTGAATACTTCCAATGCTTTCTTTAAGTCGCGATCCTCTTCTTTCATTAAAAAGAAATAACCTTCGTTTTGCCAACGCTGTCTTCCAAAAAATGCTTTTAAGCGGCTTTTTACTTTTGGATAATATGGTGCAAATTTATTGAAGTCTGCTTTTGGATGCTGCTGCTTTACGAAATCAAGGTATTGCTCAAACAATGCATTGCTTACATTAAATTCGGCTGCAAAGGTTTCTACATTTTTATACCGAGCTATTTCTGCTTCGTATTGCGGATAAACTTTGTAGGTAAATTCTGCAATTAGTCCAGCAACTTCAGCAAAGGTTACATTTAATATGCTGCTATCGAAAGGAGCAAACACATCGGGATGAATGCCGCCTCCACCATATACTTTACGTCCTTTTGCAGTTTTGTAAACCAGCGAATCTGTATGATGCTGTGTTGTGTCATCGTTGAGCAGGCTACCATTCTCGTAGCGTTTAAAAAAGTCTTCGTTATAGGCTGTTTTTCCATTATTGTATGGTCGTTGAATACACCTGCCGGAAGGTGTGTAATAACGAGCAACCGTTAAGCGTAATGCACTGCCATCGCTTAATGGAAACTGCTCTTGCACCAATCCTTTGCCAAACGATGTTCTACCAACCACAGTGCCCCTATCCCAATCTTGCACAGCACCTGCAAGAATTTCGCTTGCAGAGGCAGCTCCTTGGTCTATTAGCACTACCAGCTTACCTTTTTCAAATAAGCCCTCTCTTCCTCCAATATAGTTCTGGCGTTTGTAAGCATTGCCTTGTGTATAAACAATTAGTTTCTCTCCGGTTAAAAGTTCATCGGCAATTTCGGCAGCAGCATTCAAATAGCCACCGGGGTTTTGGCGCACATCTATAATCAACTGCTCCATACCTTCTTCTTTCAACTTCCTTATTTTCTTTTTAAACTCATCGTGTGTGGTAGCACTAAAGCGGTTTATTTTTATGTATCCTGTTTTGCTGTTTAGCATTAAGGCTGCATCTACACTATACAATGGAATGGTGTTGCGCGTAATGGTATAATCTAGAATTGTATTAGTTGGTTTGCGAAGCACACTCACCTTTACTTTAGTGTTTTTTTCGCCACGCAACTTTTTCACTACATCTTCATTTTTAATCTTTACGCCACACACCAACGTGTCGTTTATCTTCACAATTAAATCGCCACTCTTTAAGCCTACTGCTTCCGAAGGACCACCTGTAATTGGCGTAACCACCATAATGGTATCTTCAAAAATATTAAACTCAATACCAATGCCTTCAAAATTTCCTTCGAGCGATTCGTTTTCGCGTGCCAGCTCGCGTGCCGGAATATATACAGAATGCGGATCTAAGGTTGCCAACATATCTTGCACGGCATCTTCGTATAGCTTATCGGTATTTACGGTATCTACATACTTTAGTCGAACGTAGGTAAGAATATCTTCGAGCTTATCGCGCTTTCCATCAATAAATGGTTTTTGCTTGCCTGTGTTTACCGAAAAGAGCAACAATCCTAACAATATGCCAAATACCAATACCAGCGCATAAATCATGGGCTGCCAAACATTTATTTTAGAATTGGTTACGGTAATTTTTACACGTTCATTTTCCATTAGCCTTAAATTAGAAACGTGCGAAGATAAACAGTTATGAATGGTTTATAGGTGCTACTTTTTATTTAAGAAAAGTTAGAGAAAGCAAGTACTTTAGAAACATAAAACTACCATTGTACATGAAAACAATAATTGTTACCGGAGGGGCCTCCGGCATTGGAAAAACCACAGTGCAACTACTGGCAGAAAACGGCTTTGCAGTTGCTATTTGGGATGTAAACAATACTGCCGGTGCCACACTCGAAAATGAACTAAAGCAGCAAGGAAAACAAGTTTACTTTTTGAATGTAAACACCGCTATACCCGAACAAACTACTGCTGCCGCTCAAGCTACCTACCAACATTTTGGCAATATCTACGGCTTAATAAACAATGCAGGAATTACACGTGATGCCTCGCTTGAAAAGATGAGCAACGAACAATGGCAACAAGTATTAGATGTAAACCTCACGGGAGTTTTCAACTGCACCAAAGCTGTGCTTCCTTTCTTAACGAAGCAAAATGAAGGCCGCATAGTAAACACTTCATCTGTGGTGGGCATTTACGGAAATTATGGGCAAAGTAATTATGCCGCTACCAAAGCCGGGCTAATTGGTTTAACCAAAACATGGGCAAAAGAATTAGGAAAGCATGGTATTACCGTAAATGCAGTTGCCCCCGGCTTTATTGCCACAGAAATGATAGAAACTGTACCCGAAAAAATAATTGAAAAATTGAAAAGCAGCACTCCTCTGCGCAGAACCGGCAGCGCAAGCGATGTGGCCGCGGCATATCTATTTTTAGTATCGCCAGCAGCAAATTTTATTACCGGAACAGTGCTGAATGTAGATGGCGGATTAACACTGTAGTTAGCGCCACAAGCACGTTTAAAGGCATAAAAAAAAGAGGCTGTAACAATTACAGCCTCTTTCTCTTTTATATCAAAGAATTTTACTTCTTCTTTTTAGCTTTAGGTTTATACTTCATGTTGTTTCCACCTTTAATATCGTTACCGCCCGGAGAACCAATTCTATCCATAGCGCAACGGAAACCTATTTCGCTGCTTCCGATGTTAGCATCTAAAAATCTGCGAGTTCCAGGAGAAAGGAAATAAGCACGGTCGTTCCAGCTTCCTCCTTTTACTACTCTTGCATTATCATCTATTAAAGAGCTGATTCCGAATTTATACATTTCTTTTTCATCGCCATTTCTTGAGGCTTCATCGCCATCAATATAATTGCGCACATCGCCTCTGCGATAGTTTCTACGACCGGCAGCTTCGTCTTGAGTAACTTCTACATAAGAAAGTCCACCCAATGAATCTTTTACCGGTTTGCCATCCGGATCTAACTCTTTACGTTTAAACTGGTTACCACGGAAATAACGGAAATCGTTAGCATCAACTGAAGTCATAGGACGGTAAACATCCATTACCCATTCGCTCACGTTCCCTGCCATGTTGTATAAACCAAAATCGTTTGGCACATAGGCTTTAATTGGAGAAGTGATATCGGCATTATCGTTTAACTTACCGGCAATACCCATGTTATCACCACGTCCGCGTTTAAAGTTGGCCAAAAATTCGCCTTGGAATGTTCCTGATTTAGGGAAGCGGGTGCTAGTTCCGTTCCATGGATAAATTTTACGGTCGCTAATGCGCTCTTCGTTTTTAGCAGGTTGGTTTCCTTGCAAAGCCAATGCAGAGTATTCCCATTCTGCTTCGGTGGGCAGGCGGTATTTAGGCAACATAATACCATCGCTCATTCTTACAGGGCGTGTACCGTTACCATTAGGATTCAAATCCTTTTTAGGTTTTTTACCTTGTGCACCTTCGTATTGCCCAACCAAATAAACTTCGGTATCGAAGTGGTCGGCACCGATTTGGCTTGGATTTTCAGCCAATATTCCTTTATTGATAAGAATACGCTCGTTTACGCGATCGCTTCTCCAAGAAGCAAAGTCGTTTGCTTGGTTCCAGTTTACGCCTACTACCGGGTAGTAATTGTAAGCAGGGTGGCGCAAGTAATATTCTACGTATGGTTCGTTGTAAGCCAATTCATCGCGCCATACTAAAGTATCGGGGATACATTTTCTTACTACTTCCGGGAATTCGTTGGCAAAAACTCTATCCATCCAATACATGTATTCACCATAATGTACATTGGCAATTTCGGTTTCGTCCATGTAAAAAGATGAAACGGTAACTCTGCGAGGAACGCTGTGAAATTCATACATCACATCGTTCTCGGTTTGTCCCATTACAAAAGTTCCACCTTCGATTAGTACCAAATTTGGACCTGTTTCCTGCCCTTGGTATTTTACTACTTCAAACCCTCCATTTTTAGAGTCGTTGTAGTTCCAACCGGTAACGGCAGATTTTTCCTTTTTACAGGAACTCATGTATGCAACTGTAGGTACAGCTATTAACAGTGCAGCCTTGATGAGGTTGTTTCTCATTGTTTCTGTTTGCTTTTTTTTAGAAGGTTGCTAAAATATGTTTTCTATTTAAAAATTCAAAATTGTTGGACAAGCCAAATATCCTCGGTTATTTTTATTTTCCAAAGAATTATCGTCTCCGGCAATGTTAAAAGTGAAAGTTAGCTCGTGCGCACCTCCGGTTTTGTTGATGAGTTTGCTCACCGGAAAATCGTAACTATAGCCAAATCTAAACTTTCCTTTCTTCACACCCACCACCATTATTACCGATTCGGGATTGTTTATTACATAGCGAAATTGCGCTCCAAAATACACCCATTCTATTCCCGCAAGCAGTCCGCCATTTATTTGTAAATTTCTTCCTTGGTTAGCTATTAAAACGTTGGGCGATAGGTAGATATTGCGTTTATAGCTGTATTTTGTTTTTAGAGGAAAACTTCCGCCAAAGTGTGCAGTAAACCGCATAGGTGTGCGTGCTTCTACTGCATCGGAGAAGTTTTCTTTGTTCATAATAAAATTATTTACGGCAAAACCGAAATAAAGTTTCTGTGTAAAAATTACAAATCCCGCGGCAATATCGCCACGGTGCGTAGCTAATCTGGAAGGCGTGGGTTCGCCTGTGGCATTCAGATTTCCGTTGGCATCAAAGAAGCCGGAATATGGATTTATCATATCCGAAAATTGCAATTCATTCCACTTTAATCTGCGGTGGATGTAGGTGCCGGACACTCCAATTTTCATGGCTATTTTTCGGTTAAATTTTATTTGGGGGGCAAACGATGCGGTAACATAATAATTGCCAAATACATTATTCATCATTTGGTCTGCCACTACCAACAAACCTATGCCGCTTCTGGCTCTATCTATATGCATATCGAAAGAAGCCATATAGGTAGTGTAACCGCCATTAAAACCACTTCCCATACCAGGCCATTGGTTGCGATAATTTGCCGTAAACCGCGGCCCGTAAGCAATGCCCGTGAGTGCAGGATTCAAATACAATTGAGCGGAATAAAACTGGCTCATTACCACGTCTTGGCTGCGTACCGAAAACACCAGCGAACACAAAACCAACACAACTGCCAGTACTTTTTTAACGTGCCTAGCTGCAATGGCAGCATCATTTAAACGAATAGGCTTTAGGGCATAATTATTACTAAAACCAATGCTTGGCTTCTTGTTGAATAATAAAAATAACCTGAAATATCTGCACATTTGTTTCACAATAAAGCAAACCTAAAACCGTTTCTGCCTCGTCTTGTTATTAAATTTTAAAGCGGACAAATGTAATGATGTGCTTCAATAATTTTCTAAACAGAATCAATAATTTAGCAAAGAACGTGCTATTGCTAGTTTCATTGTGTACGTGGCTATGCTTTTGTACGCTTAGTGCTCAAGAAAACAATATTCAATTGCAATGGAGTAAAGAATGGAAAAAGGTAGAAACGCCTAAAGGCAATTTCTTACGCCCTTCTTTCGAAGATGCTTCTTTTACAGAGGCACAAAATTTTTTTCCTGTTTTTACTACTTCAGTTTATACCGCAGGTGCAGCAGAAGCTACTTTATACGATGCCATGTTTACTGCTGCAGATAGTGCAGCTGCCGCAGCATTGCAGCACATTGCTTCGCAACCAACCGTAACTGTAAACAACGGTAAATCTGCACTTAAAAATATAGCAGTAATTTCTGTTTTTCCATTTAGAAAAAATGAAACCACCGGAGTGGTTGAAAAACTGCTTTCATTTAAAATTAAGTTAGCTGAAACTGCTCCGGCATCTGCTAGTGCCGCAGCAAGAGGTACAAACAGCTATGTAGCTAACTCCATATTGGCTTCGGGAAGTTGGTACAAAATTTCTACCAATAAAACTGCCATGCACCGCCTTACTTACAATTTCGTAAAAACTTCATTTGGAATAGACCCTGCCAGTGTAAGCTTCTCTAACTTTGGCATCTTTGGAAACTATCATGGTTTATTAAACGAAACTGCTGGGCAAAATCCGCAAAGCGATGATTTACAAGAACTACCCATTTTCATTTCAGATAAAAACGGAAATGGCAAATTTGACAGCGATGATTTTGTATTGTTTTACGGGCAAGACCCACACGCATGGAGTTATCCCGGAAACTCACAGCCTTTCACACACAAAAAACATATTTACTAGACTAATGCACAATAA
>WBZO01005960.1_pt1 | contig 12073 bp, 10 predicted proteins | sample 5204261 | NCBI WGS metagenome assembly WBZO01 (sample SAMN12412400, study PRJNA552823) | activated sludge metagenome | isolation source: activated sludge from anammox sidestream of wastewater treatment plant... | place: USA: North Carolina | collected 2017-09 | reverse complement strand
CGATGCGGCTGAAGTCGCTATCGATACTCCAGCGTTTCCAATAGTCATCGTAGGTGGGATGGGCCAACCAGTCGAAGTAGTAGCGCGTATCTTCTCCCTGCAGCGGCGGGTAAATGTTGATCGGCACCACCCAGTCCCAGTCCCGCGATTTGGAAAATGCCGCGCCGAGCGCCCCTGCTGCTGCGTCGTCACCCCGTCGGGCGGCGGTGGCGATTCCCAGACTCATAGCCCAGGACGCAGCAAAACCGAGCGCAAAAGCACCCTGGTTGTATGTCCATCCCTCGTAGTACTGCGATGCGGTCATCCCGGGACAGAGCGCCGCCAGTCCCCGCGGTCGCTCCACCGCCGGCAGCAACTGGGTCGCGCCGGCATACGAGAATCCGTACATGCCCACCTGTCCTGTGGAGCCTGGCAAAGACGCTGCCCATTCAATAGTCGCCACACCATCGCTGGCTTCATGCAGAAACGGGTACCACTCCCCTTCTGATTTGTAGCGCCCCCGGACATCCTGCGAGACGACAATGTAGCCATGCCGGGCGTACCAGGCAGGATGCGCATAGGTGATGTTCTCGGCCTGATTCTTGTCGTACGGGAGCCGGATCAGAATGACTGGAAACGGTCCCTCCCCGGCTGGCCGATAGACATCGGCGTAGAGCGTGACGCCATCGGACATTGTCAGCGGCACATCGCGCTCGACCGTGACCCCGCCCATACCTGCCAGCGTCTGCATCTCCTGCTCCTTCACGGTACCCGGATGTTCCCATCTGCAAAAACGGCGCATCTGTTGCAGCAGCATACGAGCCCCCTTCGGGGCGGTCAATTCGCTGAAAACTGCCCGGGGCATACTGACGTAGGCAAAGGCAATGACAGTCGGTAGAATTGCCAGGCTGAGCCCTGTCCCGGGCTCCGACTGGCGAGCACTCCGCACATGCGATAACCCAGGAGCGCCATCCACTCTCATGCACCCGGCCCCACGCGCGGCAATCCCAGTTTCAGGCCAACGACGGCGGGCATTCGCCACTCGCAAACGGCGGGCCGGCTGGGTGGTGGGCACGATCCTCACGATCGCGCTGCTGATCGGCGCTGCCTACGGCTGGCAGGTGATTTCCGCGCTCGTGCATCTCGAACAGGCCGCTGTCGTGCCACTGCCACCGTCGACCGTGACCGAAACCACTACCGGGCAACCTGTCGTTTCGTTGCCATCCACAGCGGCACTCCTGGCAGATTCACAAACGGATTTCAACGGTTCTGTGGCCAGTCCGCTGCCAACCGTCGCTTTGCCCCCCACGACCGTACCGGCGACTGGCACCGCCGAATCCGAGTCGCTTTCCCGCCTGGAAGTCGCCCAGGCGCTGGTGGAGGCCAGCATCACCAATGGTGATCCTGGGACGTCGAGTATCTGGGAGGGGCGAGATTCGCTGCTGATCATGGTTCTGGGCGTCGATCGGCGTCCAGACGGCGGCGACCAGAATGCCGATGTGATCATCGTGGCCAGGCTTGATCTGATCGACAAAACGTTGACCGGTGTGAGCATCCCGCGTGATTTGCTGGTCGAAATACCGGGCGTGGGCCAGGGAAAGATCAATGGGGCTTACAACAGTGGTGTGCAGGATGCACCAGACGATCCCGTGGCCGGCGTGGCCATGGTTCGCGACACACTGGAGTCCCTGTTCGGGTTGCGGATCGATGGTTATGTCCTTGTCGACTTCGCGGGGTTCGAGAATATCGTGGACGCGCTCGGCGGTATCAACATCGACGTTCCCTATGAGATCGTCGATACAAAATACCCGACGGAGGACTACGGTGAAGAAACGATCACCTTCGCCGCCGGACCGCAACACATGGATGGCGATGCCGCGCTGAAATACGTGCGCACCAGACACGCGGACAGTGACGATGCCCGCCGACAACGACAGATCGACGTGATCAGCGCTATCCTCACGGAGGGGAGGTCGCTATCGTCGATCGCGCGGGCCGACGAACTCATCGTTACGGCGTCCGAGGCGATTCAGACCAGCTTTTCATTGGAAGAACAATTGACGCTGGCCAGACTGGCCATGCAGATGTCGCCGGCGAGCGTGTCGATCGTGACGCTGGCCGAACCACTGCTCGCTTCAGGATGGACTGAGGACGGAGCATGGGTGTACACCGCTGATCCCGACGAACTCTACGCGTTCGTTCACGATGCGCTGTTTTCCTCGGACTGATCGAGTGGAAAGGCCAGCGTGGCTTCCAGACCCGAATAGCCAATTGTGCTGTTGGGAAAGACCGCAGTGGCGTTGTGCAGCCAGTCATAGGGGTTCTTGACCGCCGGACTGAAATGAGTCAACCAGAGTGCACCGGCATGTGCATCACGGGCCAGGGTGGCTGCTTCGGCGAAGGTCATGTGTTTTCGCTCCAGCGCTTTTTCCCACTCGCCTGAATCGCCGTATGTCCCTTCGCATATCAGCAGGTCGACGCCGTTCAGGAATCCGGGCAGATTCGGCACAGGACGGGTGTCCGTCACAAACCCGATGCTCAGTCCCTTGCGCTCTGTGCCCTGGTAGTCAACCGCTCGAAAGGCACGACCGCCTTCGGCCACGTCATGACCTTTTTGCAGCGCACTCCACAGATGCTGAGGAACGCCATCCAGCTGTGCGCGCTCGACCAGAAACCGCCGCGCCCGGGGAATGTCGATGCGATAGCACAGCACCGGCAACGCGTGATCGCCTCTGAGCACAGACGCCACCGCTCCTCCGGAGAGCGAGAATCGCACGCCGTCGTCGATCTCCCGGATACGAAGTTCGAATCCCAGCACCGGAGCAATTTCACGCAGTGCCTGGACGATATGGACGGTGCCCGGCGGACCGAAAACCGTGACGGGTTCCTGTCGCCCGGCGTTGGCAATGGCGTGCAACAAACCTGGAATGCCAGCGACGTGATCAGCGTGCAGATGCGATAGGCAAATGGTGCCCACCCGTCGGAAACCCCAGCCGAATCGCTGCCACGGGATCTGCGTACCCTCGCCGCAGTCGAAAAGCACCAGATCGCCTTCGATTCGCACGAGGAGCGAGGAGAGCCATCGATCCGGCATGGGCATCATGCCCCCCGTGCCCAGCAACAACAGATCGATCATCCGCGCATCTTCCCTCCACCGCCGAAGCATACGGTAGGATTCGCATTCGCCGTGTGTGGTCATCATCCGAGGTTGTTCGACATATGACATCAGCGCAACCGTTGTCTGCTGAAGAGATCGCCCGTCTACGCGATACAACTCCCGGCTGTGCTCGCGTTCGCCATTTCAATCACGCCGGCGCATCCCTGATGCCGGAGCGTGTGCTGAGCACCGTCGTCGATCATCTGACGCTCGAATCGACCATCGGCGGTTACGAAGCGGCAGACGAAGCCTCCGCGCGTTCCGATGCCGTCTACGACTCGGTAGCCAGGCTGATCAATGCCACTCCGGGCGAGATTGCACTGGTGGAGAACGCCACTCGCGCCTGGGACATGGCCTTCTACTCCATCCCCTTTCGGGCCGGAGACCGTATTCTGACTGCGCAGAACGAGTACGCCAGCAATGTCATCGCCTTCCTGCAAGCGCGGGAGAAGGGCGTTTCCATCGAGGTGATTCCGAGCGACGAAAGCGGGCAGGTCTCCCTCTCTGCTCTGGCGAACGCCCTTGACTCCCGGGTCCGTCTGGTGGCGATCACCCATGTTCCAACCAATAGCGGTCTGGTGCAGCCGGTCGAGGCAATCGGCAAACTTGTGCGGGCCAATGACAGCTACTACCTGGTGGACGCCTGCCAGTCCGCCGGTCAGTTGCCGATCGATGTCGCGGCAATTGATTGTGACTTCCTGTCAGCAACCAGTCGAAAATACCTGCGCGGCCCGCGTGGAGCGGGTTTTCTCTTCGCCAGAAGGGAAACGCTGGCGACTGTCACACCGCCGTTTCTCGATCTCCATGCGGCGCGATGGGTCGCTCGCGATCAGTATGAAATCGTCGGCGATGCGCGGCGATTCGAAAACTGGGAACGAAACGTGGCTGGTCTGCTGGGGATGGGCAAAGCAGTTGATCTGGCGCTGGATCTGGGTGTTGATCGCATTGCCCTGACCGTTCAGTCTGTTGCCGACATTCTGCGGAGACAGCTCTCCAGCATTTCTGGTGTGAACGTACGCGATGTCGGACCGACGCTCTGTGGTATCGTCACCTTCGACGTCGCCGGCGTCACTGCCAGCGAGGTTCAGTCGGTGTTGAGGAAGCATGCGATCAACACCACCACCAGCAGCGTTTACAGCACGCGGTACGACATGGAAGCACGCGGACTGGAAAACGTGGTGCGCGCATCGGTCCACTACCTGACCACCCCGGCGGAAGTCGACGCCCTCACCGGAGCGGTCGAAAGAATCGCTCGCGGAGTCTGAATCGTCAGCGACCGAGTCGCAGTTTCCAAACCATCACGATCGCTTCGAAGACGATTCGGCGTGACAGCTTTGACTTCCCGGCAACCCGGTCGACAAATCTGATCGGTATCTCCCGGACACGCAGTCCCTGCTGATAGATGCACCAGGTCGTTTCGATCTGAAAAACATAGCCGTCTGACCGAATCTCGTCCCGAGGCAATGCTGCCAGCGCGGTTCGACGATAGAGTTTGAATCCGCCTGTCAAATCCGAAATCGGTACGCCGAGGACGAGGCGAGCGTAATGTCCCCCCAGCCAGCTGAGCGCTTTTCTGCTGCGCGGCCATCCTTCGGTGGAACCGCCCGTCACGTATCGCGATCCCAGCACCAGATCGGCGTCATCACTGGCGGCGAGTAAGCGGGGCAAGTCGTGCGGATCGTGAGAAAAGTCAGCATCCATCGTGGCGATGTGCGTGAAGTCCTGCTCCATCGCCCAGGCGAATCCCGCCAGGTATGCTCGGCCGATCCCCTGCTTCGCTCCCCGATGCAACACACTGACTCGACCCGGAAAATTCGCCGCCGCTTCGTCAGCCAGAACGCCGGTGCCGTCGGGCGAGGAGTCGTCGACGACCAGTATCTCGAAGCGAGGGTCGATACCCAGCACGGCATCGATCAGGGGCCGCACGTTCGCCCGTTCATTGTAGGTTGGCACAATGACCAGCACGCGGGGAGTTACGGTCCCCTCTGATACGTCCTGGGTGGCATCAGCGCTGGAAATCGCTCAGCCCTGTTCTTCAGGTGGGCGGCGAGAGAGGTGAAACGCCACTTGCGCCAGGAGCGCATCGATATCGAATGGTTTGGCCAGCGCCGCGTCAGCGTGAGCAAGCGCGTCGGATTGACTGCGGATCGTCCGCCCGGCGGACATAGCCACGATCGGAATCTCGGCGGTCTCCGGATCGGCTTTCAGTCGCCGGATGGCAGTCGATCCATCGACGGCGGGCAACATGATGTCCATCAATATGAGATCCGGGCTCCAATCGCGAGCCAACATGAGACCCTGTGCTCCATCTCTGGCAATGGCGACGATATAACCCTCACCGGTCAGTACCGCTTCGATCAGATCGGCAACACTCGGTTCGTCGTCAACGACAAGAATGCGCGGCGGCATCGTTATCTCTGTCTCCCGGCGAACAACGACTTCCCCATCTCAGGCGATCACTCGTTCTTCGATCTGCGCGCCCAGCGACGACAGTTTGCCTACCAGATCCTCGTAGCCCCGATCGATGTGGTGGACACTGTGCACCCGGGTTTCCCCGTGCGCGATCAGGCCCGCCAAGACCATACCGGCGCCGGCTCGAATGTCGATCGCCCGCACATCGGTACCGGTCAAGGGTGTCGGTCCGACGATCAGTGCTTCGTTGCCCAGTCGAGTGGCGTTCAGACGTTCGACGTGCGCGTTCGCGCCCAGCAACTGTAGTTGCTCGACATACCGAAGTCGATCTTCGAATACGCGCTCCTTGATGCGCGACTGCCCCCTGGCCTGCGTCAGCAGCACCGCAAATGCTGCCTGCAGATCGGTGGGGAAACCGGGAAACGGCAGTGTCTGGACTTCGACCGCGGTTAGCGCACGCCCCGGTCTCACCAGAAGAGAGTCGCCCCGAGTCCACAGCTCGGCGCCAGCTTCCTCCAGTTTGGCGCGCACCGGCAACATATCCGACTCGACGACACGGTCGAGTGTGATCTCCCCGCCAGTGATCACGGCAGCAATGGCGTAGGTGCCTGCCTCCAGGCGATCGGACAGAATCACCTCGGACACGCCATTCAAACGATCGACGCCGTCGACGGTGATTAGTGGTGAACCCAGACCCTTAATTCGCGCTCCCATTCTGGTCAGCATGTTGCCCAGCGCGACGATTTCCGGTTCGCAGGACGCGTTGATGATTGTGGTGCGGCCCTCGGCCAGTGTGGCAGCCATCAACAGATTCTCGGTGCCGGTGTGGCTGGGGTAATCCATGAAGATGCTGGCACCCCGCAAGCGAGACGTTTCGACCTCAGCCTTGATCAGCGATTCGGAAGCCTCTACCCGGGAGCGCATTTGCCTGAAGCCGCGCACATCGACGTCAACCGGACGTACGCCGAGCTGGCATCCTCCCGGTGTCGACGCCTGCACCGCACCCATGCGCGCCAGCAGCGGCCCCGCCACCAGAAACGAAGCCCGCATCCGCTCGACAAGATGGGGAGGAGCATCGGTCGTGGTAATCCGGGCAGCACGCACCCGCACCTGGCCCCGCTCGACGTCGAACTCCACTTCCGCGCCCAACGCAGTCAGCAGTTCGACCATGGTACGGATATCGCTCAGGTCGGGGACGTTGGACAGAAGTACGTCTTCACGCGTCAACAGGGATGCGGCCAGAATCGGCAACGCCGCGTTCTTGGAGCCACTGATCGTCACGCTGCCACGCAACGGCATGCCACCGGTGATGGCCAGCACGCGGTTGGCACGCGCCGACGACGGAGCAGTTTTGGCTTCCGGGCTGAGTGCAACGTCTGGGAGTGTCATCGAGGAAAATCGTCCAGCCGGATCACAAACAGGGTTTTCTCCGCCACCCGCCGCACCGGCGAGCATGCAATGAGACTATATCCCATCGTGGCTCTGCCGAACGGCGCCGCTCGCATCGAGACCGACCGACCGGTCTATCTGGGTGGTATCTCTGTCCGGTGGCTCGATCGCCGGCGCTCCGCCGTGCGCAAGCGAATATTGGCTCGCCGCAGTGAGGCCTGAGCCGCTGCGAGATCCTCAGTAGCGCCCCGTCGGGAGATCTCGTCCTCCGCCCGCTTGCGCGCTGCTTCGGCCCGGGCAGCATCGATCTCCTCGACTCGCTCCGCGGCATCGGCCAGGATGATCACCTTGTCCGGCGTTACTTCCATGAAACCGCCGAAAACGACCATGGAATACTCCTGAGCGCCTTTTTTGACTCGGAGTTCGCCGCCAGCCAGGGTGGTGATGAGCGGTGCGTGATGCGGCAGGATGCCCAGCGTACCGGAAGCACCCGGCGCGATCACCATATCGCAATCGTTATCCGTGAAAACGATACGCTCGCCGGTAACCACTTCCACTGTGAGCTTTGCCATTGATCCTGCCCCTTGCGCAGATACACGAATCTGCCGGATGTGCAGTGATCGCGCACAGGTCGCACGCGATCACCCGTCTGATCTTGTTGCTACTTCCCGGCTTCGGCAACGACCATATCGATGCCACCGGCGTACATGAACGCCTGCTCCGGCAGCGAGTCGTGCTTCCCTTCCAGGATTTCCTTGAACCCGCGCACGGTTTCCTGACGGCTGACATACTGTCCGGCTCGACCCGTGAACTGCGCGGCGGTGAAGAACGGCTGCGAGAAAAATCGCTCGATTCGGCGCGCGCGGGCCACCAGCTGCTTGTCATCCTCGCTCAGTTCCTCGATACCGAGAATCGCGATGATGTCCTGCAGGTCTCGATATCGCTGCAGCACACGCTGCACTTCGCGGGCGACCTGATAATGCTCATCTCCGACAACGCGCGGGTCGAGAATACGAGACGTCGAAGCGAGCGGGTCCACGGCCGGGTAGATACCCCGTTCGGCGATAGCCCGCTCCAGTGAAATCGTGGCGTCGAGGTGAGCAAAGGTCGTGGCCGGCGCCGGGTCGGTATAGTCGTCGGCCGGCACATAGACCGCCTGCACCGAGGTGATCGACCCACGTTTGGTCGAGGTAATGCGCTCCTGCAGTTGCCCCATCTCCGTCGCCAGCGTCGGCTGGTAACCCACGGCGCTCGGCATACGACCAAGCAACGCCGACACTTCGGAACCCGCCTGGACGAAGCGGAAGATGTTGTCGATGAAGAGGAGAACGTCCTTGCCTTCGTCGCGGAAGTACTCGGCCATGGTCAGGCCGGTCAGTCCGACCCGCAGGCGGGCTCCCGGCGGCTCATTCATCTGCCCGAAAACCAGAACGGTCTGCCCAGCCACACCGGAGGCCTGCATCTCGCCCCACAGAGCGGTCCCCTCGCGGGTTCGCTCACCTACACCGGTGAAAACCGACACGCCCGAGTGTTCCGCGGCGATGTTGCGGATCAACTCGGTGATGATCACCGTCTTGCCGACTCCGGCGCCTCCGAACACGCCCGTCTTACCGCCCTTGGTGAAGGGGGCGATCAGATCGATCACCTTGATGCCGGTTTCAAAGACCTCCACCTGCGTCGACTGGTCCTCGAAGGACGGCGCCGGCCGGTGGATCGGATAGGTCGTCACCGCTTCCACCGGACCCTGCTCGTCGATCGGTTCACCGGTGACGTTCAGGATGCGGCCAAGCGTTTCCGGTCCGACGGGAACGGTGATCGCGGCGCCCATGTTGCGCACCGGCATACCGCGTCGCAGACCCTCGGACGAACTCATGGCCACCGTACGCACCCAGTCGTTGCCCAGGTGCTGCTGAACTTCGAGCACCAGAACGTGTCCGTCCTCGAACTCAACTTGAAGGGCGTGATAGATCTCGGGAAGCTGGTCTGGCGGGAACTGCACGTCGACGACGGCGCCCATCACCTGGACGATGCTTCCAGTGGTTTCCCGGGTCAGTGTTGCGGACATCGCTCTCTCCTCAGCTCGCACTCGGCGTACTTCCCGATTGGCCCGGGTTAGCCCTGCTGCCGCATGGCATTGGCGCCGGCGGCAATTTCTGATACTTCGTTAGTGATCTGGGTTTGTCGCGCCTTGTTGTAGGAAAGCGTCAGTTCGGAGACGAGATCCCGTGCATTGTCTGACGCATTGCGCATGGCCACCATGCGCGCCGAGTACTCGGACGCAAAGTTCTCCAGAATCGCCTGATAGATCTCGACTTCGACCAATCTGGGCAGAAGCTCAGTGAGGACGTCCGCACCGCTCGGCTCGAAGATGTAGTCGTTGTACACGCCTGATCCTTCCTGCGGCACAATCGGCAGCAACTGCTGCACAACCGGCGTCTGGGACAGTGTGCTGTTGAACTTCGAGTAGATGAGGTATACGGCGTCGGTGCGGCCGCTCACGTAGTCATCGATCACCACCTGCGTGATGCCGGTGACATCCTCAGGAGTGAGCGAGTCCGACAACCCGGTGAACTCCGCGACGACATTCTGCCGCGTACGGACCATGAACTCGACACCTTTGCGACCCACCCCCACAACTTGTACGGGGGCGCCAGCCTCCTCAAGTATGAACTTACCGGCTCGCCGCAGGATATTTGAATTGAGCGGGCCAGTCAGCCCCTTGTCAGGCGTGACCAGCAGCACTTCGACGTTGCGAATCTCACGCTTGGCCAGCAAGGGGAACTCCGACAGCGCTTCAGCATCGAGCTGCAGGGCCGCAAGGTCGCTGATCATCGCTTCGATGCGCTCCGCATACGGTCGGCTTGCGGTTACCCGCTGCTGGGCTCGACGCATTTTGGACGCAGCAACCATCTCCATGGCCCGCGTGATCTGCGAAATGTTTCGCACCGATCGAATACGGCGGCGAATTTCACGTGTACTTGGCACCCTTGCCTCCTCGTCTGCACCGAACCGCGACGAACGGCTCGGTCAGATGCTCGATCGTTAGCGAGCCGCGGCCGCTGTCTGCCGAGACGCCCACTTCGAACCCGCCTTGAAGGCCGCCATGACTTTCGTCAGCGTTTCCAGTGTCGCGTCACTCAACTGGCCCTCACTGCGAATTGTCGCCAGCAGATCGCTGTTGGCCGAGCGCAGGTACTCCAGGAATTCGCGCTCGAACTGCTGAACGTCAGCAACCGGCACATCGTCTACATGTCCATTCGTTCCCGCCCAGAGCACCGCGACCTGCTCCTCCACCGGCATTGGCTGGTATTGACCCTGCTTGAGGATTTCGGTCAGCCGGGCGCCGCGATTGAGTTGCTGCTGGGTGTTGGCATCAAGGTCAGAACCGAACTGGGCAAACGCCGCCAGAGAACGGAAAGAGGCAAGATCGAGCCGCAGCCGACCGGCGACCTGGCGCATGGCTTTGATCTGGGCGGCCCCGCCGACGCGAGACACCGACAGACCCGCGTTCACGGCCGGGCGAACGCCGGCGTAAAACAGGTCTGATTCCAGATAAATCTGGCCGTCCGTGATCGAAATAACGTTGGTGGGAATATAGGCAGACACGTCGCCCGCCTGCGTTTCGATGATCGGCAGCGCCGTCAGAGATCCGCCACCCAGTTTGTCGTCTAGGCGGGCCGCCCGCTCGAGAAGTCTCGAGTGCAGATAGAAGACGTCGCCCGGATAGGCTTCGCGTCCGGGGGGACGGCGAAGCAGGAGCGACACCTGCCGATACGCCCACGCGTGCTTGGAAAGATCGTCATAGATGATCAATGCCGCGCGGCCCTGCTCCATGAACTCCTCGCCCATCGCGCAACCAGCGAACGGCGCGATGTACTGGAGCGCAGCGGGATCGGCGGCCGAGGCCACGACCACGATGGTGTGGTCCATGGCACCGAACTCCTGCAGCGTCGCCACGGCCTGGGCAATCTGGGCCTGCTTCTGGCCAATGGCCACATAGATGCAGATGACCCCGGAACCCTTCTGATTGATGATCGTGTCGAGCGCTACAGCCGTCTTGCCGGTCTGGCGATCGCCAATGATCAATTCGCGCTGACCGCGACCGATCGGGATCATCGAGTCGATCGACTTGATACCGGTCTGCAGAGCCTGGTCGACGTCCTGGCGCAAAATGACGCCCGGCGCGATCCGCTCGATCGGTCGAGTCTTCTCTGTCGAGATGGCGCCCTTGCCGTCAATAGGCTGACCGAGAGCATTGACGACGCGACCGACGAGCGCGTCCCCCACCGGTACCGACGCCAGTCGTCCGGTGGCCCGTACTTCGGCGCCTTCCTCGATTCCCGTGTAGTCACCCATGATGACCACACCGACCGAGTCTTCTTCCAGGTTGAGAACCAGACCAATGATCCCCGTTTTTGTGAACTCCACAAGTTCACTGAGCATCACGTTGGTCAGGCCATAGACGCGGGCAATGCCGTCGCCGACCTCGACCACGGTTCCCACATTGGAAATCGTGACCTGATCTGATTCGGCAGCGATCTGCTTCTTGAGAATGTCAACGATCTCAGTTGCTCGAACGACCATTCAATCACCGTCCTCCCGGGCTGTTCGGCCGGGTGCAAGAGACGCTTCCTCCGCGGCTGGGACCGAACACTGATCTGAACTCACCAGAAAACCTGCACTAATTGGCTGCGGCCAGTCGTTCGTGCAACCGGCGCAGGCTATTCGCCACACTCCCGTCGATCAGATTGTCGCCAACGCGCACAATCACTCCACCAATCAGAGCGGGATCGACGCTGGTCTCCAGGACCACTTCCTTACCAAAGAGTTCGCTCAACTGATCGCGAACCTGCTTTTCCCCGGCCGCGTCGAGTTCGACCGCCGTCATGACGCTGGCCACCAGCACACCGCTCTTTTCCAGAACGGCCGCTTTAAACGCCTGCACCATCTGGGGAATGATGTTCAGGCGGCGTCGGCGCACCAGCATCTGACCGAGACGGCGCGCTTCCGGCTGGGCATCAGCCAAAGCCTTGTCGACCACTGCCAGCTTGGATTCCTCGCTCGTCTTTGGACTGGCGAGAAACTCTGTCATGGCTTCATCAGCCGCGAGGGCATCGAGAATGGCCAGATCGTCTG
>WBZO01005959.1_pt1 | contig 12074 bp, 11 predicted proteins | sample 5204261 | NCBI WGS metagenome assembly WBZO01 (sample SAMN12412400, study PRJNA552823) | activated sludge metagenome | isolation source: activated sludge from anammox sidestream of wastewater treatment plant... | place: USA: North Carolina | collected 2017-09 | reverse complement strand
GCTTTCCGTGTATATCCCCCTGATGGTGTACAGAGGGCTGTAGCCTCGTGGAGAATTCGATACATGGAGACCGGGGACCGTCTCCAGGACTTGATCGAGGTCCGTCGCGCCGATCTCCTTGATGTCTTCCGCGGTGATGACGGTTGTGACCGCGGGGGCCAGCGAGATCAACTGGCGCGATCCGGTCGCGATGCTGATGAAATCCTCATCTCCGTATACGCGGGCGAGGGCTTCTTCTTCGCTCGTGGGCTGTGCGTATACAAGAGATTGATAAATAATAAATATTATCGATAGTGCAAGGCCGATCCTTGTCATGTTTTCACCTCGAACCAGCGGCTTAATATTGGGCTGCTAGTGTTAACGACAAGTTCTTTTAATACTTAAGTCTTAAGGCGTGGTGGGCAGATCCGATGGGAAGTGGGGAATCAGAAGGTGGGCGACGCGGCTATTTCCAGGGCCGTACCGGAGGACCCTCATAGGAGATCTTTCGGCAGGAAAACGGAAAAAAGGCCCCTTCCTTATGGTCGTGGGCATCGATGTAGCATGGGATCATTCCCCCGATAAAGCAGGGCAGGACATAGTAATAATATTCAGAGGACGACAGACCCTGATCCGCGGCGAGGGCGGCGGCGAGGGCGGCGATATTGATCCTTAAACGGTAGCGTTTGCGTCTGAAGGTTTCGTCGATGCTGATCGCGAGCCGCGCGTATTCCCCGTGCGCAAACCCAAGTCTTCCGGCCAAGTCCAGCAGGGGCTTGACGCGTTCATCGGCATCCCCGAAAGGGCGGGAATAGCCCGGGATGACGCGTAGTGCTTTTACTTCCTCCAGTACGACATGCGCGAGATCCTCACCGTCGAGGATCTTCCGCCGGGTTCGCACAAGAAAGTCGTACGCGCCCACGATCGGCTTGAAGCCATAGATCTGAGCCTCCGATATCGAAATGGCGGCACTGACCCCCAGCGCCGCCGTACTTCTGGCCGTCCCTGCCAGCGCGGCGACCCGGTTGTTCCAGATTCTCGGGTCGGGATAGCTTGTGCACAATAACCACATACCTTCGAATAGTTGAACCTGTTTTTCATCGAATCGCCGACCGGTGATCCCGAAGAGCAGGAATTCCATCCAGCGCATGTCGCTCAACTCATGAAAGAGGTCCTTGCCGCGAAGGACGGCCCGTTCTCCGGGGAATACCATGCCCATCCGGGTATCCCAGCGGTTTTCGTGTGAAAGAAGGTCGCTCGGGCCTTTCATGGCGTGGATTTCTCTTCCGGTATTTCGCGCAAGGCCCCGGGGTCGTTCTCCAGGTGTACGGCGTGGCGGAAAAAGGGGAAATGACGGAATCCGAATTCCTTTTGTTCGAGCGCATGCGCCGCCGCGCCCGGGAGCCTGAGCAGGAGGTACAGCATCTCTCCCTGCTCGGAGGTCAGGCCCAGGTCATGGAGCACGGCCGCGGCGACGCCGGTCATGCTCAATGGGCAATGCGCGGCCATTTCCAGCGCCGGTCGATTATCGTCGAGCCAGCGGATGGCATCGGCGGTGGAATGCTTCGACAGATATTTCAGTAACTGGCGTATGGGTGTGGGGCAGCTTACCCCATACGGATCGAAGCCCGGGGCATGTTCCATCCTGGGCCAGACCCCTGTAAACCCTTCGTCGGGAGGATTGCTGAGCTGATTTTCCCAGACCTTTAATTCGGTACCGCAGCGGGCCCATAGATCCATGGCGAGGGCGACTTCCCGCGCGCCGCCGAGCTGCCCCGCACCAACTGCGAGGGCGGCCATCAGGCAGGATGCGTTGTGCGATCCACCCACGCTGCCGCTCATGGCGGCATGGACACTAGGGTCGCGCGGCCCGGGATTGGCCAGCGCGATTGCCAGACCTTCCAGGTATCGGGCTTGATCCTGGCCGGGGCGTTCTCCCTTAAACAATAGATACAGGTATTCGATCCATGTCGCCTTGCCCAGGACATCCCCGAATACATCATATCCATGGCAATAACAGGACGATGCAGCGAATGGGTTATCGGGTTCCGGTTCCTCATTCCATATGCGGGTACGGAGGATTTCCTTGCTGCTCATGCAGGGTCTGTCGGTTTGCTTGATGGCTGATGGGGAGCTGAGCGGTTTATCAATGTGCGGTGAGCATATCCATCCGTTCCGCCATCGGCGGGGTTTCCTCGCCATCGATATAGACATCGATCAGCGCCGGGGCGCGGCGCCGGCACAGGCGTTGGATGTCCAGGACCTGCAGGTCTTCCGGCGAGCGCACCCGGTAGGCCTCGACGCCGAGCGCGCTCGCGAGTGCGGCGTAGTCGACGGGGGGCAGTTCGTAGCCGATGCGCTCGGCCCGGGCGAGGCGTTGTCCGTGCTTCACCGTGCCGAGCGCGCCGTCGTTGAGTACGACGAAGATGACGCAGAGTTCGTGCAGGATCGCGGTGGTGATCTCCTGGCCGCTCATCAGATAGCTGCCGTCTCCGACGAGACAGACCACCGGGCGCCCGGGGTTGCCCATGGCGGTGCCCACGGCGGCGCCGATGGCCCAGCCCATGGAGGCGAAGCCCATGCTGGTGCGGAAATAGTTGTCCGCTCTTTCATCCTGCTGCGGCGGCAGGTGCGGGTGCAGGTAATGGATGCCCCACAGGAAGCTGTTGCCGATGTCGGCCAGATAGCAGGTGTTCGCCGGGAGCAGGCGCGCCAGGTCGTGCATCAGCCGCTGTGGCTTGATCGGGGTGGTATCGCCGAGATACTTCGTCTCTTCGTTCAGCGCGAAGTGGCGCCTGAGCGGGGAAGGACCGTCCTGGAGGCGGCGGTCGCCCGCGCGGCGTTCGATCCCGCCGTCGGACGCAGTGTCCCCGTCCCGGCGGCGGTCGGCCCGGCGGCGTTCGAAATCGATGACGTTAGGGGCGTAGGGCGCGGCCTGGTTGCGGGTGTCCCACGCCGTCGCCCCGGGCGCGTCGTCGATCTGTGCGAGCAGGGCGGCGAAGATCGCCCCGATGTGCCCCTGGACATGCCATTCCGCGTCCTGCGAGCGGGTGAAATGGCGCGGCAGCTCGTCGATATGCGCGAGCCTGCCCTTGAGGTTGTCGTTCTCCAGCCAGCCCTGCGCCGCCTGTTCGTCCAGGGCGCTGCCGATGACCAGGACCAGATCGACCGCCGGGTTCCTGAGCAGTCGCCGCGTGTTTTCCTGCCCGGCCAGCCCGCATACGCCGCGATAGTTCGGGTGGTAGGGGTCGATCAGACCCTTGCCCTGGGGCGTGGCGATCAGCACCGCGCCGATGCGTTCCGCCAGTGCGAGGATCGGACCCATGGCAGTGGCGCACCCCTCGCCGACGATCAGGACCGGGTGACGTGCCTTGTGGAGGCGGCGGGCCAGCGCGGCAAGCTCCGCGGGATCGGTGAGCTTTCTCTCCTGCATCAGCGAGGGCAGGCCGGCGACCCCTGCGGTGAACGGCATCGGTGTGCGCAGGATGTCGAGCGGGATGCTGAGATGCGCCGGGCCGCGGGCCTGGACGGCGGTGGCGATGGCGCTGACCAGCTTGCGCTCCAGTTGCCGCGGGTCGGAGACCAGGGAGTTGTAATGGGTGCAGTGGCCTATCATCGCCACGGTGTCGATCCCCGTGCAGCTCGATTCCTGCACCGCGCCGCGCCCGAAGGTGTCGAGCGGGGTCTGGGCGGTGATCACCAGCAGCGGGACATCGTCCTGGTAGGCGCTCGCGACCCCGGTGATGATGTTCGTCGCTCCGGGGCCGGTGGTCGTGCAGCAGACGCCGAGACGGCCGGTCTCGCGGGCGTAACCGTCGGCCATGAAGGCCGCCCCCGATTCGTGGCGTGCCACCACCGCGGCCACGCCGCCGCGGCGTTCGCTGCGCGCCAGTGCGTTGTACAGGGGTTCGATCGCGCCGCCGGGGACGCCGAAGACATAACGGGTGCCGATCTGTTCGAGGTAATGGACGATGAGATCGGCGGCTTCCGGAAAGGTGCTCGGCGCCAGGTCGGGATAGGTCTGTTGTCTATCGAGGAACTTCTTCATGAAAGTTCATCCCCATCCGTTACTTCGACGGCAGCCGTTTTCTGCAGAATGAGGTTCAAACATTAATTGTTCAATTCTGAAATTGCAAGGAAATTACAGGGTTGAGTTTCCATCGCCGGGCGGCGTGCGCCAATATTTTGTCTTCGAGGTTTCATCGAAGAGACAGGGCGGGTCGGCCGTACAGATCATGCTCGTCCGAATCCGTGATCGTGACGCGGACCATGTCGCCGGGGTGGAGCCCATCGGCCCGCGCGATATGCACGATGCCGTCGATCTCGGGGGCGTCGGCGTAGCTGCGCGCCCGCGCGCCCTCCGCCCCGACGTCGTCGACCAGGACGGTGAGTTCCCGTCCGACGCGCTGTTCGAGCCTGGCCGCGCTGATCTTCGCCTGGGTTTCCATGAATCGCTCCAGGCGCTCCTGTTTGACCTCCTCCGGCACGGGGTCGGCGAGCGCGTTCGCCACCGCTCCGTCCACCGGGGAGTAGGTGAAGCAGCCCACGCGATCGAGCTGCGCCTCCTGCAGGAAATCGAGCAGGCGCAGGAAATCCTCCTCGGTCTCGCCGGGGAAACCGACGATGAAGGTGCTGCGCAGGGCGAGGTCCGGGCAGATCGATCGCCAGTGGCGCAGACGCTGCAACACGTCCTCGCCGCCCGCCGGCCGCTTCATCGCCTTGAGGATGCGCGGGCTCGCGTGCTGGAAGGGGATGTCGAGGTAGGGCAGGATCTTGCCCTCCGCCATGAGCGGGATGACCTCGTCCACGTGCGGGTAGGGATAGACGTAATGCAGGCGTATCCACAGGCCGAGTTCGCCCAGGTGGCGGGCCAGTTCGGTGAAGCGGGTCCTGATCGGACGGCCGCCCCAGAATCCGGTCCGGTAGCGGAGGTCCACTCCGTAGGCGCTGGTGTCCTGCGCGATCACCAGCAATTCCTTTACACCGGCCCGGGCCAGATTCTCGGCCTCCTGCATGACCTCGCCGATCGGCCGGCTGACCAGGTCGCCGCGCATCGAGGGGATGATGCAGAAGGTGCAGCGGTGATTGCATCCCTCGGAGATCTTCAGATAGGCATAATGGCGCGGCGTCAGCCGCAGGCCCTGGGGCGGGACCAGATCGGTGAGCGGGTCGTGCCGTGGGGGGAGGTGCGCGTGCACCGCCCGCATCACCTCGTCGAGCGCGTGCGGGCCGGTCACCGCGAGCACCTGCGGATGCACGTCCCGGATCTCGGCCTCGCGCGCGCCGAGACAGCCCGTCACGATGACCTTCCCGTTCTCGGCCAGGGCCTCGCCGATGGCGTCGAGCGATTCCTCGACGGCGCTGTCGATGAAGCCGCAGGTGTTGACCACGACGAGATCGGCCTCTTCGTAACTGGGTGCGACCGTGTAGCCTTCGGTCCGAAGCTGGGTCAGGATGCGTTCGGAATCGACCAGGGCCTTGGGGCAGCCCAGGCTGACGAAGCCGACGCGGGGGATGGTCTGTTTCATGGCTGGCGTGACATGGGTATGCGGCGCGGGCCCGTGGTCTCGGGTGCGGTCCGTTCGCGGCGGGAGTATAGCATGGAGGGCCTTGGGGGAACCCGGCGCGCGGGGTTCGGCCCGTCGGGCACGCCTGCTAAGATAGGCCGCATCGGGCGCCCCGGCGCCGCAAGCCGCCGCCATGATCCCGTTGCGAGACGACAATCCGACCACCCTCCGCCCGTGGGTCACCCTCGGCCTGATCGCCGCCTGCGCGCTGGCGTTCCTGTGGCAGGTCTCGCGCGGCGCGGACGGGTTCGAGCGCGCCGTCTACGGTCTCGGGCTGATCCCGGCGGTCCTGTTCGGTTCAGCGTCGCTCGACTCCGGGCTCGGGGTCGTGCCGGCGGGCTGGACGGTGGTTTCCTCCATGTTCCTGCATGGCGGCTGGCTGCACCTGATCGGGAACATGTTGTACCTGTGGATCTTCGGCAACAACGTCGAGGACGCCATGGGGCATGTGCGCTTCGTCGCCTTCTATCTGCTGTGCGGCGTGGCCGCCGCGCTGGCGCAGGCCCTGATGGCCCCGGACTCGCAGATCCCGATGATCGGCGCGAGCGGCGCGATCTCGGGCGTGCTCGGCGCCTATCTGCTGCTGTACCCGCACGCGCGCGTGCAGGTGCTGGTCCCGCTGGGCGTCGTCATGCACATGGCGTCGCTGCCGGCGCTGCTGGTGCTGGGCCTCTGGTTCGTGCTGCAATTGATCAGCTCCGCGGCGGCGACCGCGGGCGAGGGCGGGACGGCCTGGTTCGCCCACCTCGGCGGCTTCGTCGCCGGCATGGCGCTGATCCCGCTGTTCAAGCACCGCCGCGTGCGCTTCTTCAATCCGCCGCACCGCTGAGGGGGAAACCAGAACTGAGGACTCAGGACTAAGGACGGAGTCAAAACCTCTTACCTGGATGCAGGCGCGGAACTCCGGAATCCACGGTCGGTAAATCACTACGACAAGCTTTCATGCCGGCATCGCGATGCTGCATGGATACACACCACCTGCATGCCCGATCTCCCCTCTTAAAGGTCAATAAATCAGGGGGTTCTTTTACTCCGTCCTTAGTCCTAAGTCCTCAGTTCTGTAGTTTCGTTTCAGTCCCGCTCGACCTTGACCAGCACCTGGGTCGGGTTCTCGTCGCGGCGATAATAGGGCGGGCGTTCCAGCATCTGTTCAAAGGCGTGATCGCGGTCGGCCTCGGTGTCGTACCAGCGGTGGGATTCCCAATGTTCGCCGAGCAGCGTGGCCAGGGTGTCGCCCGGGGGCAGCGTGATCTTGATGCCGTATCGTTTCATGGCTCTCCAGTCGTCAGGGCGGGGACGGGAACGCAGATTATAGTGGATGCCGCGCGGCTGGCAATCGGTTCGCGGGGTCAGGATGCATCGCCGCGCGCCTGGCGCAACACGACGCGCAGCACGCAGTAACCGGCGAGGGCGGAGAGCAGCGAGCCGCTCAGGATGCCCAGGCGGCCATCCACCATCCTGGATGCATCGGACGCGTCGAAGGCCAGCGAGCCGATGAACAGGCTCATGGTGAAGCCGATGCCGCACAGCAGCGATACCCCGTACAGCGCGGACCAAGTGCAGCGCTCCGGCAGGCGCGCGAATCCCAGCCGGATGGCCAGCCAGGAGAACCCGAACACGCCTACCTGCTTGCCCAGGAAGAGCCCCAGCGCGATGCCGAGCGGGACGCTCCGGGTGAAGGAATCCCACGACAGGCCGTCGAGCGGGACGCCGGTGTTCATGAAGGCGAACAGGGGCAGGATGCCGTAGGCGACGGTGGGGTGCAAGTCGTGCTCCAGCCGTTCGAGCGGGGAGGCGTCGGGCCTGCCCGTTCTCAACGGGATGAACAGGGCCAGCATCACCCCCGCCAGCGTGGCGTGCACGCCGGACTTCAGCACCGCCACCCACAGGATCAATCCCACCGCGAGGTAGGGAAAGAGGCTGACCACCCCCCGCCGGTTCATGAGGAAGAGGACGCCGAAGGCGGCGAGCGCGATCAGGAGGGAGGTCGTGGAAAGCCCCTCGGTGTAGAACAGGGCGATGATGGCGATCGCGCCGATGTCGTCGATGATGGCGAGCGTCATCAGGAACAGTTTCAGCGCGGTCGGCACGCGTTTTCCCAGCAGCGAGAGGACGCCGAGCGCGAAGGCGATGTCGGTGGCGGACGGGATGGCCCAGCCCCTCAGCGCCGCGGCGTCGCCCCGGTTGATCGCGACGTAGACCAGGGCCGGCACGAGCATCCCGCCGATCGCCGCCAGCACCGGCAATGTGATCTGCGAGCGGTCCGACAGCTCCCCCTGCAGGATCTCGCGCTTCAGTTCGAGTCCGACCAGGAAAAAGAACGCGGCCATGAGGCCGTCGTTGACCCACAGCAGCAGCGGCTTCGCGATCTCGAGGGCGCCTATGCGTACCTCCACCGGCGTGCCCAGCAGGGCGCCGTACAGTGGCCGGGCCGCGGAGTTTTCCACGGCCATCGCCAGGACGGCGGCGATGAGCAGCAGGATGCCGCTGGCGGATTCCAACCGCAGGAATTCCCGGAGGGCGTTCATTACCATGTGGATCGTTCCGGTTGGAGGCGTATACCCGAAAAGGCATAACCATGACAAAATCGGCGCAGGCATGCAATAAAAAGCGTGTTTCTGATTGGATATCCGCCCTGGAAACGGGCCGGGACGCGGGGAGAGGCAGAAGATGAAGGCGGTGGTGATGACGGCGGAGGGCGGGCCGGAGGTGCTGAGCTGGCGCGAGATCGACGCGCCGGCGATCGCGACGCCGACGCAGCTCAAGGTGCGTCTGTGCGCGGCGGGCGTCAATCCGGTGGATACCAAGATGCGCCGGCGTGGATTGTATTTCCCGGGCCCGCTGCCGGCCGTGCTCGGCTGCGACGGCGCCGGCGTCGTCGTCGAGACCGGTGCGGCGGTGACACACTTCAAACCCGGCGACGCGGTGTGGTTCTGCGACGGCGGGGCCGGCGCCGATCCCGGCTGTTACGCCGAGTACAAGGTCGTCGAGGAAGAGGTCGCGCGCATGAAACCGGCGACGTTCGGTTTCGTCGAGGCCGCCGCCGCGCCGCTGGTGCTGATCACGGCCTGGGAGGCGCTGTTCGACCGCGCGCGCCTGCATGCGGGTCAGTCGGTCTTGATCCATGGCGGCACCGGCGGCGTCGGACACGTCGCGATCCAGCTCGCGAAGATCGCCGGCGCCCGGATATTCGCCACCGTCGGCTCGGCCGAAAAGGCGGAACACGCGCGGCAGCTCGGCGCCGATGAGGTCTTCCTCTATTCCGCGGGAGACTTCGTCCCGGCGGTGAATGCGTGGACGAAAGGCCAAGGGGTGGACGTGGCGCTCGATACCATCGGTGGCGAGGTGTTCCGCCGCACTCTCGAAGCCGTGGCGCACTACGGCGATCTGGTGACCCTGCTCGATCCCGGACCGGACGTGGACTGGCGCGAGGCGCGCAACCGCAATCTCCGGATAGGGTTCGAGCTCATGCTGACCCCGATGCTGCGCGGCCTGCCCGAGGCACGCCGGCGTCAGGGCGAGATGCTGGATCGCTGTCGGGAATGGTGCGACGAGGGGCGGTTGAAGATCGAGGTAGCGCGGACGCTGCCGCTGGCGCAGGCCGCCGAGGCGCATCGCCTGATCGAACAGGGGCACACCCGGGGCAAGATCGTGCTGGAGATCGCTGCCTGAAAAACCGGGGACAGACCACGTTTTTCTCCTGGATCCCTAATCTGTGTAGGAAGGACAGTTGAAAAAACGTGGTCTGTCCCCGGTTTTTCGATCCGTTTCTGGTTTTATTTTTCATTGAATCATCCTGATAGGAGGCTTTTCTTAGGTATTAGGTGATCAGTTGTTTACCCCTCCCCCGGGGCGTATCGTGTTTTCATGAAATCCGATGCTTCCGAACGCCGGCCGCAGGGCCGCGGGGCGACGCTGAGCCCGGACAATCGCTACAGCCCGATCGCGCGTACCGAGATCGACGACGGTTGGGGCAGTCTCGACGCGTCGCTCGAACCACTGGTCACCACGCTGACGGTGGACACCAGCCGCAGTGTCATCAGCTACAACACCTCGCCCGACGTCGGCTTCGACCGTTCGATCAACCCGTATCGCGGCTGCGAGCACGGCTGCGTATACTGCTTCGCCCGGCCCACGCACGCCTATCTGGATCTGTCGCCCGGGCTCGATTTCGAGAGCCGGCTGTTCTACAAGCCGGACGCGCCCGACTTGCTGCGCAGGGAGCTGGCCGCGCCGCGCTATGAATGCGCGCCGATCGCGGTCGGCATCATCACGGATGCCTATCAGCCCGTGGAGCGGCGGCTCGGGCTGACGCGGCGCATCCTCGAGGTGCTGCTGGAGGCGCGCCATCCGTTCACCATCGTGACCAAATCGGCCCTGATCGAGCGCGATCTCGATCTGCTGGCCGAGGCGGCGCGTAGGAATCTGGTCGGCGTCGCCGTGTCGGTGACGACGCTGAGGCGCGACCTCGCGCGCCGCATGGAGCCGCGCGCGGCCGCGCCGCAACGCCGTCTGGAGACGATACGCGCGCTCTCCGCGGCCGGCGTCCCCGTCACCGTGCTGGCGGCGCCGCTGATCCCAGTGCTGACCGATACGGAGCTGGAGGACATCCTCGGCCAGGCGCGCGCGGCGGGCGCGGGCGCCGCGGGTTACGTATTGCTGCGCCTGCCGCTCGAGCTGAAGGAAATGTTCCGCGACTGGCTCGCCGCGCACGAGCCGCTCAAGGTCGGCCACGTCATGAGCCGGGTGCAGGACACGCGCGGCGGCAAGGACTATCAGGCGGAGTTCGGCGCGCGCATGCGGGGTACCGGCGACTATGCCGCCATAATCGCGCAGCGTTTCCGCCTGTGCGCGAAGAAGCTCGGCTACGGCGAGTTTCCCGATCTCGACGGCGCGCGATTCCGGAAACCAGCCACCGGTCCCCAGATGAGCCTGTTCTGAAAAATGGAGCCAAAAATCAAAAATGGGGACAGATTTATTTTTCGCGTGACTCGGGGCAGATATGCGGTGCGAGCGCAAGCTTCAACTCCGCCCTCGTTTCTGAAAATAAATCTGTCCCCGTTTTTCCGGGGTGATCCATGGCCTTTGCCTATTACAAGCGCCTGACCCGTCGCCAGCAGGGCATCTACCGCAGGAGCAACGAGACGCCCGCGGTGCCGCTGCCGAACTGGCGCAGTCTGCGGCCGATCACGCGCCGGCTGGGGGAGGTCCTGCCCGACGGCGATCGGGGCCGTGTGCAGGAGATTTGTACCGAACTGCTCGATAGGATGGCCGACGGTCTGAAGATCCGCCGCGCCCGTATCCTCGTGCTGGCGCGCCGCCCCTCGGACGAGACCGAGGAACTGCATGGTTGCTATACCCCCGCGCCGGAGGGTGGCCATGCCGTCATCAAGGTCTGGATGCGCACCGCCCGGCGTAATCAGGTCGTCGCCTTCAAGTCCTTCCTGCGCACCGTGCTGCACGAGTTCTGCCACCACCTGGACTACGTGCTGCTCGGGCTGGGGGACTCGTTTCACACGGAGGGATTTTATCGGCGGGAGTCGAGCCTGTTTCATCAACTGGTCCCCGCGACCAGGGTATAATTCTACGTTCCGCCGTGCTTCATCCGGGCCACATAAAAGTTAGGATACGGAAACCGTTATGCACGTAACCCTCGTCCAGGTCCGGGTCAAGCCCGGGCATGTCGCCGACTTCATCGAGGCGACGCGCCGTAATCACGCGGCCTCTGTCCGCGAGACGGGGAATCGGCGTTTCGATGTCCTGCAGTCGCCCGAGGATCCGACATGCTTCGTGCTCTACGAGGCCTATGCCTCGACGGAGGATGCGGCGGCGCACAAGCGGACGGCGCATTATCTAGAATGGCGCGAGGCGGTGGCGGACTGGATGGCGGAACCGCGCCAGGGCCTGCCGTATCGCGGCCTGTTTCCGGCGGGATGAATGAGGGAAAACATGGGATCGGTGATGAAAATGGGGCCGGAGTCATTTGTTCCCGGTATGGCCGGGAGCATCACAGGGCGCGGAAATCAATGATTCCGGCCCCGTTTCCTCCCTTTTCCATCGCCCGCCTGCCGCGCATCGAGTTCGGCGCGGGCGCCGTTTCCAGGCTGCCGGCGATCGTTCGCGGCTATGGCCGGCGGGCGCTGCTGGTGACGGGCGCGCGTTCCTTTCAGGAGGGCCCGCACTGGCAGGGTCTGACCCGGGGGTTGATGGAGCGGGGCATCGACTGGTGGCATTGCCGGGTGGAGGGCGAACCGACGCCGGAGCTGGTCGATGCGGCGGTGGCGCACTATGCCGGGGAGGATATCGAGTGCGTGCTCGGCCTCGGCGGCGGCAGCGCGCTGGACGCGGCGAAGGCCATCGCCGGGCTGCTGCGCGTGCGGCGCTCGGTGATGGATTACCTCGAGGGCGTGGGCCCCGAGTTGAAATACGAGGGGCCGGCCGCGCCCTTCGTCGCCGTGCCGACCACCGCCGGCACCGGCAGCGAGGCGACCAAGAACGCGGTGCTGAGCCGGTCGGGCGCCGACGGCT
>WBZO01005957.1_pt1 | contig 12075 bp, 21 predicted proteins | sample 5204261 | NCBI WGS metagenome assembly WBZO01 (sample SAMN12412400, study PRJNA552823) | activated sludge metagenome | isolation source: activated sludge from anammox sidestream of wastewater treatment plant... | place: USA: North Carolina | collected 2017-09 | reverse complement strand
TGATGTGGATTATAAAACTGATTTAGAACTAATAAAACATCTTAACGAAATATTTCATATATCAGCTCAACCAAGAGCTTGTTTATTTTCTATGAAAATAAAGAACTTTATATGGAAGGATATACCACGTAAGATAAAACTAAACGATGAAGAAATAAGAATTACTGAATTAGCAAAAAGAAAACTATCAGAAAAAGAAATAGAAACAGTTGGTGATTTTATGAAAAATACAATACCATCTTGGTTAAAATATGATAATGGTGAATATTTTATTTCAAATGACGTACAACTCCTTATGAAGCAGATACCTTCTGCTATCTAAAAAATGAAAGAGGATTAGCTAAGGATACTATTAATAGTATCCTTAGCTAGAGTAATAATTTTTTTATTTTATTTCATTAGATAACTGTGTAACAAGTTTGGAAATAGTGGTAGTTATTTGTTCTACTCTAAAGTTAAATAAAGAAACAAATTCTATATATTTAGCTACTTCATAAGCTCCTTCTGATAAATTTTTAGCTGAAGCGCCACTTATGTTAACCACATCACCTGTATCTACACGTTGTATGATAGTATCTAATAGTTTAGAAATTTCATCTACAGTACTAACTAGTTCTTTAATATTATTATTATTTCTTACTTTGTTAATTATTTCTATTTTCTTAACTAAAATATCAACATCAGTTATTCTATCAATACAATCTCTTAAACGAGATTTAGTTGAATTATTATTAGTTTGATACTTAGATAAAGTATAAATAAAATTTTCTCTTTCTTTCTTAACATTGTTAAAGAAATTAGTATGATCTGTTAAAGAAATTTTTTGATCTTTATTAGTTAAAAAACCAGCTAATATTAATTTATAATTATTTAATAATTTATTAGCTTCAGGATATATTTTGTTAGATAAAGAATTTATTATTTCTAGATATTCTATTAAATTACCTTTAAAACCTTCAGGTACACTAATAAGTAAATCTTTTTTATCTACGTAATTAATAAGTTTTAATTTTTTCTCTAATTCTTTATAATTAGATAATATTTCTTTTATTTCTGGAGAATTATTATCTTTATAGAAACTAACCTTATCTAAAGTTTCTGTTATTTTTACATTTAAATCTGGAAGTATATTTTTAAATACTTCTATAACATTAGCTACGTTAATAGCTTCTAAAGATAAAACTTCCAATCTATTCTCAATACTTACACTTGAAGTATTAATATAAATAGCGTCATTTGGGAAAAGTGTTTTCATATCGTATTTTTATGTTGTTGTTAATATATAAAAAATTTTATACCATCACCATACTATAGCAGCGAGTATGCAACTAAAATAAGGAAAAAATGTGATAAAACAAAATTTTGATTCTATAGATAGATTTAAAACTCTTATTAATATAGGAGCAACATTAGATATTCCAACTGGTTTCTTTGTAAAAGGAGCTAGAGGGGAGAATATATTACTAGGTGGTCTAGGTGCTTTAACTGGTGTATCTGGTTCTGGTAACTTAGGTAAATCCACTATAATGCATTACATGACTTTATCTGCATCAGATAAGATATTTAGTACTACTGAAACTAGTATAGGCACATACGATACAGAAATGAATGTGCATCAAATTAGATTTGAAGAATTGTATTCTAAATTTCCATTCTTAAAAGATAAAAATTTGATAGGAGATGGATATTGGAATTTAACAGATAAATCTAAATATTTAGGTGAAAAGTGGTATGAAGAGTTAAAGGTTTATCTTAAGAGTAAAAAAGATAATGCTAAACATTTAACTGTAACTACACCATTTTTATCTAATGACAATACTAATAATATTAAAATATTAGTTCCTACTTTTTCTGAAATAGATTCTTTATCTGATTTCATTACTTCAGATGTGTTAAAAATATACAATGAAAATGAATTAGGTGAAAGTGGTGGTAATATGGTTAATATGAGAGCAGGTTTAGCTAAACATAGAATGATGACAGAAATGCCGTTAATAGCTGAATCTTATAAACATTTCTTTTTGATGACAGCTCAACAAGGAATGGAAAATGCTATACAGACAGGACCTGGCACACCACCACCTATGAAGAAACTTCAACATATGAAAGCTGGTGAGAAGTTTAAAGGTGTTACTGATAAATTTTATTTTTCTTTAAACAATAGTTGGGAGACTATTAAAGCTGTTTTGTTAATCAACCAATCAACTAAATCAGCAGAATATCCTAGAGATACTTATGATAACAATAATCCAGATACAGATCTTAACTTAGTAAGTTTAAAACAATTAAGAAGCAAATCTGGTCCTTCTGGATATATGCTAGAAATAGTATTTTCTCAAGATGAGGGTGTGTTACCTTCTCTAACAGAATTTCACTATATCAAAACTAATGATAGATTTGGTATAGATGGTACATTACAAAGTTATGCTTTAGATTTATTACCTAGTATGAATTTAGGTAGAACAACTGTTAGAAGAAAAATAGATTCAGAGCCTGCTTTAAGAAGAGCTATTAATATAACTTCTGAACTATGTCAAATGCACCACTTCTATAGAGAAATGGGTGATGAATTAATAACTCCTAAAGAATTATATGAAGGGGTTAAAAAACAAGGTTATGATTGGGATATGATACTTAATGAAACAAGAGGATGGTGGACTGTTAACGATGAGAATCATCCTTTAAAATTTCTAAGTACTAAAGATCTTATTCAAATAGCTAAAGGAAAATATACTCCTTTTTGGAAATAATAAAAAAATATATAACTATGATCTAAAAGATCATAGTTATAACTTATCTTAGATGAAGGAGAATAATAATAATGAATTTAACTTTTATTTCTATTATAACATTTATAGTTTTATTTTTAGTATCTTTTAATAATTTAATGCAATATTATAATCATAAAAATAATAACTATTATGTTAATTATTTTAAATTTCAGAAAAATGAATTATATTACAATATAGCTGTAGTTGTACTTAGTTTAATATCTATATTTTTCTTAATATTTTCATAATGTAGTTAATATGAATATATTTTTCGTATTAATTATATTATCATTAATATTAGCTCTTAGAACATTTATTATTTTAAAAGAAATAATAAATGATTTTATTATTAATATTTTAAATTATTTTAGTTATACGAAGAAAAGTATTTTTATGAGGTATGTTACTTTATGGTCTATATTTATTTTATTACTTTTTCAAATAGAGTGAATTACGGATATTAATTATAATTTATTTTTATTTTCTTTTTTACTTACAACTATTAACTTATATTTTATTTAATAAAAATCATGGATACACAACAAACAACAATTTTAATTTTATCTTTAATAAGTTTTTCTATTAGTTTATTTATAACAGCACAACAATTTATATATTTACACAATGAAAGTAAATCAATTACTGTAAAAACTAAAAGTCAATATTCTGAGAATAAACTAGATTTATCATTTTTCTTTATGATGATGAGTTTACTTATATTTATTTTTAGTATAAAAAATATGTTATAATAATGATATTAGTTAAAACATTTTTATTTATTATTTATATATTTTCTTTTATTAACTTTGTTAATATTATAGTTAAAGAAACTAATTATAATAAAGGTATTAAAAGAATATTAAATAATTTAACTATAGGTAGTATAAGTGTTGTAGGATTATATGTAGTAGAATATTATATATAAACGTTCTAATAATAATAAAAACAAGGATTATAAATTATGAATAAAATCGAAATGGCTAAACAATTGTTAACTAAAACCAGAGATGAGTCAGATGTTAATTTAGTGGATGAAGTTGTTAATCTTTTAAGAAAACATAACTTCACTGAAGAACAAATTAATGTATTTTTTAATAGCAGACTTGTACAAAATTGTTGTAACAATGTTTTTGAAGTACAACGTGTTAATGTTAATAGGTTTTGGACTATAGAGCTAATGAAATTAGGTGCTAAATCTATAGAAGCAAGAAACTTTTTATTACAAGATGGAACAATAAATGACTGGTTGTTATATTTTGAAAAAACATTAACTTTAATGAAAGAAAATAATATTCCTAGAGTAAACTAATGAGTATTAACAAGAAATCAAAAAGAAAAGAAGTAGAAAACTTTATACTTACATATATAGAAAAAATAGCAGGTAAGTTTAATAGATCTATATATGAAGATAGAGTTTTCAAAAATATGACAGATGAAGATTTTGATCAGTTTATGAAAGATTTAAAAACTGAGAAAAGATTTTTAGTTATATATGCTCCTAACTTAAAGAAAAGAGAAATATCTGTAGAGAATAATTTAGAAGTAGCTAAAGAGTTAGGTTATAATTTCTTTCAAAAGTTATGGATAAGTAGTAATGATGATGTTCCTACTTATCTAACTCCTATACCTTATATGATCATGGATTTACCTATAAGAAGAACCTCACAGTTACTTATAAAAGGTATATCTGTACCTGACCATAATAAAGTAGTAGATAACTTAACAGGACAGCCTACAGGTGAATCTAAAGGTGCTAAGATATCTTATCCTGAATTACAGTTTATGGTATCTATGGGTATGGAGAAATCAGCTGTAGAGTTGATGAAATATAGAGGTGGCGATAAAGGTGGTATAGTAGCTTTTAAGAATATGTTGTCTAAATTAGGAACTGCTAACTTAAACACCTTATCCGCATATGCTACAGGTGTAGAATCTACAAAAACACTTAGAACATTTCTTCGAGGAATGCATCTGGAGAGCACATTATAATATTTATTTTTTAAATAATAAAGGAACATATGGAAGAAAAAAATATACCATATTCTGCTATGTTGGTGGAATTAGATTGTTTATTAGATACTAGAATTTCTATACTGTCAGAATTAGAAGACGATAAGTTTAAAGAAGTTTTATATATGTATCATAGTAGAGATATAGATTCATTTCCTCATTATAGTTTTAATAGATTTAAAGAAGCTTATGATAAAAGAACAAGAGAAGTTTTAAAAGAAGCTTTAGTTACTCCTATAATGAGTTTAATAATAGAATTTGTTGATAAAACTTTATTAAACCTAATAAACACTCCTTTTCATCAAAGACCTAAAATAATAATAAATATATTTCCTTATGAATTAAAAGAAGAAGAAATCAATAATATAATTTCTTTAATAGTTGTTAAGACTAAAGGAAATTGTACTGTAGAAGTAATAAATAAAAACATAAAAGAATTAACTGTAGGTTATGTTAAAGATAATATAGCTATTATGGTTATGTATAAATATTACGAATGGATAGAATATCATTCTACTATTAAAGCTTTTGATACTATAACTTGTCCTGAAGTAGCTATGTTTGGACCTTCTATTTATTTTAGAGAAAAACAACCTAATCTAAATATAAAAGAAGATCCTGTTAGAAGTATGGAAGAATTAGCAAAACCATTGATAGGCTTAAAATTATTTCCTATAGAATTATTCTCATTTATACGACCTAATCTAGATAAAAAAGAAACAACTACTTCATAGACAGCATATGCTGTCTATGAAGTAGTAAATATTAGATTCTTCCTGTATTCTTTTGTATTTCTTCTAATGTTAGATCTACAGTACCTATATCTTTTTCACCAGGTACAACATCAGTTAGAACAAAACTATCGTCTAGAGTTGGAATAGTTTCTCTTTTACTTTCAGATTCTATTACTCTACCTGGAGATCTCATTAAGAACTCACTAACAAGAGCATTTATCATTTCATCTTTATCTTTATTATTTTTGTCTACTCTAAGTTTAGCTTGTGATAATGTATTATTATCTAAACCATCTAAAGCTTTAATTAGGAAAGTTTGCATATCTTTATCTTCAGGTATGCCTTTTGCTGTAACAGTTGTTATTATATTTTCTCTTATAGAAGCTGTTAGATTAAGTTTTCTTTTATCTTCTAAAGTTAAAATATCATCTTTATTTTCTTCATCCATTTTTTATCCTTATATGAATATATTTTAGTCATATATACTTTTAATGAAAGAACATCATTATAGTTAATATGACATAATACCACAATATAGATACTGAGAATGTCAATCTTTAATATTTTTAAAAATAAGAAAGCAGAAGAATCTGTTATTAAAAAACAAATAAGAAAATTTGATAAATTAAAATTAAAAGATACTTATATTGTACATTCTTCTGTTTGTAGTATTAATAAAATTTTAACATTAGAAACTAATATAGTTAAATATATAAATTTACTAAAAGGAGCTATAAATGAAATAAACAATAATAGTATATCGTTAGGTATGTATATGAATAAACAGTTACATGAAGTAACTATATCACAATTCTTCATAAATGATGGTAGATATATAGATGTAAATTTATATTTAGAAGAATTTAATAAATTATGTATAGAATTTTTAAATCTTTACGATGAAAAGAATTCTATAATAAATAAAGACTTCTACACTGAGAAAAATTTAAATCTTTATAGTGTAGTAGTAAATAACATATCTTCATTATGCACGGAGTTATCAAATGTCTTTGAAGAAAATAAATAAAAAGAAAATTATACCATATGGAGTTCCTATTAATTCTGGTTCTCCTGATAGTATTTTAGCTTCTTTATTAAGAAAAATCTATTATGATGTTAACATAGATATCGCTAAATTTGATATTTTAGTTTCTAGATATATTAGTAAATTTTCTAAAAGCACATCCCCTAAAGTAATATCTAGTGAAAAAGGTAATATTAAAAAAGAACTAACAGCAGAAACTATATCATGGAATGTTTTTGTTAGTAAAGGTTTAGCAATAATTAATGCTAAAAAAATTAAAATAAAATTAGAAATAACACATTCTAATAATTTAATTACAGAACATGAAAAAGAATTTGAATTAAATTATGATAATTCGAATACAAATGTAGAGGATGACAATGATGGCGGATAGCGATAGATTAACATTTGAAGAATTTCAATTATTTAAATCTTGTCTATTAAGGGAGTTTGATAGAGAGGTAGAGAAAAAAATAAATATAGAATTCTTTAAACAGATATTAGATTTAGATATAAATATAAAAGAAACAAAAAATAAAGAAGTTGAAGTTAATAATTTAAGAATCACAGTAAAAGAAAAATGTGGATTGAAATTATATGCTGAAATATTTAAATTTTATTCAGATCATAATTCATATGCTAGATACACACCTGCTTGTATCGAACATATAACTAGTATATTATCTAGTAATAGTGTTATAACTGAATTATTTTTAAATATAGCACATGAAGTAGGTGTAATATTATCCACTGATTCAAAAAATATAGAAAAATTAAATACTACTTTAAGAGAAGGTTATCTTTTATTAACTGTAAATCCTAATGATGAAAATAGTTCTATAATAAGTAAAAATATTCTAGCTGCTATTTATTCAAGTAAAGATGCTATAGATGATTTTCTTAAAAATAATTTTTTATATACAATAATAGTGTTAATATTTTCCTATTTCGATGAAAGTGAATTTTATCGAAAATATAATGAATGTTATAAAGGAAAAAAATGAATAAAGTAAACAATAATAAAAAACTTAGTTCTTTCCAAGAACTTAACACTTTAAGATCTAAACCAGAGTCAACTAGTTTAAGAACTAAAATTTTTAATAATAAAAAGAGATCTAGTAAAAATAATTTTCCTAATCCCATGTTGTTAGAAGGGGACGGTATAGATCATATTAATATTTGGTATGCTGCTGAAACTGAATTAGGAAAAGTATTATCTCATAGTTATAAATTAGAATTCCATCACTCTATATTTGGTAAATTTAAGAATATAGAAACATTCTGGTCATATGTAAAAAGTAAAGAAAGAGACGATCAAATTAGGTCTTTAACAGGTAAGCCTTTAAAACAATTTGTACACGATCGTTTAACGATTTGCCAAGTTCCTAATTTTAGAGCTATTATCATGGATGCTCATTGGCAAAGAATTAAATCATCTCAACCTTTAATGGAAGAAATAAGAGAATCTACATTAAGATTTGATTGTTATTACATACATGCTGAAAGTAAGATTAGAACACGTCCAGATATGTATAAATGGATATGTTTAGGTTTTGAAGAAATTAGGAAAGCTATTAAAGAAAATAGAGAACCTAATTTTAAATTCTTATTAGATAATAAGAACTCAGGTATTTATGATTTTGTACATGATCATATTTTGAAACCTGAAGTTGAAGAAGATAAAACTGAAGTAGAACAAGAAGTATCTAATAGCAACACACAAGCAAAAGAATCAACCCCCTCTATAGAATAATTTAAACTTTTAGATATAGAAGATAACCTTAAGGTTATCTTCTATATCTTTCTATATAAAAGGAAAACAAATGTCAGAACAAGAAATAAATAGATTATTACATTTATTAAAAACATGTGTTAAAAGATTATCTGAAAAATATAAAAATATAAATTGTTTTTATATTAAGATAGATGATAACATTCTTCATGAAGAAACAGATAAAACTTATATATGTTTAGGTTTAAGATGTAGTAATATTGTTGTTCCTAATTCAATCATAGGTGAGTTAATAGAATTAATATTTGAAACCTTCACTGGATCATCTACATTAGAATTATCTAATTTAAAAAATATGGTAAAAATTGTTTCTGATGTTGAATATCGTTACTTTAATAATGAAAAAGAATTACAAATAAGATTCTTATCTTCTAAAAAAGAAGAAATAAAAAATAAATAGTTAATAAAGGAAAATAAATGTTAAGATTAATGTCAGAAAAAACATCTAATAGATTAGCAGAAGAATTAATAGTTATAACAGATAATAAAGGAAATGAATGTCGTTTAGGTAATTTATCATATATTCTTAATAGAGCTAATATAGATGATTTAATACAATACTCCTCTAACTATAATTCTGAGTTTATATTAGATTATATATTTGGACCACTTAGAATTATATTCACTAATGATGAAATATTCACTGAAGAAAGATCTTTAGATTATATTAATCTTATTTGTAAATTAAAAGATTTAAAATTTAAATCAAAAATAGAAACGAAAGAAGAATTGTTTAATATTATTTCTGACATATATACTAATTTAGATATAAATATTGATAAAAACTTAACTAACTTTTTACCCAAAAAACATGTAGAAGCTATTAATGTTGTATTTTATTGTACTAATCATAGAATAATAGAAACAACAGGTATAAATAAAGATCTTTATTTAAATTTAATTGACATTAGTCTAAGTTTAAAATATACATTACCTATAATAAGTTGTTTTCCTAGTATATCTAATTTAGAATTATATACAGAATTATACAGAAATATATTACAAACATATTTTCAAGATGTATATTGTAAAATAAATGAATTAATAAAGTACAGGATACGTTGTAACTATAGTAATGATAAACAACAAGATATTTATAAATATTACTCAACTATTATAGAAGCCGATATTTTTATGTCTGTTATCATATATTACAATATGTATGAAATAAATTCAAATAACAATCTACTTAATTTAATAAGTTATAGAATAGACAGTGTGTTAAATAATATCGGTGATAAATATATTATAAATTTTATAGAAGATTAAATTATGGATAATAAGATCATAGATTTTAATAAACATTATTTAAACAGAATAACCGATCAACATCTAGATTATTTAGAATTTGAAAGTAATGAAAACAATCCTGATTGTCTAAGATGTGCTGTAGAGATTATATTCACGCATCCTATAGATGACGATGATTGTGAAAAAATGTTAGATTTTTATAAAGATTATTTAGATAAAATTTATAAGAAATTTATTAGACGCTGAGCTTAAAAAAGAAGTAAATTAAAACTTCTTTAAAATCTGAATAATATAGTTATATTGGATAAAATCCAATATAACTATATAAAGATATTTTTTATTTAGGAATAGAAAATGAAAATAGTTAATTGTAATGATATCTTACTTATTTGTATGTTTTTTAGTATTTTATTTATTGTGATTGTTGGAATTATTATCAGAAATCATTATAAAGAAAAATATGAAAGAGAATTAAAATTACAAATAAGTCTTTACGAAGAAGATAATAAAGCAAAGATGGAAGATTTTAAATTTCAAATATCTTTTCTTAGAGTTTCAATAAAAGCAGTGGTTAAGAACTATAAAATTTGTGGTTTAGAAGATCTACGTACAAGATTGTATGTTTTAGACGATGAATTAAAAATATTTGATTCTATTTATAATAAAGATAATAAATAATATTAAATTTATTATTAAAGGAGGGTTAATAATTGAATGACAACATTAGAAAAAATATTATTAAAAATTACCACACCGATATGTTTTTTGTTGTGACAAACAAATCAGGAGATATTTTTAATAATGAAGAAAAACCTATCGATTATTATTTACAAGCAGTTTTAGATGAGGATAAAGACACAGATACTTTAACTATTTGTAATTTTTTAGAATTAGGAAAAGAATCACCTTCTATTGAAAAAATAAACATAAGTGACGTTAATGTTTATTATAGGATATCTTTAACATCTGTTTTAGAATTATTTTATTGTATAGAAAATTTATCTACCAATAGTTTAATGATGGGTAAGTTCTACGATAGAATATTTCGTATACAACAAAGAATCCCTCATTTTACAGTAGAAGTTTTAGATTTAAAAGATAGATTTATTAACGACTATAATGGTTTAAAAGAAATTAATAAACATATAGTATCTATAATAATAGCAGAATGTGAAAAATATTTTGTGAGATATAACCGTATCTCTTAATATAAATTTTTAATTTTTTATCTAGTCAGTTTTTCTGGAAAGATGAATTTGACAAACTTATAAACCAAAATAAGTAATTATAATAAGGAAAAATATGTTTACTTTTGTATTAGTCTTAGTTTGTTTCTGCCTAATTTCTATTTTATTTATTAATTATATCGAAGAAAAAGAAAAGACATCTAATCTAAATAGATTAATAAGTAATTTAACAGTAGAATTAGACAGAGAGAAAATGAGACTTATTTCACTAACAGCTGGTGTTAATATCAATACTAATTCAGTTATAAGAGAGGAATTAAATAGTGAATTTAATACATTATCGATAGAAGAAGAATTGTTAAAAAGAAGATTAGTGGAAATAGGAAGAAGAAAAGGTGATTTACATAATGGAATTACATTATTAAATTAAAGGAAAATATAAAATGAATACAAATCAAACCATTATTTTAGAAAAATTCGTCGACACTGATAAACTTTTTGAAAATATCAAAAAACATCCTGAATTAGAAGAAATTGAAGAAGAACTTCTCAAAGAGCAAACTGAGTATGTCAGTGTACGAGACAAATTAGCTGCTATACTTGGAGTTAAACCTGTAAATGTTTTTATCAGGTTCATTAACAAAATGAAGACAGAGCCTAATTATGATCCTATTTTGGCATTATCTGTATTAACACCATATCTAGAACAAGACACAGAACTTTTGCAAAAAGTAGAACGTCTTGTATATGGTAATTTACCTGAAGATCAAGGATTTATCCAAATTACTTCTAGTAAAGAAATAGTGGATAATAACACAGCAGAAGGTTCGCCTACTTTCAGAAGAAGACGGAATACTTAAAGATATCTATAAAGAAACTAAAAAAGAAAAAGTTGAAATTGTGGTCTAACTTTTTCTTTTTTAATATTGGTTTAAAAATAAATTAAAGAGGGTTATTATGGAATATTCTGATTTTAAAAATTTATTATCAACAGCTATTCAAGAAATAAAAAAAGAAGTTACTTTTAATTGTAATTTAGTAGCAGTATCTGAAAATGATGAAGATTACAAAACATCTTTAGGTAGTTGTGTTCTTAAAAGTGATGAAGTTACTGGTTCATTATTTTTCTTTAGTAAATTATGTAATTATGTTTTAAGATTAGCTGTCGAAAGAGGGTTTTCTAAAGATGATCAAATAACCATAGCTTTAATGTTAAATGATTTTTATAATATTAAAGCTAATGGATATCTTTATTTTCACTGGAATAAGAATATCGCTTCAGGTAATCCAAATGTAAATCAAGAAC
>WBZO01005955.1_pt1 | contig 12082 bp, 7 predicted proteins | sample 5204261 | NCBI WGS metagenome assembly WBZO01 (sample SAMN12412400, study PRJNA552823) | activated sludge metagenome | isolation source: activated sludge from anammox sidestream of wastewater treatment plant... | place: USA: North Carolina | collected 2017-09 | reverse complement strand
GGGCAAGCTGTGGTACAATTTCCGTAATCGCGGGCTGCCTCTGGAGTCAGACCAGTGGACACTTCGACCCCGAATATCTGGCAGTTACAGGCCCGGCGCGATGTGTCCGGCCTGATCGACGCGCTTGCCCACACTGACGAAGGTGTGCGTAAACGCGCCGCGACTGCCCTGCGCACGCTTGACGCCGCCGAAGCCCTGCCCGCGCTGGAAGCGGCCCTGGCCGTTGAAGAAGGCTGGCAGGCCCAAGCCAGCATCTCCGCCGCTATTCAATACCTCCGCCGTGAAGATCGTCTGGAAGACCTGATCGCCCAGGAAAACGTGGAAGAGCTGATCGCCGCGCTGCACAGCCCGGATGAGGCAGAAGTCATTCTGGCCGCGCGGGCGCTGGGCCGGTTCGGGGATATGCGCGCGTCTGAGGCGCTGATCACGCTGTTTCGCCGCCCGGACATCTCTGATGATGTGCGCTATGTCGCCGCCCAGGCGCTGATCGCGCTCAAGAGTCCCCCGACCGTGGTCTCCCTGATTGCCGGGCTGCGCCGGTCAGAGTGGCAGGTACGGCGCAATTCGGCGGCTATCCTGGGCCAGCTTGGGGCGACCTGGGCCGCGCCAGCGCTGGCCGATGCCCTGCGCGACGAACATCCGCTGGTCCAGCAGACGGCGGAAGCGGCTTTGCGGCGCTTCAACACGCCCGCGGCCCGCGGCTACCTGAACGAATGGCATGTCCAGCAGCGCGCTCTTCGCGCCCGGCAGCAGGTCGCGCCGCAGCCGCCTCCTCCGGCAGCGCCGGCGATCGGGTCCGCCCCGCCTGCTGAAGCGCCCTCCATCGTCGGGGAATCGCCAGAAGTGGTGGCGGATGTGCCCGACAGGGTGAGGGCGCCCGACAACACAGACGTATCTCGCAACGATGCAGACATATCTAGCGATGTGGGCACATCTAGCGATGTGGGCACATCTAGCGATGTGGGCACATCTAGCGATGTGGGCGCACCGAATGGTGCGGACGCATCTGATAGCGCCCCCGCACCGATCCCGGAGACGCCCGCTTCGGTTAAGGAGCGCCCGGTAGCGGAAGCGCCGGCGCTGGGGGATATGGTCGCTTCTAACGAAGCGGTCGCTTCTGACAAAGCGGACGCGCTCGCAGCGGAGGTCGGGTCAACGCAACCTTCACGCCCGACGGCGCTGCTCCGCCCTGATGCAGCCGCGCCGGATGACGCTTCTCCGCTGCCGACCGTCGAGGAGCCGGATACGGCAGCGCAGCAAACTGGCGATCAATAACGGGGCGGCCATCTGACCGCCCCGCTGCATGTATCGAATACTCTCCGCTTATACCCTCCGCTGCCGGGCAGGCATCAGACACGCCACTCCGCATAAGCGCCCCGGGGGGCAGCTCACTCCGCTCCCTCCGGGCACGACCCGAAGCAGGCGAACCGCAGGGTATAGCTGCCCCCTTCGCCACCGGCGGCGCGGATGGTGATGCGCCAGTCGCCGCCGCTGCCGGCCAGCGGGCCGGAAAATACTTCTACGCTGCCTTCGCTCAGGTTGAGGTTTTCTTCATAGATGCCCCAGGTGGCCGACTCCAGAGTCAGGACAGGGTCCCAGTTGCCCAGAGCGACGACCTCGAAATAGTCAACCGATTCTGGCCCCAGCCCGTGCGGCGTGAACACCCACGAATCGCTGCCGCCCTCGCGAATAGCGCCGGTGACAGTCGCCCCCAGCTCGATACGCTTGCCGCCGAAAGTCAGGTAGACCCCGCCCGGCGGCGTCCCCTGGAAGGGAACGGCCGACGTGGGCAGCGCCTCTTCAGTGGGCATGTATGTCGCCACCTGCTGCGACAGGCCCGGCCCGGCCTGCGTCGGCAGCGCGGGAGGGGCGATCGCCACCGGGCGGGGCAGAGCTACCAGCGGCAGGTAAGCGGTGTTGGCCGTATTCAGCGGCTTCAGCGTCACCGGGCCGGTGGCGACATAGCCGCTCGCGCCGCCCAGCGGCGTGTTGATCTCAGTGCCGGCGGGGGCCTCCAGCACTTCGCCGCCGGGCGCGGTGGCGACCGCCTGCCCGTAGAGAACAGTAACCTGCATCGTGCCCTGGCCCTGCGCCCGGATCAGAAGCGTGCCATCGAAGCGCAGCGACACACCGTTGATCGCCAGGACGGCATCTCCCCCGGTCACGCTCTGAATCAGCGCGCCGGGCAGCGGGGCCTGATCGCAGCGGGGATCGCCAAATCCGGCGTGAAGCTGAAGGCTTTGAAACGGTGCGACGCCGTCTCCCCCATCGAAGATCGTCGCCTCTCCAAACTGCACAATCGTCACCCACTGTCCGGGCGGCACTTCCGGCGGGTCGGCCCGAACCTGCGCCAGGATCATCCCCCAGGTGCCGCTATCGGGATCGTAGCCGCCCGTATCCAGGCGGCTGGCCAGTGTGAGAGGAGCGCGCTCCCCCGGCGCGGCGAAGGCCGGCGGCGCATTGACGGAGCGCGCGGTCAGCGCGGCGCGCGGCGCCACATAGCAGGCTTCGCCCACCGCGGCGCTCCCGCACAGCGACGGGGCAGCCGCCCCCGCCGCGGCAATAATCTGCCCGCACGTCGGCGGCAAGGTGGGCGGCGGAGTCCAGGTCGGCGGGATGGGAACTGGCGTGTTCGTCGGCGGGATGGGCGTCACGGTTGGAATCTGCGCCACCGTCGGGATAACCACCGGCTCCCCCTGTCCGGCGCAGCCCGCCAGCAGCAGGACCAGCAGGGCCAGCAGGCTCCGGACGCTCCATATCAATCGGGTCGGCATAACCAGCCTCCTGTTGCGATCGACGAACCACTCCTGTCTGTAAGTGTACGCCAGGACGGCCCGAGTGCGAAACTCCGCCTGAACGTCGGATTGTCGCAATTGCCCCGGTGCGGCAGGATAGCTACAATAACCTCCGTAAGTCAGGACAATGCGCGTGTGATCAGGGAGTACAGGGCATGATCTACGGCCGGCTCGACGTGTACTGGCCTGACGGCCCGACCGCAAGCTACGAGCTGAGCAAGCCGGATGTCGCTATCGGGCGTTCGCCGGGCAATGACGTGGCGCTCGATGCGACGGCGATCTCGCGCTACCATGCCAGCATCATGCTGCGCGATAACGCGGTCTACATTCAGGACCTCGGCTCGGTCAACGGCACCTATATCGACGGGCACAAGCTCCCCGCCAATGAGCCGGTTGCGCTGACAGGCAGCGAAGAAATCCAGATCGGCGAGATACGCCTGCTTTTCCAGCCGATCGATGACAGCCCCACCCGCCCCTACCTGCCCGAAGAAGTCACCCAGCGCATCGAATACGCCCAGCCGACTTACCGCGTGGAGCTGAGCGCGCCGGAGCAGCCGGTCGCGCCCGGCGTGTATGTCCAGGGCATGCTGCTCATCCACAATATGAGCGATGAGCAGGATCGCTACTTTATTGAGCTGGATGGCATCCCGCGGGAGTGGGTCCGTCTGGAGCGGGTCGAGACTCAGCTTGAGCCGGGCGAGCAGGCCCACCTGACCCTGAGCTTCAAACCGGCCCGCCGTCCGGATACTGCCCCCGGCGAATATCCCTTCACCGTCCACGTGCGCAGCAAATCCCGCCCGACCCAGACCGTTGATGCCACAATGATGCTGCGCGTGCTGCCCTACAGCGGCTTCGGCATCGATCTTGGCCTGACTGAGGTCGTGGCGGGTGAGACGCTGCCTGTCCATATCCACAACCAGGGCAACGCTCCGCTGCCCCTGGTGTTCAGCGCCAGCAGCGCCAACGACGCCCTGCTCTTCACCTTCCGGCCTCCGTCGGTGACGCTCGGCGGCGGCCAGCGGATGACTGTCCGCGCCCAGGTGCGCCCCCGACGACCGCTGGTCGCGGGCCGACCGCAGGTGGGGCGCTTCGTGGTGATTGCTCATTCTCAAGATCCAGCCGGATTCGTGGCCGCCCTGCCCGCCCAGGTCCGGGTGCAGCCGCTGCTCGCCGGCTGGAAGCTGGGCGCGGTCACCGGCGGCGCGGCTACGGCCATCCTGCTGTTCCTGGCTATGCTGGCGGCCCTCCTCACCGTCTCGCCCCGGCCACAGATTGCCGCCTTCTCCGTCGCCAGCACTGAGATCGTGGCCGGCAGCTCGCTGGCGGTCCAGTGGGAAGTGACCGATGTCCTGGAGCTGCATATTGAGTTGAACGGCGCGCCGTTCGGCACGCGCATCCCGCCCGCGCAAACCGGGGCGACGCTGCTGCTCCCCGCGCCAGGCCCGGTGGAAGTGGGCCTGCTGGCGGTGAACGGTCGGGAGAGCGCGCGGGACACGGTGAGCGTCATGGTCGTCCCGCCGCTGGCGGTGACTCACTTCGCCGCCCAGCCCGGCGCGCAGGTGCGGTACACAACCCGCGACATCACCCTTTCCTGGGATGCGCCCGGCGCGACACAGGTGCGTCTGCTGGGCATCCCCGGCGAGACGGGCGACACCGCCTACGCCCCGACTGACTCCCGCCTGCTGACCCTGGACGGCACAGCGCCCCTGACCATCACCCTGGTCGCCGAAGGCGGCGCCGGGCAGCAGACGCAGGCCCAGCTCACCCTGCCGGTGGAGGACCCTGTCTGCCGGGTGCTGGCCGACGCCACGCCAATCCGCACCGGGCCGAGCGATCTGCACACTATTGTGGGGGGGGTGAACGCCGGGACGGCGGTCGTGCCCGATCTGCGGGATGGCAGCGGGCAGTGGCTGCGGCTGGTGGCGGCTGACTCCCAGCATCCCTGGATCGCCGCCGCTGCCGTGGAGTGCCTGAATCTGGACCCGCTGATGCTGGGCGTAGATGCCGCGCCGCCGACGGCGATCCCGACGGCGACTGTGACGCCTTCTCCGCCTCCCACGATCACGCCGTCGCCCAGCCCGACGCCGCCTCCGACAGCTACCTCGCCGCCGACGGCGACATTCACACCCACCCGGTTGCCGACCGCCACGCCGCCGCCCACCCTGACCCGCACGCCCTGGATGCGGGTCACCGAAGGGAACAGCAGCAAGGCCACGCAGTAACCGCCCGGCGGATGGCGCAGCCCGATACAACAAACGCCGGGCAAATTGTGCCCGGCGTATTGCGGTGACGATATTGTGCGGGCGCCTCAGGGTACGGCGGCCAGCACCTCGTCGATGGCGGCTAACTGCGCCGCATCCAGAATCCAGACCCCGCCGCTGACGTTTTCATCCGCCTGATCCGGGCGGCGCGCCCCGACGATGGCCGCTGTCACGCCCGGCTGGCTGTTGACCCAGGCCACAGCAAGCTGGCCAACGGTGCGCCCGGCGGCGTGGGCCAGCGGCTTGAGCCGCTCTACCAGCGCCCTGGCCCGGCGGAAGTCCCCCTCATCGAAGTCACGGAGGCGCCAGTCATCAGCGGGCAGACGGGCCGAGTCGAAGCGCTCGGTCAGCAGGCCGGACGTCATCGGGCTGTAAGCCACCACGCCGATATTCTCGCGGCGGCAGAAAGGCAGTATCTCCGCCTCGATACCGCGCCGCATCAGGCTGTAGGGCGGCTGCAGGGACGCAATCGGGTGGACCGCCTGCGCTTCTTGCATCTGGGCCACGCTGAAGTTGGAGACGCCAATAGCGCGCACCTTGCCTTCCCGGACCAGCTCGGCCATCGTCCCCCACGACTCGGCAATCGGAGTGCTGGCATCCGGCCAGTGAATCTGGTAGAGATCAATAACATCTGTATTCAGACGGCGCAGGCTGTCTTCCACTTCCTGGCGGATACGCTCCGGACGTCCATTGCGGCGGACATTGCCCGCCGAATCCCATTCCAGGCCGCATTTGGTCGCCAGGATGACTTCGTGACGCCGTCCGGCCAGAGCCTTCCCGATCACTTCTTCCGATCGGCCCATGCCATAGGCCGGCGCGGTGTCAATCCAGTTGACACCCTGATCGAGGCTGCGGTGGATGGCGGCGATAGAATCAGCATCGTCCTGTTCGCCCCACCCGAATTCCCATCCGCCGCCGCCGATGGCCCACGCGCCAAAACCAATGGCGGTCAGCTCCAGGCCAGATGTTCCCAGCATTCGCTTCAGCATCGGGTTACTCCCTCCTGTTGAGTTTTCGCAGCCCCATTGTACCCACTCCCGACCGGTTATGCGCCTTTTATCGCCCCCTGTCACGATCCCGGCGCGGCCATCTCAGTTGGGCACGGGCACGTCTGCCGGTATAATGGGGGCCTGCGCCGGGATAGCCCTGTTCGATTCCGGCGGGGGTTGCTGCGCGGCAAAGGCGCGCACGCTGAGCCTGACTCGTCTATGATCATTCGCCACCGCTACCGTACCGGTGAAATTCTGGAGCGCAGCCCGCTGGACGATGTCTTCCTGGCGGAGGATATGCAAACCGGGCTGCTGGTGGTGATCCGGGCGCTGAACCGCCAGATCACCATCGATCCGGATGTGCTGGCGGCGTTCGAGAGCGAGATGGCTATCCTCCGCGAGCTGGCCCTGCCCACGATGGCCCCCTACCACGATATTTTCTTCTTCGATGATCGGCTTCACCTGGTGCGACCTTACCTGCCCGGCCAGTCGCTGGAAGAATATCTGGCTCAACACGGCCCGCTTTCGTCCACGCAGTTCCAGAACTGGGCTATTTCGCTGGCCCGCAGCCTGCATGCAGCCCACATCAACCATGTAGTGCACGGCGACCTGCGGCCGCGTAACATTTTCGTGGTGGCCAAGAACGCCGCGCCGCCCTATGCCGCGGACGACGTAGACGATGCGGGCGACGCTTACAGCGCGGACGGCAGAGCGGAGGAGGGGCCGGCGGCTCCGTACCTGATGCCGGCAATCGGGCCGGATGCGGAGCCTGATTTCGTCGATACGCCAGGCGAGCTGCGCCTGGTGATTGTCGATGCCGGCCTGCATCGTTTGCTGGAGAACCGCCGCCTGGCGACAACAACCGCCCGCCTGAACCTGTCCAACTACACCAGTCCGCAGCGCTGGATCGGCCAGCCGCCGGGCATCTCGGACGATATCTGGAATCTGGGCGTGCTGTTCTTCCAGTTCGTCGGGGGGCGGCTGCCGTTTGACGCCGATAGCGACGCCGCCATTATGGACCGGGTGCTGCACTTCGCCACGCCTAATTTGCGCGGGCGCGTGCCGCGCGGTTTTGTCGCCATTATCGAGCGCTGTCTGGAAAAAGACCCCTGGCGCCGCTATCGCAGCCTGGGCGCCGTGATTTTCGATCTGGAGCGCGGGTCCGTGCGCTGGCCGGGGCGCCGGACCGGCCTGATGCCGCGCCGCTGGAGTCCTGTGGTGTCGTGGGTGCTGTTTATCGCGCTCCTCCTGCTCATCATCAGCGCCCTGGCGGGCGGGGGGGCGATGTTCGTGGCGCGCTACCGGCCGACGCCAACGGCTATCCGGGTCGCCGCCGTGATCATCTCGCCCACGCCATCGGATACACCCACGCCGGTGATCCTGCCCTTCCAGACCGCCGAACCCGGCCAGGCCGCCCTCACCATGACGCCGAGCGCCACCTGGACCCCGCTGGTGATCACCAACACGCCCGCCCCGACTGATACGCCGTCGGCGACACCGACGGCCGCGCCGACGGATACCAGCACGCCGACTCTCACCGTCACCGCCACGGCCACCGCCACGCCCAGCCCGACTGTCACCGCGTCCGCTTCCCCGACGGCTACTGTCACGCCATCTCCGTCGGCGACCGCCTCCCTGACAGCCACGGCCACCGCCACCATCACCATCACGCCCAGCCCGACCGTCTCAGCCACGCCAACGGCGACGGCCACGGCCACGGCCAACGCCTCGGCGACGGCGGATTACGACGCTTTTGTGACGCGGGCGGCCGTCATCCGCGCCACGCAGGTCGCTCTGGCGACTCTCATGGCCCCGGTCGATCCCGATCTGGATGCCACCAGCATCGCCCTGACGCCAGCCGCCGCCGCGCTGGCCGTTTACCACACGGCGCGCACGGCTGACAGCGCCCTGCCGCTGTGCGCCGCGGGCGAGAATCTGGTGGCCTTCACCGACTTCAGGCCGGGAGTGACGCTGCCGGGCGCCATGCCGGAGGATTTCACCGTGGAGCAGATCGGCGGCGACACAGCCCTGCACCTGACCCACAACGGCACCTGGACCCTGCCCATCCCGCGGGAGAATATCCGTCTCCGTTTTGATATGCTGGCCCCGGCAGCGGTGACGCCGCCGCTGACTGTCAGCTTTGTCCCGCAGGGGACCACCGAAACGCGCATCGGCTGGCGCCTGAACTGGCGTATCGCCGAGGCCGCAGCAGGGACCGGATTGCTGCTGGAGCAGGTGCGCGGCGGCCAGCCGGAGACAGTCTCCTCGCTGGTGAGCGCGCCATTCAACGAATGGATAACGGTGGATATGGGCTTCCAGCCGATCGGGCAGGGGCGCACCATCTTCACCCTGACCGTGTTCAGCGCCGACGGCCCGCACACGGCCCTGCTCGTCCTCAGCAATGACGCCCTCACGCCGCTGGTCGAAATCGCCATCAACGGCTCCATTGACAGCGCCCCCTGGCTGGATAACGTCCTGATCTGTCACCGCCAGACGGCCCCCGTGCCGACGCCAACGCCGCTGACAGGGGGGTAGGCATGATCGGCAAGACGCTCAACGAACGCTATACCGTGATCCGGTCGCTGGGACGCGGCGGCATGGGCGAGGTCTTTCTGGCTGTCGATTCCTGGGAGTACAACCGCCGGGTTGCCGTCAAAGTCCTCAATCCTGAGCTGACCCGCGACACGGCCTACCTCAACCGCTTCCGTATGGAAGCCGGCATCCTCAAGCGGCTCAACCACCCCAATATCGTTGAGTACATCGAAGATTTTGCCGTCGGCGATCAGCACGTCATCGTCATGGAGTATCTCAGCGGCGGCAACCTGCTGGACCTGATCACTTCCAGCGGACCGCTGAGCGAGACAGCCTTCCGGCGGATCACGCTGGCCGTCACCGACGCCCTGACCCGCGCCCATGACAACTCAATCGTGCACCGCGACCTCAAGCCGGAAAATATCCTGCTCACGGCGGAGGGCGTGCCCAAGCTCTCCGACTTCGGCCTGGCCCTGCTGGTGGAGCAGCCGGAGGGGCCGAATACTGAGATGCCGCGCTTCGCCGGCAGCCCGTATTACATGAGTCCACAGCGCTGGCAGGGCGCGCCCGCCCGGCAGACTGACGATATCTGGAGCCTGGGCGTGGTCATGTTCGAGATGCTGGCCGGGCACGTGCCCTTCTACGGGCGGATAGAGATGGCGACTATCCACGCTATCTTCAACGATCCGACGCCCGATCTGCGCGAGATACGATCCGAGCTGTCGCCCGGTTACGCCGCCATCATCGAGCGCTGCCTGGAGAAAGCGCCAGAACGCCGCTACACCCTGATGCGCAAAGTGGCTGCTGATCTTGAAGCCGGCCTGCCGGCGGACGGCGACAGCCGGCGGGCGGGGCGCTTCCCGCGCGGGTATCGCTGGCGTTCGCTGATCGTGCTGGCCGCCGCCGTCCTTATTCTGGCAGTCCTGGGCTTCCTGCTGCTGGCCCTCCGGGCGCTGACCTCGACCCCGCCGGTCGCGCCAGTCTCGACGCGGACGCCCGTCCCCACGGCGACGCTGTTCGCCGTGACGGCCACGCCGCCGCCCGGCGAAGTCATCGTTCAGACTTCCACCCCGGCGCCCAGCCCGACGCCGTTCGTAGTGACCGTCACGCCGGGGCCAAGCGCCACGCCGGAGCCGAGCGCCACGCCTACCGACACGCCGATCCCGACCTTCACATCGACGCCTTCCAGCACCCCGACGGCGACCGATACCCCGACGACAACCGCCACCCTGACGCTCACGCCGCCGCCGACGGCCACCGAAACAGCCACGCCGACGATCACCGCTACCCCGCCGCCGACAGCCACGCCGACGCCGCCCCCGCCGGGCACGCCGACGGTCACTGCCACGCCCCGGCCAACGCTGACGCCGTCTATAACGCCTACGGCGACGCTCAACATCCCGGCCACCGGGCAGGCCATCGTCCAGGCGACGCTGGATCGGCTGTCCACCGAGATCGCCTCCACGCCGACCTGGACGCCATCGCCGCTCCCGCCGCCCACAGCGACGCCGGACCTGGCCCACTGGTCGCCCGGCGTCCGCGTGCTGGACGACTTCAGCCGGGGCGCGGACCGCTGGCTCCTGCCGCCGGGCTGGCAGGTCGAGCCGGCAGAAGCCAGAGGAGGCGCCGGGAATCAGGTTCTGGCGGCCCACGCGCCAGGGCAGGCCCGCCGCCTGGATGCCGCCGACTGGGGCCGCACGTATTCCTGGCAGCTCGACTTCGCGCTGGGCAGCGGCGGCATCCTGACCGCCGATTTCTACGGCGATCTGGCCCGCTGTCAGGTGGTATACGCCCAGGTTAGCGAAGGCGGCATCGCTGTGCTGTACAACAACCGGCCGGCGGTCAATGGGACCTGCCCCCGCGACGATATCCTCCTCCTCCGTATCGAGGAAGCGATCAGCGGCGTGCTGTGGCATACCCTCCGGCTGGAGGCGCGCGGGGAGTACCTGCTGGTGCATCTGGACGGCGTGCGGCTGAGCGTCATTCGCAACCCCCTGCCGCCCACCATCGGCCCGAACGGCATCCTCAGCGTGCCGGCGGGGTCAGCGCTCCCGGTCAGCTTTGATGATATGGCCGTCAACAGGCTCAGCCCGCGCGATGATGTGGATCTGGTCTGGCTGGGCGCGGAAATGTACTGCGTGCAGGATTTCGCCACCGTGCCGGAGGGCGGGCGGCCCGTGCCCGGCGCCGCTCTGGAGACAGCTATCGAAGGGACTTACGTGGAAGCGGTGTGGGCGCTGGGTCCGCGCGACGTGGGCGGGCAGTCCTACATGCTCTATCCGCAGCCGGACCTGCCGGGCCAGACCGCCCGCCGCTACGGATATTACGGGGCTGATCGCTCCCTGCTCCCCGGAGAGTACACGCTGGTTCCGCTGCACGACAGCGTGGAAGTCACCGGCCGCCGCTTCACAGTCGCCCATCGCGGCGGCTATGAGCTGCCCGGAGCGCCCCGCAATGTGGTAGCCGCGCTGACCGGCGAAGGCATCCAGCTCGCCTGGAATCCGGTCTCGCCGGTCGAAGGGGGGTTCAACCCCGGCGGTGCGTATCTGATCCGCATCCGGGATGCCGCGTCCACGCCGTCTGACCGGCTGCTCACCCCGCTGTTCGAAGATCGCGGGGCTTCCAGCGTGCCGCGCTACCTGATCCCGTGGGGCCGCCGGGTCCGCCCGGTCAGCGCCAGAGGGGCCAGCATCAGCGAGCTGCCGGATGGCGATTACCAGATCGAAGTATGGGCTGTGAGCGCCCGCCCATCGACCGGCGACGAATGCCGGGCCATCGACTCGCGGGAGATACTATCCATGCACGTGGAGGGCGGCCAGGTGACGATCACCATGCGCAACGGCGTGAGCATCAGCGGCCCGATCGGGGTCGGGGCGCTGGGCGGGTGAGGCTGGCCGATGGCGCTGGAAACTGATCTGAACCGCATCGCCAGGCTGGCCGCGGCGCGACACGACGAATTTGAAGTCTTGCGCTACACGGTAGAGCTGCTGGAAGACGAACTGTCGGATGCCGCGCTTGACGCGCTGGTTGACGCGCTGGCCGCGCCGATCCTCGCCGCCGTGGACTGCACCCGGTGCGCCAACTGCTGTCGTTCGCTGGATGTCTACCTGACGCCGGAGGATGTCGCGCGCCTGGCTGATGGCCTGGCGATCCCGACAGCGGAGGCAGCGGCCCGCTATGTTGATCATGAAGCGGCGGAAGCGGCCGGCGAATGGGGCAAGCTGCGGGCGAAGCCGTGCGCTTTCCTGCGCGACATGCGGTGTAGCATCTACCCGCACCGCCCGGAATCCTGCCGCACCTATCCGGCGCTGACGCCGGACTTCCGCTGGACCCTGCCCGACATACTGGAAGGGGCGGGCGGCTGTCCGATTATCTACCATGTCCTCGACGCCCTGATCCAGCGGCTCGATTCTCCCTTATAATACGAATCAGGAGCCAGCAGTCCGGTAATGCATATCATAACTTCTTAGCACATGCAGCATGGGGGAAACCCGCATTATTACGG
>WBZO01005953.1_pt1 | contig 12085 bp, 12 predicted proteins | sample 5204261 | NCBI WGS metagenome assembly WBZO01 (sample SAMN12412400, study PRJNA552823) | activated sludge metagenome | isolation source: activated sludge from anammox sidestream of wastewater treatment plant... | place: USA: North Carolina | collected 2017-09 | reverse complement strand
GTCTGCGACAGCGGCGCGCAGAGCGTCCGCCTGGTCGGTGACCTGCGCAAGGCGGGATTCGAGAGTACCTGGGCGCTGGATGGCGGCCTGGCCGCCTGGCGCCGTGACAACCTGCCCGTCGTCAGCGGGCGTGCTCGCACCTGAGGCAACCCTGTGAGCAAGGCCCCGCAAGTGCTGATCTACACCAAGCCCACCTGCCCCTACTGCGCGGCCGCCAAGGCACTGCTCCGGGACAAGGGCACCAGCTACGACGAGATCGACATCGCCGGCGACGACACCCGTCGCGAGGAGATGATCGCGCGCAGCGGCCGGCGCACCGTGCCGCAGATCTTCATCGGCGACCGCCACATCGGCGGATTCGACGACCTCGCCGCGCTCGACCAGCAGGGTGGACTCGATCCGCTGCTGGGCATCCGGCGCTGAACGGGGAACAGGCCCGACATGAGTACCGAGAACAATGGCGGCAACGGCGCCGCGGACACACGCCCTCCAGGCCCAACCTTCGAGCTGCGGCTGGTCTTCCTCCGGGACCTGTCCTTCGAATCCCCGCATGTTCCCGGCGTGCTGTTCGGGCACGATCAGCCGGAACTGAAATTCAGCGTCGAGAGCAGCCATCGGCTGCGAGACAAGGACCTGTTCGAGGTGTCACTGGACGTGACCGTGCACGCCACGGCAGCCGAGAAGTCCCTGTTCATCATCGAAGTGAAGCAGGGCGGCCTGTTCGAGGTGCGCGGCTATCCGACGGAGGAGACCGTGGCCCTGCTGCGCACCAGGGCACCGGAGGCACTCTATCCCTATGCGCGCGAACTGGTTTCCTCGCTGGTGAGCCGCGGCGGCTTCCCCCGCCTGCAACTGCGCCCAATCAACTTCGAAGCACAGTACGCCGAGGCGCAGCGCGCCAGCGGCGCATCGGCCTGAAGCGCCGGGGCGAGCGGCGCAGCCCCGTGAGCCAGGCCCCGGCAGCAGACTCCATCGCCGTACTGGGTGCCGGCTCCTGGGGCACGGCGCTCGCCGTGCAGCTGGCGAAGGTGAACGGCAGCACCAGTCTCTGGGGCCGCGATCCAGCAGCGCTGCAGGATATGGCGACCGGTCGCGTCAACCGGCGCTACCTGCCCACCGCGCAGCTGCCCGGCAATCTCGCCATCGAACCCGACCTCGGGCTGGCGGTGCGCCGGCACCGTACTCTGCTGGTCTGCGTGCCGAGCCAGGCCTTCCGCACGCTCGTCGCAGCCATCGCGCCGCACCTCGGGCCGACCAGCCGCGTCGCCTGGGCCAGCAAGGGCTTCGAGCAGGCGACCGGCAAGCTGCCACATGAGGTCGCGCGCGAACTGCTCGGCCCGGACCTGGCGCTGGCTGTGCTGTCGGGCCCGACGTTTGCGCGCGAGGTGGCTGCCGGCCTGCCCACCGCACTGACGGTGGCCGCCACGGATGCGACTTTCGCCGACGACCTCGCGCTGCGCATTTCCGACCAGCGTTTTCGTGCCTACACCTCATCCGACATGATCGGCGTCGAGGTCGGCGGTGCCGTGAAGAACGTACTTGCCATTGGTGCCGGCATCTCCGATGGCCTCGGCTTCGGGGCCAACGCCCGCATGGCGCTGATCAACCGCGGCCTGGCCGAGATGACCCGCCTCGGCGTGGCGCTGGGGGCGCGGGCCGAGACCTTCATGGGCCTGTCCGGCATGGGCGACCTGGTGCTGACCTGCACCGACGACCAGTCACGCAACCGCCGTGCCGGCCTGCTGATCGCTGCCGGCAGGAGCGGCACCGAGGCGGCGCGGGAGATCGGTTTCGTCTGCGAAGGCATCTTCGCCGCCAGGGCAGTCCGGGACGTCGCCCGCCGCAGTGGCGTCGACATGCCCATCTGCGAACAGGTCTACCGCATCCTCTACGAGGGCGTTGCCCCCGGTGAAGCCGTGGCGGCATTGATGAGCCGCGCGCTGAAGCCCGAATCCGCGGGCTGAAGCCCGGGTTCAGGCGCCGCCGGGAAAGCCCAGCTGGCGCCAGGCCTCATAGACGACCACGGCCGCGGCATTCGACAGGTTCAGGCTGCGGTTGCCCGGCTGCATCGGGATGCGCAACGCCCGTTGCGGCGGCACTGCCGCAAGCACATCGGCCGGCAGGCCGGCCGTCTCGGGTCCCAGCAGGAACACATCGCCCGCCGTGAAGGCCACCGCGGCGTGCGGTGTCCTGCCGCGAGTCGAGACGGCGAACAGCCGCCGGCCCATGAGGCCCGACATGCAGCTGGCGAGATCGCGGTGCACGGTTACGCAGGCCATCTCGTGATAGTCGAGGCCGGCGCGGCGCAGGTAGCGGTCTTCCAGCGTGAATCCCAGTGGCTCGACCAGGTGCAGGCGCGTTCCCGTGTTGGCGCACAGGCGTATGATGTTGCCGGTATTTGGCGGAATTTCCGGCTGATAGAGCACCAGGTCGAACATTGACTGCACCAGGCAACACCGCAGCCGATCCGCGGCTCGAAACCCGCTTCTGCGGCATGACACTCGCCTCGCCCATCGTGCTGCTTTCCGGCTGCGTGGGCTTCGGCGAAGAATACACGCGCGTCGCGGGGTTCTCTAACCGCGACGTCGGCGCCATCGTCCTGAAGGGAACCACGCAGCATCCGCGGCTCGGCAATGCACCGCACCGGGTGTGGGAAACGCCCTCTGGCATGCTGAATTCCATCGGGCTGCAGAATCCCGGCGTGGACGCGGTCGTGAACCGGATCCTGCCGACGCTGGACCGGAGCGAGACCCGCTTCTTCGCCAATGCCTGCGGCTCGACTATCGAGGAGTACGTGGAAGTCTGCCGCCGCTTCGACGACTCTCCCATCGACGCCATCGAGATCAACATCTCCTGCCCGAACGTGAAGGAAGGCGGCGCCTCCTTCGGCAATTTCCCGGACGCCTCGGCGCAGGTCGTAGCGGCCTGCCGGAAAGCGACGAAGAAACCCCTTATCGCCAAGCTATCGCCGAACCAGACGGATATCCAGGAGAACGCCCGCCGCTGCATCGAGGCCGGCGCCGACGCGCTCGCCGTGATCAATACCCTCATGGGCATGGCGATCGACGTCGACACCCGCAGACCGGTACTCGGCAACATCCAGGGCGGCCTGTCGGGTCCGGCGATCCGCCCCATCGCGGTGCTGAAGACCTGGCAGGTGTACCAGGAAGCCCGCAAGCACGGCATACCGATCATCGGCCAGGGCGGCATCGTCAGCGCAAGGGATGCACTGGAATTCATCATCGCCGGCGCGACGGCCATCGGCGTCGGAACCGCACTGTTCTACGATCCGCTGGCCTGCCGGAAGATCAACGCCGGCCTCGCCGAGCACCTCGACCGGAACCGGATTGGACGGCTGTCCGATCTGGTCGGCAGCCTCGCTCCGGCCACGGTTGCAGCCGGAGCCTGCGGCTAGCGCGCGCCCGGCTCCCGGGGGCTTCTATTCCGTGACAGGCTTGCGCGCCCTGAGCGGCCTGGCACGGCGCCGCTGCAGCGCCTGCTTCACGGCACGCTCCACCCGGGCCAGTGCATCATCCATCGCCGCCTGCAATGAGTCGCTATTGGCTTCGACGATGACGCTGGGAAGGTCGGCGAGCGTCACCTTGATCGTGCAGCGCTGGTCAATGCCGCCACGCGGGCCATTGACGTCCTCGATGCGCACGCTCACCCGCTGGATCGACCTCGCAAATTTGCCGAGCTTGCGCCCGAGCTTGCGCCGCAGGTAGTCCCTGTCCGCCTGGTCAGCCGCGGTTCCCGCGGCACGGATATGCGCTGGAATTGCCGATGGCGACTCCTGGCGCCCCGCCAGTTTCGTCATCCTGCTCGAACCTGTGCCAAGTGGCTGCCGCCTGGTGCTGTCCGGTGTTCGTGTCCGGTTGCGACCAGGCCCTGCTGAATTGTGTCCCTTGATCGATGACGGGCGGGCCTGTTTCCGGCCTGTGGTGGTAGTCCGACGGCTCATGAGCCCCTCTGCAAACGCCAAGAATGATTCATGATCGCCGGACGGCTGCCATTTTCAAAGCCCGACCGGGTGGCAGGGCCAGCGCAATGCGCCTACAGGTCGAGCTGCAGTTCCTGGATCTTCCGCGTCAGCGTATTGCGGCCCCAACCCAGCAGGCGTGCCGCTTCCTGCCGGTGCCCCTGGGCGCGGGCCAGGGCGGTGCGGATCAGCGCCTTCTCGAACTCCGGCAAGGCCGTGTTCAGAAGTGGCTCGGTAGTGCCGCTGTCGAGCTGGCGTTCGGCCCAGCGCATCAGGCTGGCTGACCACTCCGGCGCTCCGGACAGCCGCTGGCCCTTGCCACCGAGGTCCGCCGGGATGTCAGCCGCCTGGATCTCCGGGCCGGCTGCAGTCACGGTCAGGCGCCGGCAGGCGTTCACCAGCTGGCGCACATTGCCTGGCCAGTCGAAGCCCTTGAGCAGCGCGAGTGCATCCGCGGCCACGGCCTTGGGCTCCACGCCCAGCTCGCGGGCCGCTTCCCGCAGGTAGTGCCCGACCAGCAGCGGGATGTCATCCCGGCGCTCCCGCAGCGGCGGGGTCCCGATGTGGATCACGTTGAGGCGATGGAACAGGTCTTCGCGGAATCGGCCCTCGCGCACCGCCACGGGCAGGTCCTGGTTGGTCGCGGCGATGACCCGCACGTCCACGCGGATCGGCTGCTGTCCGCCGACGCGGTAAAACTCGCCTTCGGCAAGTACGCGTAGCAGGCGCGTCTGCAGGGCCGGTGACATGTCGCCGATCTCGTCGAGGAACAGCGTACCGGTGTGTGCCTGTTCGAAGCGGCCGATGCGGCGTGCGTCGGCACCGGTGAAGGCGCCGCGCTCGTGCCCGAAGAGCTCGGACTCCAGCAGTTCCGAGGCGATCGCCGTGGTGTTCAGTGCCACGAAGGGCTTGGCCGAGCGCGGGCTGTGCTGGTGCAGGGCCCGGGCCACCAGCTCCTTGCCGGTACCGGACTCGCCGGTGATGAGCACGTTCATGCTGGAACGCGACAGGCGCCCGATGGTGCGGAACACTTCCTGCATGGCCGGGGCCTGGCCGATCATCTGCGGCATCACCGCGCCCTCAGCCGGCTTCGCCGACGCCGCATGGTTCACCGACCTGGCGGCACGCCACACGAGGGCAACGGCCTCGTCCACGTCGAAGGGCTTGGGCAGATACTCGAAGGCACCGCCACGGTAGGCTGCCACGGCGCTGTCCAGGTCGGTATGGGCGGTGATGACGATGACCGGCAGCGTAAGGCCGCTGGCCTCCAGACGGCGCATCAGGCCCATGCCGTCCACGCCGGGCATGCGCACATCCGTCACGACCACGTCCGGCCGCTCCTCGCCGAGGGCAGCGAAAAATTCCTCCGCCCCCTCGAAACTGCGGGTGCTGATGCCGGCTGACTTCAGTGCCTTGTCCAGCACCCAACGGACGGCATCATCATCGTCGACGACCCAGACAGTGAGCGGCATGCCACTCATGCGGCACCACCAGAATGCGGCTGGGCTTCCACGGGTTCCACCGGCAGCCGCAGCATGAACACCGTCTCGCCAGGCCGCGAGCGGTACTCAATGAGGCCGCCATGGCGGCTGAGGATCTCCTGCGCCAGCGGCAGGCCCAGCCCGGTGCCGTCGCTGCGGCCGGACACGAGCGGATAGAAGATCGAGTCCCCGAGTTCCGGGGCGACCCCGGGACCATCGTCCTCGATCTCGATGTTCGCCACCACCTTGTGCCGATGGTCGCCGATGATCCAGTTGGTCAGTGCGCGGCTGCGCAGCGTGATCCGTCCGGACTGGCCGACCGCCTGGGCCGCATTGCGGACGATGTTGAGCACGGCCTGCACCATCTGGTCGCGGTCGACGGGGATGGGTGGCAGGCTGGGATCGTAGTCGCGCAGCAGCTTCACGCCCGGCGGCACCTCGCTGGCCACCAGGGTACGCACCCGCTCGAGGACTTCGTGGATGTTCACGGGTTCGCGCCGCAGGCTGCGGGCCGGGCCGAGCAGGCTGTCGGTCAGCGCAGCGAGGCGATCAGCCTCACCGATGATGACCCGCGTGTACTCGCGCAACTCGGCGGTGGGTAGCTCGCGTTCCAGCAGCTGTGCGGCGCCGCGCAGGCCACCCAGCGGATTGCGGATCTCGTGTGCCAGCTGATGGATGACCCGGCGGCTGGCGTCGTGCTGGCTGATCAGCGCCTTCTCGCGGTCGATATGCCGCCACTGTGTGGCGTCGATGAGTTCGATGACGATGACCAGGCCGGCCTCGGTGCGCAGCGGCGTGGCGCGGGCCGTGACCTGCATGACCTCGCCCTGCCGGTAAACGGGATGCAGCCCGAATTCATGGCCGTAGCTCTGGCCTGAGGCTGCAGCACGCCCGATCAGCGGCGCCAGCGGCGCCAGTTCGGGCTGCAGCGACGGCAGGTGGCGCTCGTGGGCCTGGTTGGCACTGATGCCAAGCAGCGACTCCGCGGCGGCATTGAGCTGGCAGACATAGCCATCCGGTCGCACGACGGCCACGGCCGTGGTGAGGCCGTCGAGAATGAGCGAAGCGGGCAGGCTGCCGGGCGGCGCCGTGTCGACAGCCCCGGTCAGGGTTGGGCGATGGAAGTCTGGCGGACGACGAACGTCGTCGGCTCGCTCTCGGCGAGCACTGCCTGGTTCCTGTCCATCACCTCGGCCTTCAGCGTGTGCACGCCACGGTAGACGTCCTGGAGCTGCACTTCTGTGCTCGCCTCCGGGAGATCCTGCGCCACGCCGTCCAGGTACAGCCGCAGGTGGTTGCCCGGCTGGAGCTCCGGACTCACCCGCATCGACACCCGGACCTGGCCTGCGATGTTCCAAAGTACCTCCTGCTGCGCCGGACTGACGATCTCCAGCGACTCATAGCGGGACTTCGCTGCCGGTACCGGCTGCCTGCCTGCAGCTGGTGCTGCAGTGGCTGCCGCAGCCGGCTTCGGGGCGGCGAAACCCGGTGACTCCTGGATGCGGATCTTTTCGGCACCCGGCTGCCACTGGTCGGAATAGTGTGCCTGGCCCGCCGAATCGACCCAGCGGTAGACGTCGGTCGCGCTGGCCGGCAGCGCCAGGAGCAGTACGAGCAGGAGCAGGTTTCTCATGCCCCAAGCATACCCTCACGGCGGCCGGCCGGACCAGCGCGCCACGGACCTTAAGTCAAGACCCGTGACGCGCCGCCGTAGTGCCTACAGGCTGTAGTACAGCTCGAACTCCACCGGATGGGTGGTCATGCGCACCCGGGTAACGTCCTGCATCTTCAGGTCGATATACGCGTCGATCATGTCAGCCGAGAACACGTCGCCCGCCATCAGGAATTCACGATCCTTGTCGAGTTCATTGAGGGCCTGCTCCAGGGAAAACGCCACCTGCGGGATCTTCTTCTCCTCCTCCGGCGGCAGGTCGTACAGGTCCTTGTCCATGGCTTCGCCCGGGTTGATCTTGTTCTTGATGCCGTCGAGACCCGCCATCATCATCGCCGAGAAGGCGAGGTACGGGTTCGCCGTGCTGTCCGGGAAGCGCACCTCGATACGCCGGCCCTTCGGGCTGGAGATCGGGATACGGATCGAGGCGGACCGGTTGCGTGCCGAGTAGGCCAGCATCACCGGTGCCTCGAAATGCGGCACCAGGCGCTTGTAGCTGTTGGTGCTCGCGTTGGTGAAGGCATTCAGGGCCTTGGCGTGCCTGAGGATGCCGCCGATGTAGTAAAGCGCCAGTTCCGACAGGCCGCCATAGCGGTCACCGGTGAACAGGTTCTTGCCGCCCTTCGCCAGCGACTGGTGGACATGCATGCCGCTGCCATTGTCCCCGACCAGCGGCTTCGGCATGAAGGTGACGGTCTTGCCATAGCTGTGCGCAACGTTCTGCAGGACATACTTGAGGACCTGCACCTCGTCGCCCTTCTGGACGAGATGGCCGAACTTCACGCCGATCTCGCACTGGCCGGCGGTCGCCACTTCGTGGTGGTGGACCTCGACGTTGATCCCCATCTGCTCCAGCGACAGACACATGGCGGAGCGGATGTCGTGCAGCGAATCGACCGGCGGCACGGGAAAATAGCCGCCCTTCACGCCCGGGCGGTGGCCGATGTTGCCGCCGTCCTTCTCGGCGCGGTTGGAGTTCCACGAAGCTTCGGCGGAGTCCACCGAGTAGAAGCCGCTGTTGATGGTCGAGCCATAGCGGACATCGTCGAAGATGAAGAATTCATTCTCCGGGCCGAAGAACGCCTGGTCGGCAATGCCGGTGGACTTGAGGTAGGCCTCCGCGCGCTGGGCCAGCGTGCGCGGGCAGCGCGAATAGCCCTGCATGGTGGACGGCTCGAGGACGTCGCAGCTGATGTTGATGGTGGCGTCTTCGCTGAAGACGTCGAGCCTCGCGGTGGCCGGGTCCGGCATCAGAACCATGTCGGACTCATTGATGCCCTTCCAGCCGGCGATCGACGAGCCATCGAACATCTTGCCGTCCTCGAACAGCGATTCATCGGCCAGCCGGGCCGGGATGGTCACATGCTGTTCCTTGCCGCGGGTGTCGGTGAACCGCAGGTCGACGAACTTGGCGTCCTTTTCCTTGATGAGATTCAGTACGTCAGCGGGCTTCATTGCACATCCTCCAGAATGTTCGGGAATTCAGAATTCGATTCGTTGACCAGCGGTGATCAGCCGCAGGCGCGATGCATGAGCCATGCCAAAGACGGTGCAGACTTAACTCTTTGAGTTATCGAAAGTTATTTATTTCTTGTTGATGCCGCATGCACCATTTATGGGCAACTCGGCGCACGGATGCGCCACAATAGTGCATTTAGTTGCTTCCAGACAATCGTGGCGGGCCGAAGGAGGCCACGGCAAACAACGCTATACTTCCGCGCCTGATTTTTCATGGGTTTCATGCGTGACTGCCAGCCGCCCGCCAGCAACCTTCCAGGACCTTGTTTTGGCATTGCAGCATTTCTGGGCCGGCCAGGGTTGCGTCGTCCTGCAACCCTACGACATGCCCATGGGCGCCGGCACCTTCCACTCGGCCACCTTCCTGAGGGCCATCGGGCCTGAACCCTGGAGTGCGGCGTACGTGCAGCCAAGTCGCCGGCCCACCGACGGCCGCTATGGCGAGAACCCCAACCGCCTGCAGCACTACTACCAGTTCCAGGTAATCCTCAAGCCGTCACCGGAGCGCATCCAGGACCTGTACCTGGATTCGCTGCGCGCGCTCGGCATCGACCCACTGGTGCACGACATCCGTTTCGTCGAGGACAACTGGGAATCACCGACGCTGGGCGCCTGGGGACTTGGCTGGGAGGTGTGGCTGAACGGCATGGAAGTCACCCAGTTCACCTACTTCCAGCAGGTCGGTGGCCTCGACTGTCGCCCGGTGAGCGGCGAAATCACCTACGGCCTGGAACGCATCGCCATGTACCTGCAGGATGTCGAGAGTGTCTACGACCTGACCTGGACCAACGGTCCGTTCGGGCGCGTGTCATACGGCGATGTCTTCCACCAGAACGAGGTGGAGATGTCCCGCTACAACTTCGAGTGCGCCGATACCGCGGTGCTGTTCGCGCGCTTCGATGATGCCGAGCGCAACTGCAGGGCGTTGATCGACCGGCAGCTCACCCTGCCGGCCTACGAGCAGGTGCTGGAGGCCTCCCATAGCTTCAACCTGCTCGATGCCCGCCAGGCCATTTCCGTCAGCGAGCGCCAGCGCTATATCCTTCGCGTGCGCGAGCTGGCCAGGCTGGTCGCCCAGGCCTACTACGACAGCCGGGCAGCGCTCGGATTCCCGATGGGCAACGCGGCCCGGCCGGCCGCCTGACACCCTCCGACCGGAGTATTTCCCGATGCCGGCGCATGCCGACTTCCTCGTCGAGATTGGCACCGAAGAGCTGCCGCCCAAGGCGCTGCGCGACCTCGAGCTGGCCTTCCGTGACAGCATCGTCAGCGGGCTCGAGGCTGCGGGCCTCAGCGGCGGTGCGGCACGCTCGTTCGCGACCCCACGCCGCCTGGCGGTGCTGGTTCCCGGGCTGCTGGTGGAGCAACCGGCACAGCGGATCGAGAAGCGCGGTCCGCCGCTGAAGGTTGCCTTCGATGCCGCCGGCCAGCCGACCCGTGCCGCCCTGGCCTTCGCGCAGACCTGCGCCGTGGCCGTCGATGCGCTGGAGAAGCTGGAGACCTCGGCCGGCTCCTGGCTGGTATTCCGCGAGGAAGCAGCCGGCAAGCCAGCGGCCGCCATCCTGCCGGGCATCGTCGCCGAAGCGTTGGCCGGCTTGCCGGTACCCCGTCGCATGCGCTGGGGCAACCACGACTTCGAGTTCGTCCGCCCCGCCCACTGGCTCGTGATGCTGCTTGGCGAATCCGTGGTGCCGGCAGAGATACTCGGCCTGCAGGCAGGCAGACATAGCCGCGGCCATCGCTTCATGTCGGAAGGTGCGATCGAACTGCGCCAGCCGGCGGACTACCCGTCGACTTTGCGGGACGCCGGTTGCGTCATTGCGGACTTCATGGAACGACGCGACCTCGTGCGCGAGCTCGCCCTGCAGGCAGGCCGCCAGCTGGGTGGTGAGGCGGTGACCGAAGAGGCAGTGCTCGACGAGGTCGCTTCACTGGTCGAGTGGCCGGTCCCGGTTACGGGCCGCTTCGACGCCGGCTTCCTGGACCTGCCCGAGGAAGTACTGATGGCGACGCTGCAGGGCCACCAGCGCTATTTCCCGGTACGCGGTGCCGATGGCCGGCTGCTCCCGAATTTCATCACCATCAGCAACCTGCGCAGCAGCGACCCCGTGAAGGTACAGCTGGGCAACGAGCGGGTGGTGAAGCCCCGCCTGGCAGATGCATCGTTTTTCTGGGCGCAGGACCTGCGCAGGCCGCTGGCAGACCGCGAGCCGGCCCTCGCCGATATCGTTTTCCAGCGTGGCCTTGGCAGCCTGCAGGACAAGTCCCGGCGCATGGCGGCACTCGGCACGCTGATGGCGCCGCGGCTTGGCGCGGCACCCGAAGTGGTGCAGCGGGCCGCCTTGCTCGCCAAGGCCGACCTGCTCACCGACATGGTGAAGGAGTTTCCCGAGCTGCAGGGCCGGATGGGTTACTACTACGCGCTGCGCAACGGTGAGCCGGATGCCGTGGCCGTCGCCATCGAGGAGCAGTACCTGCCGCGGCAGGCCGGCGACCGCCTGGCAGGCAGCAGCGCCGGGCGCTGCCTGGCACTCGCCGAGCGGCTCGACACCCTCGCCGGTGCTTTCGCCCTCGGCAAGAAGCCGAGTGGCAACAAGGACCCCTTCGGGCTGCGGCGTGCCGCGCTCGGCCTGGTCCGCACCCTGATCGAGGGCGACATCGAGCTGCCGTTGCCGGAGTTCATCGCCAGCGCACTGGCGCTGCAGCCGGTGAAAGCCGCCGATCCGGAGGCCCTCGGCCGCGACCTGTACACCTTCATCTTCGACCGCCTGCGCGCCTGGTACCTCGATGGCCAGGCGCCCGGCGTTGGTGCCGGCCAGGTGACTGCGGAGCTGTTCGAGGCCGTGCGGGTACGCGCCCCCGCCTCGCCACTGGATTTCCACGCAAGGCTCCAGGCCCTGCGATCGTTCATGGGCATGGACGAGGCACCCAGCCTCGCGATCGCCAACAAGCGCATCGCCAACATCCTCAAGTCGGCCAATGGCCCGTCATCCGCAAAGGTGGATGCGGCCCTGTTCGAGACCGCCGAGGAACGCAGCCTGCACGCGGCACTCCTCGCGCTGTTGCCCCTGCACCAGGCCGGGCTTGCGGCCCGGCAGTACGGCGATGTGCTGCAGCGCCTGGCAAAGCTGCGCGATCCGGTGGACGCTTTTTTTTCCGCGGTCATGGTGATGAGCGACAACGCGGCGCTGCGCCGGAACCGCCTGGCGCTGCTGCAGGACCTGCGCCAGCTGTTCCTCGACGTGGCGGATCTCTCCTGCCTCAACGTCTCCTGAACCACGCGACCGGGCCATGATGGTGGAGGCTTGCAGGCTGGTGGTGCTGGACCGCGACGGTGTGATCAACAGGGATTCGGTGGATTTCATCCGTTCACCGGATGCATGGGTGCCGCTGCCGCGTTCCATCGAGGCCATCGCAAGGCTGACACACAGCGGG
>WBZO01005952.1_pt1 | contig 12085 bp, 6 predicted proteins | sample 5204261 | NCBI WGS metagenome assembly WBZO01 (sample SAMN12412400, study PRJNA552823) | activated sludge metagenome | isolation source: activated sludge from anammox sidestream of wastewater treatment plant... | place: USA: North Carolina | collected 2017-09 | reverse complement strand
ATTCCGCTCGGGCCCGAACGGCGCCTTGCCTGCCGGTGCGTTGATGACCCTCATCTCCACCTGGTCGATGCCCAGTTGCTCGGCGGCCTTCGTGACCGCCTGCTCGACGATGGCGATGCCCTGCATCTCGCCGGGTGAACGCTGGAAGAGGCGCGTCGGCGTGTTCGTGAGGACGTTGATGGCGCGCCAGCGCATCGCCAGCGGCTGGTAGAGCAGCGACGTCGCCATGCCGGCGGCGCGGTGGTCGCCCCGCTCGCCCCTGGCGCCGTTGTCCTGGACGATGAACAGGTCGAGCGCCGTGATGCGGCCGTCGCGGCGGAAGCCGACCCTTGCCCGGCCGGTCATGTTGGTGCGCGCGTGGCCGATGTAGTGCTCGTCCTCCCGGGTGATGCGCATCATCACCGGCGCGTTCGCCTTCTTGGCCAGGAGCGCCGGGATGCACATCGACACCGCGCCGCCGCCCTTCGCGCCGAATCCGCCGCCGGTGTACTCCGAGATGAACACGACATCTGCCGGATCGACGCCCACCCAGTTCGCCACGAGTGCGTGCGTCCGCATCGTGCTCTGCGTGGAGCCGTGCAGGTACAGCTTGCCGTTCTGCCAGTAGGCCAGCGCGCTCCGGGTCTCCATCGTCTGGTGGCTGGTAGCCTGGACCACGAAGGTTTCGTCGACGACGAGCGCGGCCTCCTCGAGGGCGGCGTCCACGTCGCCGTAGCTCCACTCCTCGGGGGCTTCGCCCATGGGCAGCTGGCCCTCGCCCGCGGCGGCGAAGTCCTCCGCGGTCCACTTCAGGGTGCGCAGCTCCGTTTGCGTGGAGACGGCGCCCTCGATGTCGCGCCGCGCAGGCCCGCGCGAGGGGGCGAGAACGTTGCCGGTGGTGGTGGCATTCGGGCTGTCGGGCCGAAGGCTTTCCAGCGGGTCGGTGACGAATGGCAGCAGTTCGAGGTCGAGCTCGATGGCCTCGATCGCCTGGGTGGCCGTCAACTCGTCCACCGCGGCGACTGCGAGGATGGGTTCGCCCTCGTACAGCGGCTCGTTGGTGAGTGCGGGGATGTCCCGGCGCGCCGCCTCGGGGAGGTCGTCCGCGGTGAGGATGGCCTTGACGCCGGGCATGGCGAGCGCGGCACTCGTGTCGATCCGCCTGACGCGCGCATGCGGCATCGGGCTGAGCAGCAGTTTGCAGAACAGCATGCCGTCGGCCCGGTAGTCTTCCGCGTATTTCGCCCTGCCAGTGACCTTTGCCAGAAGGTCGGGCGTCAGGTAGTTCCTGCCAATGAGCCGTTCGTCAGCCACGCAAGCCTCCCCCCTATGGGTACCCGCGGAACATAGGCCGTGCTCGCGCCCGCTGTCAATCTTCGGTCATTCCCGTCGCCTCCACGAGCACCTGCATCGACGACGCAGCGACCCTTCGGGTTACTCGACAGGTTTCGTTCGTTTGTTTACACGCCCGTAACACGGCCGTAACCGGGCCGACATGCCCGGGCAGCCTCCGGCCGCTATCGTTTGAACGGTCGGCGGTTCGGCCGGCACACATCTACAGGAACATGACCGTGAGTCGACGCGTACTGGGACGGGTGGTTGGGATGGCGGCACTGGTGCTGACCGGATGGGGAGGTGTGGCCTCCGCAGCCGACGGTCAGAACGAGGCCCTGCTGAAGTTGCTGCAGGTATTGCGCGATCGCGGCTCCATTACTGCCGCCGAATACGACGAGATCCGACTCGTGGCCACCGCCGGCGTGCCGGCACCGGCTGCCGCAGCGGCTCCGGCACCCCCACCCACGCCGGCCTCCGCGCCCGCTCCCGCCGCCGCCGATATCGGCCCGGCCGTGAGCAAGGCGCTCGCCGGCAAGTGGTACGAGAAGATCGGCTTCCGCGGGTATTCACAACTCCGCTACTCCGACGTGCTGTCGCAGGCGGGCCTGCCCGTCGAGGTGCCGGCCGACAAGTCGGTCAACCCGAACGAATCGTTCATCCTCCGCCGCGGCCGGGTCGTGTTCAGCGGCGACGCCACCGAGCGGCTGAACCTCTACGCGCAGATGGACTTCAACGGCTCAACCGGCGCGGCCGACTACTCGCTCCAGATGCGCGACCTGTACGCCGACGTGGCGCTGGACAGGCAGAAGGCCTGGCGCATCCGCCTCGGACAGTCCAAGGTGCCGTTCGGGTTCGTGAACATGCAGTCGAGCCAGAACCGTGCGCCGCTCGAGCGCCCCGACGCCCTCAACACCGCGGTGGAAGGGGAGCGCGACCTCGGCGCCTCGCTGCTGTGGGCCTCGCCCGAGGCGCGCAAGCGTTTCCGCGATCTCACTGGCCTTGGCCTGAAGGGATCCGGCGACTACGGCGTGGTCGCCGTCGGCGTCTATGGCGGCCAGGGGCTCAACCGGTCCGACCAGAACCACCAGGTGCACGTATTCGGCCGCGTGCAGTACCCGTTCAAGCTCGCGAACGGCCAGTACTTCGAACTGGGCGTGCAGGGCTACCGCGGTCGGTTCGTGTCACCGACCCAGGCGATCACCACCGGGGGGGCCACCTTCACCCCCACGCAGCGCGCCGGCGGCGAACTGGATGAGCGCGTGGCTGGTACTTTCGTCTGGTATCCGCAGCCGATCGGTCTCGAGGCGGAGTGGAACGTTGGCCGGACGCCGGCCCTCAGCGCCGACCTGCGCACCATCGGGAACGATACGCTGCACGGCGGCTACGTGCAGGTGCACTACCGGCAGCGCAACGGCATCGGCACCTGGTTCCCATTCGCTCGCTGGAACTACTATGACGGGGCCCGCAAGTTCGCACGCAACGCACCGCGCGAGACGGTGAACGAGATCGACTTCGGTCTCGAGTTCGCCCGCTGGGCCGAGGTGGAGCTCACCGGCATGTATTCCCACACCTTCACCCGCACGCGGACCGGCTCGTTCCCGTACGGGAACGCGACGAAGGGCAACCGCGTGGGCGTCCAGGTGCAGTGGAACTACTGAGCCTCGCACCTCCAGCCCACGCCGGCCCAGGCCGATAGATCCTCCGGGACCTGCGCGCGCCCCCACTGCGGACGTGTGCCGCACCGCGCAGCCCGGAGCAGCCATGTCGAAAGCGGTCACCGCAGGCATCCTCCTGGCCCTCACGCTGCCTGGCGTGGGCACGCCGGTCCGCGCCCAGTCGCTGGCCGATGTGGCCGACCGCACCGCGCAGCAAGGCTCCACCACCCCATCCCCTCGCTACGGTGACGCCGATCTGAAGCCCGCCCGCGAGGAGACCGCTCGCACGCCATCCGGCAAAGGGGCAACGGCCGCCGCCTCGTCCCTTGCCGGCGCGAGCGCCGATGTCCCGCGTGAAGAGGTGGTTCGCACGGTGATGCCGGCCGTGGTGACCATCGACACCGGCTCGTCCACCGGCAGCGGCTTCTTCGTGAACACCGACACGGTGGTCACCAATCGCCACGTGATTGCCAATGCCGTGTCGGTGCGTCTCACCTTCTCCGACGGCACCACGAGCGCCGGCACCGTCACCTCCACCGCGCGCGACGCCGACCTGGCCCTGGTGCGTGTTGATCAGCCACCGCAGTCACATCCCTCGCTGCGCCTGAGCCCTGCGCGCGACGTGCGGGTGGGAGAGGAAGTGCTGGCCGTCGGCTCCGCACTCGGCATGCTCCAGGGCACGGTCACCCGAGGCATCGTGAGTGCGGTTCGCACCGCCGGCGGGCTCACCATCGTGCAGACGGATGCCGCCATCAACCCGGGCAACAGCGGCGGTCCCCTCCTCAATCGATCCGGAGCGGTGATCGGCATCACCACCGCGAAGATGACCGGCGCCGAGTCGCTCGGCTTCGCCATCGCGACGGACCATGCCTCCGACCTGCTCGGCGGCAGCACCTCGGTGCTTCGCGGCGATGCCGGAACCGGCAACAACGCGGGCCGATCGCTCGATGCAGCGTTCGGTGGCGCGTCCACCTCGGAGAGCGACGCCCAGCGCGACGGTGGGCTCAGGCAGTTCGAGCGGCAGGTCGACGCACTGGCGCGAGCGGCCGACGCGCTCGATCGCGAATGGCAGCGGTACCGCTCCGGCTGTGGGGCACAGGCCTCGCGCGCCTCTGGCGATCGGGAATGGTTCGGGATCTGGACCTCGCGCGAACCCGCGGAGGCTTCGCCGCAGTGCCAGTCCTTCCGGACCTACATCGTCACCAACAGCGCGGGCATCGACACCGGGATGCGGCAGGCCGAGGAAGCCGCGCGGCGTGCCGGCGTGTTCCCCGGCGAGACACGGGCCGTGCGCCAGAAGTACGGGATGGCCTGGGACGGATGGGATCGCTAGCGGCGTGACGCCTTCGTACGCGGGCGCCGCGCCGGCCTGGTCGTGCGCGTGCCTGCGGCATGGCGGTCGATGGCAGGCGGTGCCTCCTCGCACACTTCGTGCTGCAACTCGTTCAGCGACCGGCGCAGCCTGGCCAGCACCTCCCGGCCTTCGGCGGTGATGCGGTACACGCGGGCGTCGGTGGCCCGCTTCACCGGGTCTGCCGTGAGCCAGCCGCGCCTTTCCATGCGCGCGAGCACCGGATAGAGCGTGCCAGGGCTCAGCCGATAGCCGTGGTGCCGCAGTTCCTCGAGCATCCACTGCCCGTACACGCCCCGCTCCTCGGCGGCGTGATGGAGGATGTGGATCTTCCAGAACCCGAGGAGGAACTCACGCACCAGCGGATCGGCCATCGCGTCCCTTTCCTTCCTGCGATGTGGGTCAGGCCGCGGGCTTCGGCGGCCTCGGCGTGACCGGCGTACCGGGTCGCAGTTCGTCAGTGCCGCGCCCGGCCACCGTGTCGCCCGCCTTCAGGTCGCCGAACACCTCGACGAGCGGACCGGCCGTCAGCCCCGTCCGCACATCCACCCACTCGGTCTTCCCATCGCGCACACGGATCACGAACGTGCGGTCGGTCGTCGCGGCCACGCTGCCGCTCGACACGAAGAGCGACGGTCCACGTCGGCTGACCGGCCACGCCACCTGGCAGAATCCTCCCGGGACCAGCCGGCCATCGTCATTGGCCACGTCCAGCTCCACCGCCATCGTCCGCGTGGTGACATTCACCGCCCGGGCAATGCGTGCCACGTGACCGGGGAAATTCTGCCCCGGATAGGCCGCCACCGCAAACGTGACCTCGGCACCCTCGTGGATCTCGGTGATGTAGGCCTCGGGCACGGGCACCACGACCCGCAGGCGCCGCGCGTCGACCAGGCGCAGCAGGGGCGCGCTGGCGGTCGAGGGACCCACGAGCGCGCCGGGGTGAACCGTGCGCTCGGTGATCACGCCCGCGAACGGCGCGGCGATCCGCAGGTAGCCCTCCAGTTCACGCACGGAGGTGAGCGCCTGCCGGGCCGCCTCGACGGCCTGCTGCGCCGACGCCAGCTGGTTCCGGCTGGCCTCCGCCGCCTTCTCGGCCACCACGAGGTCGTTGCCGGCCACCACGCCGGGCGTGGCCGATGCCGCCTGGAGCCGATCGAATGTGCTGCGGTCGGCGTCGGCCTTCGCCTGCGCCGAGGCGACCAGCGCCTGGGCGGCCAGCACCTTCGACTCGGCCTCGGCGCGCTGGGCGACGAGTTCGGGAGCCTCGAGCGTGACGAGCACCTGACCTGGCTGCACACGCGAGCCGCGGTCGACGCTGACGCTCTTCACGAAGCCGGTCACGCGCGGCGCCACGTCCACGGACTGGAACGCGATGATCTCGCCCGGAATGGTCAGCGTCACGTCGAGCGGGCGCTCGACCACCGACGTCACGTCCAGGAGCGTCGGCCCCTGTGGTGTGGCGGCGGCCGTGGCTGCCGTGGACGCCGGTGCGGACGCGGGCGGCGGCGTGGATGCCGGGGAGCATCCGGCCACACAGGCAGACGCGATCGCGAGCGCACCGAGGCTGGAACGACGAAGGTTGGTCAGCATCATCAACCCTGGCTGCCCATGGCCAGATCCGGGTCGTCCGGATCGAGCGAGGGCGAACTGGCGCTCGACGACCGCTGCACGAGCGCATACACGGATGGAAGCACGAGGAGCGTGGCGAGCGTCGCGGCGGCAAGCCCGCCGATCACGGCAAGTCCGAGCGGCGCCGTCGCCTCGGCCCCCTCGCCGAGCGCGAGGGCCATGGGCACCATCCCGGCAATCATGGCGGCACTCGTCATCAGCACGGGCCGCATGCGCGCGCCGGCGGCGTCTACCGCGCTGTCGGCAGCGGTCCGGCCGGAGCGCCGGGCCTGTTCCGCGAAGGTGACGAGGAGGATCGCATTCGCGACGGCGACGCCGAGCGACATGATCGCCCCCATGAACGACTGCAGGTTGAGCGTGGTGCCGGTCGCCATCAGGATCAGCACGACCCCCGCGAGCGCCGCGGGCAGGGTGGAGAGCACGACGAGCGACAGCCGGACCGACTGGAAGGTGGCCGCCAGCAGCAGGAAGATCACGACGACCGCCACCAGCAGTCCGCCGGTGACGTTGGCCTGCGTCTCTTCCATCGCCGCCACCTGTCCGCGCACTACCACCGACGCGCCGCGCGGGACCTCCCCAGCCTTGACGATCGCGTCATTCACCTGCGTCAGCACCCGGCCCAGGTCTTCACCCGACACGTTCGCCGTGAGCGTGACCATGCGCTGGCCGTTGACCCGGTCGTACTCACCGACGATCGTCGCGTTCTCGATGCGGGCGAGATCGCCGAGCATCGGCTGCGCCGTGCCCCCGGAGGTGACCGGCACCACCCGCAGATCCTCGAGCGTCGTCATCTGCGGCTGCGGCACCTGCACCTGCACCTGGAAGGCGATGCCCGTGCGTGGATCGGCCCAGTAGTTGGGGGCCACGAACCGCGACGACGAGGTGGCGGCGGCGAACGAGCGCCCCACCTGATCCACCGTCACGCCGAGCTGCCCGGCCTTCTGCCTGTTCACGTTCACCTGGATGCCGGGGTAGTCGAGCGTCTGGCCGTACTGCAGGTCACGCAGCGCGGGCACCGTCGCGAGCTGGTCGCGCACGCGCGACGCGAACGCCCGCGTGGCGGCGAAGTCCGGCCCCATGACCGCCACTTCCACGGGCGTGGGCGAGCCGAAGTTCATGATGCGGCTGACGACGTCGCCAGGCTCGAAGGAGAACTGGGCATCGGGGAACGTCTCCTTGAAGCGCGCGCGCAACTGCTCCTGGAACCGGGGCAGTGCGGGCGTGGCCCCCTTGCGCAGCGACACCTGCAGCACGCCCTCGTGCGAACCGCCCGTCCAGAGGAAGATCGTGTTGATCGGATACGACGAGGGCTGGACGCCGACGTAGCCCAGGGTGATGTCTACGCCGTTCTCGCCGGCTTCCTCCCTGATGACATCGAGCACCCGGCGCGCCAGCTGTTCGGTCTGTTCGAACTTGGTGCCCGCCGGCGCCTTGAAGCGGAGCTGGAAGGCCTGGGCGCCCGAGGGCGGGAAGATCTCGCGGCCGAGCGACAGCCCGGCCATCCACACGATGGCGGCGGAGACGGCCAGGTAGCCGATCGTGACCGGCACGCGCGCGGGTTCGATGCGGCGCAGCAGCGCGGAGAGCCGGGTCCTGAGCCGATCCACCCAGTCCTCTCCGTGCGGACCGCCGTGCGTGGCGCGCAGCCACCAGGCGGCCAGCACCGGCACGAGCGAACTCGAGAGCAGGAACGACGCCAGCATCGAGAAGCCGACGGCGAGCGACAGCGGCACGAAGAGCGAGCGGGTGACGCCGGTCATGAAGAACGACGGCACGAACACCGCCACCACCGCCAACATGGCCAGCAGGCGCGGACCGACGACCTCGGCGCTGGCGTCGAGCACGGCCCGGCGGATCGGTGTGCCGCGGGCGCGGTGCGCGTGGATGTTCTCGATGGCGACGGTCGCCTCGTCCACCAGGATGCCGACGGCGAGGGCGAGGCCGCCGAGGGTCATGATGTTGATCGTCTGGCCCGTCGCCCACAGCGCGACGACGGCCGAGAGCAGGGCGAACGGGATCGTCAGGACGACGATCGCCGCACTGCGCCAGTCGCGCAGGAAGAGCAGGACCATGAGGCCGGTCAGCAGCGCCCCAAGGGCGGCCTCGCGCACCACGGCCTGCAGCGCTGCGGCGACGTTGGTCGACTGGTCGAGTTCGTAGGAGACCGTGATGTCCTCGGGCACCAGGGCCTGGAACCGGCCGAGGTTCGCGCGTACTTCACGCACCACGTCGAGCGTGGAGGCGCTCGGTCGCTTCGTGACCGGGATGTACACGGCCCGGCGTCCGTTCACCAGCGCGTAGGCGGAGGGGATGTCGGTGCTGTCGGCCACCGAACCGATGTCGCGAATGGACACCGGAGTGCCCGCACCCGTGCGGATGGGCAGGTCGAGCAGGTCGTTGATGGTGCCGACGACGGAGTTGATGGGGGAGATGCGTGTCTCGTCGCCGATGTTCACGCTGCCCGAGGGCATGATGACGTTCCCGGCGGTGACCGCCCGGATCACCTCGTCCGGCGCCATGCCGTACGCACGCAGCCGTGCCGGGTCGACGCGCACCACGATCGTGCGCTGGCTGCCGCCGAAGGGGGGCGGCGAGGTGAGGCCCGGCAGCGTGGCGAACTGCGGCCGCACGCGGTTCAGTGCCAGGTCCTGGATCTCACCCAGGCTGCGGTTCTCGCTCCGGAACACGAGGTAACCCACGGGCACGGTGCCGGCATCGAACCGCATGATGAACGGCCCGACGGTGCCGGGCGGCATGAACGCCCGTGCGCGGTTCACGTAACCGATGGTCTGCGAGAGCGCCTCCGACATGTCGGTGCCGGGGTGGAAGGTCAGCTTCAGCAGCGCCGTGTTCTGGATGGACTTCGACTCGACGCTCTCGATGCCGTTGACGTAGAGGAAGTGGTACTCGTAGTAGTAGGTGATGAACCCTTCCATCTGCGCGGGGCTCATGCCGCCGTACGGCTGCGCGACGTAGATCACCGGCAGGTCCAGGTCGGGGAAGATGTCGGCGCGCATGCGGCTCACGGAGAACATCGCGGTGAGCGCGATGGCGATCGCGGCCACCACGATGGTGACGGGGCGACGCAGGGCGGTCCGTATCAGCCACATGGCTATTCGCCTCCCGCCGCACGCACGCGCGCGATGAACGGCTCCAGCGAGCCCTGCCCAACGGCACGCGCGAGGTGTGCGCGCCAGACGTCCACGCGGGCGACTGCGTCCTGGTACTCCGCCTGGGCCAGCAGCGCCTGGGCCTCGGCCACTTCGACGATGCCCGCGAGGCCCGCGTCGTAGCGGGCCCGTGCCTGCGCCTCACTCTGCCTGGCGGCCGCGAGTTGGATGGGGGTGTTGCCGGCGATGGCCGTGGCTGCCTCCAGCAGCGCCTGCGCCGATGCCTGCTCCGCGGTCAGTCGCAGGGCGGCCTCGTCTGCGCGGGCCTGCTCCGCCCGGGTCTGGGCGGCGGCCGCGGTACGTTTCGCGCGAAGGCCTGGGGCGGCGAACAGGTTCGGGAACACCACCTGGACGCCCGCCGCCCAGTTGGTCCGTTCAAGGCCGAGGCCGCTCGCATCGAATCGCCCATCCGGGTCGGCGCCCGACCCGCGGGCGAAGAGTGCCGACTGAAGCAGCACGCGCGGTCGATCCGTGTGGCGCAGCACCTCCTCGCGCACGCGCGAGGACTCGACGGCGGCGAGGTGTGCCGAGAGCAGGGGGTGCCTGGAGTCAACGGCTGCCGGTGCGGCGTCCCGGGCGGACGGGGCCGGCGTGGCGGCGATGAAGGCGGACGGGGCGGCATCGGCCAGTGCGCCCTCGAGCCCGAGCACGCGGGTCAGCGCGATGCGCGCCAGGGCCAGCGCCTGCCGTGCCTGGGCCACGCGGGTCTGGGCGGCCGCCCGCTCCGCATCGGCGCGCGAGGCCTCGGCTCCGGGGCGCAGGCCGTTGTCGGCGAGCACGTGGGCCGCACGGGCCAGCACGTCGCGCCGCTGCCGGTCTGCGTCGGCGGCCGTCAGCGCCTGCCTGGCCGAGACGACGGTGAGGAACGCCGATGCGACCGCCTCCTGCACGCCCAGCCGCGTCAGGGCCTCGTCCTGGCGGCTGCGCGCGATGGCGGCCTCGGCCTGTCGCACGGACGACGCGCGCGTCCCGAAGTCCCAGGCCTCCCAGCTCATGAGGGCTCCTGCCGCCGATCCCCAGACGCCGCCGACGGGGCTCGCGTCCAGCACCGGACCCGAGATCGGGGGGATCACCGCCTGTGGCAGCAACTGGCCGAGGATGTTGTTGGCGGTGGCGCGGTTGGCCTGCCACGTGGCGTCGAGCCGCGGCAGGTAGGCGGTGCGTGCGAGCGCGGCGTCGCCGGAGGCGGCATTGACCCGTTCGACCGCCTCACGCACGGCGGGGTAGTGGTCGAGCGCGTAGGCGAGCGCCTGTGGCAGCGTCAGCACCTGCGACGCGGGCTGGGCGGGAGCACTGGCCGGCACCGCGAGCAGCAGCGCGGGTACGAGCGCGGCGGCCAGGCACACGCCGGGCGGGAAGGCGGGTGGCTGAAGTCGTGTCATCGTGGTCCGTGTACGGAGTCAGATTACGGAATCCGATCATAGTGCGCCCTGACCGGCCCCGTCAATCGCTCACCCCAGACCGGTGGAGTTCAACTCATCCGTCGTGAACCGGCCCGCCGTACCACTTCCGTGGGATGGGTACCCGCCACGTACGCCGCCATAAAGCCGAGGTCGGCCTGGTCGATTCTCTGGTGGAAGGAGGGCTCCTCCGTGGAGGGGCTCGCACCGACCCATATGCAGACGATGACGATTGGCAGACGGCTCGCGCTCGGCTTTGGCGTGGTGATCGCGGTGGTCACCGTGCTCGGCGCGTACGCCTTCTACGAACTCCGGTTGATCCAGGCCGCCGCCAACAGGGTGGTTGTCGACGCCCTGCCGGGCACGGCGCTGAGCGGCGACATCCTCGGCAAGGTCAAGTCCGCCTATGCGGAAGGCCTCGAGCACATCGCGGCGACCGAGGCAGGGCCCATGAAGGAGGCGGAGGACAACATCGCCGCCATCCGCAAGGACCTGACCGTCAAGTACGAACAGTACGAGAAGACCATCACCGTGGCGGAGGACCGCGCCAACTTCGAGAAGGTGGCGCCCCTGCGCAAGGCCTTCCTCGAGCAGCTCGACGACTCGATCGAGATGAGCCGTGCCGGACGCAAGACCGAGGCGCTCGACCACGTGCGCACCGAGCTGCGACCGACCTTCGAACAGTACGATGCCGCCGTGACGACGCTCGCGGTGTGGAACGCGGAGAACGGCAAGGTGGCGGGTGCCGAGATCGACACCGCGGTGAGGACGACCACCTGGGGCGTCCTGGTCGGCGTCGGCCTGGCGATCCTGTTCGGCATCGCCATAGGGCTGCTGATCATCCGCAGTATCTCCTCGCTCCTGAGCGCGTCGGTGACCACCCTGAAGGACGGGGCACAGCAGGTGACGTCGGCCTCCACGCAGGTGGCCGCGTCCGCGCAGTCGCTCTCCCAGGGCGCGTCCGAGCAGGCGGCCTCCCTCGAGGAGACCTCCGCGTCGATGGAGGAGATGGCGTCGATGTCGCGCCAGAATGCCGAGAACACCCGCACCGCCGAGTCGCTCATCAAGAGCGTGGACACGCGCGTCGCGGAGTCGAACACGGCCCTCACCGCCATGGTGGCGTCGATGGCCTCCATCAAGGAGTCGAGCAACGACATCTCGCGGATCATCAAGACGATCGACGAGATCGCGTTCCAGACGAACATCCTCGCGCTCAATGCGGCGGTCGAGGCGGCACGTGCCGGTGAGGCGGGCATGGGCTTCGCCGTGGTCGCCGACGAGGTGCGCTCGCTCGCGCAGCGGTCTGCACAGGCGGCCAAGAACACCGCCGACCTGATCGAGCAGTCGATCAGCCGCTCCAGCGAGGGCGCGCAGCGGGTGGAGCAGATGTCGAGCAGCATCAAGTCCATCACCGACGCCGTTGCCGAAGTGCGTCGCCTCGTCGAGTCGGTCAGCGCCGCGAGCCAGCAGCAGGCACAGGGCTTCGACCAGGTGTCGCAGGCCATCGCCCAGATGGAGAAGGTGACGCAGACCAACGCCGCCACCGCCGAAGAGAGCGCGGCG
>WBZO01005951.1_pt1 | contig 12087 bp, 6 predicted proteins | sample 5204261 | NCBI WGS metagenome assembly WBZO01 (sample SAMN12412400, study PRJNA552823) | activated sludge metagenome | isolation source: activated sludge from anammox sidestream of wastewater treatment plant... | place: USA: North Carolina | collected 2017-09 | reverse complement strand
CCACGCGCTTGTGCATCTCCCACTCGAACATTGCCAGTGTGGGCATGATCAGGAAGTAGCGATGGAAATTGGACATCGCCTCTTCCAGAACAGCGATCTTCAACTGGGAATCGATGTCTTGCCCCAACAGGTAACCCCGCAACATGGCCTGATGGAAGTTCGACGCCACTTCGGCCGCGAACAGGGTATAGTCGGCGTAGACGTGTGGCTGGTTCTCCCACGTCAGGAAAGAGTGCATCGAATGGCCCAACTCATGGGCCAGCGTGCCCATACTGCCGGCGTCATCGGTATAGCTCATCATGATGAACGGGTACGTGCCCTGGCTGCCGCCGGAGAACGCGCCGGCGGCCTTGCCCTGATTGGGGTAAACATCCACCCAACGCTGTTCCAGGCTGCCGCGGCGTATCTGCGCCGCGTAGTCTTCGCCCAGCGGCGACAGTGCGGTGGCGATCCAGTCCACGGCCTGCTCATAGGGCACGACGGGCTTATCCTTCATCAGCGGCGCCCAGACATCGTAGGTGTGAACGGCGTCGATCCCCAGCGCGCGCCGGCGAACGTCCCAATAGCGATGCCACACCGATCGGTTGCGCTTGAAAGTATCGAGCAGGTTATGAAAGACCTCGACGGGGATATTATTGCGGAACATGGCCGCGTCGAGCGAGGTATCATAGCGGCGGGCGCGCATATTGAACACATCCTGCTTGATCGCCGTCGTCAGATTCCCCGCCAACGTATTCTTGTAGGCCAGGAACTGGTCGTGATAGTTCTCCCATGCTGTACGTCGCACCTCGCGGTCCGGAGAATTGAGGAAGTCATCGATCGTGCCCTGCGTGATCGCAACCTCCTCCCCGGCAACGACGACCGGCTGGAATTTAAAATCACTATTGGTCAGCTTGGAATAGGTTGAAGACGGCCCCTGGAAAGCATCGCCCACCAGGCCCAGCAGTTCCTCTACCTCAGGCGAACGGACGTGCGCCTGCTGGCGGAAAAGGTCGTCGACGTAATGGTCGTATATCTTCAGGCGTGGCTCGACGGCCATCCATTCGGTCAGCCGCTCGCGGCCGATGGCCAATAGTTCCGGGTCCAGGAAGGCGGTCGCGCCGCGCACCTGACCAAACAGGCTGAAGACCTGGCCCGCACGGGCCGTGGCGGCTTGGTCGCCGGTGTCGACCGCCTCGGACATATAGGCATAGACCAGCGCCTTCCCAAAGCGCTGATAATACTCATTCATAGCCTGCAGGGCATCGGCCAGCACGGACGGCCCTTCGGCCAGGCGGCCTTGCCATTGGCGAAGTTCGGGCAGCTCGGCAGCCAGCTTTGCCACCTCGGCCGACCAATCATCAACAGTTGCAAATACGCTGATATCATTCCAGGTGCGCTGGGGATCAACTTCTTTTCGGCTCGGTACATGTTTCGTAGACATTCCTAGAGGCTCCTGTAGAGTAGGTACGGGCGGACAAAGCGCTCGCCCGTGGAAAATTCGCTCGATGTATCCGTTCGTCACCGAGCGCGACAAGATGTAGACAATTATCTATCTATTATAATACCAATACGCTTAAGGGTATAATCGTCTCGCGCCCGGTATGGATCTGTCATAGCCGGGATCAGTCAGTGGGCATGAACGAGCAGGAATATCACAATCGAACAGTCATGTTGCGCCGGGTGCGCACCGTCTGGCTGGAAGGCGTCCTCGAGGAGTCGCTTCACGGCGGCGAGATCATCGATCTCGGTTTCGCCTATCGCCCGGCTGCGCTGGGCAACAGCGGCGTGCCCAGTTGGCAACAAGCCCCCGAATATGATTATCTGCTGCCGGTGGGCACTCGAATCGAAGACGTCTTCGCCGCGGCCGGGCGCGTGCTGCTGGTATTAGGCGAGCCGGGCGCGGGCAAGACGACCATGCTGTTGCAACTGGTCAGCCATCTCATGGCCGAGGCCGAGACCGATCCTGCGAGGCCCATGCCGGCCGTCTTCAGCCTGGCCGGCTACACCGACGGCCGCACGCTGACGCAATGGCTGGTCGAACAGCTAGCCAACAACTACGAAGTCCCGCGCAAACTGGGTCAGACCTGGGTCGAGAGCGGCCAATTTGTTCCTCTGCTGGACGGCCTGGATGAAGTCGACCCGACCCACCGGCCGGCCTGCGCCGGGGCCATCAACGAATTTCGCGAGCGACATCCCGGCATCTCGCTGCTGGTGACGGCCCGTAACCGCGACTATCAGGCGCTGGCTATGCGCCTCAACATGGACAAGGCGATCATCCTGCAGCCCCTCACGCCGGAGCAGATCGACATTTACCTGGCACGACGCGGCGGGCGGCTGGACGGTCTGCGCGCCTCGCTGGCCGCCGACCTGACGCTAAGCGAGCTGGCTCAAACGCCACTGATGCTCTCCATTATGACCCTGGCCGCCAATCGGCCACCCGAGAGCGGCCCGGCAGCGCTAGGCAATCAACTCAGCCGCACCCATCTTTTTGACGTATACGTCGAGCGCATGGCCCGCTACCGCAGCAGCAACATGAGCTACGCGCCCAGTGACACCATCGACTGGTTGTCATGGCTGGCCAAGCAGATGGTGCGAGCCGGCAAGCCGATGTTTTTCCTGGAGGACATGCAACCCGGCTGGCTACCGGGCACTGACCGGGATCGGTTCGGCCGCTACACGCGCCTGCTCATCTTCGCCCTGCTGTCACTGACAACGCTGCCGCCGGTTCTATGGTTGCTCTTCGACGGTCGTTGGGGCGGCGCGGTCGCGATGCTGGCCGGCGGCATCCTGGCCGCGGGACTTCCGGCGCTCACCGGTCGATTCCTCCTCCGCTCACGGTTGCCCACGCAGCGCATCGAGACAGTTGAATCGCTGGGTTGGTCATGGCCATGGGCGGCCATGGGCGGCGGTATCGGCGCGCTGATTGGTCTGGCGACAGGCACACTGATGGTCTGGCTCGACCGCTGGACGACCATCCCCTGGCCGGCTGTGCTGGCCGCGGCCGGCGCGGTGCAGATGATGATCGAGTACGCGCTGCTCCGCGGCGATCTGCGGCTGCGCACTACGCCGGGCCAGGGCGTCGAACAATCGCGCCGCAACGGCCTGATGACGGCGGCTTTCGTGGGCGTCGCCACCGGTCTGGCCGGCACATTGGCCGTCCTCGTCACCGTCCTGGTTGGCGGGTCGCGGCCGCTCGCACCTGTCTCGGCCTGGCTGCTATGGGTGACGCTCTACTTGGGCCTCGGGAATGGGTTGGCCTTTGGTTTGCTGGCCTATCTGCAACATCGCCGGCTGCGCCATCTTCTCGACGACCAGCGCCTGTTCCCTGTTGACGCGGCCGATTTCCTGAACTTCTCGGCCGAGCGCAATCTGCTGCGCAAGGTCGGCGGCGGCTACACGTTCGTCCACGCCCTCTTGCTGGATTATTTCAACGATCGCCCCTAAGAATGAGCCTCGGCCGTCGCCCCGCCCCCGGTCAAAGATGAAACGATCCCGACAAAGCGTGCCATTCCTATCGATTCGTGGTTAAGTATGCTCAAACGCTATGCCCCTGTTACCTGGTGAACGCCTGCACAACCGCTATCGCATCGTCAGCCTGCTGGCTCACGGCGCGTATGGAGCCGTCTATCGCGCCTGGGACATAACCGACCGGCGAGACGTCGCCATCAAGGAGTACCTCGATCCGTCGGTCGAAATCCAGAAGCGGTTCCGGGCCGAGGCACGCCGTCTGGCCGCCCTGAGCCATCCGCAAATCCCGCAAGTGCTCGACCATTTTGCGCTGGACAACGGCCAGTATCTCGTCAGCGACTACATCGACGGCATCGACCTGCAGAGTCTGCTTGACCAATACGGCCCGCTGCCTTCAGACCTCATCGTCCCCTGGCTGCAAGCGGCCACCGTCCCCCTGACCTATCTGCACGGCCAGGGCCGGCTCCATCTCAACATCAAACCGGCCAATATCCGCCTCACGCCGGCGGGCGAGGTCTACCTGGTCGATTCCGGCCTGCCGGGGCTGGGTGTGCGGCCCAACACAACGGGCTACGGCTCGCCGGAGCAACAGGCACAGGCCGAGGCGGGTCCGACGGCCGACGTCTACAGTCTGGGAGCCACGCTCTACACCCTACTGACCGGCGTGGTGCCGCCCAACCCGCTGAGCCGTGAGACAGGGCTGGCCGACTTGGTCCCAGCGCGCGAAGTGAACTCCGATATCGAACCATACCTGTCTATCGTCGCCGGGCGAGCCATGTCGCTGCGGGCCGATACGCGCTACGACACGGCCGAGGCGTTCGGCCGGGCGCTGGAACGGCCGGCCGGTCGCCCCGCGCCGGCGGTCAGTTCCTTGCGACGTGCCGGGCCGGAACCAAACCTTACGGCTCCGGCGGCCGCTCCGCCCCGTGTGGCGACAAAACCCCGCCGCCGGCTGGAGCTTCGAACGGCCATCGGCATGGCCGGCGCGCTGCTGATCGTACTGGTAATCCTGGGGTCCTACTACCTGAACAATCTTGAGCGTCCAGTGGTGCAAGGGCCGGAAGCCACCGCCACCCTGCAATCGGCCGTCATCGCCGCTCTGACGCAACTGGCGCCCACCCCCAGCCCCACCCCGGAGCCAACCATACCGCCGACGCCCTCCCCCGTGCCACTCATCACCGAGACCGGTTCGCGCATGATCTACGTCCCCGGCGGCACATTCTATATCGGCGACGACGCCAGCGAGAAGAACGACGAAAAACCGGCCCGGCGAATCACCCTGGATTCCTTCTACATCGACGAGACTGAGGTGACCAACGGAGCCTACGCCCAATGCGTGGACGCCGGGGCCTGCCCACGGCCCGCCCGTGCCGGAGCGACCTACTATCAGAGCTATTACGGCAATCCGGATTTCGACGACTACCCGGTCATCAATGTGAGCTGGTACAACGCCGATGCCTTCTGCAAGTGGCGCGGCGCCCGACTGCCCAGCGAGGCCGAATGGGAATATGCCGCTTCATTCGATCCGATGGAAGGCGCGAAATACAAGTTCCCCTGGGGTGACATTTTCGACGGCAACCAGCTCAACTTCTGCGACGTGAATTGCCAACGTGAAGACCGGGGGTTCGAATGGGACGACGGCTTCCGCGACACCGCTCCGGTCGCCAGCTATCCCGGCGGCCGCTCGCCCGCGGGCGCCTACGATATGTTAGGTAACGTCATGGAGTGGGTCGGTGACTGGTACGATTTCCGCGCCTATCGCGATATCACCGACACGAACCCGCGAGGGCCGATCGAGGGCGACTTCAAATCCTTGCGCGGCGGCTCCTGGTTCACACCGCCTAACAGCCTCGGCAACACAGTGCGCGGCAACCTGGACCCGACCGTGGCTCAATCCACGCTCGGCTTTCGCTGCGCCATGCTGCCGCCGTAGCGGCCCCTTCCCTCGCTCAGTGGACAGGTAGCGGCTGCACCTTCCAGATATCTTCGCAATATTGGCGCATCGCCCGGTCGGACGAGAAGAAGCCGCATCGAGCCGCATTGAGGATCGACTTGCGCGTCCAGGCATCGGCGTCGAGGTAAGCGCGCTCGACCTCATCCTGGCAATCGATATAGGCCTGATAATCGGCCAACACCATAAACTCGTCGCGGTCGAGCAACGAGCGCACGATCGGCTGGAAGAGGCTCGCATCGCCGCCGGAAAAGACACCGGAGCCGACCTGGTCGAGGATCCGCTTCAGATTAGCATCGCCGGCGACATAGTCTCCCGGGTGATAGCCCTGGGCCTTTAACGACAGCACTTCCTCGACGCGCATCCCAAACAGGAAGAAATTCTCCGCCCCCACTCGATCGCGAATCTCGATATTGGCCCCATCGAGCGTGCCAATCGTCAGCGCTCCGTTAAGGGCGAACTTCATGTTGCCCGTGCCCGAGGCTTCCTTGCCCGCCAGCGAGATTTGCTCGGACAGATCGGCCGCGGGGTAGATCAACTCGCCCAGCGTCACATTGAAATTCGGCAGGAAGGCGACTTTCAGCGTTTTACCGGCCACCGGATCGTTGTTCACAACCTCGGCGACCGAGTTGATAAGCTGGATGATGAGCTTGGCCATGTAGTAGCCGGGCGCGGCTTTGGCTCCGAAGACGAACGTCCGCGGCGTCATCTGCAGCGTGGGATCGTCCTTCAACCGATTGTAGAGCGTAATGATATGGAACGCCTTGAGCAGCTGGCGCTTGTACTCATGCAGGCGCTTGACCATCACATCGAATATCGACTCAGGGTTGACGCGAATACCGAGATGGATGAGGATAGCGTCGGCCAGGTCAACCTTGTTAGCGGCTTTCACCGCGCGCCATTGAGCCTGAAAATCAGCGTCGTCGACAAACTTCTCCAGCTTGGCGAGCTGGTCGAGATCGCGCAACCACTCTTCATCGCCTAATTTATCTGTGATCAGCGCCGAGAGTCGCGGGTTGGCCTGCCGAATAAACCGGCGCGGCGTGACCCCGTTGGTCTTGTTGTTGAAGCGCTCCGGCCACATCTCATAGAAATCGTGCAGAACGCGCTCCTGAAGCAGCTGTGTGTGCAGGGCAGCCACGCCGTTGACGGAGAAGCTGCCGACCACGGCCAGGTGGGCCATACGGATTTGCCGGTCGCCACCGTCTTCGATGATCGACATGCGCGCGAGCCGGTCGTAGTCGTTGGGGAAGCGAACGCTGACATCGGCCAGGAAGCGCCGGTTAATCTCGTTGATAATCTCCATGTGGCGCGGCAGCAAGCGTTCAAACAGGCTCACCGGCCACTTCTCCAGAGCCTCGGGCATCAGGGTGTGGCAAGTATAGGCGAAGGTCTTGTGGGTGATCTCCCACGCCTGATGCCACTCCATGTCATAATCGTCCATGAGCACGCGCATCAGCTCTGGGATGCCGACGACCGGATGGGTGTCGTTGAGCTGAATAACTGCCTTATCGGCCAGATCATCGATGGTGTTGCCCGAGCGCTTCAGACGCTCGATGATGTCCACCAGCGAGCAAGCCACAAAGAAGTACTGCTGGCGCAAACGCAGCTCGCGCCCCTGGGGCGTGTTGTCGTTGGGATAGAGCACCTTGGAGATGGTCTCGCTGTGCACCTGTTGCTGGACAGCGCTGGCATAGTCGCCGATATCGAACAGGCGGAAATCGAACTCCGAGGCGGCACGCGCGCGCCAAATACGCAGGACGTTGACCGTCTCCGTGCCGTAGCCCGGCACGAGAATATGATGCGGTTCGCCCATGACTTGTTCGGCCGGGTTCCAGCGACTATGATAACGACCGTTGCTATCCTGGTAAATCTCTGTATGCCCGCCGAATCCGACCGGGATCATGGCGTCGGACCAGGCAAATTCCCAGGGGAAATCAAGCGCCAGCCAGTCGTCAGGCTGCTCCACCTGGGCGCCATCGCGGAATTCCTGGCGGAAGATACCGTATTCGTAACGGATTCCGTAACCGACGGCAGGGATGTCCATCGTGGCCAGCGAATCGAGGAAGCAAGCCGCCAGGCGACCGAGGCCGCCGTTGCCAAGCCCCGGCTCTACATCGTGGGCGATCATGTCTTCCAGCGCGAATCGCGTATCCTTCAGGGCCGCGCGAGCCACATCCTCGGTCTGGGAATACAACAGGTTTTGTTGCAACTGGCGGCCGAGAAGATATTCAGCCGAAAGGTAGTAGACGAAGCGGGGGTTCACCTCGTAACGCATGTCCACCGTGCGACGATACCGTTCGATCAGATAATTGCGCACGGTGCGCGAAAACACCATGTAATAATCATAGTCGGTGGCCGATCGCGCGTTAGCGCCACGCGAATAATAGAGGCTATCGACCATATTCTGGAGGAACGCTTCCGGCGTCCTCTCCAGACGTTCATGGGACGGATTGCGCGTTTCCATTTACCCGCCGGCGGCCAGCGATTGAACGCTGTGGAAGACAGCTTGCCGGGCCAACTCGAACCATGTACCGGGCAGCAGACCAAGCAACAACGTCGCGACGGCGGCGATCACGATGACCGATGCCAGCGATGGCTTCATCACAATCTGGCCCTCGCCCTCATACATGTACATATAGAAGACGACACGCAGATAGTAATAGCCGGAGATGACGCTGGTGAGAACGCCGACGAGAACCAGCCATATCAGGCCCTGCGCTTCGATGGCCGCGCGAAAGACGAAGAACTTGGCCGCGAAGCCACCCGTCGTCGGAACGCCCGTCAGCGACAACATGAAAAAGGCCATACACAAGGCAACCCACGGGTAGCGCTTGGCCAATCCCTTATAGTTTTCCAGCAGGACGCCCTCGCCCTCCTTGTGCTCCACGGCCACGATCACGGCGAACGCGCCCAGGTTGGTGAAGGCATAGGCAAACATGTAGAAGATGGCCGCGCTCAGGCCATTCGGGTTATTGAAGGCGGCCGCCACGCCGATGAGGATATAGCCGGCATGGGCGATGCTGCTATAGCCAAGCATGCGCTTGATATTGGTCTGCGAGATGGCCAGGATGTTACCGACAAGGAGCGTCAACGCGGCCAGGAAGGCGATTGCCGTGGCCCAGGTGCCGCCCAGAGTTGGCAAGCCGACCAACATGATGCGTAAAATGGCCGCAAAGCCGCCGACCTTGGCCCCCACGGACATGAAGGCGGTGACGGCCGTCGGCGCGCCTTCGTAGACATCCGGGGTCCACATATGGAACGGCGCCGCAGCGACCTTGAAGCTGAAGCCGACCAGCATCATCGCCGCGCCGCTCAACAGGAGCAGCGTCGTGCCGTTCTGGGCCGCGGCCACAACGCCGGGCAAAGATGTCGTCTCTGTCGCGCCATAAGTCAGAGCGATGCCAAAGACAAAGATGGACGATGAAAACGCGCCCACCAAAAAGTACTTCAGTGAGGATTCTTCCGATTCCGGCCGCGGGCTGGCAAAGCCGGACAAAATATAGAGCGGGATCGACAGTAGCTCGAGGGCCAGGAAAATGAGGATGAGGTCGTTGGCCATGCCCATCAGCATCATGCCGCCGAGCGAGAACAACATGAGCATGTAAAATTCCGGCCGGTCGCGCCCTGTCCGTTGCAGGTAGTTAATGGACAACAGAACCGACAGGATGCCGGTGATGGCGAAGATGATGTTGAAGGCGATGGCGAAGTTGTCGGCCACGAGCATAGGCGGGCCGCCGGCCACGCTGAACGCGGAGCGGCCGCTGTTCCACAGGCTGATCGAGATGATCGCCGAAGCCGCCAGGCCCACGATCGCCAGAATCGGAGCCCACTGCCTGATGCGCTCCTCGCTCACGAACAGGTCGAGCAGCATAATCAGAACGCCCATCCCGGCCACCAGTAATAAGGGCCATACGACGGCATAATCTATAACAGGCGGTACAAATTCCATAACAATCCTCATCAGTAGTAAACCACAAACCGCTCGGATTTCACAGGTTTACGGCGCTGTATCTCGTTGAAAAAATCCTATCCCGGCCGCCCAAACGACCGCTGCTGAATGATCATCTGCTCGCCCAACAGCTGGACGAAATTAAACGCCGGCATAGCGTCGCCATCCGGATGAGCCGCCTCGTCGTTCGGCCAGGCGGTAAATCCGGCGAAAGTGCTCATGACGCTGCAGTAGAGGATGCCGTCGCGCACGGTCTGCATGGAGTTATGAACATGACCATGAAAGACGGCGCGCAATCGCCCTCGCGCCGGCAGGAGCGCCTGATGCATTTCCTCGCCGTTAAGCAGCAGCATATTGGCATCCATCCAGGGCGAATTGAGTCGCAGCGCCGGATAATGGATGAAGACGCTCAGTGGCGGTCCATCAGGTGTACACTCCCGGCGCAACACCTCCAGTTGTTGCCCGGAGAGCAATCCGTGAGGATCGATCTCATCAGGGCCACGACCGTCGAGCACCAGAAACCGCTCACCTCGCACCTCGAACGTGTAAGAGAGCATATCAGTCCCCGGCTGACAATCCACCTTTGGCCCCATCGGCAGGAAGCGATGGATATCGGCCGAGGTATCATGGTTGCCCGTGCAGTAGTAGACGGGGTAATCAAGCGCGGCGAACGTCTCGGCCGCCAGTCGATAGGCCTCTTCGGTTGGATGGGTCGTCACGTCGCCGGTGTGGATGACGAAATCGAGGCGCGCCGGCAAATTATTGATGATGTTAATGATATGCCGGGCATAGGGCAACGGACGGTATCCGTGCCGCTGATAATCCTCCGCCGGCCCGAAATGGGTGTCGCTGAGATGGACGAAATAGACCGGATCCATACTCGAAACACGAGAACCGGGATACGAGGGCGGAAGCAGGTTTGTTCCGCTCTCATATCCCGATCCTCATCATTAGCTAGGGAGTTAACGCCAGGGCGGCCCGGCTGATATCGTTCACCAACGCGCTGACCGTGCTGTCCATCAAGTGGAAATAGCCGGCCGGAGCAACGCCGATCCAGAAAATGAAGAGCAGGAAGGCGATCAGGATGCCCATCTCGCGGCGCTTGAGCGGCGCGAGTCCCTTGACTGTCTCGGTGACGGGCGGGCCCATGAAAATACGCTGGAAGAACCACAGCAGGTAGATAGCCGCCAGGATGACGCCGGTGGTGGCAAAGGCGGTGTAGATCCACGGCCGCGGCGCCAGCGATTCGGCGCCGATCGAACCCAGGAGAATCGTGAATTCGCCCACGAACCCGTTCAGGCCCGGGAGCCCCATGCTGGATAGCACGATGATGAGCGACATAGCGCTGAAAACAGGCATGACTCGCCAGACGCCGCCGTACTCGGCCATCACGCGCGTGTGCGAGCGCTCATAGAGCAAGCCGACAACGAAGAATAGCGCGCCGGTGCTGATACCGTGGTTGAATCCCTGCAGGATGGCTCCCTGGATACCAGCGTCGTTAAGGGCAAAGATGCCCAATACGACGAAACCCAAGTGGCTGATACTGGAATAAGCGACCAGCCTCTTCATATCCTTCTGAGCGAAGGAAAGGATAGCGCCGTAGATGATACCGATGATAGCCAGCACGGCGATGAGCGGCGCGTAATGATAAGAGGCCTCGGGGAACAAGGGCAGGTTGAACCGCATGATGGCGTAGGTGCCCATCTTTAGCAAGACGCCGGCCAGGATGATAGAGCCGGCCGTCGGCGCCTCGGTGTGAGCATCAGGCAACCAGGAATGGAACGGGAAGACCGGCACCTTGATCGCGAAAGCTACAAAGAAGGCGATGAACAGGATATTCTGGGCATGGGCGAAAGCCTCGCGCCCGGCGATCAAGTCCGGTGTGGAGAACGTGCCGTTGGTGATGCCCATGTAAAGAATGGCGACAAGCATCAGCAGCGACCCAGCCATGGTGTAGAGGAAGAACTTGATCGAGGCGTAGACGCGACGGCTGCTGCCCCAGATGCCGATGAGGAAATACATCGGGATCAGGGTGAACTCCCAGAAGATGTAGAACAGGAACAAATCCTGGGCCAGGAAAACACCGAGCATGCCCGCCTCAAGCAACAGCATGAACCCGTAATACAGTTTCAGCTGATCCTTGATGGCCGACCACGACCCGATAATCGCCACAAGCGAAATGAAGGTCGTCAGCATGACCATCAAGATGCTGAGACCATCCACCCCCAGGAAGTAGCTGATACCCCACGAGGGGATCCAGTCGACGCGATCGACCATCTGCAACGCAGGGTTGGTCGCGTCGAAGCGAAACAGCGCCAGCAAAGACACCACAAACGTGGCCGCCGAGGTAGCGATGGCGACGTACTTGATGTTATCATCGCCCGAACCGTCTTCCGGCTGCTTCATCAAGGCTATCGCCACAACACCCACCAGGGGAAGGAAGGTGAGAATCGTTAAAATCCAGTTCATAATTTCCCCAACCTTATTTCAAAATTTATGAGCCTCGAGTTCCTAACCTGCCGCGAGCAGGAAATAGACCAATAAACCGACTGCGCCAAGAAAGACCGCCAGCGCATAGGTGCGAACGTAACCGGTCTGCGTCAATCGTAATAACCCGGATAGTCGTCGGACGACCGTCGCCGAGCCATTGACCAGACCATCGACTCCCTGCGAGTCGAGGACATCCGATGAGAAATCGGCGAAGCTGACGAAGGTGTCGCGCAAGACCCGATCA
>WBZO01005950.1_pt1 | contig 12090 bp, 6 predicted proteins | sample 5204261 | NCBI WGS metagenome assembly WBZO01 (sample SAMN12412400, study PRJNA552823) | activated sludge metagenome | isolation source: activated sludge from anammox sidestream of wastewater treatment plant... | place: USA: North Carolina | collected 2017-09 | reverse complement strand
GATGATGCCATGAGGAAATACAAAACTTATGTGTGAATCATAAAAAAGAATTAGTTGTTTATATCTCTATGGCATTTGGCAACCCTTATGGCGACGAATGGAATAGCGACATTGTTATAAATTGGACAAAAAAATTAAGTGAATTAGGTGTTAAAATAATTGCATTATCTGATACTATAGGTGTTTCAAATAGAGACAATATTCAATATCTTTTTTCAAATATTATTCCTGAATTTAAACATATTGAAATTGGTGCTCACCTCCACTCTACCAAAGAAAAAGCACAAGAAAAAATAGATGCAGCTTATAAAAGCGGGTGCCAACGATTTGATGTTGCAATTCATGGATTTGGCGGATGCCCTATGGCAAAAGATGATTTGACAGGTAATTTAGCTACCGAAGATTTAGAATATTATTTCGATAAAAATAATATAACACTTTCACTCCATAAAGAAAACCTAGAACAAGCTTATAAAGATAGTTGGGAGATTTTTAATAATTACCACTAACACTTAACGAATTAATTCCCAAAGTACAATTCCAATACTTACGGAAACATTTAATGAGTGCTTAGTACCATATTGTGGAATTTCTATCACCACATCCGATTGATTAATAATTTCTTGTTCTACACCATACACTTCGTTTCCAAATACTAATGCTAACGATTTTTGAGGTTTCTGAAAGTTATTAAGTATAACCGAATCCTTTGCCTGTTCCACAGAGGCAATGTAATACTGTTTTGTTTTTAAATCGTTAATTGCGTCTTGCGTCGTTTTAAAGTATTTCCATTCTACTGTTTGTGTAGCACCTAATGCTGTTTTTTCAATTTCAGGTTTTGGTGGTGTACCTGTTACTCCACATAAATAAATGGCCTCAATTAAAAACGCATCGGCTGTGCGAAATGCCGAGCCTACATTATTTAAGCTTCTGATATTATCAAGAACCAATACAATTTTATGCTTAGGTGTTGTCTTAAACTCTTCGGAGTTCATTCTACCTAAATCATCCATGCTTAACTTTTCGTTCACGCTTACTGTAAGTTAAATCTTAAACTAAATCCGGCATTGATATTTGCTGTAGGGAATGAATTGGATGTTTGAGGTGTGTTTTTAATCCAATCATAAAACAAACGTAAGTTAATAGCTTGTGTTAGTTGATAATCTAATGCTGTTTTAAGAGTAATGATATTTTGACCACCAGTAGGTGTACTAATCTCATCTGCAATACGACGTATAACAGTCATATTTTTACGATATGATAAATCTACTTTAAAATTCAAGTCACTCTTTAAAGGTTGACCTTTTATTTTGATAGCATTAATAGTTAAGTTAGGTAAACGATAACCAATACCAATAATATATTCTTGTCCTTTTGTTTCAATAATTTGAGGTCCAGTAATATTTAAGTTTACTGATTTATCTTTCTTCATTTCGAAATTAGCCATCCACCCTGGTTTATTAAATCTCAAATCAACCTTAATTAACGGGCTAAAAGCTTCGGTAATGGTAGCGCCCATAATTGTATATCGTGGATTAAAATTAGCTGTTTGTCCAAAATTAGCCATCGGTACACGAGTGCCTTGCCCTTCAACATATAGTAAGTTATTATTATATCCACCCAATGTATAAGTAGAGCGATAAGCATGTCTTAAAGTAATGGATTGGAAATATTTTTTAGCTATTTTTAATTTACCTAATCCATCCCAAGTTACAGTCCAATTTGGCATTGGTATTTGTTTAAACATTTTATCAGTGCCTACTCCTTTTAATTTCTTACCTGTATAGGTTTGATAAAAAGTACCTAATAATACATCTTGTTGCGTATTACTAAAACCATCATACTGCTGCTTACCATAAGCATCAGTATAAGTTCCATTACTAAAACTATTTGATTCTGATAATTCTCTAGCCACATCGGCACGTGTAGCTAAAAACTCATCAAACAATACCGACGAACCATCTTTTATATTTCCTTTATCTTTAAATGATTTTCCTAACGTAAATACACTTATACTATAATTACCAGAATTAGTAGGTGTTTCAAATAAATAACCTTTATTTCCATTATCTAACTGTGTCTCATCATATCTCACAAATAAGGATTGATTTTGACCGTATGTTTTACTACCATTTAATTCTATTTTTAAACTTCCATGCGGTTCAACATTTGCTCTATAGGTAATATTTTGACTGCTAGTAGTAGTATATGGATTACTTTGATTAGGATTTTTCACTAACCAATCATTATTAATTGCTTTTCTTAAAATACTATCATTTGCTCCACCCACAAAGGCAATACCAGGAGCCATACCTTTGCTTGGATCCATACCTACATATTGCGAACTAGGATAAAAACCTGGCAATGCCGTTCCATTAGTTTGTTGATAAGATACCGTAACTTGTTTCAGCATCATAATTCCTTTTGCTAAAAACGCTCCTATGTCTTCAAAGTTATTTACTTTATCTTCTTTTAACTTCGTACTATCCTTAGCATTTTTAGGCTTTGTTTCATTTTTCTTAGGGTCTTTTTTACCACCTGTATTTACTCTTTTAAAATATGGTATTTTATTATAAAGCGTAGTCATATTAAATGTACCATTCAAATTTTTAGTATTTGTGTTTTGAATGGTATTACCCACAATTTCTTGAGCAAATGGTCTTCGTGTCCACGTGTAAGTTGAACTATAACGTGCTGTAGCATTAACAAAATCAAAAATCGGAATTTTATTTATTGGAATCTGATAATTTAAGTTTGCTTGTTGTCGGTATGAGGTGGTAGTTCCTAAACCTATTAAATTTTGTTGAATTGTATCTCGTTCTTCTTTGGTATCAATTTTACCATAAGGCTCTAGAATCCTACCATCATTATTAGCGGTGTAATCAAATTTTAAATTCTTTGTTAGGTTCCACTGCATATCATAGTTGCGTGTAATATTAAATGTTTTATTATACTGTGTTTGGGTATAATTATCTGTGCTACCCGTATAAAAAGCCGTAATATCACGATTTAATAATTCGCTATAACTTCTATTCACATCCATATTAAATCCTAATCTACTTGGCAATGGGGTTAAATTAAAATCTTTTACCAATGCCATCCATTTATTATTTAAAATTTTGTTTTTAGATTTTTTAAATGGTGTCCAAGGCTTAGCAGTAATTGCGTAATTATATGCTAATGCCCCACGATACGTTTTAATAATACTATGATCTATATTCACGTTACGTCTTGTCATCTCGGTGTAAGCATAGGTAACCGAAAAATTTGAAACGTCCCAAGGCATCGGTTTAGCGCCCTCTTTTTTAAGACCATCTATTTTCACATTCGAGAAATTGTAGCCTTTTCTTACTGTTACATCTTGAGCATTTTTCTTAATTTGTTTTCTAATCTCATCAGGAATATTTTCGTTATTAATTTTAATGTCTGGATCGTAAGGGCTGTATTGTGGCGTAATACGTGTTTCACCATACGAGTAATAAACAGGTAAATTCACTCTCCATTTTTGAGGAAAAAATTTACCTAATTGGAAAGTAGAGGCACCGTCCCATTGAAAGTTAGTTTCACGACTCCTTTCACTAATTTTCTTTTCAATACTTCCAAAATATGGTGTACTGTATAATGCTGATAAAGACACTTGACCAAAATCTGCCAATTTAGCTTGTACACTTCCAGTTGTTGCCCATCCACCTTTATTTACAAAATCCGTTAGTCGTAACTCGTTTATCCATATCTCTGCACATTTTGGCAAACGGGCATCGTCCTTTGGATTTCTAATACCAACCATAATGGTTTTAATAGCACCTAAATTCGGGTTACCAACAATAGTAATCGTATTATTCCCATCTGAGTCGGTAAAAGGTTGCTGCATCGCCAATAAATCGGTTCCTAATTGTGCATTACGTTTTACTTTAGCAGATGTTATTTTCTCAAAATCAATAATAAATTCATTATCACTTGGCCACACAGCGTATTTACCATCATCTGTATTTGGGTCGTAATATCCTTTAGGTGTTAATCTTACAGGTATTTCATACTCATAATAGTTGTTATTATAATCAGATCCTAAACGAACAAACACAGTAACATCTCCATCGTTTAATAGTTCATTACCCATTTGTTCGGCATGCATAAACATTTTTACTTTTCCAAATGAACGAGCGTCTAGGTCGTTGATTGTTTTTACGATGGCTCTGCTATCTCCGTCTTTTAAATTACAAACTCTTAATGATAAAGCTTGTTCATTTAATAACACATTATTGGTAGCTTGAATATTTTGTTGTTGATTAATTTTAGGAGGTAACACATAGTTTACTGGCTCTTTAGAACCATTTTCTTGTAAACTTACAGCCGATACATCAAACGAGGTAGAATTATCATCAGTTGCAATATATTCGCCTGGGCGTGTTAAATCAAAAGCATAACGTCTCCAATCACTTCTTACAAGCTCCATACGTGCAATACGGCAGATAATGGGTTTATTAAATCCTTTCATAAATACACGCATAAATCGAATGGAGTTAAATCCTTCTATTGAACCTACTGCCTTTTGATATTCGGCAATAGGAATTTTAAATTGATACCACTTCACCGTTTTTTGCGTATTTCCAATAGTTGCACTTCCTTCTAAAACATTCACAATATAATTATGGCCTACATTGCTTGGATTTACATCTTGAGGCGAAATATTTACTTTATATTGATAATAGTTTTCTGCCTCGCTTAGTGTGTTATCCTTATTAATATCTTCAATATTAGGAATATTAGTTGCCGCACTAGCAATATTGGCATCAGGATACTGATCAGGAGTTGGTGAGTTACCTTGTGTGTTGTTGTATTTTTTATAACGACGAATTGTATTCCCTTCTGCATCAGAAAGTGCATCATAATCACTCCCTCTAAAGAAATGGTAGTTATCACTACTTGGATCATTTAAGGCATCTTGTACATCTGGTCCGAATGCGCCAGAAGCATTAAGAGCAGCTATAAAAGCACTAAATTTACGTGCCTCGGCAGTATCTGGCAATCCATCATATCCAACATCTTGATATGGTCTATCATTCGGATCATTAACAAAAGCATTTGAAACAGCTGGTAAGGTTGGATATCTTGCTAAATTAGATTCCAGTACAGGTAAATTAGCGCTTGAAGTAGAGGCGCCTGGTAATCCATTTTCATAAGTCATTCTTCCATCTTTAATGATATCCTCACTGACGTTACCTAAGTTAATATACATTTCACCAGACGGAAGACTAGAGGCATCCATATCAGGATAAGTGCCAGAGTTATAATCACTATTAAATGGATCCATCATCCAAAATTGAATGTACTCAATATTAGCTGCCTGAAAATCATTGGTTTCTAAACGGCGCATAATACCTCCCCAACGAGACTCTGGGTTATTTAAACGTCCAACATTGTTTATACCTGCAGATATGCCCGAAACTGGATTTACATCATAATTATAAGGACCACGTTCGCTCGGATAGAAAGCTAGATCAAGTACTGGTAATATAACTGGTTGCCCATTTACAGGCGTTTTACTAGGAAATAATTCTGTTTCTAATACCTGACGCATAAAGTTGTTAGAATAAGTGCTCTCAGGTATATTTCCAGGTTTGGTACTTGTATTTTGCATTCCATAAAACAATGGATCTATGGTGTACCAGTTAAATTGTGCTCTATTTAATCCCGTTTTCACATCATCTGTAAGCGATGCTTCTGGAAATAAGGTAGATTGTCCCTGCGGGATACTTGCTAAAAACCAAGCTGAAGGACTACGTAAATCTATTAATGAAATACTTCCTTCAAAATCATCGATGTATGAATTACCGCTTTTACCAATTGCTTTAGAGTTGCCCGGTATTAATTGAGCAAATTCGCCACGGGTAGAAATGGTACTCATTTCTTTAGTATTTATTAGTGGAATTTTATCAATTAAGCGAGTTAAAAAAGGCACATCGGTATTATAAGTATAATCAGTTCCCCAAATGGTATTAGAAACTGGCTCATCACCCACATTTACTTTTTGTGTTACAGGTTTTTCATTTAAGTGCAATACGGTTCCTCCTAATAATAATTTTTTATTAACCTTAAAATCTAATCGAGTACCAAATAAACTCTTTTGCTGAATATTAAATAACGAATTACTTTCTGTACTTACTTTAATGTTTGCACCAGAGTTTAAAATACTTTCATTGATAATTTTTACTCTACCTAATGTATAATCAACTGTATAATCCACATTTTCAGTAAGTGTTTGTCCATTAGCAGTTACTTGCACTGCACCCTGAGGAATGTTTAGCGCATTTAATGAAATCTCAGCTCCAGAAGCTGATTTATATTGTCCTTTTAATTTATAACGATTTTTTTCGGGTAATAATTGAGCAATGGTTCTGGTTGAATCATATAATTCTTGATAAATATATTTGTTGTATGATGTTGGATCATCGCTTGCACTAAACTTGCTTCTTAAATTATTTCCAAATGGTTCTTTAGATGACAAATAAATTCTACCGTTATTTGGATTAATCGTATAACCAGGCAAGAAATCGAATACACCATCAGAAAATAAATCGCCATTCACACTTAATTTATCAAAACCCATCAATTGTACTAATAATTTACCATTCACACTCCCGTATGGAATGTAAGGAATATCAACTCCAGTCTCAATATTATTATAATAAATATCGCATTTAAAATCTGCAGCATTTAAGTTATAAGCCCCTATTGAATAAACGTTTTTCATCATTAAATCCCACGTACTTAACTTAGGACTTGTAATTGACGCACTTTTTAGTAATTTTAAATATAAAGGTCCAGTAGTAAACTGATCGGAAAACTCACCTACTTGGTAAGTTCTTCCGTTATAGGTGTATTGATAGGCAACAGCTACAGCTTGGTCATTATTAATTGCTTGATTAATTGATAAAAAACCTAACCTTGTATTGTAGGTATATTCCGAAGTATTTAATTTTCGAGCATTATTTACTACCTCAAAATCCTTACCCATTACCATAAATCCGCCATTAGCATTACAAGAGTTTGAGCCAGTAGGCACCACTTGTTGTAAAATTGTTCCAGCAGATTGGGTTGTATTTGTACGTTGAGCTATTAATCCATTGATTGAATTAGTTAAAATACTATATAAACTATTGGCACCATTATGTGGCACTACATCTGCACTATCCACAATTACATAAGGGCTAGATGGAATTTGGCAAGGTGTGCCACTTGACACTAGATAATCGTAATTATTTAATGCTTTGTTAACATGCGCTGAATCTTCACCTAAATCTGCAAAAGCAACAAAACTACGAGTTTGCTCGGTATTACCAGTTTGATTAGTAATATACACTTCCATTTTAGTAATTACAATTGGCGTGGTTACAACTGGCAAAGTCGTCATCCATTGATCGTAGTTATCTCTAAAATAATGACCCAAAAAGAAATGTTTATTAGCCTCATAATTATCTGCATTAACACTAAAATAAGATGTTTGAGCGCCACCCTGTACTGAAACCTCTTGTTTTTTACCTCGTTGTTGTGAAAAAATACTTGTTGCTGTTAAACGACCAAATTGCAACTGTGTTTTTACCCCAAACAAACTTTGGCTACCTTGAATTAAGGTGCTATTCAATGGTAAGGTAACGTTACCTGCCTCTATTTTTTTAATAATTTCGTCTTCATAACCAGTGTATTCTAACTTCATTTGATTTTCCCAATCAAAAGAAGCTTCGGTATTATAGCTCGTAGTAATTTTAAGTTTGTCTCCAATTTTACCTATTAAATTTAATTGGATACGCATATTAAAATCAAAATTAGATACTTTCTGCTGACGTTGAGGAATAGCAGGATTTAATGTTTTATTTCTATTTAAGGCAAAAATTAATTCGGCTGTACCTGTTGGTTTAATTTCTACTTGATTTCCTCCAAAAATACGATCAAAAATTTCGCTATTAACCTGTAGTTTAGGAACTAAGCCTTTTTTATTTTGATTCTGTAAATCTTCTGCTTTTATTTTTGAACGCCAATGGTTTTTTACCGCTTGTTTAAACAACTCATCTTGATAATCTTTAAAATCGGCATAAGTTTCAGGGCGATAATCCATGTCTCCAATTTTTTGGGTGATATCATAATTCCCTGTTTGTGGATTATAGTTTACATCCGTTTTTATATTGGAAGGGTTATTGAGATATAATCCACTCTTATCGTCATAAATTGGCGGCGCACCATTATTATCTTTAAACTGATATGGTAAATCTTCTTTAGTAACTACTGGAGAATCTGGATTCTGAATATGAGTTTTAAAAACATGTGGTTTAGATAACGGGGCATTCTTGGCTTTTGAGCTTACAACTACACTCATTAAACCAAGCGACACCGAACCTACGGCTAAGAATTTTAGTACTCCTTTTACCACTCTTTTTTTTTAAATATTTTTCAATGTTGCTTTTATGAGCAATTCTACATTATCCGTAGAAATGCCTTGTTGTTTAATTGTTTTCTCTAATGCTTTTTCTACAGCCTGTTTAGAGAATCCAAGTGTAACCAAAGCCATTAACGCCTCTTCCTTATTTTTATTGTATGCTGGAATTATTATTTGAGAAATTCCACCTTCGTGTTTTCCTAATTTACCTTTTAAATCCACCACAATACGCTGTGCCGTTTTCTCACCAATACCTTTTATGCTTTTAAGTAGTGCTACATTAGCGGTATTAATAGCACCTGCAATTTCTATAGCGCTAAGCGAAGAAAGCATTAAAATGGCGCTACTTCCACCAACTCCTGAAACAGAGATCAGTTTTTTAAACAATTCCCTCTCCTCATCTGAATAAAAACCGAAATATTTTGGGTTATCATCTCTTACATACACACTCTCTACAAATAATTTAACAGTAGCTTTGCCCTGTATCTGTGAGTATGTATTTAACGAGATTATCAATCCATAACCAACCCCATTAGTTTCTATAATAGCCGTTGCAGGATTCAGTTCGGTTAATTGCCCAATAATATAACTTATCATAGTTTTAAGAGAGGTTGAAAATAGGGATATTTTTGTAATTGAGGAAAAGAAATTTTATAGAATTTCTGAAAAAATCAAGCCTAATTTAACACTTAAAGTAAGTAAAATAGAAAATTAATAAATTTCACTCAATAAAACCCCCTTTTTAGTCATTGGATTAAAAATTAATTTGTTTTTTAGTTACTTATCGCCTATTTTAGCTAAATAAAAAAAATTAACCATGAAAAAATTATTAACTCTTACAATTATTGCTGTAGCATTTTTAACTACAAACTCATTTGCCCAATCCAATTTAGTATGGACAGTTAAAGACCATATTGAAAAAGGTGGTATTAAAACCGCTACTACTTTTAACTCTACTTACTCTGGGTTTGCAAATAAAACCGAAGCTGATAATTTTATACAAAAAATAAAAAAACACCCAGACGTTGCATCGTGCGATGTAATTTCAAATTCGGGTACTAGCTGTGATGTAAAAATTGTAATGAGTCAACCACACAACAAAATGTATTATGTTGGAATGGCGCAAAAATTAAACATTACACATATTACTTTTAATGGCGTGAAAAAATCTGTAGATGAAATCATTAAAGAATCGAGAGAACATCGTCATTAATCAAATCCTATTTATTTGAATAAAAAAAGCGCTTAAAAAGCGCTTTTTTTATGACCTAATTTCACATAACTAAAAGTATTTATTTACATTTATACAATTAATACTTTAGCTCCGCATGATTGCTTATTACAAAGAACATAAAAATATATTTTACGCATTTCTAATCTTAGTGTTTATTATTTATGGAAATACCTTAAAAAATAAATATGCCTTAGATGATGAATATATAACGGTTACTAATTTCCCCGTTAAAGGAAAAGAAAAAGAATACATCCCCAATCACACGTTAGTATCAAAAGGTATTTCGGCAATTCCAAAAATATGGCAAAGCAGATACGCTCATGATAGTGAAGGTGCTTTTGATTACCGACCTGTTGCAGCAACAACATTTGCAATCGAATATTCCATTTTTGGACAAAACCCATTCGTCAGCCATCTCATTAATCTTTTATTGTATTTCATATGCGTTTGGCTAGTTTACTGTGTTTTAACTTTGTTGCTAAAAAACCATACTTATGGTAATCTAATTCCATTTTTAGCTACACTAATTTTTTTAATTCATCCCGTTCATACCGAAGTAGTAAACAACTTGAAATGCAGAGACGAGTTGCTTTGTTTTGTATTCAGTTTCGCATCACTTTGGTTTTGTTTAAAAGCCTATGATAAGCCTCATTGGAAATACCTTTTATTAATTGTTATTTGTCTGACACTGGCCATATTTTCAAAACTAACCGCAAAATTATTTTTGGTTTTAATCCCTCTAACACTTTTCTTTTTCAGAAAACTCAACATCAAACAAATTATCATTTTACTTACTATCATCGTTTTTATCTTTTTCTTATTTCCATTCTTAAAACGCAATATAATTACCGAAGAAGAGGTAAGAAGATTCTATCATTTCGAAAACCCTTTTTATACTGATGATGTGGGCTTTATACACCGTTTAATCGTTTCCATAAAAACATTCGGATTTTATATAAAAACACTCATCTTCCCTAACCCATTAAAAGTATATTATGGTGTAAATACTTTTGACATGAGTAAAACTATAAACTGGTATTTCTTTGTTGCAATTACTTTTCTTATTGCAACTGCTTATTACCTTTTTAAATCAAAAAACAAAATTGCAATGTTTGCATTACTAATGTTTTGTGCAGCCATAGCTCCATTCACAAACATAGCCACTCCTGCGCCTGGTATTGTTGCCGAGCGCTTTGTATATGTAGCTAGCTTTGGATTTAGTTTACTATTAGCAGTAATAATCAGCCCTTATTTCAAGCAAACAAATTTTAATCATCTTAAACAATTTACCAAAAAACCATTCCTCGTGATAACACCAATCATTGTTATTTGTACAATCTATATTTGGAATAGAAATAATACTTGGCATGATAAAATTACTTTATTAGAACATGATATAAAATACTTAGATAATTCGGCTAAAGCCAATAGTTTAATGGCAAATGAATATATGGAAATGTTGCATAACAAGCAAGTGCCAAAATATCCACCGCAAACTTTAATTCAAAAATGTATTTTTCATTACGATGCTGCAATTAAAAACGATTCAACACTTTACACGGCATACAATAATATTGGCGTTATTTATTTTTCGTTTTTAAATGATGTAGATAAAGCCGAAAAATATTTCAGACTCGCTACTAAAATTCGCCCTCGATATGCGCAAGCCTACGAAAATATTGGAAACTGCTTTAAAGCAAAAAATCAAACGGATAGTGCAATTTATTATTATAAACAATCCATTTTATCAAAACCTAAACATTATTCGGCTTATACCTCTTGGTATGAATTAATATTTAATCAAAAAAAATACAACAACTGCATTAGTTTAATGAATGTTGCGCTTACTAATTTTGTGGATAATTATGAATTAACCGTAAACAAAGCCAATTGTTTTTTAATGAAAGGCGATACTACTACTGCGCTTCAGGTGTATGAAACAGCATATCAAATTTTCCCTAATCAAAACTTAGTTGATTTTTTAAATAAAAAATATCAAGAAACTGGCAGTAAAAAAACCATTGGTCTTTAAAGGGTTAAGAAAGCATGACTACAATAATTGAAATATTTAATAAAAATAAATTTCTTTTATTCTTAGCTTTTGCCTTTATTTTGTATGGAAACACCTTGAAAAATGGTTATGGTTTAGATGACCAATTTGTAACTGAAAATAATTATACAAACGAAGGCTTGAAATCAATTCCTCGGATTTTCAAATCTCATTATGCCGAAAAAGATGGCAAAAATTATTACGAATATCGCCCACTAGTAAAAGTAAGTTTTGCTATCGAACACCAATTATTTGGCGTTAAACCTTGGGTAGGACATTTAAACAATTTAATACTATATGCCATCTGTGTTCATCTTTTATTTAAAGTCTTGTCATTCATCTTTGATGATAAATCTGAGCTCTTCTCCATCAGTA
>WBZO01005949.1_pt1 | contig 12091 bp, 9 predicted proteins | sample 5204261 | NCBI WGS metagenome assembly WBZO01 (sample SAMN12412400, study PRJNA552823) | activated sludge metagenome | isolation source: activated sludge from anammox sidestream of wastewater treatment plant... | place: USA: North Carolina | collected 2017-09 | reverse complement strand
GGCCGCAAGCGCGCCGAAAGTCGATTCGACTGGGAAACCCACGTCGATCAATTGTTGAAGACGTTCGAAGACGTCGTTCGGACAAGCCGGTAATTTTTCCGTGATCGCCGGAACATAGGGGAGCCAGGGTCGTGTGCGGGATCGCAGGCATATTTTCGCGCGTCGGAGGCAAGGTTGACGGCGATGAACTGCTCGCCGTGCGCGACGCCATGCGGGTGCGCGGCCCCGACGGCGAAGGCCTGTGGCTGAGCGACGACGGCGCCGTCGGTCTGGCGCACCGGCGTCTCGCCATCATCGATCTTTCCGACGCCGGCGCCCAGCCCATGGCGCGCGGGCGTCACATGATCGTGTTCAACGGCGAAATCTACAACTATCGCGCCCTGCGCGCATCGACGCAGTCGCCATGGACGACGACCGAGAACCTGGGGGCGGTGGTGAATTCACCCGAGTTCGACTACTGCCCCACGCCGCTGGCAGGTCATGCGCTGCTGTTCGTCAGTTCGCGCCAGACGACGGACGACTGTTACCCCGGTGACACGCCGCCGCCACCGCCGACGGGCGGGCCATCGGCTGGCGATATTTTTCTCAGCACGGAGAATCCGGCCAACACGTGGTCGGCCCCGGTGAATCTGGGCTGCTATCCGAACGGCCCGAACACCGCGGGAGCGGAGTTCAGTCCGTCCTGGGTAGTCACGCCGGCGGGCACGTTCCTGTTCTTTTCCAGCAATGGCTATCCCGACAGCCAGGGGCAGGACATCTACATGAGCCAGGTGCTGGGCAATGGCAGCGTGATGGCCGGGGTGCGCGTGGCCGAGCTCTCCAGCGCAGGCGACGACCGCATGCCCAATGTGCGCGCGGATGGCCTGGAGATCGTGTTCAGTTCCAACCGCGGCGGCAACATGGACATCTACGTCGCCACCCGCGCCAACGTGAACGCGCCATGGTCCGCACCGCAGGCGATCGACAACCCCGCGATCAACACCGCCGGGTCGGAGACGCGCTCCTCGCTGTCGGCGGACGGTACGCGGCTGTACTTCGGACGCAAGGTCGACAGCGCCGATCCCGGTGATGTCATGGTGGCCACGCGGGTGCGAATCGCGGCGCAGGGCGCAGTCTCAGCGCCAACGCTGTCCCTGCCCATGCTGTCCCTGCTGGCCTTGCTCATGGGCGTGGTTGCATGGCACGTGCGGGAGCGTGGCCGCAGCATGGATGTGCCGTGACGCGGGCATTGCCAGCCCATGTCGCAAATTCGTCCGAGGTGGCGTTTATCGACGGGACCCCCACTGTCGTGGAAGGAGGTTCTCGTGACTCGGCAATCAGTACATCGGATGGGTTTGGCGCTTGCCTTGCTGTTGGGCGGCTCCGTGCAGGCCGCGATTTTCACGGTTGGCAATGGCGCAGGCTGCACGCACGGCACGATCCAGTCGGCGATCAATGCCGCGCACAGTGTCGCCGGCGCCGACACCGTGCGCCTGACACGTTCGCTCACCTACGAACCGGAGGCAAACACGATCAATACGGGCCAGGAGCTCACCATCGAAGGTGGCTACGCCACCTGTGACCAGGTCAATCCCGATACGACCAATACCATTGTCAGCGGTGCTGGTGGCACACATGCACCAGTGTTCACGATCACGGCACCGACCGGCGCCCTGATTCGCCTGCGCCGACTCACCATCAGCGGCGGGGATGTCGATGCCAGCGGTGTTGGCGGTGGCATCCGTTTCGAAGGAGATGGCATCCTCGACATCGAGAACAGCTCCATCACACAGAACACAGCTGGATTTGGTGGCGGCATCTATGCGCGCGGCACGGGCTCGAATGCGGAACTGGTGATCGGCCCCAAGGTGTTAATCGCCGGCAACACTGCGCGTTACGACGGCGGGGGCATCTACTCCAGCGAACTGGAAATGTCGATGACCGCGCCAGGCAGCGCCTTGTTCAACAACAAGGCGATCGGCGTGAGCAGCAGCAGCTACACGGGAGGATATGGTGGCGGGCTGTATCTTCATGCCGGCGACCGCGACAGCTATGCCTACATTGGTAGTGGCCTGGCCGGGATCGGTGCAATCGCGCAGAACTCGGCACGCTACGGAGGAGGAGTGGCGCTTGGCGGAAAATCCAGCGACGACAGCAGCAGCAGGCTGGAGCTGTGGATGTTCACTACCGATCCCGCAAGGCCGGCGCGCATCGGCAGCAACAGCGCGTCGATCAACGGAGGCGCCTTTCATGGGAGGTCGTTCAAAGGAATGTTCGACGGTAGCGTGCTTTCCAACGTGAAGCTGTGGAACGTTTTGATCGAGGACAACCGGGCACCCGATGGTGCAGTTGCCTATCTGGGCGGCGATGAACCTACGCTAGGCTATGCCGTCTCTGCGCGGCTCGAATTCAACACCAGTGCATTGCCGCCAGGCGCCGTGCCCTGTGCGGTTGGCGCGGCCTGCGGGGTCATTCGCGGCAACGTGGCCGCCGATATCAACGGCGGCCTTACCGATGGTGCGATCATCCGCGGCGAAACCAGCAGTGTCGTCAACTTGGGCGCCATTGCCGGTGGCGACGGGGCACCGCCGCACGCTGGCGTCATCATCAATGGCAACCAAGGCGGGCGGCTGTACTACGATGGCGGTGAAATGGGGAGTTTCCACGTCGGCAATGTGCTGATCCATGGCAATCAGTTCAGCCAGGAAATGATTCGTCTCAGCGACAGGGGATTGGTCGTTGCAGACAGCACCATAGCCGATAACAGTATCAGTGCCGGCCATCTGTTCACCACCTTCAATGCCGAAGTGATAGTGCGGCGCGCCCTGCTATGGCAGCCTGGCGTGACCATACTGAGCCGCAGCGGTGGCACGATGGCCGTTGATCACGTGATGGCCAGCGAAATCAATTCGATCGGCGGCAATTTCGGCGGAGGCGGTGATTGTGGTGGCGGGGCGTGCGCAATTCTCGCCAACCCATATTTTGTCGATCCGCAGCATGGCGATTACAGTCTGCGTGCCCACTCGCCGGCGATCGACATGGCGCAGGCCATTCCCGGCGACGATCGGGATCTGTCCGGGCGGCCACGCGATCAGGATCTGCCCCACACCTTTTCCGACAACGGAGTGCGTGATCTGGGCGCATTCGAGCGGCCTACCTTGCAGCCACTCGTGCTCAACGGGGATTTCGACTTTCAAGATCTGCGCCTGTGGACGCACTGGATCGGTGAGTGGGATGGCACGCAAAACGCATCGGGTGCCGGTGGATCGGGTTCGTGGTCGATGCACACCTCGGGCCTGACCTATCGAGATGTCAATGTCGGCGAGCAATGCATTCCGCTGCCCGGCCCCGGACGTTACAGCATGACCGGCTGGGGCAAGGGAGGAGGCAACTCGGTTCTTAGTCGTGATTACGCCATTCTGAAGTGGGAGTACCGCCGTACCAGCGACATCGACTGCAGCACCGCTACGGTTGATGCCTCTGGTGAATTGACGCTCGGCAGCGGCGCCGATTGGCAGCAGCCCGCGCATCCGGTCACGCTTGACGCGCCGGAAGCGGATTTCATTACCAGCAGCCCTTCGATCAAGTTGCTTCTGATCGCGCGTGATGGCAGCCCGCTTTCTATCGGTGGCCCGATCAGCGCCTGGTTCGACGGTATTGCAGTCAGCGTGGAGTCGCGTGACGTGATTTTCACCGACGGATTCGATTGAGCGGGTTCGCGGCAGTGGCATCGCACGCACGCGTGCGGTGCCATCGCGTCCTGACGTGGCCTTGTCGGCACCTTGCAACGCTGTCGCGGGTCAGGTTCGATTCCAATCCGACGCCGCTAACCGACGCGGCAGGCGCTGTGCCCCGCAGCGGCTTCACATCTCGGAGTAACCGCGACGGCCCTGTGCGGCGCCGTCGCGGCGGAGTGCCTCAGGGGGTGGTGGCGGCCTTGGCGGCGGCCTGCTGTTCCTTGAGCTTGCGGTAGTGGGCGATTTCGGTCTGGAAACCGGTCACCACGTTGTCGCGCTCGATTTCACGGCGGCGGATGGCCTGATGCTGCGCATCGACTTCGCCGCGCAGCTTGGCCAGCTGCTCGGCCTGTGCTTCGGGCAGGGTCTTGCCGCTGCGCTCGATCGCGGCGGCGCGATCGAGCAGATCGGCCAGCGTTTGTTCCTGCGCGCGCAGACCCATGCGGGCGGTCTTGATGTCCTGGTCGATGTTGGCCAGGCGATCCTGCTGTGCCTTCTTCAGGTCGGCTTCGTCGGCATATTTGCTCAGCAGGATTTCGTCGTCGCGGGCCTGCTGCTCGGCGGCGGCGCGTGTGGCCTTGTCCTTGGCTTCCTGCACCTTGGCGGCGGCGCGTTCTTCAGGCGTCTTGGCACGCTCGACGCGCTTGATCACGACGCCCTGGCCATTGACGACCTCGTAGCCAAAGCGATTGGCTTCCGGCGGCAGGGCATCGCTGTAGTGCAGGGCGCCACTGGCGTCGCGCCATTTGTACTGGTTGCGACCGGTGCCGGCCGCCTGGGCGAGGTTGGCGGCGATCATTGCAGCCAAGCCGATCATGAACACTGCGCGCATGGGGGTTCCTCCTGCGGCGAGTATAGGCCAGCTGCCGCCCGCAAACCGTGCGCATCCACCAGCCTTGGCAAAGCGCGCGCAGCCACCCTTGCGCCAAGGGCGTGGCGGGGATTCAGACGCCGTAGCGGGCGCGATAGGCGGCCAGTTGCTCGCGGTGCGGTGCGAGTCCGGGCTGGTCGTCGAGCCAGTGCAGCAGGTCGCCGAGACGGGCGATGGCAACGCTGGGCACGCCATGCTCCCGGCTCAGTTCCTGGGTGGCTGACAGTTCGCCCTGGCCGCGTTCCTCGCGGTCGAGCGCGATCAGCACGCCGGCCGGGGTGGCGCCAGCGCTGCGGATCAGATCCAGCGATTGCCGGATCGCGGTGCCGGCGGTGATGACGTCGTCGACGATCAGCACGCGGCCCCGCAGTGGCGCGCCGACCAGCAAGCCGCCCTCGCCATGGTCCTTGGCTTCCTTGCGATTGTAGGCAAACGGCAGGTCGCGCCCGTATTGCTGCGCCAGTGCGCTGGCCGTGACGGCGGCCAGCACGATGCCCTTGTAAGCCGGGCCGAACAGCATGTCGAAGGCAATTCCCGAGCGCATCGCCGCTTCGGCATAGGCGGCGCCCAGCGTGGCCAGCGCCGCTCCAGAATCGAACAGGCCGGCGTTGAAGAAATATGGACTGATGCGCCCGGATTTGAGCGTGAACTGGCCAAAACGCAGAACGTTGCGGGCAACGGCAAGGTCGAGAAAGGCACGCTGGCTGGGAGTCACGGCAATCGACGCGGCAGGGATGAGAGGGGTGATTGTGCAATATCGCTGCCGGTGTGCAATGCGTGGGTTACAGCGTGCGAGCTTGCCTGTAGGCTGTGAGGATCGAATTCATCTCCACGCACATGCGCATTCTCAGCTTCAACGCCAACGGCATCCGTTCGGCTGCCAGCAAGGGTTTTTTCGATTGGCTGGGCGAGCAGCGGGCCGATGTGGTCTGCCTGCAGGAGACCAAGGCACAGGCCGACCAGTTGGTGGATCCGCAGTTCCGGCCCGCGGGGTACCACTGCCACTACCGTGACGCGACGACCAAGAAAGGTTATTCGGGCGTGGCGATCTATGCCAGGCGCGAGCCCGACGAGATACGCACCTCGCTGGGCTGGGCGCCGTTCGACGACGAGGGGCGCTACATCGAGGCGCGGTTTGGCCGGCTGAGCGTGGTCTCGTTCTACATTCCGTCCGGTTCCTCGGGGGAGGAGCGGCAGGGATTCAAGTTCGAGGTCATGGCCTGGCTGCAACCGATCCTGGCGCAGTGGCTGGCTTCGGGGCGCGACTATGTGCTGTGCGGCGACTGGAACATCGTGCGCAGCCGCCGCGACATCCGCAACTGGACTTCGAACCAGAAGAACTCCGGCTGCCTGCCGAACGAGCGCGCCTGGCTCAATGCACTGATCGGCGCCGATGGCGGCAGCGACGACACCCCGCCGGCGGCGCACGGTTGGCTCGACACCTATCGCACCCTGCATCCGCAAGGCGAGGACTACACCTGGTGGAGCAATCGTGGTGCGGCGCGCGCCAACAATGTCGGCTGGCGCATCGACTACCAGCTGGCCAGTCCCGGTCTCAGGCCGCGACACTGCGCGATCACCGCGGCGCCGCGCTTTTCCGACCATGCGCCTTATCTGGTCGAATACGCGCAGTGAATCCCGGCATGACGAAAAAAGCTTCGGTGTGGAAGGCCTTTGCGCAGCCGGCTGCGTGGACGATGTTCCTGCTGGGCTTTTCCTCGGGGCTGCCGTTCCTGCTCGTCGCCGGTACCTTGTCGTACTGGCTCAAGCAGCACGGCATCGTGCTCAAGGAAATCACCATCATCGCCAGCGCCGGCATGCTGTACGCATTCAAGTTCGTGTGGGCGCCGCTGCTCGATCACTGGCAAATGCCTGGATTCGCCCGCCTCGGCCGCCGGCGCGGCTGGCTGCTGCTGGCGCAGCTGGGGGTGGTGGTTGGTCTGGTGGCGATGGCGTGGCTAACGCCGGCGCAGCTGCTCGCCTTCGTGGTGGCAACGGTCTGGGTAGCCTTTTTCGGCGCCACGCAGGACATCGCGGTCGATGCCTATCGCATCGAAATCGCGCCGCCGGATCAGCAGGGCGCGCTGGTGGCCACCTACTCGCTCGGATACCGCATTGCGTTGATGGTGGCCGGCGCGTTTGCGCTGATCCTGGCCGATCATGTGGCATGGGCGCAGGTGTATTTGATCATGGCGGTCGCCATGGGAGTGCCGATCCTGGCCAATCTGTACGCGCCAGAACCGATGGTGCAGCGCCGGGCGGCGCCGAGCTGGGGCGAGGCGATGCGCCTGGCCGTGGTCGATCCCTTCGCCGATTTTTTCCGCCGCTATGGACTGGGATTGGCGCTGGCCACGCTGGCCTTCCTGCTGCTGTTCAAGATCCCAGAACAGGCCACGATCGGTGGCATCATGGGGCCGTTCTACCGCGACATGGGCTTTTCGCAGACGCAGATCGGCGCCATCACCAAGATCTACGGCATCTGGATCGGGATCGTTGGCGCCTTCATCGGCGGTGCAATGGTGGTGCGCTGGGGGCCATGGAAGCCGTTGTGCGCGATGATCCTGCTGTGCGGCGGATGCAACCTGCTGTATCTGCTGCTGATCGTGCATCCAGGCAATCCGTGGGTGCTGACGGCGGTAATTTCGGCTGAAAACCTCACCCTGGGCATGCTCGGCCCGCCGACCGTGGCGTTCCTGTCCGCCTTGGTCAACCGCGAACACACGGCCACGCAATACGCCCTGCTCAGTTCGTTGGTGAACCTGCCGGGCAAGGTGCTGGGCATCTTTGCCGGAGGCATTGCCATGTCGGTGGGGTACGGCGCGTATTTCGTCATCACCGTGCTGGCGCTGGTGCCGGCGACGATCCTGCTCGTGTTCCTGTGGCCGCGCTATCGGGATATCGGTAGGGACGGCGCGGCGTAGATCGCGCCGAGCAGGCGTGATCCGCGCGCCCCGGTCACGCTCGGCAGGTTGCCGGCCTCGCCACGCAGGCGGGCGCGGGCAAGCCAGGCAAAGCCGATCGCTTCGACAAAGTCGGGATCGACACCGAGCGCCGCCGTGGTGTCGACGCGCCAATCCGGCCTTTGCGCCCGCAGCGCCGACATCAACGCCGTGTTGTGCACGCCGCCGCCGCAGGCATAGACCTCGCGCACGCCGCAGGTTTGCAGCGCATTGCCGATCGAGCGCGCGCTGAGGGCGAGCAGGGTCGCCTGTACGTCGACCGGGGACACGTGTGCGGGCAGGCGGGCGTCGAGCCAGTCAAGGTTGAAGTGCTCGCGGCCCGTGCTCTTGGGGGGCGGTGCGGCGAAATACGGATCGGCGAGCAGTGCGTCGAGCAAGTCGGCGTGCACACGGCCGCTGGCAGCCCATGCCCCCCGATCATCGTGCGGAGTGCCGAGATGACGCATGGCCCAGGCATCGAGCAGGCCGTTGGCGGGGCCGGTATCAAAGCCGATCACCGCCTCGCCCGGACGCAGCAGGGTGGCGTTGGCGATGCCGCCGAGGTTGAGGATTGCGCGAGGCACCGTCGTGGAGAACAGGGCGGCATGCAATGCCGGCAGCAGTGGGGCGCCCTGGCCGCCGGCCGCGAGGTCGGCGCGGCGGAAATCGGCGATGGTGGCAATGCCGGTGTGTTCGGCGATGACGCTGGCATCGCCGATCTGCAGCGTGAAGGGGTGTACGCCCGCGGGGCGATGGCAGACCGTCTGGCCGTGCGAGCCGATGGCGGCAACCGCGGCGGCATCGACTCCGGCCTCGCTGAGCAGCGTGCAGGCCGCGGCGGCGAACCGGCGGCCGATCTCGACATCGAGCCGGCCGTAGTCGTCGAGCGTGATTGCTGCGCGATTCCGGGCCAAGGCGAGGATGCGGTCACGCAGATCGGCCGGGTAGGCCACGGTGCGTGCAGCGACGATCCGCAGCGGCGACGCGGAAAAATCCACCAATGCCGCGTCGATGCCGTCGGCGCTGGTGCCCGAAATCAGGCCGAGGAAAAGGCCGTCCCGCCGATCAGCGCTGGTTGTGCGCAAGCTGGATGCCGTCGGCGAGTTTGAGCTTGGCCAAGGCCGGCAGACTGGCCTGCTTGAAGGCGGCCAGTTCGGCGGCCGGCAGCGGTTCGGGTGGTGGCAGGGTGACGGTCAGCGGGTTGCGGTGACCGCCATCAACACGAAATTCGTAGTGCAGATGCGGGCCGGTGGCCAGGCCGGTCATGCCGACGTAGCCGATGACCTGCCCTTGCGATACGTGCTGGCCGAGTTTGACGTTGGAGAACCGCGACATGTGGCCGTAAGCCGTGCTGATATGCGCGTTGTGCTGGATCATCACGAAGTTGCCGTAGCCCGATTTCCAGCCGCGGAACACGATCTTGCCATCACCGGCGGCACGGATGGGGGTGCCGGTCGGCGCGGCGTAATCCACGCCCTTGTGCGCGCGCATCCGGCCAAGGATCGGATGCATGCGGCCAGTTGAGAACAGTGAGGAGATGCGCGTGAATTCGACCGGCGTGCGCAGAAACGACTTGCGCAGGGGGCGGCCGTCTTCGGAGTAGAACATCGTCTCGCCCTTCGCATTCGTGTAGCGAACGGCGGTGTAGCGTTTGCCATTGTTGATGAAGGTGGCGGCGATGACATCGCCATCACGCAGGCGCTCGCCATCGCGGTACACGTCGTCGTAAACGACGCTGAAGCTGTCGCCTTCGCGCAGATCCTGCGCGAAGTCGATGTCATAACCAAAGGCGTTGGCCAGCTTGAGTACCATCGCATCGCTCATTCCGGCTTGTTCCCCGGCGTAGAACAGCGAGCGGGTGACGACGCCGTGCGCGATGTGCACGCGGCGCTCGACGGCGCGATCCTCGACCTGCTCGCGCACGCCGCTGGAGTCGAAATGCAGGACGACGCGGGCGGCATCGCTGCGCTCGAAGCGCATCGACGTCAGGGCGCCATTGGCGTCGGCAACGAAGCCGAATTCCTGGCCGGGGCGGATGCGGCGCAGTGCCGATGCATCGCTCTGGGAATCCAGGGCGCGCTGCAAATCCGAGGAGGAGAAGCCTTCCTGCTCGAAAATGTCCGACAGCGACTGCCCGGGCTTCACGGTGACGATGCGCCAGTCCGGCTCGTTGCTGGCATCACCGGCATAGGCGCCGATGGCGGCATCGGCGGGCAGTTGCGGCAGATCGAGGGCCAGCGTCGTCACCGGCATGGGCTCGTGGCGCGTGGCGTTGGCGAAGTTCGGTGCGACGATGCCGGCCAGCACGCACACCGCAATCAGCAGGCTGCCGACGATCCAGTGTTCGGCGCGCCAGCTGGCGGGCGAAGCCGAGACGTTCTGCAGGAATGTCCAGCGCGCCATGCGCTTGTAGATGCGGAAGTAGCGTCGCTGCATGCGGCGACGAACGGCGATCCGGCGAGCCTGCTGCTGCGGAGCGTGCGGTGGCGGTACAGAAGAATCGTTCACGGGCTCGCGGTTCCGGCAAAACGCGCCGTACCATAACGGCCTCGCGCAAGTGGCGTCAATGTGAATGGGCTCAAGGACTTGCGCGCGGTCACAATCTAACGAATTATTAACCGTGGCGCCGGGCGCGCCCGCCGTTTTCCCCCACTGCCGACGCATTGTCTGCGTCATGGCCACAGTCAGGCAAAGAAGAAGATGTCAGACCTCGCAACCGCGCTCGACCTCATCGGTCGCGGCGCCGACGAAATCATCAAGCATGAAGAGCTCCAGGCGCGCCTCCAGGCTGGCCGACCGCTGCGCATCAAGGCCGGGTTCGACCCCACCGCACCGGATCTGCATCTGGGGCATACCGTACTGCTCAACAAGATGCGGCAGTTCCAGGATCTGGGACACCAGGTGATCTTCCTGATTGGTGATTTCACCGGCATGATCGGCGATCCCACTGGCAAGAACGTCACCCGCAAGCCGCTCACCCGCGAGGACGTGGTGGCCAATGCGAAGACCTATGCCGACCAGGTTTTCAAGGTGCTCGACCGCGAGCGCACCGAGGTGCGCTTCAACTCCGAGTGGTTCGAGGCGATGAATGCCGCCGACATGATCAAGCTGGCCGCACAGCATACGGTTGCGCGCATGCTTGAGCGCGATGACTTCGCCAAGCGTTACGCGGCGCAGCAGTCGATCGCAATTCACGAATTCCTCTATCCGCTCGTGCAGGGCTACGACTCGGTTGCGCTGAAGGCGGATGTCGAGCTCGGCGGTACTGATCAGAAATTCAATCTGCTCATGGGGCGTGCATTGCAGGAACATCATGGGCAGCCACCGCAGATCGTGCTGACCATGCCCCTGCTCGAAGGGCTCGATGGCGTGCACAAGATGTCCAAGTCGCTGGGCAACTACATCGGCATCGATGAGCCAGCCATCGACATCGTCAACAAGACGATGAAGATCGGCGATGAGCTGATGTGGCGCTGGTACGAATTGCTGAGCTTGGAGCATTCGTCGGCGCAGATTGCGCGCATGAAGCAGGAAGTCGCTGCGGGAGTGCTGCATCCTCGGGATGCCAAGCTTGCGTTGGCGCGCGAGCTGGCGGCGCGCTTCCACGCGCGCAGCGATGCGGAGAGCGCCGTTGCGCAATGGACGGCGCTGGTGCGCGAGCAGAGAGTGGATGTCGATCTGCCGCTGATGGAGATTGCAGTTCCTGTGGAAGGCATTCGGCTTGCTCCGCTGTTCGTTGCGGCAGGACTGGCGGCGAGCAATTCCGAAGTCACGCGCAAACTCGGTGAGCGGGCTGTGCGCGTGGATGGCGATGTCGTCGAGGAGCGCGATCGCATGTTCCAGGTGGGGGCGCAGTGCTTGCTGCAGATTGGCAAGCGGGCGTTTGCGCGGGTGCGGCTTGTCGCGCAGTAGCAGTCGATGCGTGGTTGTGTGAACAAAATTGATGGAGGGGGTTGACGAATCGGAGATTGGTTGTAGGATTCGCGGCCCTTCGCAAGGTTGAGTCGACGACCTGCCGAGCGAAGATCGGTCTACCGGCCGCAACAAACGCGAAGCGAAGAATTTTGCGAAGCGGGTGTTGACGAATCGAAAAACCGATGTAAGATGCGCGCCCCTTCGATGACTGGCCCTGACGGGCAGGAAGAGAAGGGGCAGGCGCCGGAGAGACTCCGGGGCCGGGCGAAGAAAAAAATTTCGCTTCCAGGTGTTGACGGATACGAAATTGGTTGTATAGTAAGCGGCTCCCTACGACGAAATGTCCTGGGGCGCGAAGTGAAGAAAACTTCGCAAGCCAATGATCTTTGAAAGTGTGCGCAGGTAACTTGTGTGGGCGCCTTGAGGTGGATGAAAGTCCATCGATATATGAAGTGCGTCCAAGCAACGTCAAAAAGCAGCAAGCTTTATACAGTGCTTGGTTCACACTCGGAAAGTTTGATCGAAGGCTTCGGCTGGAGATCTGTAATTTTAACTGAAGAGTTTGATCCTGGCTCAGAGTGAACGCTGGCGGCAGGCCTAACACATGCAAGTCGAGCGGCAGCGCGGGGGCAACCCTGGCGGCGAGCGGC
>WBZO01003417.1_pt1 | contig 12091 bp, 10 predicted proteins | sample 5204261 | NCBI WGS metagenome assembly WBZO01 (sample SAMN12412400, study PRJNA552823) | activated sludge metagenome | isolation source: activated sludge from anammox sidestream of wastewater treatment plant... | place: USA: North Carolina | collected 2017-09 | reverse complement strand
ACAGAGGTGTTGCGCCCGTCCGTCTTGCCGTCCTTGTCGCGCCGCGCCCAGTCGGGGTGACGCCTCACCTGCTGCCCGTCCCAGACCCCCGAGAAGTGAATGTAGAGCGCCACGCCGCGGCTGGCCGTCGCTTCCCGCCACATCTTCAGAGAGTCGTTCACGATGCCCGGCGCCGACGGGCCGATCTCGGACGGCCAGCCCACCCACCCCACATGGCCCTTGGCGTCGTATTGAACGTAGTCTGGCTTCACCCGGTCCAGCAGGGCCAGGATCCGTTCAACCGTCAGGTCCCTTCCCAGTTTCCGGTCATTCGCGTCCGGGTGCAGATCGAAGTGCAGTCCGAAGAACGACTGCGCTCTGCCCGGGCGCTGCGGCGTCCCCTGCAAGAACACCCCGGCTGGAAGCGTTCCGAGCCAGCGTAGGAAATGCCTGCGGACGAGACCCCGCGCCGGGCGTAGAATGGTGGTTCTCATGTCGTTTTCAATCACTGAACGGGAAGTCGACGGCGTTGTCATCCTGAGCCTCAACGGCCGTTTTGTCATCGGTGAGGCCATTGAACAGTTTCGTGCCAGATTCGATGAACTCTTGAAGGCCGGACGGACACGGATTGCGCTGGACCTCTCCGGCACGGATTATATCGACTCCAGCGGCATGGGATACTTCGTCGTCGCCCACACGCAGTCCGAGAAGGCAGGCGGCGCGCTGACCATGTTCAACCTCACGCAGCGCAGCATCGACCTGATGCTGCTCACCAAGCTCAGCACGGTCTTCAACATTTACGACAATGAGATCGATGCCGTCAACGCCACCTTCCCGGAGCGCCGGGTGAAGAAGTTCGACATTCTCGACTTCGTCCAGCGGCAGGGCGAGGACGCCGCGGGCGGCGAATGAGACTGGTCGTTGTCGGAGGGGTTGCAGCCGGTCTGTCGGCCGCTTCACGGGCTCGCCGGCTCGATGCCTCGCTCGACATTCTGGTGCTTGAAAAAGGCAGCCGCATCGCGTATGGAGCCTGCGGCCTGCCGTACTACATCGAGGGCCAGGTCGGATCGCTCGACCAGTTGACGAGCCGCACCCCGGATTCCTTCCGCGCTGAGCGCCGCATCGAGGTTCGCACGCAAACCGAGGTCTCCGCCCTCCGCCACGCTCAACGCGAGCTCCAACTCGTCTCCGGCGAACGCATCCGCTACGACAAGCTCATCTGGGCGGCCGGAGCCCGGCCGGCGAATCCTGCCCGGCCCGACGGCCGCACGTTCGTCCTGCGTACCGATGAAGACGCCGCCCGCCTACAGACGTTTCTCGAGGAGCGCCGGCCGAAGACCGCCGCTGTTGTAGGCGGCGGCTATATCGGCCTGGAGATGGCGACTGCGCTGCGGGCTCGCGGCCTGGCCGTCTCGCTCTACGAGCGCGAGGGCCATTACCTCAGGCGCGGTGACGACTGGCTCACCCGCCGCATCACCGGGCGCCTCGAACGCAGCCGCGTCGCCGTCCGGTTGCGAACCCCCGTCGGTTCTCCGGCCGAACTTAGCGAGGATGTCGTCGTCTGGGCGGCCGGCCTGAAGCCCAATACCGGCCTGCTCGCCGATGCCGGCGCGGCCACGGGCCGCAGTGGCGCCCTGCAGGTCACCGACCAGTGCGAGACGACGCTCCCCGGCGTCTGGGCCGCCGGCGACTGCGCCGAAACCCACTTGATCGTCAGCGGCAGGCCCGTATGGATCCCTTTGGGCGCTACCGCCAACAAGATGGGACGCGTAGCCGGAGCGAATGCCGCCGGCCTCCGCCAGCGGTTTCCCGGTGTCGCCGGCACATCCATCGTCCGCATCGCCGGTCTGGGGGTCGCCCTTACCGGCCTGAACCCGGAGCAAGCGCGGCTGGACGGCTTCCGTCCGGCAGCGGCGCTCATCGAGGCGCCGGACCGCCCCCGGTACTTCCGCGGGCGGCAACTGCAAGTCGAGTTGATCGCCGATTGCGCCACCCGCCGCCTGCTCGGCGCGACGATCGCCGGCGATGAAGGCGTGCGCGGCGCCATTAATGTCGTCGCGACGGCCCTGGCGGCCCGCATGACCCTCGACGACTTCCTCTCGCTCGACCTCGCCTACACCCCGCCCTACGCCGCCGCCATGGACCCGCTGCTGATCGCCGCGCAGCAACTCGCTCACGAGCTTCGCTAGAATCGACTCTATGGGCTCAACCGCCCCCGATTTCACCTTATTCACGGCGGATGGCGCGGCGCGGTCTCGGGATGAAATTCTGAATGCCGGCCCGGCGCTGTTCGCGGTCTACAAGGCCAGTTGCCCGACCTGCCAGCTCACGCTGCCGTTCCTTTCACGGCTGGAAGGCGGGCCGATCCAGATCTTTGCCGTCAGCCAGGATTCACCGGAGGTCGCCGAGCGGTTCGCCCGCGAGTTTGACGCGCCGCTGCCGGTTCTGTTCGACCGCGCCGCGGACAATTACCCGGCCTCCAACGCCTGGGGCATTACTCATGTGCCGACCATGTTCCTGGTGGAGCCGGGCGGCGCGGTGAGCTGGACCTCCGTCGGCTTCTTCAAACGCGATCTCGAAAAACTGGCGAAAACAATCCACATGGAGATCTTCAGGCCGGATGAGATCGTGCCCGAGGCCAAGTCCGGTTGAGGGTCCAGGAACTGACGCTCCCGTGCGGAGCGAGTCAACTGCAGTAAGCTGGGAGTACCGATAGGGGAATCATGCCAAAGATCCAGGAGATTCTGTCGGGCGCCGCGGCGATCGCCAAGGGGATGGGCGTCACCATCACGGAGATGATGAACCCCGTCATCACCGACGACTACCCCGACGCTCCGCCCAGGTTCGAGGAGCGTTATCGCGGTCTGCACGTTCTGCAGCGGGACGAAAACGGGCTCGAAAAGTGCGTCGCCTGCTTCCTTTGCTCGGCGGCCTGTCCCACCCAGTGCATCTACATCGAGGCCGCCGACAATACCGCGCGGGAGCGCATCAGCGGCGGCGAACGCTACGCCAAGGTCTACAACATCGACTACAGCCGCTGCATCTTCTGCGGCTACTGCGTCGAAGCCTGCCCCACGGACGCCATCACGCACGGCCACGGCTTCGAACTCGCCAGCTTCAACACCTCGACGCTGATCTACCGCAAGGAGAAGCTGCTTGTGCAACTGGAGCCCGGGCAGACCGGGAAACTCCAGCTCGACCATCCGGTCATGGCTGGGCCGGGCCACTAACCCCGCTGCATCGCGGCGCCGAGCGCACGCGTCAGCAGGTCGACGTTTTCAGCGCTCGAGCCGTAGCCCATCGTTCCGATCCGGAAGACCTTGCCCGCCAGCGGGCCGAAGCCGCCCGCGATTTCGATGCCGTGCTCGTCCAGCAGCGACTTGCGCATGGCCGCGTCGCTGACGCCGTCCGGCACGACCGGTGTATTCAGCGTCCACAGCCGCTTGCCTTCGGCCACGTGCATCGAGACTCCGATCGCTTTCAGCCCCGCGACGAACCGTTCGTGATTGCTCTTGTGCCGGGCCCAGCGCCGCTCGATCCCCTCCTCCTCGATGATCCGCAGCGATTCGTGCAGGGCGTAGAACATCGAGATGGGCGCGGTGTGGTGGTAGCGGTGCGCGCTCTCGTAGTAGTCGAGCAGCAGCTTGAGGTCGAGATACCAGGTGACCGGAGTCGTCTTACGGCTGCGGAGCCTCTCCACGGCGCGCGGACTCACGGTGATCGGCGCGAGGCCAGGAGGGCAGCCCAGCGCCTTCTGGGTTCCTGAGTAGGCGACGTCGATGCCGGCCTCGTCCACGTCGCAGGGCATTCCACCGAGGCTGGTCACGCAATCGGCGATCACCAATGCGCCAACCTCGCGCGCCGCCCGGGCGATGGCGTGGCCTGGCTGGTAGGCGCCGGTCGCGGTTTCCGCCTGAACGAAAGCGACCACCGCCGGCCTGATCTCGGCGATCCATGCGGCGGCCTCGGCGTCGTCATAGGTCTCACCCCAGGGCTTCTCGAAACGGACGATATCGGCTCCGTGCCGGCGGGCCATCTCCGTGATGCGGTCGGAAAAGTAGCCGTTGGCGAAGATGCCGGTCTTCGTCCCGGGTTCGACGAAGTTGGCAACCGCGGTCTCCATGCCGGCGCTGCCGGTGCCGGAGATCACCATCGTGAACTCGTTCTTCGTGCCGAAGCACATCTGCAAGCCCCGGCGGATCTCCTCGTTCACTTGAAAGAAGTACGGATCGAGGTGGCCGACAATGGGTTTGGACATCGCCTCGTAGACGCGCGGGTGGACCGGCGTGGGCCCGGGGCCGAACAGCAGGCGCTTGGGCGGGGAGAGGACGGAGAGAGCGGTTGCCATGACTTCCAGTTTATGCTCGAAGTAGAATTGGCCACCGTTCTCCCGGTCGACGCGCGCCTGCCGGCGATCTCCGGCGCTCTCGCCTCCAACCCGAACCTGGTGCTCGAAGCCCCGCCCGGCGCGGGCAAGACGACACGGGTGCCCGCCGCGCTGCTGCACGCCGGCTACGGCAAAGTTCTGGTGCTCGAACCGCGGCGCCTGGCTACGCGGCTCGCCGCCCGGCGCGTCGCCGCGGAACTGGGCGAATCCGTCGGAGAAACAGTCGGCTATCACATCCGATTCGAGCGGCAGGCCGGGCCGCGCACCCGGCTTCACTTCATGACCGAGGGCGTGCTGACCCGCACACTCCTGGCCGAACGCGGGCTGCCCGGAGTCGGCTGCGTCGTTCTCGACGAATTCCATGAACGGCACCTGGAGGGCGACCTCGCCCTGGCGCTGCTGCTGCGCCTGCAGCGGGCTTCGCGCCCCGATCTGCGGCTGGTAGTGATGTCGGCGACCCTCGAGAGCGGACGCGTCGCCGCGGCGATGGGCCATTGCCCGGTCATCCGGACCCAGGGGCGGCTCCATCCGCTGGAAACGCTCTACACGCCGGCGGCTCCAGGCCAGTTGGAGGCGCGCGCGACCGAAGCCGTGGAGGGCCTGCTGGAACAGCCCGGCGGCGACATCCTCGTCTTCCTGCCCGGAGCTGCGGAGATCCGGCGTTGTCAGAGACGATTGGATCGGGCCGCCGGACATTTCGGAGTCCTGGTCCTGCCGCTGCATGGGGACCTTCCGCCGGCGGAGCAGGATCGCGCGGTGAGTCCGGCGGACAGGCGAAAGGTCATCCTGTCGACCAATGTCGCCGAGAGTTCCATCACCATCGAGGGTGTGACCGCGGTGGTCGACAGCGGCCTGGCACGAGTGGCGAGCGACTCCGCCTGGACCGGTTTGCCGCGGCTCGAACTCCGGCGGATCAGCCGGGCGAGCTCCCGTCAACGGGCCGGGCGGGCGGCGCGGTCAGCGCCGGGCACCGCCATCAGGCTCTACCCGGAAGCCGATTTTCTCAGCCGCCCGGAACACGATGAGCCTGAGATCAGCCGGCGCGAACTGGCCCGGCTGCTGCTGGATGTGAAGGCGGCGGGTCTGGGCGCGATTTCCGAACTGCCGTGGCTGGATGCGCCTCCGGAGGCGGCCGTCGAGGCGGCCGAAAGGCTCCTGCGGCGGCTGGGCGCTACAGACGCGTCGGGGCGCCTGGCAGAGTTCGGCGAACGGATGGCCGCTCTGCCGATCCATCCGAGACTGGCCGCGCTGATCGTCCGGGCCGACGCCGCGGGCCGCGGCGAACAGGCCTGCGCCGCCGCCGCGGCGTTGAGCGGGGGTGAGCGCTTGCCGGAGGCCGCGCCGCACGCCAGCCGCTCGGATCTCTTCGTTCTCGTGGAAGCGGCGGACGGCGGGCGGCTGAAGCGCCTCGAAAAACAGCTTCGCAGCGCCGCCCGGCCGCGACGCGACACGGCCCACGGTGATGAAGCGCTGCTGCGGGCGGCGCTCGCCGCCTTTCCGGATCGCGTGGCGCGCCGCCGGCGCGGCCGGGAACTGCGGATGGTCGGCGGGATCAGCGTGGAGCAGGCGGCGAACAGCACGGTCCAAAGCGATCTGATGACGGTCCTCGAGATCGAGGAGCGTCCGGAGCAGGGTCTGCCGTTGGCCAGGCTGGTCTCGGAGATCGAACCGGAGTGGCTGTTCGACATCGAAGGCGCGGAACTGAGCGAACGTGTGACCGTGGAGTGGAACAGGCAGGCGGAGCGCGTCGAGGCCCTCAGCGCCGTGCTGTACAAAGATCTGGTCATCGAGCAGAGCCCGGTGGCCGCGCCGGCGGAGGAGGCCGCCAAGCTGCTGGCGCGGATGGCCGTCGAGGCGGGCGTCGGCCGCTTCGCCGATGCCGGGAAGCTCGCCGCCCTGAAGAACCGCTGGGACTTCGCCGCCGCGTTCAGCGGGCTGCCGGCGTTCGACGAAGGTTTCGTGGAAGCGGCGCTGGAGCGCCTCTCGATGGACCGCAAAAGCTTCTCCGAACTGGAACGAGCCACCCGCGGCGGCGGACTCGAGCGGACACTGCTCGCGATGCTCGACGGCGCGCAACGGCGCGCCCTGGATGAGCTCGCCCCCGAACGGATCGAACTGCCGGGCGGCAGGCGCGCCCCGGTGAGCTACCGGGAAGGGCAACCTCCCGCAGTCGCCTCGCGCCTCCAGGACTTCTTCGGGATGAAGACGACCCCACGGGTTGCTCGAGGCCAGGTCGCTGTGACTGTCGAGCTGCTCGCGCCTTCGCGCCGGCCGGTGCAGGTCACTCAGGACTTGGAGGGGTTCTGGACTCGGCATTACCCACAGATCCGGCGGGAACTGATGCGGCGGTATCCGCGCCACGCCTGGCCCGAAAATCCTTACAATGTCTTCAATGAATAAGCTCCTTCTCGGGTTCCTCGTTGGCTCGCTCCTGCCTCTGACGGGGCAGGATCTCACCGGCCTGTGGGCGGGCGAACTGACCGTGGAGGATCGTGTCGTTCCCTTCAGGATGGAATTCGAATCGCAAAACGGGAAGCTGCGCGTGGCGGTCCTCGATGGAGAGCGGCGGCTGTGGTCCTCTTCGGCCGCGTTTCAGGCTGGCCGGTTGGCGGTCAACTGGGATTTCTACGCCGCCGATCTCGACGCGCGGTTTGAAGGCGGAATATTAAAGGGAGTTTATCGCAGGCAGGGGCGTGGCACGAAGGTAGAGCGCGGCTTTTCCGCGCGCCCCTGGCGCGCGCGCGCGGCCACCGGCGAAGCAGCGCCCAACATCGCCGGCGCCTGGCGGATGGAGGTGGATTCACAGAGCCGCGGACGGGTAATGAAGGGTTTGTTTCGGCAATCCGGCAGCGAGGTCTCCGGAACCGTGCAGCGAATCGACGGCGATTTCGGCGTCCTGGAGGGTTGGTGGAGCGGTAACCTGCTTCGTCTGAGTCACTTCGATCTAATTAGAGCAACCTTGATCGAGATTAGGATGATAGCTCCTGGAAAGTTCGAGGGAGTACTCGATGGCCGACAGAAATTCACCGCCATGCCGATGGAGGAGGCCGAAGCGGCAGGACTGCAGGCACCGCCGGATCCGGCGCGTTATACGGGAGTGAAGAACCCCGCGGAGGCGTTTCGATTCTCGTTCAAGGACTTGGATGGCCGCAATGTGACGCTCACGGATCCGCGGTTTCGCGGCAAGGCAGTGATTGTTTCCATCACCGGGAGCTGGTGTCCAAATTGCCACGACGAGGCTCCATTCTTAAGGTTTCTTCATGAAAAGTGGAAAGAAAAAGGGCTCGAAATCGTGAGTGTTTTCTTCGAGTACACGGGCGAGCCAGCCACGGATCACGAGCAAATCAGGATCTTCATGCGGCGGCACAAGTTGGACTGGACCGTCCTGTATGCGGGGGCGATTGAAGACGGGGCAGTGGAGCGCGCATTTCCGCAACTGGCAGGTTTCGGGGCATTTCCGACGACGATCTTCCTTGGCAGGGACCATCGGGTGGCAAGTGTGCACGCGGGTTTTGCGGGACCGGCGAATCAGGAGGAGCACGCAGCGTTGAAGCGTGAGTTGGAGGCGCTCACCAGCCGACTGGTGGAGAATCCCTAAGCCGGGCCGGCCTGCGCGCCGATAAGCGCGAGAGATGGCGCCGCGGCCGGAGATCCACATCAAGCTACTCGCGCGAAAGGAAATGCGCGCGCGCGCCGAGTACCAGTTGGCGAAGCGGACGCGCCTGTCGACGGCGGGGCACCTGATGCTGATGGTGCTGTTGGGGTTGGGCGGGGACTATCGCCGGGAGATGCCGGTGGTGTTCTGGGGGCTGGGCGCCGTGCTGGCGATGCTGGCGGCGAGCAGGATTGCATTGCTGCTGCGGTATAAGGACGAAGCGGCGTTCGGGAGCGCGGCGCCGTTGCTGTGGCTGCATTTCAACGTGCTTGCTGCTACGGTGGCCTTCGGCGCGTTCTTTATGGCGGTGATGCTGCACTACGAGGTGCGGGACTGGAACGCCGGCTTTGCGCTGCTGTTGCTGGTCGTGGTGGCGGGGGCTTCGATTGTAACCCTGGTATCCCATTTCACGCTGCTTGCGTTCAACCTTTGCGTGCTGCCGCTGCCGGTGAGTCTTGTTCTGATTGCGGCGGACAGCCGGGAGGCGCACTCCTGCGCGGCGGCGTTGCTGTTGAGTTCGCTGTTCCTGGCTTTCCAGGGCCGCCATATGAACCGAAGCTACAGCCGGGGTCTGACCGATACGATCCTGCTGCGCGAGCGAAATGAGGAGTTGGAGATCGCCAGGCGGGAGGCGGACCGGGCCAACAGGGTGAAGAGCGAGTTTCTGGCCAACATGAGCCATGAGTTGAGGACGCCGATGAACGGCGTGCTCGGGATGACGGAACTGGCGCTGGACACGGAGCTGACCGCGGAGCAGCGGGAGTATCTCCATCTGGCGCGGACGTCGGCGATCTCCCTGATGAGGCTGCTGAACGAGTTGCTCGATCTTTCCCGGATCGAGGCGGGGAAGATGGAGATTCTGGAAGAGCCATTCGACCCATGGGAAGTCGTTGAAGGCGTTGCAGGGCTGTTCCGGAATGAGGCGAACCGGGCGGGTCTGGATCTCGAGGTCCATGTGGAGGCGACCGTGCCTCGGGAGGTTGCCGGAGATGCCGGGCGGCTGACCCAGATCCTGGTCAATCTGCTGGGCAATGCGCTGAAATTCACTGGCGGAGGGCGGGTGTGGCTGAGGCTGGCGGAGGGCCCGCGAGGGGGATTACGGGGCCTGGCATTCCGCGCGAGATGAGGGAGCGCGTCTTCGAGGCGTTCGTCCAGGTGGACGGAAGCCTCCGGCGGCGGAACGGGGGGACGGGACTGGGACTGGCGATTTCGGCACGGCTCGCCGCGGCGATGGGCGGGCGGCTGAGTCTCGAGAGCGAAGTAGGGCGCGGAAGCCGGTTCACGCTGGAATTGCCGTTGCGGAGGTGTAAAACCGCGGAACAAAGCGAGGCGGGTATTCGTCATGCCTAAGGACGAGGAGACTCGCATGTGCACTTGGAAGAACTCACTGCTCCTGTTGCCGCTGCTGGTGGCGACCGCCGGATGCGATTTCGACCCCAGCGGCTGGGGGCCGATTGACAGATACAAGGAGGAGTTCCGCTCGACGCACAAACTCGGCGCAGGCGGAACTGTCTCTGTGGAGGGGTTCAACGGGAGTGTGGAGGTGTCGGCGTGGGATGGGGACAGTGTAGAGGTGACCGGGTCCAAGTACGCCCGTGACGAAGACAATGTCCGCGGGATGAAGATCGATGTCGTGGAGGGCGCGGCCACGCTGAGGATCAGGGCGATCCGGCCGGTGGAGCGCAACTGCAATTGCGGGGTGCGATTCGCGCTGAAGGTTCCGCGGAAAGTGAAGTTGGACGACATCATCAGTTCGAACGGGAGCGTGCAGGTGGAAGGGATAGAAGGGCCGGCGAGGCTGAAGACATCCAACGGGTCGATCAAGGTCTGGCGGGTCAAAGGCGATGTGACGGCGAAGACGTCGAATGGAAGCATCGAGATGATGGACTCGGCGGGCGCGGCGGTATTGGAGACGTCGAACGGGCGGATCAAGGCCGACGGCGTGCGGGGGATGCTGGACGCGGCGACGTCGAATGCGAGCATCGAGGCAAGCATCGATGAAGTGGAAGCCGGGCGGGCGGTCCGCGCGGCCTCGTCGAACGGGTCGGTGAACCTGCAGTTCGCCCGGTGGAGTTCAAATCCGGTCAAGGTGAACACCTCCAATGCGAGCATCAATCTGCGCCTGCCAGGGGTGGTGAATGCCGAGTTGAGGGCGGCGACGTCGCACGGGAACGTTTCGACGGACTACGAAGTGACGACCAGCCAGTTCAGCAAGACGCGGCTGAGCGGCCGGATGGGGTCCGGGGGGCCGCTTATCGACCTGTCGACCTCGAACGGCAACATCCGGCTGCTGCGCCAGTAGGGCGCGGTTCAGGCAAGGCGGGCGCGGAGCGCGAGCAGGAGCGCGTCCTCGGTGAAGGGCTTAGCGAGGAAAGATACGGTGGTGTCGCGGTGGCTCTGCGGCAGGTGCTCGTTTCCCGACATTAGTACGATGGGGAGTTCGGGGTGCGACTCCCGGATGCGGGCAGCGAGAGCGAGACCGTCCATGCCTGGCATGACGACGTCGGAGAGAACGGCGCGGGGCGGCCGTGCCAGGTTGGACAGCACATGCACAGCGTGGTCTCCGCTGGAGGCGGCAATCACGCGGAAGCCGTGGCTTTCGAGGACGGCGGTAATGTACTCAGCCACTTCAGGCTGGTCCTCTACGACGAGGATGGTTTCGCCGGCCGGCGCGACTGAGCGGGCAGGCGGGCCGGCGTCCGGCGATGGGATGGCGTCATCCAGGAGCGGGAAGTAGAGCCTGAATTCGGAGCCGCGGCCTGGCTCGCTGGAGACCTGGATGTGCCCGTTGCTCTGCTGAACGATTCCAAAGACTGTGGATAGTCCAAGGCCGGTTCCCTGGCCTGGTGTCTTGGTGGTGAAGAACGGCTCAAAGATCTTCTCCTGGACGTCGGGGGTCATACCGCAGCCGGTGTCGCGGAATGACAGGACACAGTAGGCGCCGGCCGGAATCTGCCGGGCAGGCGCGGCGTCCTCAGCGATGGTCAGAAGCCTGGTGGAGACAGTGATGGTTCCCCGGCCGGCGATGGCATCCCTGGCGTTGACCGCGAGATTGGACAGGACCTGGTGGAGTTGGGTGGGGTCGGCGAGGATGAGGCCGGTTGCGGCGTCGAGGTCGAGGACGAACTGGATGTCCTCCCCGATGAGGCGCAGCAGGATGCGTTCGGCATCGAGGATGATCTGATTGAGATGGAGGGGAACGGGTTCGAGGTGCTGGCGGCGGCTGAAGGCGAGCAGGTGGCGTGTGAGGGCGGCGGCGCGCTCGCCCGCCTGCAGAATACTGGAGGCGAGATCGCGGGTTTGTTGCGCGCCTCCCGAGCCGGCCTGGAGCAGGGCCGCATAGCCGTTGATCACGGTGAGGAGGTTGTTGAAATCGTGGGCGACGCCGCCGGCGAGGCGGCCGATGCTTTCGAGGCGTTGGGCGCGCCGGAACTGCTCCTCGAGTTTACGCCGCTCGGTGACGTCGCGCGTGACGGCGATGACGCGCGGCGTGCCCTGGGCTTGCTCGGGGGGAACAAGGCGGGCGAAGGCCTCGACCCAGACCCACGTATTGTCGGCCCGGCGGCAGCGGAACGTCGCCGATTGGGGCGTTCCCGCGGACAGGAAGGAGGCTTGGACAGACTGGAGCGTGTGCAGATCCTCGGGGTGGCAGAAGTCAGCGGCGGTCTTGCCGATCATCTGGTCCGGCTCGAAGCCGAGCAGATTGCGGCAGGAGGGCGAGGCGAAAAGGAAAGCTCCCGCGCGGTCGAAGACCGAGATCATGTCCGTGGAGTTGTCCGTGATGAGGCGGTAGCGAGCCTCGCTGGCACGCAGCGCCGCCTCGGTGCGTTTTCGCTCGGTGATGTTGTTGAACATGACGGCGAGCGAACTGGCGGTGAGCTGGAAGCAGACCACCTCAAAGGCGCCTTCGATTCGCTCGTCGGCATAGACGATCTCGTCGCGCCGAAAGGGCTTGCCGGTGATTGCGACGGCGCGGTAGGAGGCGGGGATATCGGTTCCGGCAAGAGCGGGGAAGGCCTCTTCAATGAGCTTGCCGACCAGAGGCTGGTGCGGGACGCCGAGGATCTGAT
>WBZO01005947.1_pt1 | contig 12093 bp, 10 predicted proteins | sample 5204261 | NCBI WGS metagenome assembly WBZO01 (sample SAMN12412400, study PRJNA552823) | activated sludge metagenome | isolation source: activated sludge from anammox sidestream of wastewater treatment plant... | place: USA: North Carolina | collected 2017-09 | reverse complement strand
GGTAGGCCTGGTCGGCGTTCATGCGGAACACGGCCTTCAGCACCGTCACGACGAATTCGCGCGGCGTGTAATCGTCGTTGAGCAGAATGACTTTATAGAGCGGCGGCCGCTTGGTTCGCGGCCGCGTCTTCGTGCGCGGCGCAACGAGGGTCATGGCCCTTCCCCAAACAACGAGAGCCCCCGGTTGTAAAGCCGGAGGCTCCGTTCGGTCCTACTCGTCGATTTCTCGATTTTCAGACCTGCTCGATAACGCCGCACCGCCGGCCAGGTTCCGAAAAAATTTAGCGCCCCCGACGAGGCCGAGGCTATACTGCGCCCATGCTGCCGGTTGCGATGCGCTGGCGAGCTAAGTGTGCTGGCGCGTCCGCCCGCGGTTCTGTCCCGAGGAGAACGCGCCATGAGTACCGCCCCCACCCTATCCCGTTATCTGACCGATTGCGGCGCAGCCTATGACGAGCTGACGCACGCGCCCACCATGTCGTCGATGCGCACCGCCGAGGCCTGCCACGTTCCGGCGCAGTCGATCGCCAAAGGAGTCGTGCTGCAAAACCAAGGCGGCCCGGTGCTCGCCGTGCTGCCGGCGTCGCGTCATCTCGACGTGACGGCGGTCGAGTCCCAGTTCCCACACGGATTGCGCATGGCGAGCGAGGACGAGATCGAACGCCTCTTCCCCGATTGCGCGCGCGGCGCGGTGCCGCCCATCGGTGCGGCCTATGGGCTTGCGACCATCTGTGACGACGCGCTCGACGAGCAGGCGGATGTGTATTTCGAAGGCGGCGACCACGAGACGCTGGTGCACATGTCGGGTCCGGCCTTCCGCCGCGCCTTGGCCGGCGCGCAGCACGGCCGGTTCAGCCGCGCGTGACCCGCATTTGCGGCAGCGACCGATGGCCGCTTACAAGCGAGCTGGCGGAAGGGCCGCGGCGAGGCTGCGCTGCGAATAATAGTAGACGTCCTGCGGCGAGGTGGGACGGATCAGCACGGTGCGGCGCGTGCCATCGGCCCGCACGACCGATATCGGGATGTCCTCGGCGCTCGCAACAAGCCCGTTGCGCGGCGGCTTCTGTTTGTCGCTCCGGCGCAGCGCCGGGCGCGCGGGCGCTGCGTTGTCGTTTTTTGCAGACGCGAGATCGGCGGCATGCGCCGGCGCCAAATCGGCGACGCCGGAGGCCGCTGGCGCGGCGATGGGAGCCGGAGCTTCAGATGCGGGCGACGGGACGGCGCTATCGGCGTTGACGGGCTGCGTGCTCTCGACCTTTGCCGTCTGCGCCTTCGTGGTAGGCGTCGGCGTTTCAGCCTTCGCGGCGGTCCGAGCCGGTTCGCGTTTGGCCTCGTTCCACAGGCAGCCGCGATCGACATTGGGCCAGTGCTGTTTCTTGCAGGAGGAAGGAGCAGGATCGGGAATCGAGAGCCCCGCCAGCACCGGACCATCGACGGACGGCAGGAACAAAAGCGCGGCAAAGCCGACGACCATCGAGAGCGCCAGAATACGCGCGGCGGCGCCGAAAAAGCTGGTCATGTCACGTCCTCCGAAAGGCCGCCGGCCTACGGCCTTGGCCGGCGCGCTCTTTCATTCGTCGCTGGATAACGCGCGGCGGTTTAATTTCTGCGAGCAAAGCCCTGCGCCGTGCGCGAAATCAGCACTGATCGCTAACGAACGAATGCAAGGCCGGAGGGGATTTGAGGCAAGCTGGCGGCAGATCGTTTACCGTGGCGACAGCGGGGCCGCCCTACGCAAAGCTGGCGCGCTTGGCGCGTTTTGCATATGTTGATCGGCGAAGGATGCGGCTCGCCCGCATGTTCGTGGGGGTTGACATGAGAAAATTCGTCATCGGCCTGGCTGCCGGCGCGTTCGCCGCCGCGCTGGGCTTCGTTGCGTTTCTGGAGACCGCCGCCGTGGCCGACGCCGCGGCGCGCGGGTATCGCGCAGCGCCGAGCCGATCGTTCTCGTCTGGCCGCTCGTTTTCGGCGGGCCGCTCGATGAGCCGTTCAACGGTTCGCTCGACGCGCAGCTTTAGCCGGACGCGCTCGGTGACCTCGCACCGCATGACCAGCCGGAGCGTTTCGCGCGGCGTGTCGCGGGGCACGTCACGCACCATGAGCCATCGCGCCCTGTCGCGCAATCTGGGCAATCGCAATCTCGGCGCACGCCATCTCGGAAACCGCAATCTCGGCGCTCGTCATCTCGGCGCGCGCAATCTTGGCCACATCAATCGCGCTCATTTCGCGCCTAAGGGCACGCGGCTGATCGGCATGCCGCAGCGCGCGTTTCACAATCCGGCCCGCCTGGGCGGCCGCCTTGGCCAGCATTTCGCGCACCGGCCCGCCATCGTCTTCCGTCACGGCCATTTCTGGCGGCGCAGCTGGTACTACGGCTTGGTCGGCGGCATCCTGACCTGGTACTGGTGGGACGCCCCCGTGCTGGTGACCGATCCGGAAGTGGTCGCTCTCACCGACGTGCCGGATTGCCTGGAAACCGACGATTGCCCGATGGTTCCGATGGCGAGCGTCCAGCCGCGCATCATCACCACGCCGGCGATCGGCGCGCAGCCGGCGGCGATGACCGCCGCCGCCGATCCGTGCCAGGTCTCGACCGATCCGGCCACGTCGATGGTGAGCTGCACGGCCGCCCAAACCGCCGCCCCGAGCGGCGCTTGTCACCTGCTCTACGATTACAATGATGGCGGCGGCGCGCAGGACTTCGGCGTATCGCCTCCGGCCGAGATGCCAGCGGCCCCCGCCAACGAGTACACGAACTCGTGCGTGTGGATGGCGAACTGATCGTCGGATGAGAACGACTAAGGAAGGGGTGGTGCGCCAACTGCGCCGCCCTCTCACCTTTGGGCAACGCGCAAAAGCGCAGATCAGGAGAATCAAGATGCTTAGACTTGCATTGGCGGGCGCTGTTCTTTCGTGCGCACTCGCCGCCACCGGCGCGAGCGCGGCCGGCCTGCCGGCGGGCGGAGTTCGCGCGGCCGCGGGCCACGCTTCGAGCCTGCAGGAAGCAGCCGTCGTGGTGCGGCGCGGTCCGGTGCGCGCTGCGCCGGTGCGTGTCGCCCCGCGCGTGAGGGCGGCCCCCCTGCGTGCGCGGCCGCCGGTTGCGCGCGCTCTGCACGGGCGGCCGGTCGTCGCCGTGCGGCGGTGGCACCATCGGCCCCATTACGGGCTGATCATTGGCGGAGTGACGCTCGGCACCATCCTCGCCGCTTCCGCCTACGCCCTCACTCCGCCGGCTCCGGGACTGTGCTGGTATTGGGTTGATCCCACGCGCACCCGCGGATACTGGGACTATTGCTACTGAGGCTCTGAGCCCGGCGCAGGGCCGGGCGTTAACAATCGCTGCCGCCCTCATTCCGACGGGATGAGGGCGGCGGCTTTTTGAACTCTCCTCAACCAGCCAGGGAACTACCTCTCGGGTTGCGGCGGCAGGGCGTTCCGATCTTCGGCGCGGCGGAATTCGAAAATCTTGCGCAGGAATCCCGGGGCGACCGCCGAAATCGGATTGACGCGCAGCGTCGGCGCGCTCGGCGAGCCCGCCACTTCGAAGGTCACCCCCAACAGGCCTTCGTTCTCGTTGCCGCCAAGGAAAAAACCCACGATCGGAATGCGCGCGAGTATGTTGTTCAGCGCGTAGGCGGGGACGAAGGTGCCGCGCATGCGCACCTGGTCGCGCACGTAATCGAGTTCGCCGTCGAGCGTCGCGCCGACGGCGGGCCCCCAGACGACGCCGTCGCGGATCGTCAGCTTTCCCGCCGAGCGGGTGAAATCGACTTTCATGCGTGAGAATTGCACGCCGCTGGTCTGCGGGGCGGAACGCAAGCCCCCCTCCACCGCTCCCGGCGCGGGACTGGCCGCGACGCGATCGAGCGCAGGCTCGCCTCGCACCAAGAAATCGCGGATGTTCAAGACTCCCGTCTGCGGGGACTGATCGCCCGACGGCGGGTCCATCGCCGCCCACATGTGGCCGCCGACAATGCGCGGATAGGTGTCGGAAAAACGGAACAAAGCGCCGGCGTCGTCGGTCTCGACATAGACGACCTGGCGTCCGCCCCGGCCCCGCAAATCGCCGATCACGGTCGAATCGCGCCCGATCTTGGCGTTGAGCGAAAACGCGCGCACCTGCCCGGCGCGCCGCGTCATGCGCGCCTCCACGCCGCGCATGGCCTCGCCGTTGAAGCCGGCCACCGCTCCCAGGCGGATATCCAAGTCGATGTCGCGCGCGGCCGATCGTTTTGGATCGGCCGAGCCCTTCATGGCCGCTTTGACAAAGCCACGGCCGTCAAACACGTCGCCCCGCAGCGCCAGCCGCATCGCGCCGTCGGAGGTCCGTTCGGCGCGCAACGAGGCCTTGTCGCCTTCGGACAAGGCAAAAATCGGAAGATTGGCGGACACGATCTCGCCGTCGCTGTCCATCTCGACCGCGCCGCGGACGGAGACGCCGCCGCCCTCGATCACGATGTCCTCGAACCGGATCGATTGCTGTTTTTCGACGATCACGACCGAGGCGCGCGTCGCCTTGCCCGCCGGCTTGTTCCATCCGGGCATCAGATCGACGATGCGCGCCTGCAGAAGATCGAGTTCAACCGAAAAGCGGCTGTCGTGGTCGCCGGAGCCGATGCGGCCGGCCAGCCGGACCGGAACCGGCCCAGACAGCGCGCCTGCGGTATCGAGTCCGAAGCGGGAGCGGCCCGCGTCGTCGAGCGTGGCCTGCAGCCGCACCTCGGCATCGCCCGCTCCGGCAGGCTTGCGGTATTCGACGAAGGCCGGCGTGCCGCCGATGCGCATTTCGCCGCGCGCCTGAATCCCTTGCGTGTTCGCGGAGACGCGCATGCTTTGCGCTTCGGCCTTGTAGCCGCGGACGAAACGTTCGGCCGAGAAATTGGCGATCTCCGCCTCGACCTGGTAGGTGACCTCCTTGCGGTCGATCTCCTTGGCGACGGGCGTGTTGATGACGATGGTCCCGGTCACGGCGCCGCGCGTCGTTGCGGAATCAAACAACGCGCCCGAAGGTTCGCGGATGGGCTCCATCGCGACCAATTCCGCGACGGCGTCGACCGTCCCCTCGACACGCATCTTGATGCGCGAGGGAGGACGCTTTGGATCGGTGTCGGGCACTTCGAAGGAGCCGTTGGTCAGCGTCATCTTGCGCCCCGAAGGCAATTCGGCGATCCCGCGCCCCACCTTCACCTCGACATTGCGGCCCTTGATGCGCACGTTCACGTCGCAATCGCGGAGCATCGGCAGCGCATCGATCGGGCGCAGCACGGCGTTGCGCGCGGCGATCTCGACCGAGAGCCCGTCGTCGGGGATCGGCGGGCCGTCCTTTCGCAAGGTGGACAACGGCGCGTGCGTGGCGATGACGATGCGGTCGATGGCGCCGCCGAAGAGGCTGCCCGCCACCCAGGCGCGGACGTCGGATGCGACGAAGATCGGCCATATGCGCTTGAAGGTGAGCGCGCTCATGCGCGTGCCGGCGACGCCGAGCGCGATCAGCGGGTCCTGGCCCGAATAGTCGATCGAGCCCGACATCGCGATCCCGGCGGCCATGCCGGTGAAATCGCCCCGATCGATGTCGATGCGCTTCTTAAAAGGATCAAAGCGCGCGCGGAAATCGATGCGGTCGATGAGCAGAGGCGGTTCGCGCGTGCGCTCGGCGGGCGCGATCGAGATGATTCCCCGGCTGACGGCGATCATCCAGGGCGCGTTCGCCTCCGCCGGTCCTTCCGCCCCCACGATCAGGGAGACGCGGCTGTTCCCGGAGGAGACTTCGATCGGCGCAATCAGCGTGCGGCTTGCCTGATCCCAACGCAACGACAAATGCGCTTCATCGATCAGGACGCGGTTGGCGGGCTCGTTGGGATCGCCGAAATTGCCGGCTCCGGCGACGACGCGCGCTTCGGCGCGCGACACCGTTCCGTCGGCGCCGATGTCGGCGCGCAGCATCGCCGAAATGGGCATGTCCGCGGAAAAAGCGCCGGGGTCAATGCGCATCGCTAAGAGCAGGTCTTTCGGCGAGAGATCGCGCATGACCGCTTCCAGCGCACGCCGGCCTTCGCCCAACGGCGACACCGTCGCCGTCAGCGACCATGGGCCGTCCGAGCCGGACGAATTGACGGCGAAGGCGACCCCGCCCTCGCGCGGGCGGGTCAGGCTGAGATTGATGTTCTCGAAAGCCCAGCGCTTGTCGCCGCGCCGGTCGTCCACGATCAACGCGCCGCTTTTCAGCCCCAGCTCGGTCAGGCCGCCGCCGTCGAGCCCGAGCGCATCGAGCCCTTCGATCCAAGAGAGAAAGGAGGCAAGCCCTTGCGCAAAGCCGCGCTCCGCCGGAGCGGACGAGGCCGCCGCTCCCGTCTGCTTGGGAGGCATGACCGCAGGCGCTCGCACCAAGGGCCGGGTCTCCGCGCCGGTAAAAAGTGTGATCTCGCCGTCCGCCTCGACGCGGACCGACATGGTCGCGCCGATCAGGCTGATGCGTTCGGCCTGCAGCCGGCCGGTGAAAAGCCCCGCGCCGGACAGGCCGACCTCCGCCTTCGGCGCGCTGGCGACCACCACGCCGTCCGCCGAGCGCACGACCACGTCGCGCAGACGCAGCGAGGTTCGGCCATCTTCATCGCGTTCGAGTTGGGTGCCGCCGACGGAAACGCGATGGCCCTCGCCGAGACGCTGCTCGAGAGACGAAATCAGCCAAGGCGTCATCACATCGAGGCCGATCGGTCCGCTCATCAAACGCCAACCGATGAGGCCTGCCGCGCCCGCGACCAAGGCCGTCGCCGCGCCGAGAACCATCACGGTCCGGCGCAATGCCCGGCGCCGTCCGACGGGATGAAGCGTGGGCGCGCCGGCTGCGGCCTGGCGCAAGGGGCGCGCGGCGAGCGCGCGCCAATGCAGATGCATCCGGGCCAAGGCCCGGCGCGCCGATCCGTCGCGCCTTTGAATGTTCGTGCCCGTCATGCCCGGTTGGGCGTCCCCTGTTCACGCACCCCAGCGGGTTAGACGTCGTCCGGACAGGCCTGTGTCGCCGCGCCCCTGCATCGCTCGGTTCCGGCCGCCGAGCGCCTTTGTGCCGACTTGTTGTATGTCAGAATGACCGTGCGAAAGCGACGAAAGGAAGGCAAATGCCCGATTCTCCGAAGATTGGCGACCCGGCCCCGGACTTCGCCTTGCCGGCGTCCGACGGCTCGATGGTGCGGCTTGCAGATTTTCGCGGGCGCAAAGTGGTGCTGTTCTTCTATCCGAAGGCGAATACGCCGGGCTGCACCCGCGAAGCGGCCGCGTTCTCCCGGCTGAAGCCCCAATTCGACGATGCCGATACGGCGGTGATCGGGATTTCCGCTGATCCGCCAGCGACCCAGGAGCGGTTCCGAACCAAGCACGCAAAAGAGGTCACGCTGCTATCGGATGAGCATCGGGAGGCGTTGTCCCTCTATCACGCCTGGGGGAAAAAGTCGCTGTATGGCAGGACGTTCATGGGAATCCTTCGCACCACTTATCTGATCGATCGCAAGGGGCGCATCGCGCAGGCTTGGCGCAAGGTGAAGGTCGACGGCCATGCCGAGGCGGTGCTCGAGGCGGCCAAAGCGCTCGCGTGAGCGGAATCCCTGAAAACGCGAAAGGGTCCAATCCTCCGCCAATCGGCATTTTCCGTAGAATTGTCTGAAAATTAACCACGGACAGATGAAATCGGCTGCCGCGCGCCGGTGAAAGCCAGCCGGCGCAGGATCGCCAATGCCGAATCGCCTGCATCATCGTCACCCACCGCACCGTTCACGGCCGCACGCGCACCCGCAGGCGGCGCATGCAGCCTCGGCGGCCTATGTGCTCGCCCATGCCGGACATCAGGTCAGGATCGGGCCGGTCGTCTTCTGGATCATCGTCGGAACGCTCGTGATCATGGCGTCGTGGAGCATCGCCACCGCCACCTACTTCGCCTTCCAGGACGACCTCCTGACGCGTTTGATGGCCCGGCACGCGCAAGCCCAGAGCGCCTACGAGGACCGGATCGCGGATTTGCGCACGCAGGTTGACCGGCTGGCGAGCCGGCAGTTGCTCGACCAGGAACAGTATGAACAGAAGCTCGAGCAGATCGTGCGCCGCCAGATGACGCTGGAGCAGCGCGCGGCGACACTCGCGGGCGTCGATCCCACGCCGACCGGCTCCGTTCGCGCGACCCGCCCGCCCGCCGGTGCCGACCGTTCCCCCGCGCCGGCATCGCCCTCGCCCAAACCTTCGCCGATCAGCGACACGGTGATTCTCGTTCCGCCGCCCGACCGCGAGGCGCGGCTGCACTCGCGCACGCCGGCGCTCCCGGCGCGTACGCCGTCGAATTCAACCGCCGGAGGAATCGCCGGCACGCTCGCCCGCCTGCAGGCGTCTCTCGACCGTGTCGAGGCGACGCAGGTCGCCTCCCTCAATCTCCTCGAAGAAACCTACGACGCAAAAGCGCGCCGCATGCGCGGCGTGCTCGCCGATTTGGGCCTCGACCTTGCGAAGATCGAGCCGGCCAAAGCGCCGCAACGCGCCGCAAGGGCCGGCACGGGCGGGCCCTTCGTGCCGGCAAGCCTGCCCGACGCCGGCGCGTTCGAACGGCAATTGCATCGCCTAAGCTTGGCGCGGTCGCACGTTGACCGTCTCACGCGTACGCTCGTGCGCGTGCCGATCCGCAAGCCGATGCCGGGAGACACTGAAACGACGTCGGGCTTCGGCATGCGCATCGATCCGTTCCTACGCTCGCCGGCGATGCATACCGGTCTCGATTTCCGCGCCGATTCCGGCGACCCGGTGCGCGCGACCGCGGCCGGCACGGTGACGCAGGCGGGCTGGAACGGCGGCTACGGCAGGATGGTGGAGATCGATCACGGCAACGGTTTCGCCACGCGCTATGCCCACCTCTCCGCGATCGACGTCGAAGTGGGGCAGACCGTGCGCATCGGCGAGGTCGTCGGCCGCGTCGGCTCGACGGGGCGCTCGACGGGCCCGCACCTGCATTACGAGACGCGTGTCGACGGCGATCCGGTCGACCCGCAGAAATTTCTCCGCGCAGGCTTGCGGCTCGGCGCGCTGCATTGAGCTTGGGTATTGTTCCCGTATTGGGAACACACTAAATTGCTATGAGAGTTATTGCCAGACATACGCTGGTCGATTTTTGGAGCAAGCACCCCGAAACCAAGGTCGCGGTTGAGCGCTGGTACCGGCTTGTCCGGGCCGCAAATTGGACTTCGACAGACGATGTCCGGAAGGCGGCGCCCAAGTGCAAGGTGCTGAACCGCGAGCGCGTTAGGTTTGAAATCGCTGGAGGAAACTACCGCTTGGTGGTTGCTTTCGACTTTCACCGCCAGGTGGCGTTCGTGAAATTCATCGGCAGCCATGCGGAGTATGACCGCATCGATGCTCTGACCGTGGCCCAGTATTGAAGGAATGATCGAATGGAGATTCGGCCGATCCGCACCGACAAGGATCATCGCGCTGCGCTGGCCGAGATCGACGCGTGCTGGCGCGCCGCAGAGGGCACCGAAGCAAGCGATAGGCTGGACGTGCTGCTCGCGCTCGTAGAGGCTTACGAAGCGAAGCGATGGCCGATTGACGTCAGTGAGCGCTTTGATCCCGTTGACGTGCTCAATTACGCCATTACGGAGCTCGGACATAGCCAGACGGAGTTCTCCGAGCTTCTAGGCTCCCGTTCGCGCGCATCGGAGATTCTCGCACGACGGCGTGCGCTCACGGTGGCGATGATCCACAAAATCAGTGAAGCCTGGAAAATACCCGCGGATCTTCTCGTGCGTCCTTACAGGATCGAACGGGCCGCGTGAGAGGCGCTCGACGGCAGGCCGCCCTATTCCACGTCCTCCACCTTCTCAGGTCCGCCGCCGAAGGCTTTCTGCGCAAGGGCCGCTTCCATGAAGGCGTCGAGATCGCCGTCGAGAACCGCGCCGGTGTTCGATGTCTGCACGGCGGTGCGCAGGTCCTTGACCATCTGATAGGGCTGCAGCACGTAGGAGCGGATCTGGTGGCCCCAGCCGATATCGGTCTTGTTCGCCTGCTCGGCGGCGGCCGCCTCCTCGCGCTTCTTCAATTCGAGCTCGTAGAGGCGCGCGCGCAGCATCGCCCAGGCTTGCGCGCGGTTGCGGTGCTGCGAGCGGTCGTTCTGGCAGTAGACGACGATATTGGTGGGAATGTGTGTCAGGCGGATCGCCGATTCGGTCTTATTGACGTGCTGGCCGCCCGCGCCGCTTGCGCGCAGCGTATCGATGCGCACGTCGGCTTCCTTGATGTCCACCTGGATGCGGTCATCGATCACGGGATAGACGTTGACGCTGGCGAAGGAGGTGTGGCGGCGCGCATTGGAGTCGAACGGCGAAATGCGCACCAGGCGGTGCACGCCGTTTTCCGTCTTGAGCCATCCATAGGCGTTGCGGCCCTTGACCTGGATGGTCGCCGATTTCAGGCCCGCCTCTTCGCCCGGCGTCTCTTCGAGATATTCGACCTTGTATTTGTGGTCCTCGGCCCAGCGCGTGTACATGCGCATGAGCATCGCCGCCCAATCCTGGCTTTCCGTGCCGCCCGCCCCGGCATGCACCTCCAGATAGGCGTCATTCTGATCGGCTTCGCCCGACAGAAGCGCTTCGAGTTGGCGGCGCGCGACCTCGCTGCGCAGCGCCTTGAGCGCGCCTTCGGCGTCGTCGATGGTTTTCTGATCGCCTTCCGCCTCGCCCAGCTCGATCAGGGTCAGTTGATCGTCGAGCTCCTGTTCGATGCGGCTGATCGACGACAGGCTGTCCTCGAGCGCGGTGCGCTCCTGCATCACGCGTTGGGCGCGCTCCGGATCGTTCCAGAGATTGGGGTCCTCGGCCTCCCGGTTCAGCTCGACAAGCCGCGCGCGCGCCTTATCGACGTCAAAGATGCCTCCTCAGCAGCCCGACCGACTGCTTGATCTCATCGACAATCGCTTGAGTCTCCGCGCGCATCTCCAACCCGTCTCACGATATTCGTGGCAACCGATGTAGCGATTGGCCGCCTGCGGCGCAACCACGCTCAGGCAAGCCGGTGAGTAGGCCCCATCGCGTTCACAGCGTAAAGCACACGGTGACGCGCGTGCCCGTATGTTTCGGGTCGATTTCGGTCGCGGCGTTGAGGTTCGCAGCCATGGCCTGCACGATCCGCCCGCCGAGACCGGTCCCCTGCGGCCCGGCCGAGCGCTTGACGCCGACGCCGTCGTCTTCAACCACAAGCAAAATCTTGTCGCCCGCGCGGCCGAAGCGCACGCGGATGTCGCCCTCGCCTCCGCCAGGATAGGCGTATTTGTACGCGTTCATCACGAGCTCCGTGACGATGACGCCGATCGACACGGCCTTGTCCGTCGGAATGCGGATCGGCTCGGCCTCGACCCTGATGTCGTGCCTGCGCTCCTCGGCCGCCATCGCCGATTGCAGTTCTTCCGCGAGATTGAGGAGGTAGGCGTCCATCTGCACGAAGCGCACGTCGGCGGAGGTGTACAGCCGGCGATGCACGCCGGCGATCGCGGTGATCCGCCCAAGCATGCCCTCGATTGCGCGTCTGGCCGTTTCATTCTCAAGGCCGGAGCTTTGCAGGCGCGCGAGCGAGGCCACCAGCGCGAGGCTGTTGGCGACGCGATGATTGACCTCGCGCAAGAGCAGTTCGGCGCGGTCGCGCGAGGCTTCGGCGGCCTGCATGGTGCGCGCCTGCGCGAAGGCAAGCCCGAAGAGAAAGGCGGTCGCCGCAAGGCCGAAGACGATCCACAGCGCGACGAACTCGCGGCCCGAAGCCGCAGCGAAACTCGGGCCCGCCGAGAACACGACCGTCCATTGTCGCCCGGCGATCCGGAGCGGCGCCGTCCGGACGAAGGCGGGCGGCGGCCCTGCGGGGGCTCTTGCGAGGTCCGACTGGTAGAAGAGATTGGCAGGGTCCGGCGGCCCGTCGTACACCGCGATGCCAAGCGCAGGGTCGCGCGCTCCGCCGATCGAGGACAAGAGGTCGCCGGCGCGATACGGACTGTAGACGAATCCCAAAAGCTTCGCGCGGCGCTCCTCTTTCGTCGGCGGCGTGCGGCCGCCCTTATAGACGGGCACGTAGATCAAG
>WBZO01005946.1_pt1 | contig 12095 bp, 14 predicted proteins | sample 5204261 | NCBI WGS metagenome assembly WBZO01 (sample SAMN12412400, study PRJNA552823) | activated sludge metagenome | isolation source: activated sludge from anammox sidestream of wastewater treatment plant... | place: USA: North Carolina | collected 2017-09 | reverse complement strand
GCGTCCTGCAGGTCAAGACTGCTGAAAAGGACGGTTATGTGGCTGTCCAGACCGGATTTGGCGATCAGAAACCCTCACGCGTTCCAAAGGCCCAGGCCGGGCACTTCGCAAAGAGCGGATCGCCGCCAAAGCGGTTCGTTCGCGAGTTCCGTCTCAAGGACGGTGAGACGGCCCCGGAAACCGGGGATGTGTCCCTGGGTATTTTTGAGGTTGGCCAGTACGTGGATGTCATTGGGGAATCCAAGGGCAAGGGATTCCAGGGCGTCATGAAAAAGCACAATTTTGCCGGTCAGCCCGCCTCGCACGGCTCGATGATGCACCGCCGCACGGGCGCCATTGGCAACCGCTCGACGCCGGGTCGCGTCTGGAAAAATGCCGGCATGCCTGGCCGCCTCGGTGGCGATCGCGTGACCGTTCAGAATCTCCAGATCCTGCAAGTTCGCGAAGAGGATGGTGTGATTCTTGTGGATGGCCCCATCCCGGGCGCCAAGGGGTCATTCGTTGTCATTCGTCCTGCCATCAAGCGCAAAAAGGCCGTCTCCAGGAAGTGAGGCCGAGGTCGGACCCTGGGGTCCGGCCATAAAAGGTGCGTGTAAGCGGCTCTTATGACCGATGTTTTTTCCTCGGCGGATTTTTTGGAGCGTCCCTCGATATTCCGGGATCTTGATCCGCCAGCCATTCTGGGGGTCTTTGGCGATCCTGTGATGCATTCCCTTTCACCGGGATTTCAGACGGCTGCTCTGGAGGCAACGGGCATCCGGGGGCAATACGTCAGGATTCATGCCCAAGCCGCTGAATTTCCATCGGCCATCCGCCGACTTCCGGAGGCGGGATTTATCGGCGCGAATGTGACCATTCCGCACAAGGCTGCGGCGCTGGCTGCGGTGGACGAGGCCGAGGAGGCGGCGCGTCTGGCCGGGGGGGTGAACACCATTTTCGTGGATGGGGGACGCCTGCTAGGATTTAGTACGGACGGGCCAGGGTTGGCGCGGGCGATCCGCGAGGAATTTCTTGTGGATCTCCGCGATGTGCGCGTCCTTCTGCTGGGGGCGGGCGGCGGCGCGGGACGGGCGGCTGCCGCCCAGTGCGCGCGGGAGAGCTGTGAGCGCCTTGTGCTGGCCAATCGCAGTCCCGAGAAGGCCACCGCCTTGGCGGCGGAATTGGCGCCCTGGTTTCGGAGCGACCGACTGCAGGGTCCGGCGGATCGCCTGGTGGCCATCCCCTTGAGCCCGGAAGCCCTGCGGGAACAAATCGCCCAAGTGGATCTCGTCATCAATGCGACACCCCTCGGAATGCGCCGCACGGATCCCTCCCCCTTGCCGCCCTCCCTTCTCACTGCCAATCTGATGGTCATGGACATGGTCTATGGGAGGGGGAAATCCCGCTTGGTCCTGGATGCGGAAAATGCGGGCGCCCGGGCCGTGGATGGCCTCCCCATGCTCCTGCATCAGGGGGCGCTAGCCTTCGAAATTTGGTTCAATCGTCCCGCGCCCATTGAGGTCATGCGGGCGCGGCTGCAGGCGGATGCGATCAGCCCCTGAATTCCCTGATCACCAAGGAGGCGTTGTGGCCTCCGAATCCGAAGGAATTGCTGATGGCTGTTTTTATCGGGGTCTCACGCGCGACATTTGGGACATTGTCCAGGTCGCATTCCGGGTCGGGATTGTCGAGATTGACCGTTGGCAGGACGACTCCGTGCTGCATGGAGAGAGCCGTGGCGGCCAATTCGACCCCGCCCGCCGCTCCCAATAGGTGACCGGTCATGGATTTCGTCGCGCTGACCATTGTCTTGTAGGCGTGGTCGCCCAGGGCGAGCTTGATGGCCTTTGTCTCGCAAATATCACCAAGCGGCGTGGAAGTGGCGTGCGCGTTGATGTAGTCCACGTCCTCCGGATTCACCTTGGCGTGATTCATGGCAATGCGCATCGCGCGCGCCGCGCCCTCGCCATCCGGCTGGGGCTGGGTCATGTGAAAGGCGTCGGCCGTGCATCCGTAACCCGCCAGCTCGCAATAGATCCGCGCGCCCCGGCGCTTGGCGTGCTCCAATTCCTCGAGGAGGACAATGCCCGCGCCCTCGCCCATGACGAAGCCATCGCGGTCGCGGTCAAAGGGTCTGCTGGCCTTGTGGGGCTCGTTGTTTCGGCAGCTCATGGCCTTCATGGCGGCGAAGCCGGCCATGCCGAGCGGGGTGATGGTCGCCTCGCATCCGCCGGCCAGGAACACATCCGCATCGCCAAATTTCAGGGTGCGCCAAGCTTCGCCAATGGAATTGTTGGCCGTGGCGCAGGCGGTCACAATGCACATGTTGGGCCCGCCGAGTCCGTGCTCCATGGAAATGATTCCACTGGCCATGTTGCTGATCATCATGGCGATGGTGAATGGGGACGTGCGCGAAGGCCCCCGGTCAAACAGCCGACGGCATTCGTCCTCCATGCTCTTGAGGCCGCCAATGCCGCTGCCGATCATCACGCCGAAGCGGTTGCGGTCCGTGGTCTCGAGGTCCAGGCCGCTGTCCTCGAGCGCCAATTTTGCGGCGGCCACCGCGAATTGGGTGAAGCGATCCGTCCGGCGGGAGGCCTTGGGATTGTTAAAGAATGGGGTGGGATCGAAGTCCTTGATTTCCCCGGCGATTTTGCAGGCGTGGCCTGTGGAGTCAAAGGCCGTGTAGGTGGAAATCCCGCTGCGACCCTCGGAAAGGTTCTTCCAGAAAGTTTGGATTTCGTTGCCGAGGGGCGAAAGGACACCCATTCCGGTTACAACAACTCTTCGATGGCTCATGATGGACGATTCATGGTTGAGGCAATCATGACAGTCACGAAAATCGGCAGCCTCTTGGCAATGAAAAAATGCCGATTTTATAAGGAAAATGCGGTTTTTTGCGTCTCCGCGAGCAAAACAATGGGATGTTCCCTCAGAATATTTGGACTCTTTGGCGCTCGTTGAGGGCGCCGCAGCGGGGGCAACGGGATGGCGGCTTCATGCCTCCCAGACGATAAACGCACCCGCAACTGCGGCACTGATTGCGTCCGCGCAAGGAGCGCCGCTCACTCATCCTGCGGCTCCGACCCGAGGCAATCCAGGCGGCGGAAATGACTGCCAAAAAAACCAGCAGGTAGAAAAAGAACAACCAGGACAGGCCGACACGGATCATTGCGTGGATTTGCGGACGACATCTCCGCCCCAGAAAAATGTGGCTGACCCCCAGGTCAGATCAACGGACGCCCCCTCTGGCGGAAGGACTCGCCCGGTCATCAATGCTTCAATGGCCTGACGATCCAATGGCGCGTACCCGCTGGAGGTCAGGGGTATGGCGTGTAAAAAGCGTCCGGAGGGCTCGATGGCCACGAGGAACTCGATGGGGACGAGGCTCTGGCGGGTTGGCGCAAGAAAGGTGGTGGTTTCGGGAAGAGAAAATGTCCACCCAGAGAGGTCTCCGCCGAGGGCGACCCGGGTGGGGATCATGGCCACATGCGCTGGACGGAGGGAGGGGAGGGGCAATTGGCGGGTTGGACCCGCCTCCATCACGGATGGGGATACTGCGGCGGCTGGCGCAGGCAGAGGGGCCAGGTGGGGACCGTGGGCGTCAAAGGACGGCTCGTAGTCGCTTGACGGCAGACGCCAGAGGCCGCGCTCCTCGGTTGTTGCGGGAGAAAACAGGGTCGGATCGGAAGCGGCAATGCGTGGCAGCGCATTCTCCCCCGGCGACAGGATGTACACAGTGGCTGCCCGTCGCGGGAGGATTGTCTCCTGCAGTGGCCGGAGCTGAAAAACCATCAGTCCGACCAGGTGGGCGAGTATTGAGACCAATAGCAGGAGAGGGAAGGCCAGGCGGATGGCATTCCGTACGGGCCAGTTAAAAATCAAGGACAACGGATCGTTCATGGAGAACTCATGGCAGACCGGAGTCTTCCGTGGTCGCAAGGACGACAGGGAACCCATGATCCAGAGCGATATTCATGACGGCTGCCACGCGGTCGTAGAGCACCTTGCGGTCCGCTCGGATGACGAGAGTCTGTGGTTTCCCGCGCAGGGAGTCGAGGGCGCGACGGAAGCCTTCGAGGGATGTTTCCTGATTCTCAAAATAGAGGGCCATTGAGGGCGGTGGAGCGATGGTCACGACCTGCGTTTCCCGCTGCGTGGAGAGGACAAAGGGCGAGGTTGGGAGCGACACGGGGATTCCCGGATGGAGGAGAAAGGGCGCGCCCAGGAGCACAAAAAACAAGAGGGCCAGGGGGATCTGCACCACGGGCACCACAAAGAGGAGCACCGGATTCATTCCCGGAGAGCGCTGCAATTTCATGCGTCCGGAGGGCGCAGGCCATCAAGCACGGCGAGCAACTCAATGCCCGCGCGCTCCATGTCCCTCAGGAAGTCATTGACGCGCGCAGAAAGGTAGCTGTGGGCCAGGAAGGCCGGGATGGCGACAACAAGGGCAGCGGCTGCGGCCAGAAGGCTTCCATAGACGCCGGCTGCAATGTCAGTCGTCGTGATGTTGCCTCCCTGGGCGGCAATCAATTCAAAGGCCTGGAGCAGTCCGATCAGCGTTCCCAGAAGGCCAAGGAGGGGCGTTGTGTAGGCGATGGCCGCAAGGAAGGGGAGATTCCGCTCCAGGCGGGGGACTTCAAGCTGGCCGGCCTCGGTCGCCACATCCCGCAATTCCGAGCGAGGCAATTCATGGCGCAGGATGATCGCGTGGGCGACGCGCGCCACGGGACCGGGAGTGGCGGCGCATTCCTGCAGGGCTTCTCCGAAATTCCCCTTGCGCAGAATGTTTGCCAGTCCGCGGATCAAGTCACTAACGGGCGTCGAGGCCCGGTGAAAAAAGAATAATCTTTCGAGGAAAATTCCCAGCGCAATCACGCTGCAGAGGAGTACGAGCCACATGATGGGACCGCCTTTTTGGATTAGGTCGAGCATGGCTTTTTTATGCTCCGGGGAGCGGATGGTCTCCTTCCGGCAGGGGCAATGGGGTGGACTTCAGCGCATGCACGACATCCCGCAGGCGCTCGCGGACCCCCGGCACGAAACCGCGGTCCGAGTGCAGGACCAGGAGCGCCAAATCCTCCGCGTGGAAGAAGCTCACCGGGCCTTTTTCGGAATGGACAGTCACCGCCGGGATGGCACCCAATCCCATGCGCATCGTGGAAGAGCGGATGGCGGAGAGCATTTCCACGGCATTTGCCGTGAGTGAGATCAGGTCCATGCCCGGAGGCGCATTATGGACCGCGAGGATGGAAGTGCCCCTGGTTAGAATGCACGAGCGAATGCCAGGCAGCCCACCGCAAAGTTCCAGCACCTTCTCAGCGGTCAGGACCTCTTCCGTCATGAAAATTTCCTGGAGGCGGGCGCTGCCACTGTCCAAGGGGAGCGGCTTGTGAATGACTGCGCGTGGTTCCGGGACATCCAGGTGGAAGACAGGCGTTGCGGGAGGGTGGGAGAGCGGGAGTTCGGAGACTGGCTCATCCACGGATTCGGATGGCAACGGGGTCTCTGATGGTGGTGGGGCATCTGATGGCAGCGGGGTCTCCATTGACGAGGATTCTTCCGGCGCTGGAGGCGGCGGGGCTGATTCCACGGCGGGTGGAGGGGAGGGAGGCGCTGCCTGGGGTGTGTCGGGCTGTGCGCTGGTTTCTTCCGCAGGGGGAGGGGTCATCAGGGGAGAGTCTGTGGGGAACGCTTCCGTAGGAGGCTGAGGCGCTGTCGTCCGTCGCGGAGGAAGGACAACAGGGGGTGTCCTGGGCGTTTCGCGGGCGCGGGGAGGCAGGATGATGGGAACCGTCTTCCTGCGAAAAAGGGGCAGAATTTTGAAGGGTTTTTTGGCGGCGGGTTCTCCAGACGCCTGCGGGGGGGAACTTGTTTCCGTGGGCAGAGCGGCCCGTGGTATGGGGATCGGCGCAGGTGGCAGTACGGGGGGTATTGCCTCATCGGCAGGAGGAGCGGACTCAATCGCGGAATCCTGCGGCGCCTGCGCAGTTGCTGAAAATTCCTCCACGCCGGTGGCAATGACAGGAGTCGGCGGTTCCACACGAGGTGGCTCGGGAACCGGCTCGGGTGGCGCCTCGACCAGCTCCTGGATCACCCGCAGACGATACCTCAGGGCCAGAGCGGATGGATTCACAAAGACATTTCCATCCACCCCTTCAGGGGAGAGGGATCCTGGAGCCAGCTCCGCAAGGCGCTGGAGAGGCATGGACGGTCGGGGGGACGAAAATAACTCACTGCAGGGGAGGGTCAGTTCGAGATCCGGGTCAAAGGTTGGCGTTTTTTGTCCTTCGGCAAAGCTGAATTCTCCCAGACGAATGCTGAATTCTTCCGGCGGCGCGGAATAATATCTGTAAATCGGACCACGTGGCGCGACGCTTTGGACAGGCATGGGCTTCACTGCGTAAACAGGGCATTATGGCCCCGGGAAGCCCATCACGCAAGAACGCTCTCGCCTCTGTTGGCGCCTTGGCATTCGGTCATGTCGGGCTCGACAGACGCTCTGCTGCGGACTACGAAGACAGGGCCGCTCCCATGTTTAAGTCCGCAAAAAAGTTAGCCCGCTCCTTCGGTTCCCTGACCTCTGATTCCTCCCGTTGAGGCTGTGCCTGCGCCACAAAAGTTTTCATCCCGCAAAAACCCTGGCAGGAGGGGCGGGCAATCGCTCCTGGCCGCCCATGTCGCGCCGCTGGCCATTTTTCTTGGGTTCCTTGGGCTGACGCAATTGCTCGAGTCGGTCGGGATGGGGACGGGCGCGGGCTGGCTGACCGATTGCAAGTACTGGGTCTATCCACTCCAGACGGTGGTCTGCGGGGCGATCCTGGCGTGGTATTGGAGGTCCTACGATTTTGGGCGGCCGGGTTGGTTGTGGGCGCTTGGCGCGGGGTTGGCCTCGCTGCTGATCTGGATTGCTCCCCAGCTCGTCCTCGGGGCGCCACCGCGTGTCGAGGGCTTCGATCCGGCCCGAACCGGACCCGACTTCGAGACCTTCTCGGTCATTGCCCGGATGGTCCGCCTCGTTCTGGTCGTCCCCCTGGCCGAGGAAATTTTCTGGCGTGGTTTCCTGATGCGCTATTTGGTGCGCGAGGATTTTGCGTCCGTTCCCTTTGGGACATTCACTCCGCTCTCCTTTTTTGGGGTGGCCGCCGCCTTCATGTTCGCGCACCAGCCTGTGGATTGGCCGGCGGCATTTCTGACCGGCATTCTTTTTGGGTTGGTGGCTGTCCGGACACGCAGCCTCATTTCCTGCGTGTTGGCCCATGCGACGACAAATCTTGCCCTGGGCGTCTATATTCTGGCAACACGCCAGTGGGGGTTCTGGTGATGAGGATTGGATTTGCGCAAATCAATACGACCGTGGGGGATTTTGCGGGCAACCGCGCGCGGATTGTCGCCGCGTATCGGGAACTTGATGCCGCCGGGGCGGAAATTGTCGTCACGCCCGAACTCGCCATTACGGGGTATCCGCCCCAGGATCTCGTCTTCAAGCCACATTTTGTTCGAGAAAATCTTGCCATCCGAGACAGCCTGCGCGCGGAATTGCGTTCCGCCGTCCTGGTGATCGGATTCATTGATCGCGACCCGGCAGGAACGCGCCTTTACAACGCGGCGGCGGTCCTGGAGCCGGGACAGGAACCCCAAGTGGTCCGCAAGACGTTGCTGCCCACTTATGATGTCTTTGATGAGGGACGCTACTTCGAGCCTGCGGCGGAGATGCGACCCATTGCCATCCGCGGGCGGAAATTTGGAGTGACGATTTGCGAGGACGTCTGGGTGGACGAACCCCGTCCCGGTCGGCCACCGGGATGCGATCCCCCGGGCCGCCTCGCGGACGCCGGCGCCACTGCCATCCTGAATCTTAGCGCCTCTCCCTTCGAATCCGGAAAACCCGCCCGGCGCATGGAAATGCTCCGCGCCCTGGCCCTCCGAATCCGGCTGCCCATTTTCTATTGCAATGCCGTGGGTGGCAATGACCACCTCGTGTTTGATGGCAATTCCCTGGCCATCGCCTCCGATGGCCGATTGCTCCGACGTGGAGCCGCCTTTGCGGAGGAGCGCTTCGTGGTGGACACCGCGCGGCCTCTTCCGATGGTCGCGCCAGCGCCGGATCCCCTGCGGGATCTCCACGACGCCCTGGTCCTTGGCCTCCGGGATTATATTGGCAAAAGTGGCATGACATCCTGCCTCCTGGGATTGAGCGGCGGGATTGACTCCGCGTTGGCGGCCTGCCTCGCAGTCGAAGCCCTCGGAGCGGGAAATGTCACCGGCGTTCTCCTCCCTTCGCAGGTTTCCTCGGCGCATAGCATCGCGGACGCCGAAGCCCTCGCTAAAAATTTGGGCATTCGCGCGCTTACGATTCCCATTCGGCAGACTTTCGATGCCGTCAGCGCCCAGCTCGCGGATGTCTTTGCGGGCCTGCCGGAGGACACGACCGAGGAAAACCTGCAGGCGCGCCTGCGCGGCATGATTCTCATGGCTCTCTCGAACAAATGGGGGAGCCTCCTGCTTTCCACGGGGAACAGGAGCGAACTGGCCGTTGGCTATTGTACGCTCTATGGCGACATGTGCGGCGGACTGGCCATCCTCGCCGATGTCCCCAAGACGGCGGTGTACCGACTCTCCCGGTGGATCAACGAGCGCGCCGGACGGGAAATCATCCCGGAAAGCACCCTCACCAAGCCGCCCAGCGCGGAACTCCGTCCGGACCAGACCGATCAGGACACGCTCCCCCCCTACGAAATTCTCGACGAAATCCTGCGCCTCTCCCTCGAGGAGGACCTCTCCCCCAGGGAAATTCAGGAGCGCGGATTCGACGCGCGAACCGTGGACTGGATTCTGCGCCGCGTGGGGCAAAATGAATACAAGCGGCGGCAGGCCGCCTTGGGCATCAAGGTCGGCAAGCGCGCCTTTGGGCCGGGGCGGCGCCTGCCCATCGTCCAAAAATTTCCCGGATAAGGACGATGCTTGGCGCGCTGGCTTCCACCTTCGGTCTTGGGATCGCTTATTTTCTGGCTGCGGTCCCGGCTGGTGTTGCCCTGGGGCTTTCTCCGTGGATGGCGGCGGTTGCGGCGTGGGCGGGTTACACGGCCATTGCCGCCGTCGTGCCCCTCGCGGGTACCCCCCTGCGCGCCTGGATCATCCGCAAATTTCACCTCCACCTCGAACCAGATCCCAAAAAATTTTTCTGGCGCATTTGGCAGCGGGGTGGGCTGGCTGGCCTGGCCTTGATCGCGCCGGTGACCTGCGGCCCTTATTTTGCGGCCCTTCTTGGTCTGACCCTGGGAGAGCGTCCCCTGCGTCTTGTGGGTTGGATTGCTCTCGGCGGCATTCCCTGGAGTCTGCTCTTCGCCCTGCTCTCGGTCCTGGGGGTTTCCCTCGTGGGCGCCCGCGGGGGCTGAAGCGCCCTCAGTCGAGGTAATCTCGCAATTCGTAGAGTTTGGGATCCCGTGCGGGGCGCTTGCGCCGCAAAGCCGCGCGAAGTTTCGAGGGACCCTCCTCGTCCTCCCCGCCAAACATGTCATCCCCCATGCCATCCAGCGCATCCCCAAATTCCTCCTCGAGGCTCTCGGGATCCTCGCCGCCCTCGAGCCGACTGAGCATTTGCTCAACCTGTTCGGGCATCTTCTTCCCCGTGGCCTCGGTCATTTTTCGCATGAGGCGTCCGAGTTGGCGCGGATCGGGATTCTGATCGTCCATGGTGGACATTTCCCGCTCCATTTCCGCCATCATGCGCTCCATGGCAGGATCGGGCGCCTCGGAAGAATCCGCGTCGGATTTCTCTCTGGCCCTCCCCGTAACGGCAAACCGGGAGACCAGGCGCTCCATACGGGCTTGGGGGTCGTCCGGACAACGGGGAATGGCCGTGGCCAACGAGAGACTGCGCGCAAAAAAGCTATAGATCCTGTTCGTGTCCGGAGAAAAAAATTCGTAGATGGGCATGGCACAAGAGACTCGGGGGTATTCTGCCAAAATCTGGCCTTCCCTTCAAGTCATCGGACGGGTTATTGGCCCTTTTCGATCTTCGGGGGCGGAATGGATTTTTTGAGGGTTTCCTCGATTTCCCTATCGGGAGGGGCGCCTAATTCGAGGGAGCGGAAGTAGTGGCGGCGGGCGAGTTCCGGGAGCGGCGGCTGCCGCTCGAGATAAAAATAGGCCAGGTTGAAATGCGCGTCGCTGTAATTGGGGTCAATTTCGACGGCCTGGCGCAATTCGCTCTGCGCGCCATCCAGCCAGCCCTTGCGCCCAATGACGACGCCCAGGTAATTGCGGGCGCGGGGATTTCGGGGGTCCTGAACCACGGCCTGCGAGAGATTGGCCAGGGCCTCATCGAGTCGCCCCTGGTCCATGTGGATGATCCCGAGGGTGAGCCATGCGGGGGCATTTTCGAGGCGCAGGCGCACTGCCTTTTGGAGGAGTTTTTCGGCTGCGGCGGGATTCCCCGCGGAGAATTCCACCACGCCGAGATTGGTGAGTCCCACGAGGTTGTCCGGGGCAAGCTCGAGGACGCGCGCGTAGGCGCGGCGGGCGCGCTCGTAATCCTTGCGGAGAAAGGCGGCATTGCCCTCCGCGGCGGCCTCTCGGGCGATTTCCGGAACAAAGGTCGCGTCCTGCGCCCGCAGGGGCGCCGCGAGGAGAACCAGCGCGGTCGCAAGCCCTGCGCCCACGCTCATGCCCACACTCACGCGCGCTGGGCTAATTGAGAGGAAAGTTCCTGGGCGCGAGCAGCCGCTGCGCGCACCGCGCCCGCAAATGTGGCGCGCGCGCCGCCGCGCTCGAGTTCCAGAAGTCCGGCAATGGTCGTCCCCCCGGGACTGGTGACCATTTCGCGGAGGGTCGCGGGATGCTCGCCCGTTACAGACAGCATTTCCGCGGCGCCTGCGAGCGTGGCGACAGCCAATTCCCGCGCAATGTCATGGGGAAGCCCCTCGGCGACAGCTCCCGCGATCAGCGCTTCGACCACCAAATACAAATAGGCCGGACCGCTCCCGCTCAGGCCCGTGATCGCGCTCAGATGAGCCTCGGATGTGATCACGACGACGCCGACCGAGCGGAAAATCTTCCCGGCAAGGTCCAGGTCCTCTGCGGTTGCCGTTTTATCGGGGGCGAGCGCCGTGGCGCTTTTGCCGACCAGCGCCGCGGTGTTGGGCATGGCGCGCACGATGCGCGCGCCGGGCGCCGCCGCGGAGAGCGTCGCGCAGGGAATCCCGGCTGCGATGGAAATCAGGAGCCCCCCGTCCAGGGAAGCTGACGCGGCCGCGGCAGCCGCATCCTGTGGCTTGACGCAAAGAATGGTGGCGTCCGCTCCTGCGGACGCGGAGGCATTGTCCGCCGCCGCGCGGATGCCCGTCTCCGCCGCCAGACGATCGCGACTCTCCGAAAAACAATCCGCCACCGCAATCCCCGCCGGAGCGCACAACCCGGATTTCAGAATCCCCCGCGCCAGCGCGGCGCCCATTTTTCCAGCCCCGAGAATCGCAATTTTCATGGGAGCAGGATGCAATCAGGTCCGCGTCTCCGCAAGAATTACCGGCCAGGCGGTGGAGCCGTCCGTGCCAAAAATTTTCGTGGAAATTTTGAACATGCGCGTCAGGAGCCTGTCTGATGTCCGGTAATCACATTGTAAAATTCCACAAAATATTTTTCGACAAAAACCATGAGCACTCTCGAAAGCGCAATTGACCAGGAAGTGAAAGAATCCCGCCAGTGGATCGAGCCGCTCCTCTCTGAGGTTGGCAAGGTCGTGGTGGGTCAGAAAAATTTGATCCATCGCCTGCTGACCGGGCTGCTGTGCAATGGGCACGTTCTGCTTGAGGGCGTCCCTGGGTTGGCCAAGACCCTGGCGGTCCGGACGCTGGCCGGCGCGATCCACACCAAATTCCAGAGGCTCCAATTCACTCCCGACCTCCTGCCCGCGGATCTTGTGGGGACGCTCATTTACAATCCCGGCCGGAGCGAATTCACGACCAAGCTCGGGCCGATATTTTCCAATTTGATTCTCGCGGACGAAATCAACCGGGCGCCCGCCAAGGTGCAGAGCGCCCTGCTCGAGGCGATGCAGGAGCGCCAGGTGACCATTGGCGACACGACCTATCCGCTGCCGGATCCCTTTCTGG
>WBZO01005943.1_pt1 | contig 12100 bp, 11 predicted proteins | sample 5204261 | NCBI WGS metagenome assembly WBZO01 (sample SAMN12412400, study PRJNA552823) | activated sludge metagenome | isolation source: activated sludge from anammox sidestream of wastewater treatment plant... | place: USA: North Carolina | collected 2017-09 | reverse complement strand
GGCCTTGGGCCGGTCGAGGGCCTGGGCCTCGAAGGCCTGGATGGCGTGGGTGGCCGCGACGGTGGAGGTGTAGCTCGTCTCGATGGAGCGCTGGATGTCGTCGACCGGGGAGACGAGGAGCAGGACGGGCAGGCCGGCCGCCTCCTCGAGCTGGGAGACCAGGTTCGGGTGGAGCGGGTCGGCGACCGCGACTTCGAGGCCCTCGGGGGTGCGGCGGAAGCCCAGCGCGTTCAGGAGGCGGGCCGTGCCCTCGGGCAGCGCGTCGACGGCGTCGCGCTCGGGCTTCTCCTTGCGCAGGTCGACGGTGCGCAGGCCGAGCTGCTCGGCGAGGACCTCCGAGAGCTGGCGCTGGGTGATCAGGCCCCGGCCCACGAGGATGCTGCCGAGGGGGGCGCCGACCTCGGGCTGCTTGAGCAGGGCCTCGAGCAGCGCCTCGCGCTCGACGAAGCCGCGCTCGAGGAGGATCTCACCGAGCGGGCGGCCCCGGTGCGACGGGGTGCCCGACGCGGGAACGCTCTCGGGCGGGTCGTCGGTGGGCACGGCGGTGCGCTCGGCGATCCGCCGGGTCGATTCCGCGGCCTCCGCCCGGGCGCGCTCGGCGGCCTCGGCGTCGGCGCGGGCCGCGGCTTCGGCCTCGGCGGCGGTGGCCTCGGCGGCCCGGCGCTCCTCCTCGGCCTTGCGGCGGGCCTCCTCGACCTCGGCGGCGAGGGCCGCGGGGCGCTCGTCGACGGCCTCGGCGGCCTCCGGCTCCTCGTCGGGCTCGGGCGGACGGTCGTCGGGCGCGAGGAAGTCGGAGAAGTCGGCCAGCATCTCCTTGCGGCTCTTGCGCAACGCCATCAGCTCAGACCCCTCCGGTGTGCAACCGTTCCGACGAGTAGGAGACCGGTAGGCGGACTCGGCATGACGTTCGGCACCCCACCCGGCATGACGCCCGGCGTGCCGCTCGACACGACGCCCGGCGCGGCAATCGGCCCGGCATCACGCGATCTTCCCCCCGAGCCCTGAATCGCCGCGGAAGCCGAACGATCCGCCGGACCGCTCACGCTCTCCCCGACCGCCCGTAGTCTACGTGCTCTTAGCATATCCGGCACACCGCCCTCACAAACCGGCTCGCGCACCTTGCGCACCGAGGTGCCTCCAGCTCCTGAGACAGGATGTCGGCCCGCCGGAGAGGGGCCTTGAGGGGCACTTGGCCGCCCTGGGCGCCGCGCGCCCGGCTGACGGCCCGCAGGTGGCGCGCCATACTGCGTGCACCGCCGGGCGCCTCCGGCGGACCGAGGGGGGTGATCAGGTGCCGGAGTGGAACTACGCCACCGGCTGGGAGGCGGTGGCCGACGCCCGACCCGACGCTACGGCGCTGGTGCACGGAGCACGACGGGTGCCGTGGCGCGACTTCGACGACCGGGCCGCCCGTCTCGCCGGGGCGTTCGCGGAGCTCGGCGTGGGCCCCGACGCCAAGGTGGCGTCGTACCTCTACAACGGCCCCGAGTACATGGAGGGCGTGTACGCCGCGTTCAAGGCGCGGGCCGTACCCGTGAACGTCAACTACCGCTACCTCGCCGACGAGCTCGTGTACCTGCTCGAGAACTCCGACTCGGAGGTGCTCCTGTTCCACGGCGCCCTGGCCGAGCACGTCGACGCCGCCCGCTCTCGGCTCCCGGGCCTGCGGGCCGTGATCCAGGTCGACGACGGCTCACCCGCGCTCGACGGCGCCCTCGCCTACGAGGAGCTGATCGCCGGCCACGATCCCGCTCCCCGCGTCGACCGCTCTCCCGACGACCTCTACATCCTCTACACCGGCGGCACGACCGGCATGCCCAAGGGCGTGATGTGGCGCCAGGGCGACATCGCCGGGGCCACGCTCCCGGCTGCGTACCTGATCTGCGGGGCGCCGATGCCCGACGGGCCGGAGGGCGCCGGGGCGGCGGCCGCGACCGTGGCCGCCGCCGGGCTCACCCCGGTGCACGTCCCGGCCTCGCCCCTCATGCACGGGACGGGTCTGTTCACCACCCTCCAGGCCTCGACGATGGGGGGAAGCGTGGTGACGCTCGAGGGTCGCAGCTTCGACCCGCACGAGCTCTGGCGGGTCGTCGCCCGCGAGGGCGTCACCCAGATGGCGATCGTCGGCGACGCCTTCGCCAAGCCGATGGTCGCCGCGCTCGAGGAGGCCGAGGCCCGCGGCGAGGCCTACGACCTCTCGACGCTGCGGCTCGTCATCAGCTCCGGGGTCATGTGGACCGAACCGGTGAAGCGGGCGCTCATGGCCCGCGGAGCGTTCATGTGCTTCGACTCGCTCGGTTCCAGCGAGGGCGTGGGGATCGCGGCGGCGATCACGGCCCCCGGCGGCGACGCCCCCACGGCCCGGTTCGCCATTGGAGAGGGCGCCCAGGTCCTCGACGAGGCGGGCCGCCCCGTGGAGCCCGGGAGCGGCGAAGTCGGGCGGGTGGCCGTGAGCGGGCCGATCCCTCTCGGCTACTACAAGGACCCCGTCAAGACCGCCGCGACGTTCCCCACGGTCGACGGGGTCCGCTACTCGATGCCCGGCGACTGGGCCCGCGTGGCGGCCGACGGCACCGTGGAGCTGCTGGGACGGGGATCGGTGTCGATCAACACCGGAGGCGAGAAGGTCTACCCCGAGGAGGTCGAGGAGGCGGTGAAGGGCCACCCGGCTGTCGCGGACGCCGTGGTGGTGGGCGTACCCGACGACCGGTTCGGGGAGGCGGTCACCGCGGTCGTGTCGTTGCGAGACGGCGAGGTCGTCGACGGCGAGGCCATCCGCGCCACGCTCGACCGCGCGCCGGCGACGGGCGCGCCCGCCGTCCTGGCGCGCTACAAGCGCCCCCGTCACGTGGTCGTGGTCGACTCCGTGCCCCGCTCCGCCAGCGGCAAAGTCGACTACGCCTGGGCCCGCCGCGTCGCCGTCGAGCGCCTGGCCCGCTGACGCCCCGGCGTGCGACACCCCACCCACCTCAAGGGTGTGGTGCCACCGGTTCGGGGGCGGGCGCGACGGAGCGGCGCCGTCGGGCGCCGCTCCGGGTGGTGCTCGGGTCGCGCCGGCCGGCGCGGGCTCACTTCTTCGACTTCGACTTCTTCGTGCCGGCCTTGGCGAGGACGTCGCGGGCGGAGAGGATGAGCAGGTCGTCGCCCTCGACGGTGATCTCCGTGCCGCCGTACTTCGAGTAGACGACGATGTCGCCGACGGCGACGTCCATCGGGATCAGGTCACCGGTCTCGGAGCGACGGCCGGGGCCGACGGCGAGGACCTCGCCCTGCTGGGGCTTCTCCTTGGCCGTGTCGGGGATGACGAGACCGCTCACGGTCGTCTCCTCGGCCTCGGCCGTCCGGACGACGATCCGGTCCTCCAGCGGCTGCAGGTTCATGCGATGCGCCTCCTCGAACGATGCTTCCAACGGTGCTGGTAACGGTGCTTTGCGAGCCTTAGCACTCAGGCCAGGTGAGTGCTAAACCAAGCTACCCGGCCTGCTCGAGCCCCGGCAAGCTCGCCCGGCCTCCGCCCGTCGCCGCGCCCGTCACTCCGCCCGTCGCTCCGCGCGTCGCTCCGCGCGTCAGGGTGCGCGGGGCAGGCGCAGGTTCGGGTCGACCCCGGCGTCGAGCGGCGTCGGGCCGTCGGCCAGCAGCCGGCGGTGGGCGAGAGCGGCGATCATCGCCGCGTTGTCGGTGCAGAGCGAGACCTGCGGCACCACCGCCCGGCGCCCGGCCGCCTCGGCCGCCTCGAGCACCCGCTGGCGCAGCCTCGAGTTGGCGGCCACCCCCCCGCCCACGACCAGGGCCGTCGCCCCGGCCTCCTCGGCGGCGGCGGCCAGCTTGGCGACCAGGACGTCGACGACCGCCTCCTGGAACGAGGCCGCCACGTCGGCGACGTTCGCCGACGGCTCGCGGCGCAGGTGGTAGAGGACCGCCGTCTTCAGGCCCGAGAACGAGAAGTCGAACCCGTCACCGAGCATCGGGCGGGGGAACGCCACCGCGGCCGGATCGCCGGCCGCCGCGACCCGGTCGACGGCCGGACCCCCCGGGTAGCCGAGGCCGAGCAGGCGGGCCACCTTGTCGAAGGCCTCGCCGGCGGCGTCGTCGACGGTCTCGCCCATCAGCCGGTAGCGGCCGTGGTCCTCGACGACGACGAGCAGCGTGTGGCCGCCCGAGACCACCAGCACCGCCACCGGGAACCGCAGGTCGGGCTCTTCGAGCCACGACGCGTAGAGGTGGGCCTCGAGGTGGTTCACGCCGACGTAGGGCCGATCGGCGGTGAAGGCCAGCGCCTTGGCCGCCGACACCCCGACGAGCAGCGCGCCGGCGAGGCCCGGCCCGTGGCACGCGGCCACGGCGTCGACGTCGTCGAGGGCCGCTCCGGCCTCCACCAGCGCCTCGGCGACGACCGGGTTCACCAGCTCCACGTGGGCCCGGCTGGCGATCTCGGGCACCACCCCGCCGAAGCGGGCGTGCAGGTCGACCTGGCTCGCCACCACCGACGAGAGGACCTTGTGGCCGTCCTCGACCACCGCGGCGGCGGTCTCGTCGCAGCTCGTCTCGATCCCCAGCACCCTCACGGCGTCTCTCCCGGCGCACGGGAGGACGCCGACCGGTCGGGGGGCGGATCGCCGAAGGTGCGCTCCAGGGCGTCGAGGAGCGCGCCGTACTCCGGACCGTCGGCGTGGTGGGCCCACATCACGATCGCGTCCTCGCCGCTGTCGGCGTAGTAGCCCTTGCGCAGGCCCACGGCCTCGAACCCGAAGCGCCGGTAGAGGTCGCGGGCGCCCACGTTGCTCGCCCGGACCTCGAGGGTCAGGTTGGCGGCGCCGCGGGCGAGCGCCTCCCGGGCGACGGCGAGGAGCAGCCGCGCGCCCACGTGCCGGCGCTGCCAGGCGGGGTCGACGGCCACGGTGGTCACGTGGGCGTCGTCGAGGCTCATCATCAGCCCGGCGTAGCCGATCACCTCGCGGCGCGACCGGGCCACGAGGTAGCAGCGGCTGGAGCGCATGTTCATCTCGCTCAGGAAGAGCGACATGCTCCACGGACGCGGGTACACGAGGTCCTCGATGCGCAGCACCGAGCGCAGGTGCCGCCGCCGCATCGGGACGATGTCGACCGGGAACATCCCCGGGGGCGGGACCGCCCGGGCCGTCGCCATCACGAGGCCGCCCGTCCCCAGTTGATCTCGGCGTCGCTGCGGCGCAGGTACAGCGGCCGGACCTCCGACGGCCGGCTGAACTCCTCGCGCTCCAGCCGGGCGGCGGCGAGCTCCACCAGCGCGGTGGCGTCGGGCCCGGCGTGGGACGGGCCGGCCAGCTCGACGTGGTCGAGCGGCTCGAAGAGGTCGGCGTAGGCGAGGGCGCCCGAACCGGCGACGAGGTGGTCGCCGGGGCGGGCCGTGAGGTCGGCGCCGAGCGTGTCGGGGGACCCGACCTCGTACTCCGAGACGCGCTGGATCCCTCCGGGGACGGGTTCGTAGAGGGCCCAGAACACCTCGTGGCGCCGGGCGTCGAGGACCGCGGCGATGGTGCGCGTGGTGTGACGCAACGGGTAGGCGACGAGGTCGAGGCTCGGGATGCCGACGACGGGGATCCGCAGGGCCGAGGCCATGGCCGTCGCGGTCGTGATCCCCACCCGCAACCCGGTGAAGAGCCCCGGACCGGTGCCCACCGCGACCGCGGCGAGCCGGCCGGGCTTCAGCCCCAGCTCCCGGAACAGGTACCGCACGGCCGGAACGAGCTGCTCGGCGTGGCGGCGCCGCCCGTCGAGGGTCACCGCGCCGATCACCACCGGCCCGCGCCCGACGGCCACCCCCACCCTCTCGCCCGCGGTGTCGACGGCGAGGATCAGCACTCCGGCTCCTCTCCCGCGGGCTCGAACCCGGCCACGGCGGCCAGGAGCGCCGGGAGGCGCCCGCCCCAGTCGCCCACGGCCCGCAGGGTCAGCACCCGCTCGTCGTCGGCGGCCGGATCGCTCCCGGCCTCGACGGGCACCGCCGCGAGCCCGACCTCCAGGCGCCGGCCGGGCAGCAGCGCCACGACCGCCTCGCCCCACTCCACGATCGTGACCCGGTCGTCGCCGAAGAGCTCGTCGAGGTCGAGGTCGATCACCTCCTGGAGCCGGCCGAGGCGGTAGACGTCGACGTGGACCACCGGCAGGCGCCCCTCGTAGCGGCGCACGATCGCGAACGTGGGGCTCACGACGGGCTCGTCGACGCCGAGGGCGGCGGCGGTCCCCTTGGCGAACACGGTCTTGCCCGCCCCGAGGTCGCCCGAGAGCACGACCACGTCGCCGGGGACGAGGTGGCCGGCTACGGCCGCCGCCACGGCCCGCGTGCCGGCGGCGCTCCGGGTCAGGACGCGCACGACCTCCCGCTCCGCGCTCCCGGCGGCGGTCGTGGCGTCCCCCACGGCGGTCGGGGACCCGGCGGCGGCCTCGGCCTCGGCGGTGGGGCCGCGGGCGCCACCCGTCACGGCCCGACCTCCGCTCCGGGTGCGGGGACCGGCGCCGGGCTCGGCGCCGGGGGCGCTGCGGGGCGGGCCGCCGAGCACCGCGCCAGCACCCGCTTCACCGTCACGAAGTCGGCGCGGGCCCGGGCCAGCGCGGCCCCACCGCCGCGCAGGACGGCCGACGGGTGCAGCGTGGGCACGAGGACCGCGTCGCCGAAGGGGTGCTCGGTGCCCCGCAGGCGCGTGATGCCCTCCTTCGTGTCGAGGAGGGCCCGGGTGGCCACGTTCCCCAGGGTCACGACCACCCTCGGCTCCACGAAGCCGACCTGGGCCCGGAGGAACGGGAGGCAGGCCTCCATCTCGTCGGGGCGCGGGTCGCGGTTGCCCGGGGGCCGGCACTTCACGACGTTGGCGATGTAGACGTCGGCGCGAACCATGCCGATGCCCTCGATGAGGCCGGTGAGCAGGCGGCCGGCCCGGCCCACGAACGGCTCGCCGCGGAGGTCCTCCTCGGCACCCGGGCCCTCACCGACGAACATCAGGTCGGCGTCGGGGTCGCCGACCCCGAACACCACGTTGGTGCGGGTCTCGCACAGGCCGCAGCTCCGGCAGCGCGCCGCCTCCGCGGCCGCGTCCTCCAGGGAGTCGAAGACCGGTACCGGCGAGATCGACACGCCCCAGGCTACCGGCCCGGGCGGCGCGCGACGGCGGCCCTGACGGCGGCCGCGACCACGTCGGGAACGGCGACCCGGAGCCGGTCGAGAGCCACGCTCCGGGCGCCGGTCGCCGCCGCGAAGCACACGTCGCCGTCGAAGCGCGTGTGCGACGGGCGCAGCGCCGCGGCCAACCCGTGGTGCGCGCTCTGGGCCACGAGGTGGCACCCGACCTTGTCGAGGCGCCCGTCGGTGACGACCACAGCGAGGGTCGTGCTCTCGAGGGCACCGGGGCCTTCGCCCTCGGTGCCGGACCCGGAGGACCCGCTCCCCGGGCCGGGCGGACCACCGAGCACCGGCTCGGGGAACGGGGGCACCTCGGGCGGGGCCGTCGAGCCGGCGAGCACCGACCCGGCGGCGTCCACGACGTCGCCCACCGCGTTCACGACCGCCAGGGCCGCCACCGTGACGCCGCCGTCGACGGCGGCCGACGCCTGGCCGAGCCCCCCGGCCACCGCGTGCGTGCGCCCGCGCCATCCGCCGACGGTCGCCCCCGTGCCGGCGCCGATCGGCCCGGAGGTCGCTCCGGGGTGACCGGCCGTCGAGAGCGGCTCCCCGGCCGCCGCGCTCCGCACCGCGGCTCGGGTCGCGGCCCGCCCGTCGGCCGGCCCGGGATGCCGGCCCGCCGACACGACCAGATCGAAGATCGCCGCCGCCGGGACGATCGGGACCGGGCCGGCGGAGGTGGGGTGACCGCGGCCCGCGGTGGCGAGCTCGTGCACCACGCCGTCGGCGGCGGCCAGGCCGAAGGCCGAACCCCCGCAGAGGGCGAACGCGTCGACGTGGGCGACCGTGCGCACCGGGTCGAGGAGCGCCAGCTCCCGCGTGGCCGGCGCGCCCCCGCGCACCTCGGCCGAGGCGACCGTCGTGGGCGGCAGCAGCACCACCGTCACGCCCGTGCCCCCCGACGACGCGTGGCCCACCCCGACCCCGGCGACGTCGGTCAGCAGGCCCGGGTTCACCGCCCGGCCTCGTGTGGGCCGCCGGGCCCGCCCGCCACGCCGGCCGCGCCGACCTCACGCTCGACGCCGGGCCTCAGGCCGACCTCACGGGCGAATCCGTCGAGCATGTCGTTGAACGCCGCCGCCCGCTCCAACATCAACATGTGGCCTCCCCCCTCCATCATCTCCAGGCGGGCACCCGGGATCGACGCCGCGAGCTCGCGCGCCGCGCCCGGCGGGGTCATCACGTCGGCCGTCCCGCCCACCACCAGGGTGGGCAGATCGACGCCGGCCAGCGCCCTCCGCAGGTCGATGCCGACCAGGGCGAGCGCGCCGGCCCGGCTGGTGGCGGGCGGGCACGCGGTGATCATCGAGCGGGTCAGCTCGAGGTGGCTGGGCGCGGCGCCCGGCCCGAACCCGACCCCGGTCACCAGGAGCCCCAGACCCGGCGGCGCGAGGAGGCGGGTCACGTCGGGACTCAGCGCGGCGGCACGCCGGAACCACTCCGAGCGGGCGAGCGCCGCCCCCGGTGCACGACCGATCGTGGAGAGGAGGACGAGCCCCCGCAGCCGTGACCGGGCGGGAGCAGGCCGGCTCGTCACGTAGGACATGGCGCCGACCCCACCCATGGAGTGCCCGACGAGGACGCCGTCGTGGACGCCCAGGGCGTCGAGGACCCGGCCGACGTCGCGTCCCAGGGCCTCGACCGTGAGCCCGTCGGAGCCCGGCGTGGAGTGGCCGTGGCCGCGCTGGTCGAAGGCCACCACGCGATAGCCCCGGTCCGGGAGGTCGGCGAACTGCTTCACCCAGGCCCGGACCCCGAGGCTCAGGCCGTGCGCCAGCACGAGGGTGGGCCCTCTACCGCGGGCCACCACGTGGACGCGGGCGCCGTCGTGGCCCGCGACCATCGCCTCCTCGTCGGGGTCGAGCCGCAGCTCTCGTTCGGCGTCGGGATCCGGGCGGCGGCGGACCCGCTCCAGCGCGGCGCGCTCCGCCGCGACGGCCGTCGCCCCGGCCGCGGCGGCGACGCCGACGCCCAGGCCCACGGCCTTGAGGACCGTCGACGCCCGGCTCGCGCGGCGGCCCCGGCCCGGCGCACCCATCTACGACGTGAAGACGCGGGGCACCCGGGACCCGATCCGGCTGACGATCTCGTAGGCGATGGTGCCGGTCCGGTCGGCCCACTCGGTCGCCGTGACCTGCTCGCCCTCCTGGCGCCCGAGCAGCACGACGTCGTCGCCGACCGCGATCTCGGCGTCGCCGGCGTCGAGCATGATGTGGTCCATGGTCACGGTCCCGGCGATCGGGTACCGGCGGCCCCGCACCAGGACCTCGCCACCGGCTGCCGCGAGGCTCCGCGGGACGCCGTCGGCGTAACCGACGGGGACGGTCGCCACCCGGGCCCGGCGGGCGAGCGCGTAGCGCAGGCCGTAGGAGACGCGGTCGCCGGCGTCGAGGTCCTGCACGTGGACGACCCGCGACCGCAGGCTCAGGGCGGGGTGGATGTCGAGCGCGCCGTCGAAGGCCGGCGACGGCGGCAGCCCGTAGACGGTTATCCCGGCCCGGACGAGGTCGTAGTGGGCGGCCGGGAACGCGATGATCGCCGCGGAGTTGGCGGCGTGGACCACCGGCGGGTTCAGGCCGCGCCGCGAGAGGCTCTCCCGGGCCTGGTCGAAGGCCGCGATCTGCTGCCCGGTGTAAGGCTCGTCGGGCTCGTCGGCGAGGGCGAAGTGGGTGCAGAACCCCTCGAGTCGCAGCGATCCCGTCCCGGCGATCTTCTCGGCGAGCACGGCGGCGTCGCCCGGGGTGCACCCCACCCGGTGCATCCCGGTGTCGACCTTGAGGTGCACCGGGAACGGGCGGGGCAGGTCGGCCTTCCGGGCGGCGGCGGCGATCGCCTCCACGCCCGACGGGCGGTACACCACCGGAGTCAACCGGTGGGCCACGACCTCGGCGGCGGCATCCGGCGGCGGCTCCGACAGGACCACGATCGGGGCCTCTATGCCGGCCTCGCGCAGCTCCACGCCCTCCTCGACCAGGGCCACGCCCAGGTAGGCGGCACCGGCATCGAGCGTGGCCCTCGACACCTCGACGGCGCCGTGCCCGTAGGCGTCGGCCTTGACGACCGCCATGACCTCGGCCGTCGCGCACGCGGCGCGCAGGGCGGTCGTGTTGGCGCGCACCGCGCCGAGGTCCACCTCCGCCCACGTGGGGCGCAGGCGCCCGTTCACGTCGTCCGGGCGAGGTACTGGACCAGGTCGGAGCGGGCGACGATGCCCAGGAGCGTCCCGTCGGGGTCGACGATCGGGACGTGGGTCACGTCGTGCTCGTGCATCAGCGTGGCCAGGTCTTCGACGGTGGCGTCGGGACCGGTGGTGACGAACTCCGTCGCCATCGCGTCGGCCACCGTGGAGCCCACGGCGCGCTTGAGGTCCTGGTCGAAGCGGGCGAGATGCGACGGAAGGGTGAACTCGATGCCCGGAAGCAGCGCGATCGTGGTGGGGACGTGGATGCGCGCCTCGGAGAGGATCAGGTCCTGGTCGCGCAGCACGCCGACGATGCGGCCGTCGGAATCGACGACGGGCGCGGCCCCGATCTGCCGCTCGGCGAGGACGTCGGCGGCCTCGGCGAGCGTCTGGTCGGGACTGAGGGTCACGACGTCGGGCGTCATCACCGATCGGGCGTCCTGGGGCTCGGGCATCACGTCTCCGGGGAATCGGCTTCCAAACCCGAGATCGTACGCGGTAGGGCACGCACGAGGTCGCCCGCGGTGAGCCCCGTCCCGATCGCCTGCCCCGCGGCGCCGTGGAGGAACGCGGCTCCGGCCGCGGCCTCGAACGCCGCGACCCCCCGGGCGAGCAGCGCACCCACCACGCCGGACAGGACGTCGCCGGTCCCGGCCGAGGCCAGGACGGGCCCACCGGTGGGGTTGACCGCCGCCCGGCCGTCGGGGGCGGCGACGACCGTGGCCGGGCCCTTCAGGAGCACCACGGCTCCCGAACGGGCGGCGAGGTCGCGGGCCGCCTCGAGCCGGTCCGGACCCACGGCGCGGCCGGTCAGGCGCCGGTACTCCTCGTCGTGCGGGGTCAACACCGTCGGGTGGGCGCGGGACCGCAGTGGTGTGAGGTCGCCCTCGAGACCGTTGAGCCCGTCGGCGTCGAGCACCAGAGGCACGCCGGCCTCGGCCGCCGTGCGCCGGACCGCGGTGCGGGTCGACTCGGCGAGGCCGAGGCCGGGCCCGAGGACCAGCGCCCCGAACCGGCCCAGGCTGCCGACGACGATGCCGGTCGCGGCGGCGTCGAGCGCCCCACCGCGTGCAGGCAGCGGCCGCGAGATCACCTCGCCCCCCGACGCCCGGGCCGCGGCCTCGTGCCCCGGCAGGCCGCAGTGGACGATCCCGGCACCCGCCCGCAGGGCGGCCCGGGACGCGAGCAGGGGCGCTCCGGCCATCCCGTCGGAGCCGCCCACGACGAACACCCCGCCCGCGCTCCACTTGTGCGCGGCCGGGGCGCGGGACGGCAGCCAGCGCGCCACGTCGGCGGCCTCGGTCACGCCGCAGCGGGTGACGGTGACCGCCCCCGGACCCGCGACCGCCGCGCCCCCTCCGGCGCCGGCGGGGTGCGACGGGCCGCCCGGGTCGTGGTCGACGACCACCGGGATCCCGATGTCGACGAGCTCCACCCGCCCGGCGTGCGATCGGCCCGGCTCGAAGAGCACCCCGGGCTTGTAGGCGGCGAAGGTGACCGTCACCGCGGCGGTCACCGCCTCGCCGTCGACCTCGCCGGTCGGGCCGGCGACACCCGACGGGATGTCGACGGCCACCGTGGGGAACCCGCGCTCCCGCAGGCTCTCGCTGATCCTCTGCGCCTCACCTTCGAGCCGACCCCGGAAGCCGGTGCCGAACATGGCGTCGACGGCGATGTCGGCCCGGTGGGCCGCCGTTTCCCACCCCGCCGACCCGGCTCCGCCGCCGAGCATCACGACCTCGGCCCTGACCCCCCACGCAAGG
>WBZO01005942.1_pt1 | contig 12101 bp, 9 predicted proteins | sample 5204261 | NCBI WGS metagenome assembly WBZO01 (sample SAMN12412400, study PRJNA552823) | activated sludge metagenome | isolation source: activated sludge from anammox sidestream of wastewater treatment plant... | place: USA: North Carolina | collected 2017-09 | reverse complement strand
TGCTGCTCAAGCAAAATCAAGTGCATATTGAAAATACACACCAAAGCCTTTTGGCTCTGCTCAACAACCAAATGCCCATAACAATTGCTGTTGAAGAAAATTTTCAGCCTATGCAGTTAAGCAACTTGCCCGATAGCACGGCTTTAGCCAATCATCCATCGGTACAATTGCTGCACCAAAACGCCCAAATTGCAGCACAAGCAAAGCGTGTGGAGCAAGCACAAGCCTTACCCGATTTCACATTTGGCTACACCAATCAATCGCTCACGGGCTTCCAAACCATCAATGGGCAAGAACAATACTTTAATGCACACAATAGATTCAACTATGGCAATGTAGGCGTTTCTATTCCACTTTCATTTGGTGCTACCATTGCAAAAGTAAAATCGCATCAATATACACAGCAAGCAGCCGAAGCAGGAGCCAAACAGCAACAAAAAGAACTGGCTGCCCATCTTCAAAATGCTATTAACCAATACAGGCAAGATGTGCAGCAATTTACATACTATCGCCAAAATGCTTTACCCAATGCAGAAGCTATTGTAGAGGCAGCTCAACTGGGCTACAAAACAGGCAATACCGATTATGTGGGGTATCTCTACGCACTGCAAACAGCCACAGATATTCGCTTAAACTATCTAAAAAGTATTGAGCAAATCAATCAATCCATTATCAATATCTATTCCTTAATAAATAAGTAAGCAAAAATGAACACCACACATACAATCCAACGCAAACGCAGCACTTTAGCATTGCTCTGCATACTCCTATTTGCATGTAGCACCATACTTGTATCGTGCCACGATCACAGCAGGCACGAAACTGCTGCCACCACTAAAACTCATAACGAATCTACTGCCGAAACAACCACCATATCCAGCGAACAAATGCATGCTGTGGGCATTCAACTTGGAACGGTTGAAAACAAAGAATTAACTGCAACCATAAAAGCAAACGGTATGCTCAAAGTACCCAACAACTTTAAAGCCAACGCCACTTCGCTTTATGGAGGTGTAGTAAAATCTATTATAGTGCAAGTAGGCGACAATGTAAAAGCAGGGCAACCAATTGCAACGCTTGTAAATCCTCAGTTTATACAACTGCAAGAAGAGTATTTAAGCCTTGCCAATAAAATAACGTTGGCCGAACAAGAACTGAATCGCCAAAAAGATTTGAATGAAGGCGGAGCAGGCGCACTCAAAAATTTACAAAGTATAACCGCAGATGTGCAAACACTAAGAGTTAGAAAAGCAGCACTGCAACAACAGTTTCAAATTATGGGCATTCAACCCGAAAAACTTAGTGCCGAAAGCATTAGCTCTGTACTAAAAGTTCTCAGCCCAATCAATGGTGTTATCAGCAATGTATTTTCAAAAATAGGAAGCTATGTAGATGTAGCTTCACCTGTGGCCGAAATTGTAGATAATGGTTCTCTCCACCTAGACCTGCAAGTGTTTGAGAAAGATTTACCACTGCTAAAGGTAGGGCAAATCATTCATTTTACACTCACCAATAACCCCACAAACGAATACGATGCCGAAGTATTCAGCATTGGTGCTGCTTTTGAAAACGAAAGCAAAACCATACCCGTACATGCCAAAGTAAAAGGCAATAAAAACGGCTTGATAGATGGCATGAATATCACCGGAATTGTAAGTTTAAACAGCGCCACTACACCTGCCGTTCCAAGCACAGCCATTGTGGATGCCAATGGAAAATCGTATGTATTTATTCTGGCAAACACAAGCACACAACCAGCAATAGCCACACACGCACACGATGGCGAGGCACACACACACGAAGAAAAACAGCATAGCACAGAACCAAAAGAAAGTATCACCTTTGAAAAAATTGAAGTAGTAAAAGGCGTAAGCGATATGGGTTATACTGCCGTTACCTTTGTAAAAGATATTCCTGCCGATGCAAAAATTGCAACACAAGGCGCATTCTTTATTCTTGCAAAAATGAACAATACAGGCACGCACACTCATCAACACTAAACATTCCAACACATGAGCCACCAACATATTTACGATGCACAAGGAAATCAACTTTGCTGCACACCGCAGGAAGGGAAAATTTATACGCAAGCTGCCGCCCGACATATAATTGAAGACGATGGTTGCTGCTCCTCTGCTACCAAAAAGAAACAAATCTCTACACACGAGCACCACCACGAGCAGCATGCCAATACGGCATGGCAACACTTTGCTCCGGCTGCGGTTTCGCTTGTATTATTATTGAGTGCATTATACTTAGACCATTGGCTGCAACCCACATGGTTTGGTGGCTGGCAACGGCTGCTCATGTATTCGTTGGCTTATGCGCCCGTTGGTTTTCCGGTATTGAAAGAAGCCTTTGAAAGCATATTGCATGGCGATATATTTTCAGAATTTTTACTCATGGGCATTGCCACCATTGGTGCATTTGCCATTGGCGAATATCCCGAAGCAGTAGCCGTAATGCTTTTTTATTCCATTGGCGAAGCCTTCCAAACCATGGCAGTAAAACGTGCTAAAAACAACATAAAAACACTACTCGACCAACGCCCCGACACCATAACCATTATTGAAAACAACGAACCTAAAACCATTAAAGCCGCAGCAGCACAAATTGGCAACACCATTCAACTAAAGCCCGGAGAAAAATTAGCATTAGACGGCATACTGGTTTCCCCAACGGCTTCTTTTAATACAGCAGCCCTCACTGGCGAAAGTAAGCCCGATACCAAGCAAAAGGGCGACACCGTTTTGGCAGGAATGATTAACCTAAACACACCTGCTTTAGTAAGCGTAACCACAACCTACCAAAACAGTAAACTCAGCAAAATTTTAGAGTTAGTACAAAATGCTACTGCTCAAAAAGCGCCAACCGAACTTTTTATACGAAAGTTTGCCAAATACTACACGCCTGCCGTAGTGCTGCTTGCAATCCTTATTTGCCTCCTGCCCTACTTTTTTGTTGAGTCCTATCACTTTCAGCAATGGCTTTATCGCGCCTTAATATTCTTAGTAATCTCCTGCCCCTGCGCATTGGTAATCTCTATTCCATTGGGTTACTTTGGCGGCATTGGTGCGGCAGGCAGAAACGGTATTCTCATAAAGGGCAGCAACTTCTTAGACATACTGGCTTCCGTGCAGCAAGTGGTAATGGATAAAACAGGCACCTTGACCGAAGGTGTTTTCAAGGTACAAGAGGTTCATATTCTTCCCACCTTTAACCAATCTGAAATAATAGAAATGGTGAATGCATTAGAAAGCATCAGCACACATCCGGTGGCATCGGCAATTCATCAATTTGCAGGAAAAGTAAACTCCACTATTCAACTTAAAGATGTAGAAGAAATTGCAGGATATGGTTTACGTGCAAGCATCAACGGAAAGGAGTTGCTGGCAGGCAATTTTAAACTCCTAGATAAATTTAAAATACCATACAATACTAATACTACCAACAGTTCGCACACCATTATTGCCATTGCATTCAACAAGCAGTTTGCCGGATACATTACCATTGCTGACAGTATAAAACAAGATGCCCCAAAGGCAATACAAACGCTAACACAATTGCATATTCAACCAACCATGCTAAGTGGCGATAAACAGAGTGTAGTAACTTTTGTAGCACAGCAATTAGGAATAGAAAATGCCTATGGCGATTTGCTCCCCGAAGACAAAGTGAATAAAGTGAAAGCCATAAAAGCTCATGCCGGATTAGTAGCATTCGTTGGCGATGGTGTAAACGATGCGCCTGTAATTGCACTAAGCGATGTGGGCATTGCCATGGGCGGCTTGGGAAGCGATGCCGCCATAGAAACCGCAGACGTAGTAATACAAGACGATATGCCAAGTAAAATTCCTATGGCTATACTTATTGGTAAGCGAACCAAGAGTATTGTATGGCAGAATATCGGAATGGCATTCACGGTAAAGGGTATTGTATTGCTACTTGGAGCCGGAGGCATTGCCACCATGTGGGAAGCCGTTTTTGCAGATGTGGGCGTAGCACTTTTGGCAATACTAAATGCTGTGCGCATCCAGCAAATGAATTTCAAAAAGTAAAGACTTGGCTTAGTGGCTTTAAAGCTTATTCCAGTTAGAATAGCCAAACAATTCTTTTCCTCCCAACAAGGTATTTTCAATAAACGAAAGCATTCTGTACTTCCATTTTTCGTGTTTCATTTTAGGACGGTTCAGTATTGGATTTGAAACTTCAAGTGCTTCCTGCCAATACATTTTCCTCATAAATTCCTGCATTACTTTTGGATGCGAAGCAGCAAACAACGGCACCTTTGCCATATTGCCATAATTGAAATTTGCCAAGCGTTTTGCGTGCATTGCGGCTGCCCCATCGGTTCCGTGGTGCATACTGTCTTGCTCTTTCTTTTTAGATTGCATTGTTTCCGGTGGGCGCACCCAACCGTAGTGATACACATGCGCATCTACTGCTTTTACATTCAACTTTTCGCCCGTGCTTTTGCGAAACGATTGCGCATCTTTATACGAAACAATACCGGCAGAATTTCGCACTATTCTAATTTCGTTCTTATACCATCCGTGAAATGGTAAATAGTGTTTGTAATCACCCCAAAAATGGTAATACTTAAACAGCAAACCATCTACATTTTTATCGTGCAAATACATAGCACATGCGCGCTGTATGGCCGGTAAATCTTGCTCATGAATTACCTCATCGGCCTGTAAATAAAAACACCAATCGCCCGTGCACTGTTGCAATGCAAAAGTGGTTTCGTCTGCAAAAATTTTCCCTTCCACAAACGAGGTTTCGCTCCACACGCGGCTATATATCTTAACCTTAGGCGATTGCAGCGACTCAATAATAGCTCTGGTATTATCGTTGCCTTCGTCTAGCGCCACAATAAATTCATCTACCAATGGTAAAATCGAAGCTATACTTTCCTTAATTGGGAAATAATACTTCTCTGCATTGCGCACCATGGTAAAACCGCTAATCTTCATCACTAATTTTGAATATGGAGCAACCCGTTTGTAGCTACAATATCGGTATGTTTCATCAAGGCATTTAAAGGATGTATGGCCTCTCCGTTTAGTTCGGTTAGCCTTCCGCCTGCTTCTTCCACAATAAGTTTACCCGCAAAAAAATCCCAACTTGCTTGGTTTACCGTTACCAATCCGTCTATTCTGCCGCAAGCAATTTGGCACAACTCCTGGGCACACGAACCACCTCCGCGAATGGAGCGCACCGCCATTAAGTTCTGTACCGATGCCGGCTTATAGCTTTCGGATCTTAAATAGCGATGTCCGAAATTAAAAATTGCCGAAGACAATGCCGCAGTTGTAGAAACGCTGATGGCATTTCTATTTAAGAAAGCACCCATGCTTAAAAAGGCATGAAATGTTTCGTTGAAAAACGGATTTTCAACCACACCTAAAATTACCGAGCGCCCCTTTATTAAAGCTATCGAAACAGAAAAAGAAGGTATTCCTCTGGCATAATAACTGCTGCCGTCTAATGGATCTATTACCCAAATAAATTCGCTTTCTGCGTGAGTAGCACCGCTCTCTTCGCTTACAATTTTATGATGCGGAAAGGTATGCGCAATCGTATTCTTAATAAATGTTTCCACTTCCACATCTGCCGAAGTTACAATGCTGTGAAACGATTCTTTTTCTATTTGTTCATGCACCTTACCAAAATGTTTCATCAACAATTTACCGGCTTTTTGGGCCAACTGGATAGCAAAATTGGTTAAATACTCCGGAGACGAATCGTTCATGGCAATGGCGTATTTTTTTGAAATACATCTATATTATCTGCGCAGCGCATTTTGGCATCGAGCAATAAATGAATAAAGTGTGCATGCAGTGTTTCTACCAAACCATAAGAAAATGCAGGCACATAAAAATTGAAATCGCCTAAGCCGCGCAATTTATTTTCTTGTGAAAAGCCAGAAAATGTTACCACCGTGCAATTGCGCTCAATAGCAGCTTTGGCAGCATTTAAAATATTCGGAGAATTGCCTGAAGCGCTGATGGCAAAAAGCATATCGTCTGCCTCTGCAAAAGTTTCAATAGGTTTGGCAAATACTTCTGGATACGAATAATCGTTGGCAATAGCCGTAAGCAGCGAAGCATCGTTGAAAGCTGTTGCTTTTACCTTCCCATTTTTCCAAAAATCTAATGCCATGTGCGATGTAATTCCCGCACTGCCGCCATTGCCTACCAACATAAGTTTGCGGTTATGCTGCTGCAACGCCTGCAACTGTGCCACAATTGCTGCCACAGCATCTTCCAACAGTATCAAAGTTCCATTTTTGTTACTTACTGCGGTTTGCTCCAGTGCGTTTACAAACTGTGTGTTATATTCTTTTACAAACTTTGCTATTTCCATACCAACCTATTTTAAAAAATGCGATACAAATTTCACTAAATCTTTTTTGTAAACAGGATGCTCATTACCCAAAATATTTACAGCCAATGTACCTACGCAATTGCCCACAAAACCTGTTACTTCCGCGGGCACACCTGCAAAATTACAAAGTGCGGTAACCGAAAGCACAGCATCGCCCGCGCCTACAGAGTCTTTTACCGAAGTGGCAAATGCCGGTGTGTACATAAACTTTTTGTTTTGGTAAATTACCGATCCGGCAGCGCCCAATGTAATTTGGATATTGTTGCAATGCGTAATTGTTTGCAGTTTTCTAATTAGTTCTTCCACACTTCCATACGCATCGCCAAACGGCAACCTCAACTCTTTTTCATCAATAGAAATATAGTTGGCACGCTTATATTTGGTAATGTAATTAAAACCAAAATTATTTGAATTGGTTTGAGCATTTATGGCCAAATACTTACCGCTTTCTTCTAAAAAGCTAATAATACCGGGCGTAATAAAACCATGACCAAAATCGGCAATAAGTATAATATCGAAATCGGCAATTGCCTCCTTTAAATAATCTATTACTTCCTGTTCCAATTTCTTTTCTATGAACTTATCGTTCATAAAGGTTACTTCAAAAAGTTTTAAGTTCAGGTAGGTATCTAAGTACCTTCGTTTGGTAGGTGTGGGGCCATCGTTTCTAAAGAAAAATTTTCGCCCAATAGGTTCCGAAAGTTTGCTTTCAATAAAATCTTTTTGTGTATTCTGCTCGCCTAAGAGCGTTACCAGCTGTACCTTTCCGGCAAACTGCTCCATGTGGTTGGCAATAGCCAAAGAACCACCTGCATACGAAACGCCACTTCGGTAAATGGTAGAAATGGTGGGCGACTTAGACGATTTTCCCAACGGTGTGCACGTATGGTATTCATCAATAATGGTGTCGCCAATTACCATTACTTTTAAGTTGCTTAAATCATTAATGTATTGCGCAACTGTATCTACATTAAACTTTGCCTTAAAATTCTCCAAGTACTTCTGAACGCCATCATCTAACTGCGAAAAGTGTGCATTGATAAGTTTTGAAGACGACATAGTTTCGTCATCGGTAATATGCAACTTCCCTCCATTATCTATCACGGCTTGCTCTTCTAGTCCAATATTATTGGTTACATCGTTGCTGCGCACCTTGTAATCGGGCCCTTTTACATAAAAATTGGGCTTTAATAAATTGATAGTTTCTATGGCAGTTGCCCACTTGTTTACGGCCACAAAAGTCACACACTCCAACGAGGCAATGCTTTCTGCCCGTATTTGCTCATTAAAAACAGGCCTGCCCGGCCCTTTGTTTACAAATTTATCTTGCGTAACAGTAACTATAAGCACATCTGCCGCCTTTGCAGCCGATTGAAAATGTTTTATGTGCCCCGGATGCATTAAATCGAAACAGCCGTGGCAATGCGCAATTGTTTTTCCCTCTTTCTTCAGTTGAGCCGAAATAGAAGCCAACTCTTCTAATGATACTAATTTTCCCAAGTTCAGATATTTAATAATTGTTGCACAAACTTAATGAAGCCTTGCAGATTGTAGTGCATAGATAATTTTTATCGTATTGAATGCACATTTTACATGCCGTTTAAAGTTCTTTTCATTGAATAAATTATTATTGCCTTATGAATAGAATCCAATTGGTAAGGCTGTTTCAAAACATTTCCAATACCAATATTTTCGGTACGGCAAAAGGCGTACGCTATCTTTCGTACCTTTTATTACCCACACCCAAGCAGCGCATTATTGCCGAAACCGTAAACGGCTTTTCGGTATGGGTAGATCCGGCATTCGATAAATCCGGCCTAGAGCACGATATTTACTACTTAGGCACTTACGAAAAAGGAACAGTAAGTGTAATGGAATGCTTTTTGCAACCTACCGATAATTTTATTGATGTTGGTGCAAACATTGGATTTGTATCGCTTACTGCTGCCAAAATTTGTACCCACGGGCAGGTTTTTTCTTTTGAAGCCAATCCCGATACCTTTAAGATTTTACAAGAAAATATAGAGCTGAACAACTTTAAAAACATTACCCCATTTGCAATTGGATTAGGTTCGCAAAAAGGCATTCTTAAAATTTACCCAAACACGCTTAAAAACAACAGAGGCGGAGCTTCTATGGTTCAAAGCGATTTAAACAAAGGCGAAAGCGGAGTAGATGTAAACGTAGAATGTTTAGATGCCTTAACCAACCAAATACCCTCCGCAGCCATGATGAAAATTGATGTGGAAGGATTTGAAATGGAAGTGCTGAAAGGTGCTACCAACCTACTATCGGGCAAAAATGCGCCTGCACTTATTGTTGAATGTAGCGAAAGCAGAAGCAACCTTAATTTTTCGGCCGTAGATCTCTACAAATACTTGCTGCAAATAAACAGCTACAAAATTTTCAAACTTCAATTGGGCAAAGAGCGAAAATCTAAATTGGTAGAAGTGAAAAACGAAAGCGACATTCCATTTCACGACAATCTCTTTTGTTTTCTACCTGAGCAGGTAAGCCGTTTAAAACCATTATTGTAAACGTGAAACTGCTCTTCCTAAAAATTAAAAACGAAGCCTTTAGCAGGTTAAGTACTATAGTAGATTTCTTACTATATACTTTCCGCTTGCACCGCGTTGCACCATTTACTTTTCCTGCCAGCGGTTTAGGCATCATCTTCTTAGGCGAGAACCTGCCGCCACGCATTGCGCGCATGTATAAATGGTTACATAGAGCACATGCAGTAAATGCCATATTGGTTTGTGCCCAAAACGGCTACAACCCTAAGTTTGTTGAAGTAGAATTTAGCCGCGTATATTTATTTAGAAACAAGTGGCACCTTTACTCTATTCTAAAGAAAATAGAAGGTGCGCAACTCATACATGCCTTTGGGCCCAAATCATATTTTCCCGATATGGCAAGGCAATACATGCCACACCTTAAATTCGTGTACGACATGCAAGATGTGCTTGGCATTTACTTTGGTTTAAACACCGATATTGCATGGTTTAGAAAAGAATTTCCGCACGAAAAAAATTGCTTGCAATACGCCAATGGCTTGGTTTCGCATGGCTTAGAACCCATCCCTGCATATAGAGTTTACAATATAAAACACAAAACCAGCCGATTGTTTTTTCCGCTCTTTTGCGATGACGATCGCTTTGTAAATCCCGCACCTAAATTAGCCGATGGCATACACCTTGTATATGCTGGCGAAATACAAAACAGCAACCGCGATAAACGGCAATTCGGTAATATTCAATTCGATGATTTAATACAGCAACTATCGAACCAAAAAATACATTTCCATGTATATCCATCGCCTTCTACCAATCCTTTGCTGTACAACCAATACTTAGAGGTAGCCAGGCAAAATCCCTATTTTCATTTAGAAAAACCTGTGGCTCAAAGCCAACTTTCAACAGAGCTTTCAAAATATCATTACGGCATTATTCCGTTTTTCAAAAGCACATCGGGGCAATCTAGCGATAAATACAAATACTCCACCGCACTCAAACTCTTCAATTTTATTGAAGCCGGCATTCCAACCATTTGTTCGCGCGATATTGAATTTCAAGCATGGATACTTAAACGATATGCTGCCGGATTTGCAGTGTCTGAAAGCGATATTGCTACCATTGGCAATAAGCTAAACCATACAGACTACACAGCATTGCAAGCAGAACTAATGGCACACCGAAGCCAACTCTCACTCAAAAACAACATTCATAAACTCTATCATTTTTATCAAAAAATATTAGCATGAAAAAAGCATTAGTTACAGGCGGATGTGGCTTTATAGGCAGCCACATGGTAGATAGACTTTTACAAGAAGGCTATCAAGTAACCGTAATAGACAACCTTTCTACCGGAAGGCGCGAAAACCTTCAACATCAAAAAGAAAATAAGGCGCTTCAAATTATAGAAGCCGATATAAACGATGTACAAAACAACCTGCCGTATTTTGAAAATGTAGATACCGTTTTCCATATTGCTGCACTGGCCGATATTGTTCCTTCTATCGAAAATCCGCTTAGCTATTACCGCTCCAATGTAGATGGCACTTTTGCCGTATTGGAATGCGCCCGTGCCCAAGGTGTAAAAAGGGTTATTTATGCCGCTTCATCTTCTTGCTACGGCTTGCCCGACACTTTCCCAACACCCGAAACCACTAAAATAGATACGCAATATCCTTATGCACTCACTAAATTCTTAGGCGAGCAATTGTGCTTGCATTGGAGCAAAGTGTATAAACTCAATGTAACCTCCATGCGATTTTTCAACGTGTATGGCACTCGCTCCAGAACCTCCGGAACTTACGGTGCTGTATTTGGTGTATTCTTGGCACAAAAATTAAACAATAAACCATTTACGGTTGTGGGCGATGGCACGCAAACACGCGATTTTACTTATGTTACCGATATTGTTGATGCCTGCTACACCGCATCGCTACGCAACGATATTTCGGGCGAAATTTTCAATGTAGGTAGTGGAAACACTTACTCCGTAAACCGCCTTACCGAACTCCTGCAAGGCGAAAAAGTATATATTCCAAAACGCCCGGGCGAACCCGATTGCACCTTTGCCGATATTACCAAAATACAAAGCCAACTAAATTGGCAGCCTAAAGTATCTTTAGAAGATGGCGTGCAAAAAATATTAGACAACATCGCTTACTGGAAAAATGCGCCCGTTTGGGAACCTACTTCCATTGCCAAAGCCACCGAAGGTTGGTTTAAATACTTGGGCAAGTAGTAAGGCTACTGTAAATTAGGATCCAGCAACTTAGCCTTCTGTAAATGCTGCGTTGCCATTTGCTCATTGCCAAGTGTGCGGTAGGTAATGCCTAAATAATAATAAGCACGGGCATTTTGTGGATTTATGGCAAGTGCTTTATTAAAAGCATCTATTGCCTTTGGGTACTCCTTTTTTAAGCCGTTTATGCTACCTATATTCATCCAACCATCTTCGTAGCGCGGATTTATTTGAACCGCTTTTTCATAATACTGCATGGCATCTTCCGGTCGCCCGATTTGAAAGAGCGCACTACCCAAGTTATTGATGGTAATAATATCGTTAGGATTATACTTCAGTGCCATTTCCGAGTATTTTACGGCATTGGGATAATCGGCTGTTTTATAGTAACCCACCGCCAATTGCGACAACGCTTCGCTGTAAGTAGGATAAATTTGCAATGCCTTTTGCAATTCGTTGATACCTTGTGTAAACAGCTGCTTTTGGCGGGCGGTATTTTTTTCTTGCGGAGCAATAATTTTAATAATCTCATTGCCCAAATAATAGTGTGCACGGGTGCTTGCCTGCAAGTGTACCAAATCGTTGGAATACAAAGTGTAGTTATCTTTCCAATCGGCATTGCGGGCTACAGTTTTTATACTAAAAAGAAAAGCAACCACGCTCACTATTGCTACCGAAAATTTATGTGCCGAAAGTAATTGCAAAGGCTTTGCGAGCAATAACTCACTACGCACCATGCTTTCTTTGGTTAAGCGAACCAAACCCAAAGCAGCCAACACACAAACCGCCACCGATGGAAAATACATTAAGCGTTCCGCCATGCCCACACCAATTTTTATGAACACATTGCTAAAGAGCGAAATGCTGATAAAGTATAGAAGTATAAACACTGCAAAAATATTTTTGCTCTTAACCTTTACCAATGCAAAAACCAACAAAGCCGCATGAATAATAAACGA
>WBZO01005941.1_pt1 | contig 12101 bp, 5 predicted proteins | sample 5204261 | NCBI WGS metagenome assembly WBZO01 (sample SAMN12412400, study PRJNA552823) | activated sludge metagenome | isolation source: activated sludge from anammox sidestream of wastewater treatment plant... | place: USA: North Carolina | collected 2017-09 | reverse complement strand
GGATGCTGTGGTTGCTCCGTTCGACCACAAGTAAGTAGTTCCTGCAGAAGAGGTAAGCGTAACCGAACCACCCGCGCAGAATGTTGTTGGCCCTCCGGCTGTAATGGTGGGTTGTGCCGGTAATGAATTCACCGTTACTGTTGTACCGGCACTTGCTACCGATTGGCAACCTGCTGCATTAGTTACCTGAACAGTGTATGTGCCTGAAGTGGTGGGTGAAATGGATGCTGTGGTTGCTCCGTTCGACCACAAGTAAGTTGTTCCGGCAGAAGAGGTAAGCGTAACCGAACCGCCTGCACAGAATGTTGTAGGCCCTCCGGCAGTAATGGTGGGTTGTGCAGGTAAGGAATTCACCGTTACCGTTGTACCGGCACTAGGCACTGACTGGCATCCGGATGCATTGGTAACTTGCACTGTATAAGTACCTGAATTGGTTACATTGATTGATGCTGTAGTTGCCCCATTCGACCACAAATAAGAGGTTCCTGCAGAAGAGGTAAGCGTAACCGAACCGCCCGCACAGAACGTTGTTGGCCCTCCTGCGGAGATAGTGGGTTGAGCCGGTGAAGAGCCGATGGTAACCGTTGTTCCTGCACTTGGCACTGATTGGCATCCGGCTGCATTGGTAACCTGAACTGAGTATGTACCCGCTGCTGAAACAGTAATTGAAGAGGTGGTTGCACCGGTTGACCATAAATATGTTGTTCCGGGAGAAGAAGTTAAAGTAACTGAACCTCCTGAACAAATGACGGTAGAGCCACTTGGTGTAATGGTAGGTTGCGCAGGAGCTGCAATGGTAGAAATGGTAACCGTGTTTGCCATTTGTAAATCACAACCTGACATACACACCGCATTGCTTCCGGAAATCCAACAAGCAGGAGCCGTCATATTCACCAAAGAACCGTTCAGGGCGCTACTCGACAAATCGTTAACAACAGTTCCTGTGCCTTCATTAAACTTAAAATATCCAACCAGGTTTGCCTCAGAGCCTGTTAAACATGCGAAGTTGTTAGCTGCAATGGTTGGTGTAGATAACGCTGTATTCCATATAGCTACATGATCTACATCCATTGTTGAATAATTTGGACTAAAGTAGCCAACAAGTAGTCCGGCAGTAGTAGCCAATCCTGCTGCGCCCAATGAGTAAGCACCGGAATTTTCCAATACTCCATCTACCCAAATTTCCCAACCGGTATTTCTCACAACACCTGTTACCTCATGCCATTGATTATCTGCTACAACAGTGGTAGAAACACCCGATGTTTTAGCTGCTCCGGCAGCATCTCTACCTTGAATTGCAGCCTTTCCGGTAGCATCAATATACAGATAGAATCCAAGTGAAGCGGCCACATATTTGCTGACTATAAATTGTGAAGCACCGGTAACAGCAGCCTTCACTTTAGCCGATACAGTTACGGTACTTGTAATTCCTCTATTGTTTGTGCCTAAGTCTATATAGTCATCCACACCATCTAAATCAAGTGCATAATTTGTAGGTTGTGATACAGCATACACATTGTATGTGGTAGTAGAATTTATAGCGCCTGTCGAGAAATTGAGTGCAGCACCTGTTCCGGCAATAGGACCATCAATTACAGCATTGTTTGAGTTATCACGTAAAGAATACACCTTATTCACCTCGCTACCGGATATGGAAACGGTTGCAGATTGACCCACACAGACACTTGATGGGGAAGAACTTACCGTTTGATTGGCGATAGATGACAGAACACTTACGTATATCCGTTTCCGAGGACCCGGTAAACAACTACTGTCTTGAACATAAAAACTAGTGTCGGAAGTTAAAACAGGTGTTGTAAAACTACTGCCACCGCCTAGATAGGTACCTCCGGTTGCCGATGAGTACCAACCAATTGTTCCCGTGCCACTTGCCGATAAAACAGTTGATTCCCCATTGCAAACCACTAAGTTATTTGCTGGAGTTGTATTAGTAGGGGCAGCCGGAATTATACAAGGTATCCACTTAACAACACAATAATCTGTTCCTCCTACTGCAACCAAGTTAGCAACACTTGCTGCCGGATCAACATCTACAGTGCCACTGAAATAACCTGCCAAATGAATATTCGCGGATTGTTCAATCCTTATTCCTTGAATTGCATCGTTGCCGGTTGAACCAATCTTTTGCGCCCATACATATTGACCACTCGCATTTAATTTGCACACCATGCCATCCGTTAAGCCTGATGACGATAAATTTGAAACCCCTGCTCCGGGATCAAAATCAACTGTGCTTCTAAAATATCCGGCTGTATAAACATTGCCATCGGGATCGGTATCAATTGTAACCCCTCGGTCATCCCCTGTTCCCGAAAATCCTACTGCCCAAACGTAGCTTCCATTTGTATCCAGTTTACTTACATAAATATCATTCGAACCACCACTTGTAATAGATACTACACCTGCATCGGGATCAAAATCAGCAGTACCACTAAAAAAACCGGTTGTGTAAACATTGCCTGTAACATCTGTTGCAATGCCATATCCACCATCACCGGATGCTCCTCCTAAATACTTAGTCCAAGTAACCGTTCCGGTTGGCCCAAATTTTTTTACAAACGCATCATTACTACCCGCATTAAATCCTACACCTGTTGTATAAATATTTCCCGAAACATCCATTTCAGAAGCATTCGCAGAAATCCCAAGTGTATGAGCAAAAGTATAAAAAACACCAGGTACATATCGCGCAATGAATCCTTGTGTAAGATTGATAATACCTATATTGGCAACTCCAGCCCCCGGATCAAAATCTACAACACCTGTGATTGTTCCGGTTAAAGCAAAAGCGCCTGCATTAGCACAAACCGACAATCCAACATCATCTCCGGTACTGCCAAAGCGAGTAGAATAACTCCATACAGCAGATGCACTTAGGCGAATTAAGAAAATATCAGTGCCCCCGGCAGATGTTAAAAGTGAAGTGCCGGCATTAGGGTCAGAATCCATATTGCCGGTAAATGAACCTGTAATGTATATGAAATTATTGGGATCAACGGTAACTCCATAGGCAACAGCATCGCCAGCGCCTCCAAATCTTCGAGCAAAAACAAATGCGCCTGCAGAATTTAATTTTTGAATATATGCATCTGTTGACCCTACTGCCGTTAAATTAGATACCCCTGATCCCGGATCGAAATCTACCGTTCCACTAAAGGATCCTACCGTGTAAACACTCCCTGCGCCATCCACAAAGATACTGCGCGCATACTCATTCCCTGTATTTCCTCCTGATTTTCCCCAAGAAAAATCTTGACAATACATATTGTGTAAGCTAAATAATAATGCAAAGGTTAGTAAGGCAATCTTTCTCATCGTCTTTTCAATATTTGTTTACTCAAACGTAGATAGAAAGAGGAAGCACTCTTATTGATACTTCATGAATAGCCAATTTAGTTCATGAATGGACAGGCTTTGCCAATGTGATAAACTCTTGAATAGAGAAATGATAGCTAACTGAGTAGAAATTCTTCAAACTCTACTTTTCTGTATTTGGATAATTTGGTCTCCATATTATTACTCAAATAAATATTTAAGTTGGTTTTCGAGTATTTCGAAATGTGCTTTTTATTCACTATCCACGAACGATGCGACCTAAAAAAATCGACATTGCCTTCTAAGGTTTTTTCAAAGTGAGAAAGATTCTTGCTTACAACGAATTGTTGATCGATACAATGAATAATGCAATATGATTCTTGTGCCTCAATGGCTATGATACTATCAAATTGCACTACATTTTGCTGTGCCTTATCGAAAACGAGCATGCTTTTAATTTCCTTACTTTCCATGGCTGTTTTCAATACACTTAGCTTTTGTTGTTGCCCTTCAAGGTTTTTTCGCTGGCGAACTCGCTCAACTGCCGCTTGCAACCTTTCAATCTTCACCGGTTTCAATAAATAATCAATGGCTGCTACTTCAAATGCTTTCACTGCATATTGGTCGTATGCGGTAACAAAAATCATCTGGAAATGTATGGCATCAAAAAAGTTTACAATCTCATATCCTGCATACTTGGGCATTTCTATATCCAGAAACACAAGGTCGGGTTCATGCTTTTTTATTTCTTCTACAGCCAAAGGAATGTTAGCACATTTGGCAAGCACCTCCACTTCTTCACAAAACAAGAGCAATAAATTTTCAAGCACATCTCTTGCGCTTTCTTCATCATCCACTATTACTGCTCTAATCTTGTGCATAAAGGACAAAGAATTACTTTTTGTCAATAATCAAGTTAGCGAATTTCACGAAACGTATAATTTCCTTTACAAATAGATTAGTATTTCCGTCTATAAGGAATTGTAAGAATTACCCGCGTGCCGGTAACCCTGCCATTTTCAAAAACATCTTCATAAACAAAACCAAAATCGCCTTTGAATACCTGACTTAAAATCTCGAAACGCTTGCGAATTGCCTCCGATGAAAATGATTGATGGTCGCCCCGTTGTCGCTCTCTGATTCTCATCGCTTCTTCTCTTCCTACTCCATTATCCTCTATTATACAAAGCAATCGTTCGTCAATTAACTCCAGATTAATCTTCAATATTTTTTGCCCCTCTTTGTGCAACAAACCATGCACCAACGAGTTTTCGATAAACGGTTGAATGAGCATAGGCGGCAACATAATATCTTCAATATGGTTGGTTGTAATTTCATAGCTCAACTCTTGTTTAAAACGCAATTGTTCGAGCGAAAGGTATAACTCCAGCAAGGACACTTCTTGCTCACAGGTAATGAAATCTTTTTCGGAATAACTCAACGTTCTACGGACTAAATCTGAAAACGTGCTGATATACGAGTAGGAATGTTTAACATCTTTCTTCAACACTAAATCTTGAATAGAGTTCAATGAATTGAAAATAAAATGGGGGTTCATCTGCGATTGTATGGCCGTAAGTTTTGAAGCATAGAGTTCATTTATCTGCGCTGATTTTTTTTGTTGAATGGATAACTGCCTTCGGTAAAACCAATATACGATACCTAAAAATGAACTTATTGTAATCAACAAAAACCACCACGTTAAATAAATAGGAGTAGGAATTACAAATGCATATTTAATGGTAGGGCTAAATTTTCCTCCAGACTCGGCCTTTACCTGAAATTCATACTTGCCTGACGATAAAGCATTAAATGTTACTTCATTTTGATCATACTGTAGTCGTGTCCAGTTAGTGTCGGCACCCGAAAGTTGGTAGTAATAATGAAGCATCTTCCTATTGCGCAAGGTAGGAACTGAAAACACAAATTTTATTCGATGTTGGTTTCTTTTCAATCGCCCCTTTTTATGAAGAAAATCCTCATTGTTTCCTACTAAAATTTTATCGAAACGAATACTCAAGGCGCTTTTATCATGATAACTTTTAGTTACATCAACCATCTGAAAGCCACCTGAATGACTCACCCATAAACGGTCATTGAAAATGGTAAAATCAATAATGCGCTTGGTTGAAAAACCTGAATGCGCATTGATAGCACGAATCAAACGCCCCTTTAAATCGAATTGAAACAATCCAAATGCCGTATTCCCTATTATTGTTTCCTTAAAGAGCTGAATCTTTTTCAATGACACAACTTTTCCTTCTACCTTAGGAAGAATAACATCCACATTCCTTTCGTTTTGATACACTAAAATTCCATCTTGCTTGGTGAGCATATACACCTTTCCATTTATCTGCTGAATGGCATTCGGATAAATAGTTTTTGAATGATAGTTTATCTTCTCTAGCTGACCATTTTTTCTGTAAACAAATACCCCTTCACTGGTGGATACATATAGCACTTCATGCTCCTTTTCGTATGCCATTTGATGTACCCTTAGTGCAAGTTGATTTATCAATTGCACTGTTGCTTTTCCCGAAGCATCTATTGTTAAGTAATAAACCCCACGATTGGTTCCTAAGTAGAACGTATTTTGATCTACCGGGCAAGCAGCCTTCAGCGAAGCAAGTAAAATCGGGATTGTCTTCCTCTTCTTAAAATCATAGGCTTGAATCATTCCATCATCAAAAAGCAAAAAGTTTTCACTGCACGCCATTGCTTCTATGGGCCTGTTTCCTGAGGAACTTAATGATGTAAATGAGCTATCAAAATGCAATAGCTTTCCACTTGATGTTCCTAGAATTAAACCATTGTAAGGACAAACCATTACACTACTCACAGGGTTGTTTTCAAATGCTGCCAATACATCGGGAACATCTAAAAAAGGAATAAGCAAAACGCCTCTATCAAAGGTTCCCAATAAAACATTGCCTTCCTCATCTTCAAACACATCAGAAATGAAAAAATCTTGATAGAATAGTGGTTCGGACTCTGCACCAAGCTTCCCATTCACCTTAAAAACACCCGGCAAAGTGCCTGCAAACCAAAGGTTATCCTTGGCTTGATACACCCTCAATGATTTACTTCTTGTAAGCATTTCATTTGAAAATGAAATGCCAAGCGAATTGGTTTTCGCATTAAATGGATAAACTATTTTTTCGTTTAAATCAATTGCAAAAATCTGCTCTTCAAGCTCAACAAACTTCAATACTGAAGCCTGTTTATTCAGCTTAGCTTTAGTGAAATTCCCATCTTTGTATGATAAAATTTCATTTGAAAATCCTAAGTGAAAAATGACTCGACCATCTTTTAATTGAAAGGGCGGACCAACATACTTTATACGGTTTACATAGGTTTGAACAACTTTCCCGGCTTCATTTATGGCAATTACATTGCGCGATGACACGAGTAATTCCTGATCGCTACCGATAGCCAATGAAATATCTGCACCAACTTCTTCTTTTTTCAACTCATAAAAAAGCTTCCATTGCTTATCCTTTATCTGAAAAACTTGATTATTAAGATTGTGGCAAAAAATATATCCCTTTTCATTCTTCACAAAGTTAAACACGGAACTACTTTTCGCCTCATTGCACTCTACCTTTTCAAACGAAGAAAAATTGTAGTAAAAAAGTCCCTCATTTGTTGCAAACCAATAGTTCTGCTCATTGTCTTGAATGATGTCATAAATTTGAACACCTTTGAATTGATCTTCGCCAAGAATTGAAAATGCAGGCTGCTGCCCAACACACTCCCACGAAAGAAAAAAGACTGCGAAGACAACTATCTGATGACGAAGTGTACCCCAAAAATTCATTTATTAAAATAACATGCTATTACACGACACGATTCCATTCGAAAATACAAATACCATGTTTATTGCCAAATGAGCTACAGAAATGCAGCGCTGCTTTAAACTAAAAAAGCTGCCCTTTTGGAGCAGCTTTTTTAGATAAACAAGATAGCTGTTTTATTAACTGCAACCCATGCTGTTGCCACAGTTTAGGCATTTGTAGCAGGTGCCGCTTCTAATAGTTATATTACCGCAAACGCTGCATGCCGGAGCATCGCCCATTTGTCCTTTGGCTGCTTGGTTAAATGCTTCTAAGCTGCTTGGCTTTACAACTGTTACAGCACGTGCTGCCGTAGCCTTTGGCGCCTCTTTTTCTGCAGGAACGCTCATACTGGCAGATACTGGCTTGCTTACTTTAAACTCCTGAACACTGTGTTCGCGCTCGGCAACCGGTTCATCGCCAATGTCTGTAGTTAAATCTAAAGTACTGCGCTCACGCATGGCTATTTGCTCCGGAGTAACGTGTACTAAATCGGTACGGTTCAAGTACTCAAAGCCAAGCAAGCGGAATATATAATCTACTATGGAAGATGCATTTTTAATATTCGGATGATCTACCATGCCGCTTGGTTCAAAACGGGTGAATGTAAATTTGTTTACAAACTCATCTAAAGGCACTCCGTATTGCAAGCCAATGGAAACAGAAATGGCAAAGCAGTTCATTAGGCTGCGGAACGAAGCTCCTTCTTTGTGCATATCAATGAAAATTTCACCTACGGTTCCATCTTCGTACTCGCCTGTGCGTACAAATACTGTTTGTCCACCAATTTTTGCTTTCTGCGTAAAACCATTGCGTTTGTGAGGTAAGCGTTTGCGCTCTACAATTCTAGCAAGTGCTGTTTTAAATTGAGTATCGCTGCTTTCTTGCATAAAGATGCGTGCTGCCTCTAAAACTTGCTCAGGAGTAAGTTTACTCATTTCTTGCTCAGGGGCTGCAGTAGAAGATGTTACTTCGGTAGCAGAGGTCGTTTCTTTCTCTTCGTCTTTTTTGTTTGAAAGCGGTTGAGAAAGTTTGCATCCATCGCGGTAAAGTGCGTTGGCTTTTAAGCCTAACTTCCAACTTAGTTCATAGCAACTTTGAATATCTTCAACGGTAGCTTCGTTGGGTAGGTTAATGGTTTTTGAAATGGCTCCGCTAATAAATGGTTGCACGGCTGCCATCATACGGATGTGGCCATGTGCATGAATAAAGCGTTGTCCTATTGTGCCACATTTGTTGGCGCAATCAAACACTGGCAAATGCTCTTCTTTCAAGAATGGAGCGCCTTCTACGGTCATAGTGCCGCATACATATTTGTTGGCTGCTTCAATTTCTGCTTTAGTAAAGCCAATGGTGCGCAGTAAGTTAAATGTGCTGTCGTTGTATTGCTCTTTGCTGATGCCGAGGCGTTGCATAGCATCTTCGCCCAATGTCCATACATTAAATGCAAAAGTAATATCGAAGGCCGAAGGCAAGTTAGCTTCTACTTTTTCAATATCTGCTGCTGTAAATCCTTTTGCTTTTAGGCTTTCGGGATTTACGCCCGGTGCGCCAAAGAGAGTGGCGTGTCCTTTAGCATAGTTTACAATAGCTTCAATTTCATTTTTAGCGTATCCTAAATTTTTAAGTGCGTAAGGCACAGATTCGTTTACTATTTTAAAATAACCTCCTCCTGATAGTTTTTTAAACTTCACCAATGCAAAATCGGGTTCAACTCCAGTTGTGTCGCAATCCATAAGTAAGCCAATGGTTCCGGTTGGAGCAATTACGGTGGCTTGAGCATTGCGGAAACCGTATTGTTCACCTAGTTTCAATGCATCGTCCCACGTATTGGTTGCAGATTGCAGTAAGTAATCTGGGCAAAATTGAGGGTCAATTCCTAAAGGTTTTATTTCTATGCCTTCATAAGTTTCCGGAGAAGCATTGTAAGCGGCATAGCGGTGGTTGCGCATTACACGCAGCATATTTTCTTTATTGCGCTCGTAGCCGGCAAAAGTGCCTAAGTTGGCAGCCATTTCTGCCGATGTTTTATAGGCAACTCCGGTCATAATAGCTGTGATGGCTCCGCCAATGGCACGTGCTTTATCGCTATCGTAAGGAATGCCGCTTACCATAAGCACAGAGCCTAGATTGGCAAACCCTAAACCAAGTGTGCGGAATTCGTACGAAAGTTGTGCTACTTCTTTTGATGGGAATTGTGCCATAAGTACCGAAATTTCCAGTACCATAGTCCAAATGCGGCTTTGGTGTTCAAAGCCTTTTACATCAAACTCAAGTGTTTGGTCATTGAAAAATTTACGTAGGTTGAAAGAAGCAAGGTTGCATGCAGTGTTGTCTAAAAACATGTATTCGCTGCATGGATTGCTGGCGCGGATGGGGCCATCTGCCGGGCAGGTGTGCCATTCGTTGATAGTGGTATCGAACTGAACACCCGGATCGGCACAGCGCCATGCTGCCATTGCAATTTTATCCCACAACTCGGTAGATGAAATTTCTTTCATTGGCTTACCGTTGGTGCGTGCTCTCAGCGCCCATTTATCGCCTTTTTCTAAGGCGTGGAAGAAACTGTTTGGCACGCGCACAGAGTTGTTGGAATTTTGACCGCTTACAGTGCGATATGCTTCGCCTTCGTAGTGGTTATCGTAACCTGCTGCAATAAGCGCGGCTACTTTATCTTCTTCCTTCATTTTCCATTCAATGAAGTCGATAATTTCCGGGTGGTCTAAATCTAAGCATACCATCTTAGCAGCACGCCTGGTAGTACCTCCAGATTTAATAGCTCCTGCTGCACTATCGCCAATTTTAAGGAAACTCATTAAGCCGGAAGATGTGCCACCTCCGCTTAATCTTTCTCCTTCGCCACGAATACTGCTGAAGTTGGTTCCTACACCTGAACCGTATTTGAAAATACGTGCTTCGCGCACCCATAAATCCATAATGCCTCCTCCGCTTACTAAATCGTCATCTACAGAAAGAATAAAACAAGCGTGTGGTTGCGGGCGTTCGTATGCAGAGGTAGATTCTTTTAACTCTTCGGTTTGAGGATCTACATAATAGTGTCCTTGAGGCTTGCCAGTAATACCGTAAGAAGTGTGCAGCCCTGTATTGAACCACTGCGGGCTATTGGGCGCTGCCATCTGGCTTACTAAGGAGTACACTATTTCATCATAAAACACATCGGCATCTTTCTTAGAGGCAAAGTATCCGTACTTTTCACCCCAAAAACGCCAACAGTCTGCTAGGCGGTGTGCCGTTTGCTTTATAGAGGTTTCTCCGCCTAATGTGCCATCGGCTTGCGGAACACCTGCTTTGCGGAAATACTTTTGTGCTAAAATATCGGTAGCTACTTGGCTCCAAAATTTTGGCACTTCTACATTGTGCATTTCGAAAACAGCATCTCCCTTAGGATTGCGAATAACGCTACTGCGCAATTCATAGTCAAATAAATCGAAAGGGTTTTTGCCTTCCTTTGTAAAGTAGCGTTCTACTTTCAGTCCTTTGGTAAGTTTCTTTGCCATCGGCTAAATTATTTTGAGGTGTAGTAAATAAATTTGAAAATGCTGTTGAGCAATAACGAAATCAAAAAAGCAAAATCGCTATCGTGGAACGAATGTAAATTTCAAGGGAAAAATTTAGAAGGGTTGTTTTCAACAGGGGGTGTGTGCATCGGATTTTGAAAATTCATAACGCTGATTGGATGTGGCTTTCGTTTGTGGATAATGGTTTGAATGAATAATTTCCCACAGGGTGTGGACGAAAATACTTGCAAGTTGAGTGCGCCAATTATTAGACGTATTAAATCTTAAAATTTGCATACTTACTCCACTTTTTTAAAGCTGCAAAAGGTAAAACTCTGCATGGTGTTAAAAGGCGTTGGGTGATTGGTAGTAACACTTTGCAACTTGCGAAAGTAAGGGTGCCAAAGCTGTTCCATTTGCTCCTCCGAATATTGCTGAATGGGAATACCGCTGCATTTTTGCGGGCCTTGTTCCGAAAAGGTGCCTATAACTAAAAACCCTCCGGGCAAAATGTGCTGGCAAGCAGTTGCCTTGTATGCCGCAATTTCGTGCGGCTGGGTTAAAAAATGAAAAGCTGCACGATCGTGCCAAAGATGGTATTGCTGTTGTGGCTTAAATGCTGCAACATCGGCTGCTATCCAAGTAATTTTTTCGGCTTGAGCGCCTAATCGCATTTTAGCTCTTTCTATTGCTGCTTCAGAAATATCGAGTACCGAAATATTTTGAAATCCTAATCGCAGCAGGTTATCTACCAGAAAGCTATCGCCCCCGCCTACATCAATAATATGGGCAGCGGCAGGAAGTTGTAATTCTTCAATAAAATCTAATGAAGTTTGAGGTGTGGGCTGGTACCAACTTACTTCGTTTAGTTGTTTGGTTTGGTAAATATTTTCCCAATGGAGTTTACGGTTGAAATTTTCCATAAACAAACATGCATATTTCCATACCTTTTGTGTTCATTGTCTTTTTTAAATTTTCAAAAAACTTAAAAGAACTATGTTCGCCACATGGCTGCAACAAATACCGATTGGGCAGATAACAAGTTGTTTTTGTTAGATGCTTACGCATTGATTTACCGTGCATACTTTGCATTTATTGCCAACCCTTTGCGCAACAGCAAGGGAATGAATGTAAGCGCTGTTTCCGGCTTTACACAAACACTTGTGGATTTAATTCAAAAAGAAAAACCCTCTCATTTGGCAGTAGTCTTCGATAGTGCCGATGAAGAAACCACGCGAGCCGTTGAATATGCCTTTTACAAGGCAAACCGCGAGGCTATGCCCGAAGATATTGCACTTTCTATACCATGGATTAAACAAATTATTGCAGCCATGAAAATTCCGGTACTTGAAGTGCCGGGTTACGAAGCCGATGATATTATTGGTACGCTTGCCAAGCAAAAAGCCCGCGAAGG
>WBZO01000985.1_pt1 | contig 12104 bp, 5 predicted proteins | sample 5204261 | NCBI WGS metagenome assembly WBZO01 (sample SAMN12412400, study PRJNA552823) | activated sludge metagenome | isolation source: activated sludge from anammox sidestream of wastewater treatment plant... | place: USA: North Carolina | collected 2017-09 | reverse complement strand
CTGACGGTGGCGCCCGGCGTCCAATGCACCATCCGGGATCGCGGCGCCTACGGACTGATTTGCGTGCAGGGCAAGGGCACGATCAACGGTCAGCCGCTCAATTCACCCAAGCTGATCCGCTTCCACGAGCTGACCGAAGACGAATATTTCTGCAGCGCCGACGGAGCGCGGGCCGGAATCACGTTTGAAAACACGAGCGGGACCGAGCCGTTGGTGACGTTGCGTTACTTCGGTCCGGACGTGAATCCCGATGCGCCGGCGCTGGGCGCGTACCGGAAGAATAAATTCTGAACCGCGCTCGCGCCGCGGCCTCCAGCCGGACGCCGACACGCGGTGAATAGGCGTTGGCCCGGGCGTTCCGCGCCGCAAAAGCGACCGTCAGTGATTCAACGGTGCCGCGGCGGAGGCTGGCGGCGGCCCGGTATTCGTTGCGAGCGCAGGATTTGCCGGGCCGGGTGAGGTGTCCCCGGTTGATGACGGTGCGGCGGCGGCGGAGGGTGGCGCTGGCGTTTGTGCGGAGGGATCCAGCGGATGTTCCTGCGCATGCCAGCGGCGGGAAACTTTGCCGTCCCAGCACGCGAGATTCAAGGGGTACACATCCGGATCGAAGATGACCTGGTAGAAGTGCCAGACCAGGATCGCCAGACAGGCGAGGATGGCTTCGTAATAATGGATGGTCAGCGCCACATCCACCGTCCAACGTGGCAGCCAATGGGTGACGACCATCTTGAACCACACCATCAACCCGGTCACCCCCATGACGAGGGTGCCCCAGATGACCGCCCAGTATTCCATTTTTTCCGGATAACCGAAGCGGCCTCGCGGCGGTTTGTCCCGGCGCAAACCCAGCAGCCAGCACCCGGTGCCGACCGCCTCCGTCAGGTCCTTTTTTGTCGGCAGAAAATCCCGCGCCAGCCTGCGTCCCTCCCGCGTGAACGCCAGATAGCCCAGGTGATACACGCCCACCCCCAGCAGCACCAGGCCGGCGGCACGGTGCGACCAGCGGCGGAACGGCTCGCTGGATCCCAATAATGTGCCCGGCCAGGAATCCGGGAATTTCAGCGCAAAACCGGTCACCGCCAGCACGATGAAACTCAGGGCCAGCACGGCATGTTGCCCGCGCTGCGAACGGTTCATCCGCACAATCGGACGATCCGCCGAACGGAAGTGCGCGACCAGTTTCTTGCGCAGCACGAGGAGATGGTGCGTGAGCATGCTGCCGATGGTGACCGCGATCAGCACCCGATAAATGCGGCGCACCCACCAGCTGGCGGCCGTGCCCGGGGCGTTTGCCGCCGGAGGGGTGGCCGGGTCCACGTGGATCTTGCTCAAGGCGAATTTTTCCGTCGCGCCGGGATGGCACTTGCCGCAGGTCTGCACGAGGTGGGCGGGGTGGATGGTGGACTGGCTGTCGGACGAGGGGAGAATTTTGTGGTAGCCGTGACAGCTCGCGCAATTGGCCACCACGGTCGAACCATACGCGCTCGCCAGCCCATGATAACTGTCGAAAAAGGTGCGTACACGATCCGGCGGCAGATTGTAGCGGGTGTTGATGCGCTCCGAGGCGTGACAACGACTGCAGACTTCATGCGCGGTTGTACGCACTCCGGCGGTCCCGGTCCGCACCGGGAGCTGGTGTTCCAGATGGCAATCCGTGCAGGTGGGTGCATCCCGCACCCCGGCCGCCAGTGCCCGACCGTGCACGCTCACGGCAAAATCCCGGGCGGCTTCCATGTGGCATGCGCCGCAAGTTTCGACCTGATGGGAAGCCGACAGGGGCGATTGCGGCAGAAGCGGCGGGAAGACTGCGTGGGTGCCATGACAGTGCTGGCAGGTGGCCGCGTCCGGGCGTCCGGCCTCAATCGCCTGCCCGTGCGCGCTCGCGCCATGTGTCGCGCTCTGCCGCGCATGGCAGGAACGGCACTGGACCGGTTGAGCGGCAACGCCGTCATCCGGATGTTCCAGGGTGAGATCCTCATGGCAGGCGGCACAACGGATGTCCTGGTGCACCGAGGCGGCGAGTTCGGCGGCATCCACGAACAACGAGATCGCGCGACCGGCCGCGTCAAGCCTGGTTAGCGTTTGGTCCGCATGACATTCCAGACACCCGCTGTTTTTCACCGGCTCGTTCGCGCGGGCGGCCAGCCCGGTGCCGAGTGCCACCAGGACCAGGATTCTGCTCCCGACACCCATACAATTGTACGATGGTCGGAAGGTGCAGCGGCGACTCCACCGGACTTGTCCAAAGCCACGCCGATTTTGCAGCCTGGCAGGGCGGAGTGCCGCTCCCTTGCGAGGCGAACCGGCGCGCGCACCGGCGCTCCCGCCCGGGCCTGCGGGCTTCCTGCCGTGTCCGCCTGCCAGCTTCCTGCGGCCGCGGCGGTCACCATTCGAATGTTCAATTGCCGGCCGGCCGGGTTCGGATTTCCAGGACGGCGACGGTTTGCGGTGCGAGCCGGATCGCCCAGCCACGGCCCTGAGGCGCAAGGATCGTGTTGGAAAGCAGTTCCTTGAGGGGGCGGTTGGAGAAAGCGATTTCGTCCGTTGCGCTCAAGGTGATCAAACCTGCCTGCGCCTGCGGGGTGTCGTTGAACACCGTGAGGAAGCATTCACCGGTGTCGAAGTCTCCGAAGCGTTCGAGCCACAGTTGTGGATTGTCGCAGCGCGCGGCCGTGATGGGGTGCCAGCCGGCGGCGGTGATGCGCTGGAATACGGGGATATATTGCTTGAACAACGCGCGGTCGCGATCGTACCAGCGTCTGGCCGAGGTCCAGTAAGGGTCCCTGGATGCGGCGTCCTGGTCAAAATATCCCGGCCAGACGCCGTAGAACAGGCAGCGCTGAAAAAAACGCTCGACCCGCTCGGAGGTGAACTGCGCGTAATCCGTGTTCATGAGGAGGCAGTAAGGCTTCTGAAAACTGAGCGCCCGGCGGAAATTCATGACGGCGTCGGAATCGGGCAGGTATTCGCCGCGGGGCAGCCAGTTGACTTCCGTGCCGAGAACATCCAGCAACGGCGCGGGGAAGGCGAAATTCCAGAGCACCGCGTTGGCGAACAGGAGCCGGCCCTGGTGATGCATCTGCGCTGCGATGTCGCGCGCAAAGGTCCAGGTGTTGAACATCATCAACTGCGCCGGACGCCCCGCGCGATCGAACACCAGCGGCACCGTCGCCGGGCCAAAATGGTCACGCCGATAATTTAACTGAGTGCCGGACATTTCGAGCGAATCCAGATACACGCCGTCCAGACCGGCGTGCGGCTGGTTGGGGGCGGCGGGAGCGTTCCGCTTGAACGCGGCGGCAATGTCCCGGCGCATGACCGACGCCTTTGTAAATTTGAACGCGTCGGACGACGGCAGCTCCGGATCCGGGTTCAGGGTGAATACGCCGCCGTCGCACCAGGGCGCGTTGACGAGATAGAGCGAAAAACTTCCGTCGCTCGTGTTGATGCCGCTGGTCAGCGTCGCGGCGGCCATGGCCTGCTGTTCCGCGCCGCGCGCGCCGGCGAGATCGTTCGTGAGCACCTGCAGCGCGGCTGCGTAAGTGCGCGGCACTTCGGGCGGCAACGCAAGCCAATAGGTCATCGGTTCAACATAGACAAAGCTGGCAATGCCGTGCTGATCGTCAAATGCCACATGCGGCGCGCCTTCCTGGAATCCAAAACCAAAGTCTGCAAATCCGGGCACCTTGGCGATGTCGGTGAACGGCATCCAGACCCCTTCGCGACGGACGCGTTTGACGAATTGCTCCGGGAAGATGGCGTAAAATTTTTGCAACGCGGCCCGAAACCCCCATTCGGGATCGAAACGAAAACAAACCAGGCGAAAATCCGCGCCGGCCGGGAACCGGCGCGTGTCTTTCGTCAGGGCAAAATCGTACGCGATGAAGAACTGTCGCGTGCCGGCATGGTACACCAGGCGGTATTGCGCGGGTTGAGCCATGTCGAGGCCCAGCCCCAGCCCGACGGACTCATTCCAGATGGCCGCCAGGGGATAGCGGGACATCTTGTTGTTCGCCCCGCAACCAACAGGCACCAGCTGGGCAAACTCGTCGTGGCCGTGGATGCGCCGGCTCGCGCGCATGTCATCCCCCCACTGCCATCCGGTCGCGTCCACGGGCAACGCGAACAACAGGGTAATGGCCCGATCATGGCCCGAGGTGTCGGTGACGCGCCCGGAGATGACCAGGTGGTCGGGCTGGCTTTCGATCCGGGCGTTGAGGGCGAGCTTCAGTTCGGAACAAGTGCCGTTGGCAAAATCGAACACGTCCGAGTTGGCGGCAAAGTCGCGAGCCAGAAAACCGGAGGGCGCGCCCGTCGCCAGCTCGGTGGCGCCGATTTGCAGCGATGTTATGGTGTTGTCGTGCCGGGTGAATTTCAGCCCGTCGCCGGTGGCGTAAGCGCGTCCGGATGCCGTTGGCCGGCGCGGCGCTTCGGGAAGTGCCTGAACCGGCACTCCTTGAAACGTGAAGGCGCCCGCCGGGGTGGGAATTTCCTCCAGCGACACGTCATCGAACCATACCTTGCCCGTGTGGCCGCGGAACAGACAGTGCAGCGTCAGCGATTGGATGGGTTTGTCCGGCAGCAAAACCAACCGGCGCTCCTCCCAGTCGTGCGTGCCGCAACTGAAGCTGACCGTCTGTCCCCACAACGGCGTGCCGTCTGCGTAGATGATGTCCAGATAGAGCGAATAGCCATTGTCGGGACTGCCGGTCACGTTTTCCGCTTTGCTCCAGCCGCGAATGCTCAACGGCACCAGGTTGGTGTGGTTGAGGGTGATGGTCTGGCTGGCGCCGAATTCGCCCTCGCCTGCGCGTCGTTCGCAAACGATCGCCTGAGATTGAGCGCGTCCCTCGCCCGGCACCACGTGGAACCCCTGCTGCCAGCCCTGCCAGTGGGCGGGCCCGGCTGTCGGTGTTGCTTCGAATCCGCCATTTTGAAGCACTGACTTGCCGCCGCCTCCGCGCGGTTGGACCACGTGCAGCACGGGGGCGGCGGAGCCGGCCAAGGCCATCGCCAACACGCTGAGCTGGTAAAGATGCGGTCTCACGAGGTCATTCGTTACTGGTCCCCCAATCCACTTCACCACCGTCGCGCGCCGCCGCGATCCGGCTCATTTCTGCACTGCGAATATCTGTCGCACGGCTTCCGGACATTTCGGGCCGTTTACGGGGCCGGGTTCGAGATGGCAGCCTTCGGTTCATTCGTTCCAGCGGGGCCCGGGCATGATTCCTGGACCGTCCGGGCGGACGAGCGACCGTTGTTTCGCCAACGCTGGGGCCACGCGAAATCGTTCCGGGATATTGTTGCCATGGCGTTGGGGAAGGGATAGCCAAAATTGTCAACCCGCCGGTCGGGTTGTCGGGCTGGCCGGCCAACGCAGCTTGCGCAATGCCGCCGCCGGCGGCACCCACGGTGACGACTTCCCCACGCTGCGCCTTTGCGAGCGCGCGCTGAATTCGCGTCGTATTGCCCGCTCTCAACCGCGCGCGGGAATGAAGTGGATTTTGATACCGATTCCCGTGGTGTTCACTCGGGCGTGGAGCGACGTTCCGGGAGGCGGGAGTGAGTGGCGGTTCGCTGGCCGCCGCGGCCGTGAACCATGAGCCGGTCTAACGCAAGCCCGTGGTTGAGGTCAGCAACCGCACCGGGCCGAGCAGCCCGGATGTCAGCAGGGGCGTGTCGGGTGCAAACGGATTCCAAGTGGTCCATGCCACCTGCTGTTCCTTGGGCAAGGCCGCGTCGCCGATCAGCCGGTTCGGCCACAGATTCGCCACCTCGATCACGAGGTGATTGTCGCCGGATTGCAACGCGTCGGTGACGTCCACGCGGAACGGGTGGGTCCATACGGTGCCGAGGTCGTGACCGTTCAAGTTCACCCGCGCCATCACTTCCACCTGACCCAGGTCGAGATACCAGGATCGCCGGGAGGAATGTGGCTTGCGGTCCGCTTTGAAACTGGTCCGGTAAGTGGCCACGCCGCTGAAATGGCGCACGCCCGCATCGTCGTGTCTTGACCAGTCCACCAGGCCGGTGAAAGTCAGGTGGTCCGGCGCGCCGCGCTGCGCCTGAAATTGCACCCTCCACGGCCCCGCCAATTCCAGCACCGGATGAATGTCAGCCCGGTTATGGTGCGGGACCTCCCGGCCGGGTGGCCGGCCCGGCTTGCGGAAGAGCACGAACCAGGAAGTGTACGGTTCAAACGGCAATGGGACGAACGTCCGCCCGTCCCGCTGTTCCCAGAATTGCGCCGCTTGAATGTCGCCGGTCAACGGATTCCACAGCTCGGGAATCCTGTCTTGAACGCGAAATGCGGCCGTGGCGGTGCAGGCCTCATTGCGGCGATTTGCGACGAAGTAGATTTCCGTTTCCCCGTCACGTCGGTGGGCGTAACGCAACGGACCGTCCGATTCGAAATCCGGCGGCACCCGGTCGCCGCGCAACAGCGCGGCCAGTTCGGCGTAGTCGGGATAAACCTCGAGCGGCTCGGCCACCGGGGTTGGCCGGCCCCAAGGAGGCATGCCGAATAGCCCCAGCTCCATGGCGGCGCGCCAGCCGGCAGGGGCCGCCCGGTTGGTGGGCCATCCATCGCCCACATGGATCGCCGCCTGCCAGGTCGCGTCCGAGACCGCCTCCCAGTGCGTGCCGTCCGCGAACCGGACCTGCAACGCGGCGATCAGTCCGGCCGGGTTCGGGGCATCCCCACCGTTCCTCACCAGAACGGCGATCCAATTCGTCTCCGGCTTGAGGAGCGGAGTCACGTCGTATTGCTGCACTTGGTGGAAATTGCTGCCCGTGCCCAGCTCGTGTCCATTGAGCCAGAGCGTGAACTCGTTGTCTGCGGCAACGGAAATGCGCGCGGCGGCAATTTGATGGCCGGGCAGACTTACTGCGCGACGGAAATGGCGTTTGCCAACGGGAGCGGCAGTTGCGGGTCGGCCTTCCTCGCACCAGATCCATTTTGCGGTTTGCAACGCTTCACCCGGAAAAGTGTGGGCCGGCTGGCGCGAGGCCGGTGCGGCGCCGCGCACGACGCGGCCCTGCCCCAGGCGGCGCTCGCGTGTTCCCGGTGCGCCCCACAGTTCCGCGGCCAGTTCCCGCACCTCGGCATCGCACCGTGGATAATCCGTCAGACTGGGGGATTGGCGTGGTGGCCGGCCATAGACCGTCGCGCCGGCGGTGACGAGCGCCTTCACCCGGGCGAGCAACCGTGGCGTCATCATGTCCACGCAGGGCAGGGCCAGGACGCGATAACTGGTGCCATTGGTGAAGGTAATCCGGCCGTGTTTCACCGTGGCGCGCATCAATGTTTCCGGGGAGCAGGCGTCGAAGTTGTATTCGCGGCGGTCCGGCGGATTTTCCACCACGGCAGATTGGGGCGGACGAAAAACCTGCGGCGCGCCTTCCGGGGTGAGATAGAGAATATCCGCCACCGCGACGCCGCGCCGCAGCAATACCTGACAGCGGGCCAGGTAACGGTGGTAATCGCCGACCAGGTCCCACCAGGTTTGCGTCCGTTCCCAGTGCACTCCATACGGTCCCATCGTCATGCCGGGCCAGCGGCCCAGCCACGGCTGGTGCGCGTAACGATGAAACACCATCCGGTTCACACCCGCGCCGAAGGCCCAATCACCCAGCCCCTTCAAATTTCCCGGATGCAACCGCCAGCGTTCCTTGTCGTCCGAGGTGAAGGATTCCGCGGCGACGATCGTTTTGCCGCCGGTGTGCGCGATGGACGCCGCCTCGAAGCAGCTGAACCACGTGGCGAAACCGCTTGCCCAAAATTCACCCATCGGCACGTCCGCCACCGCGCCGAGATTCAAATCGGCCGTGGGATTCATGTCGTACGGTTCAATGGAAAGACCCAGACCCAGCTGGTGCGCCAGCGTTTTGAGGTGCTCGGCGTGGTGGGCCAGCACCAGTTCCTGCGCGGTCTGACGCACGTCCCACAGGAAACGCTCGGTGATGGTCCGGCTCGTCACGAGGTAACCCGCGTAAGCCGGCAGAAAACGCAGCGGATCGTACCCGCGCCGGTTTTGGAATTCCGCACGGAACGCCGCCGTCCAGTTCTGCGCGCCCATTTCCCAGCTGTCAATGTGCAGCGAAGTCCAGCCGGCATCGCGGCGCTGGTCCGGCCCGAGTTCGCGCTGCAGGGCGCCGATGAAATGCGCGAAGTGCGCGTCCAGGGCCGCCGGATCGAATTTGTCGGATTCCAGTCCCAAACCCGCCGCCGGGGCGGGGCGGGTATTGGCCCCGGTGCTGGTGCGTCCAAACCGCATCACCGTCCAGCGCCCCGGCGGCACGGTCCAGGTCAATTGCCCGCGCGCTTCCAGTTGATCCGTGAGATCCAGAATCGTTTCCGGCGCAATGGCGGCGGGGTCTGGTTGCGTCGTGTCATCAGCCGTCATGGGAATGAAAGGTTTGACCCCGGGCATGGAGGAAAACGGATCGCGCACGTAGAGGGCCTTTTGATCCAGGTCCGCGATGCGCGCCTCGCCTGCCGGAGTGGGAAAAGCCAGGACGGCGACCTCGCGGTAAAATTCATTTTGCGCCTGGAGCAGTTCCGGCGGCAGTCCGCCGGTGCCGAAGTACGGTGGGCGCGGAGCCGGCTGCGGCAGCGTGGCCCGGAAATTGGTTGGGCCCACCACCTCCACTGCGCTGGCGACCAGGAACTGCATGGATTGTTCCGGTTTGACCCAGGGCCCGCCGCTGCCCGTCCACCCCGGCCCGGCGTTCAGCGTCATTTGCAGCCCCAGCCGTTCCGCCTCCTGGACTGCATGTTTGAAATTCCGCCGCCACTCCGCGCTCATGAATTTGACCGGCCCCTTCGGGATGCCCACATCCACCTCCATCAGGATCACGCCGCCGAGTCCGGCGCGGTGCATGGCTTCCAGATCGGCGGTGATGCCTTTCCGGCTCGAATGACCATCCATCCACATCCAGTAGGTCCACGGTCGCGCGGAGGGAGGCGGATGCTGAAAGTCCTGTTCCAGCGGATCAGGTCCACCGGCTGGACCGACCGACCGGAGGGCCAGCAGCAAGCTGATCCCAAACGCCAGACGTGCGAGGGACGGATTCATGCAGGGTTGGGCGGTTGTTTCCGGATGCCCAGCTTAAGCGATCGGCGCCGCCAGCGGCAATGAATACGTTGCGCTGCCTTCCGTTTGCGGAAACAAGCAGCCGGGGCGACAGACTGATCCGCGGGGCTGGCGGCTGCCGCGGACCGGGAAACCCGGGCGGATGAGGTTTGCGTGTGGCGCTCGGTTCCGCCTCATGGCGGCAGCCGACGAAGGTGCAGCACGGCATCGTCCGGTCCGGGCGGTTGAAACGTGCGGACCTCGCCGCCGTCGATTTCCACGGTGGCGATGGGAAATTCCCCGGTCGCGGGGTTCAGCCATTGGGCTTTGAACTTCGCGTGCGGTGCGGCGGACAGATTCACGGTGAAAGGCGCGCTGGTTGGCGAATAAATCACGTATTCCTCGCCGGATGCGGCGAGACAAATCCCGGTGCTGGCCACCTGCCCGGCAGGTTGCATCTGCCAGAAGCGGACGCCCGACTGGTGGAAGAACCGGGCGCAATGGCCGGCCAGGTCGTAGGCCTGATCGCGTCCCGTCATGCGGTCCGCAATGGCGGCGCGCAAATCCCAGCCGAAGCTGGAATCGTTCTGATTCACCCAACCTGCGCCCGCCAAGGTTGTTTCCCAGACGCTGCGTCGGATTTCATCCAAGAACGGCTTCCCGCCGTCAAACTCCGGCACCGGTTCGCTGCAGAGGTACGGCCTGGGCGGCCTGGTGTGAAAGCCCTTTGCGAACACGGGAAAATTTCCGGTCCAGCCCTGCGGATGCAACGTAATCACGTCCACCTTGGGATCGCGGTGCGGGTCATCGCCGCTGATGCCGTCCGTGTTCGAGAGTAGCAGGTTGTCACAACGCGCCCGGAAAAACGCGAGGAAATGTTGCTCGTGGCGCCGGCGGGCGGCCGGAGCATACCACTCGCCTTCATTGAACATCTCGAAAACCACGTTGGAAAACGGCGCCAGTTCCCCGATGAGTCTGGCGCAAAAGCGCTCCTGGAAATACTGATTGCGCTGCCGCCAGTTCCATGTTGCATCCAGGCGCTCCGGCAGTTCGTGGTCATAATCGGCCAGCTCCACATACTGCCACCGGGCGGACAACGGTCCGTTGCCCAGCGCCTGATTGAAGGGATGCCCCGCAAAGCACTGCTTCGCCCACCCGTCATGCACCGTGATCGACACGATGATGCCCCGGCTCTCGGCGTGCGCCACCAGCGCCTTCAGCCGGTGGAAATAGAGCGGGTGGAACTCCTGCAGATTGAAATTGGCGGCGTCGGGACCACCCGGCCAGGGCCAGAGTTCGGGGGCGTCGTAGCCGAGGCGCCGATCGCCCGACTGCATTTCCGCATTCGTGCCCTTGTACGCCCAGAGCAGCAGCAGGTTGATGCCGCGTCGCGCCAGCGCCTCCACGTACGCCGCCTGATCGAAGTTCGTGCCACATTCCATCCAGCCCTGCGTGACCGAATCGCCCACCAACAGGAGCGGCCGGCCACGCCAGGTGAGATAATGCCCCGCCGACGGTCCCGAGGTCAGCACCCTTACCTTTTCGCCGGCCAGTCCCAGGGACACCGCGACCAGGCTCCAACCGAGGATGCCCGTCCTGAGAAGGAGCGCGAACGGGGCGGTTTTGAGCTGGTGCCGGACGCCATTCTCCGGATGTCTGGGCGGCTGTCGCCGACGTTGCGCCTGGTGGTTCATTTGATCATTGGCGGGTGTGGCACGGATCAAAATTGGTGTATTGAGAGGGATTTTCGTCACGACGGACCCGAACACAATTGCGTTTGCGTCCGGCGGGTTGTGGCGCACAGACTGGCTGCAGCACTTTGACGGTGCAGGGACCGTCCATGACTCGGAATCGCGATTTTGTCATCGACTGGGGCGCATCTTTGTTTCCACCGGCTCGCCCAATGGTTACCACGGATGTGGAAATGCCCGGTGCGTTTGGGAGGGGCCCGCACCGGCCCGGGACCGTCGTGGGGGCACGGGCGCGTCAGCCGTGCACTTCCCCTGCGGGCCGTCAGTGGGCGGGAAGCACACTCCGAAAGCCAACCGTGTTGAATCCATCGTCGGGAGTGGCGCTACCACGATTCGCCACGCGACAACCATTGGCTTGCGTGGCCCAACTGCCACCGCGCAACACCCGGAACATTCCCGAAGCCGGCCCAAGCGGATTGGTTTCGGCGGCGACGGCGTAATACGTGTCCGACCACCAATCGCTGCACCATTCCCAGACGTTGCCGGCCAGGTCATATACTCCGTAGTCGTTGGCCGGAAAACTCCGGGCGGGACTGGTGTACGGAGTGGTGCCTTGGGAGAAGTCGGGATGATACCCATTGGTTGTGCTCGTGTCGTATGCCTGCAGTGGCTGGCCGTTTTGCCAGAAACTGTAGAAGTTGGCGCGCGCGTGCGAAATCGTGTCGGCATCCGCCCACGGAAAGCGGCGCCCCGCGGTTCCTCCGCGCGCGGCCTTTTCCCATTCGGCTTCCGTGGGCAGCCGGTAACCTGCGTCCCACAACACCCATGAATTTTGAATGCCGACCACGCCGTGGCGGTAGACAATTGTCGTGCCGGGGTTGGCGTAATAGGCCGGCACCCGGCCTTCGCGTTCGCTGCGCGCATTGCACCACTTCACCGCGTCATACCAGGTCACGGAATGCACCGGATGATTGGAAGCCACGCCGCGAATTCCGGCGGAAAAGTCGTAGCCATTGGTGATGGCCCATTGATAAACCTCCTCCCAAAGGGTCTGGGTGATTTCCGTGGGGTCCATGTAGAACGCACTCAGGAGGACCGTATGGACGGGTTGCGCATCGGCAAGGCCATCAAGGGCATCGCCCATTTGCGAGCCGCCCGCGGGGATATACACCATTTGCGCGGGCGGGGGTTGGTTGGTGCCCGGTCCGATCACGCGATAAACGCGCGGAACATGGAAAGGCGTGGTGTCATCCACTATTGCGTAGGGACTGGCCGTTACGATCACGTTGGTGAGCGTGGTCCAGGCGGACTGCATGGGGTCGGGCGTATATTGCACCTC
>WBZO01005937.1_pt1 | contig 12107 bp, 8 predicted proteins | sample 5204261 | NCBI WGS metagenome assembly WBZO01 (sample SAMN12412400, study PRJNA552823) | activated sludge metagenome | isolation source: activated sludge from anammox sidestream of wastewater treatment plant... | place: USA: North Carolina | collected 2017-09 | reverse complement strand
GTCAATCGGCTGGCCCGGCGGACGAGGCGCCCTGACCGGCCCCAGATCGCTGCGCCAGTAAAGCGTGCTGCCGAAGGTATCGGAATCGATTCCCAGCACCTCGCCAGCGCGGGGCTGCTGACGGTCGGCGGCGACATCAACATTGATGAAACGCAGGGCGGAGCTGGCCGCTTCTACCCCCGGTATCGCCAGAAAGGTGTCGGGCGGGCGGGCGCGATCGGCGTCCAGAGTGATGTTCCGCTCGGTCAGCCGGATATCCGTGCCGACGGCGTAACGCGCCTGGTCGCTCTGGCTCCGGTTGACCGTGGCGCGAAAGCTGGTGGCGAACCACCCGGTGCCGATAGCCAGCGTCAGGAGCAGGGCAATACGGCCGTAGTGAACCGGCTCGCGGCTGACCTGCCACGTAGCCAGCGCGCCACCCAGCCCGGCCTGACGCCCGAAGAACCGCGCGAACACCCCCATCAGCCCCGGGAACAGCCGCAGCAGCACACTGCCCAGAGCGACGAACAGCAGCGCCGGCGCCAGCAGCAGGAGCGGATCCGCTTCCAGCCCGCCCACCTGTGTGCCGGACAGGGGCGAGCTTACTCCGATCAGCCGCCACAGGGCCGCCCCACCTACCAGCAGAAGCACAACATCCAGATAATATTTTTGCCACCACGGCTGTTTGTCGGCGCGGGCGGCGCTCCCCCCGGCGAGTATAAGCGGCAGACGCAGGACAGGCCGCAGCGTTGCCATCAGCGCCGCGAATGCCGCCGCCGAAGCCAGTGCAGAATAGAAGAAAGCGGACTGCTCAAGCTCCAGGGGGAGGTAGTCAAGCCCGGTGAAGACTGGAGCCAGCCAGATCAGGAATCGCTGGGCCAGAAACGGGGCCAGAATCGCCGCCGCCGTCGCAATCACCAGCGCCTCCACCCCGCGCAGCAGCACGATCTGCCGGTCGAAAGCGCCCCGGCTTTGCAGCATAGCCAGTTCGCGCCGTTCGGCCCGCCGGACGAGGGAGGCAGTCGCCACCAGAAAGAACAACACCAGCCCCCCGATCTGCAGGAGCAGCAGGCCGAACGGCGCGCCAAGCAGGCTGACCTCCAGGGCGTACCCGGTCAGAATTGCGGGAAGCCGGGTGTAATAGACAAAGTTGAGCGATAACCCTCCCGGCGCAAAAAATACGGTTTGCATGGCGGCCTGAAAGCCCTCAAGCCGGACCGCGGCGGTCGGGATTTCGGTGTAGGGAAGCCGGGTATGGTCGAATAACACCCGCCAGCCGAGCAGCGACCGGGTCTGCGGAATGTACGCCCCCGCCGCGCGCAAAAAGCTCTGTCGTGTCGTGAGCGCGTTCGTCTCCACAGCCCACTCGCCCGCCCCTTCCACACGCAGCGGCGACGGCGACATCCAGTATGAATCGCCCGGGTCTTTCTCGGCGATCACCCCTGTGATCAGTGCCCGAATCGGGGTGCTGGTATCCCAGCCGCGCTGATCCAGCACGAGCACATCGCCCACCCCGAGGCCGAGGCTGATCGAGGCTTGCAAGCCAATGACAACCTGTATATCCGTATCCGGGACAATAGAATCGTCCGGCCAGTTCCCTTCAATGAGCCGGGCGGACTCCGACAGTCCCTCGTAGGTGGCGACGCGCATCCGCGTCGCTTCGATATCTTCCCCTCCCAGGACAACCTGCATGGGGGCTGTCTCCCCCCAGGCCACTGTCTGCTCCACCCAGCCGGGCAGCTTCTCATCAAAGGTTGTCCGCACCAGATCGCGCACAACAGCGTCAGTCGCCCGCCAGGTTACCCCCAGATCGGTGACGTCCAGCGCCGACAGGCTGATCCGGCTGAAGATGTTCACATCGTTCGCCGGGCCGCGGTCCAGCCGCTGCACCATCCCGGCCTGGGCAATCGACGCCGTATAAAGCGGGACATTGGCCCCAATCACGGCGGCCAGCAGCACGCCTACAATAATCGTCAACAGGGATTGCCACTGCGACCCCAGACGGAGGAGAGCCAACCGTACTGACCACCCCAGTGGCAGCCGGTGAATCAGGGAACGAAGCATAAGGCCTGTGCCTGCACGAGCATGGAATGAAAATCGCCCGGTATCCTTGTCGCGCCACACGGAAAACGGGCACGCGGGGGAATTCTAGCGCAGAATTCAGAAGCGCGAAGGGGGTTCGCGGTTTTCTCATCAATTCTGCACCGCCGCGCGGAATCGTAACTTGATCTATACTGAGAACATCATCCTGAATCTTGCTATCTGCTTGCGCACACGAAGGAACAAGGAGCGGCGGTGATGAAAGGTTCACACTACTGGAAACCGGTGACCGCACTGGCCGTGCTGGTTATCCTGCTGGCGACCGTCCCTCTGGCTATGGCGGCTCCGCCGGCCCAGGGAATCGGGCCGGGCCGGGGTCCTGATCCGGTTGTCATTATCAACACAGCGGCGCTCAACCAGCGCACCGGCCCCGGCCCACAGTTCGCGACGCAGGGCGCTCTGGCGGGCGGCACAGTCGCGCCAGTCATCGGCCGCAACCAGAGCCGGAGCTGGTGGCAGATCGAGTCCGAATTCGGGATTGGCTGGGTGAGCAATGAATTTGTCCTGACCCAGGGAGATTTCCGCAATGTCCCGGTTGTGACTCGATACGGCGTGCTGGAAGCTCCGCTGGCCATCATCGTCGGGTATCCGGTTCCTGTTTACGCCCTGCCCAACCCCGGCAGTCAGGTGATCGGCGCCGCGCCGGGCGAAGCTCGCTTCCCCATCCTGGGGCGGTCGTACCACCCCGGCACGGAGACCTGGTATCTGCTGGTCGAGACACAGAACGGGCACGGCTGGCTGATCGAAAATAACAGCCTGGCTATCTTCGGGTTCGGCGGCAATATCTTCACGCTGTCCACCGCCGAAGCCTTCGCCCTCCCCCGCCCGGCCCCGCTAGCCAGCGGCATCGTGCTCCCGCCTGAGCCTGCGCCGGTCCCGGACGCGCCGACAGCGCCGCCCCCCGCCGCCCCGGTTGAAGCTGTCGCAGTCGCTGGAGACGCCCCGGCGGGCGGCGAAAGCGTAACTGCGGCGACGCCGGCCCCGCCCCGCGAGGTGGCCCGGATGCGGCTGACTGGCGATTGTTATGCCTTGCCGCTGGTCAACTTCCTGTTTCAGGCAAGCCCGGCGCGCGCCACCGGCCTGAGCTGCACCGATACTGCGCGGGGAGCCAACAGCGTCGCCCTGGGGCTGGCCGAAGTGAGCATGGCTGTGGATGGGGGCTGCGGCGCCGCGGCGCAGGTGCCGATCGCCACGCTGGTGGACGAAGCGGGCAGCGGGCATCTCCTGAGCTTCTGCACCGCCCCCGCGCTGAACGCGACGACCGGCGCTTTCCTCAACTGGGTGAAAAGCCCCGCTGGCGCTGCCGCCATCAGCGCGTATCGCGGCCTGCCAGGCAGCCCGGTTCCCCAGTGGGCGGAGCCTGTCGGCTGATCCTTCAGCCGGGAGAAGTTCCTGCATAAAACACAGGGGGGCGCTCTCAATAGCGCTCCCCTGTGTTTTGATACTCCGGCGTCGTCCCCTCGATCAGCCCGGTCCGGCCGTCAGAGGTCTGTATTTACGGCGAGGATCATCCCCAGGTCTGCTGAAGCAGCCGCTGATAGTTCTCCCCGGGGATGATAGCCCCCAGCGGGATTGCATCCCGGGCGCCGGTTAGCGACGGCAGCGTACACGGTCGGTTATGCCACGCTTCATAAGCCAGGGTGGCCATGCTCAGGGCCAGCTTGCTGTCAGAATCCATGCCGAGATCTTCGTGCGTAATGATCGGCGTCGGGGCGAACGCTTCTCGCAGACGACGGGCCAGATGAGGATGGCTGCGCCCCTTGCCAGCCAGAATAATTTCTTCGACCGGGACAGGAGAAAAACGCTCACAGGCATCGGTCAGGCAGCGCACTGTGAACGCCACCGCCGTCTCCAGAATGCTGGCGGGCGGCACGCTGATATTGCAGGCGTGCAGCCACAGGGTATCAGCAAATGACTGCGTATATGCGAAATGGCTCAGCGACTTGGGCGGCCGTCGCCGCAGAAAAGGGCTGTCCAGCAGAAAAGCCATCAGGCCCTCATGCACGGCTTCATCGCCGGAATGCAGAGATGCCGGCGGCAGTGCATTCAGTTGAGCCTCGATAGCATCAATCAGGGCCGTGCCCGGCCCAACCTCAAACGCGACCGGCTGCACCCCGACCTGGCGCAGGGCCGGCAGAATCACCATGCTGGCCGTCCCATTCATGTACTGCACCGCGCGGCAGCGATCGCGATCGCGCAAAAGGAGCCAGTCCGCGTAACCGAACAATGGCGCGCCCTGCCCCCCGGCGGCAATATCTCGCTGGCGAAAGTCACTTACCGTGGTGATGCCGGTCCATTCCGTCACGATGGCCGCCTGCCCGAGCTGGATGGACGCCATCACATGCCCATCATCGCGGACCTCGTGGCGGATGGACGGCCCCTGCAAGCCCACCAGATCCACCTGTTCCGGGTAGTAGCCGGCGGCGGCAATGCCTTCCAGCGTCGCCGCCGCGAAAGCCTCGCCGACTGCCGTATCCACCAGGCATAGATCGGCGATATCAATTTCGACCGGCTGGCGGATATCATAAACCATCTTGCTGAGGTCTACTGGCCAGGGGATAGACAGTGAGGAGAGCACTTCCGCACGCAGAGCCGGAGGGCTGCCAGTGATTTCGCACACCGCCACGCTGATATTCTCATTCGATGTGCCCACCATCAAGCCGACCACGATCATGGTGTCCTCCCATCGCCTCTTTGCGCCGGATCACGGAACACTCCGGATACGACCGGCAGCACATGCCAGACCTGATCGCCCGACCAGAGATATCCTCTGATGCGGGGGTAATCTGACACGAACGACGCTTAAAACCACTTTTCAGCAAAGAGGATTATTTCCAGCCCGGGAAGTCCGATCAGAAGTTGGGCGGCCTATTCGCAGCCATCGAGCCGCTCAACCTGAGGCGAAATGGGATCGAAACGGCTTTTTTAATTCATCAGTTCAGTTTCATCCGGAATACCGGCCTTGTCGAAAGCGCAGCAATTCGTCCGGACTTGTTCTGATCCTACGATAATGTGCCCGAATCCGCAACTCACTCAGACCCGGGACGAATTACACCCGAAGCAGGCCGATAAGTCTCTGGAATTTTCGACGCGCTCGTCCGATAATAACAGGCGTCGCGGCCATTCATGTGATGCGCTCCGGCGCACCGGAGGGAGTACCATGCCCACCTACCCTTTCTGGCAGGTTGACGCCTTCACACGGAAAGCACTCGGCGGGAACCCGGCCGCTGTCGTCTTTGACGCCGACGATCTCACCGATGACCAGATGCTCGCCATTGCTGTGGAGATGAACCTCTCCGAGACCGCCTATGTCATGCGCTCGGCGGTGGCCAATTTCAAGGTGCGGTTCTTCACCACCTTCGCTGAGATTCCCCTGGCCGGGCATCCGACTATCGCCACCTTTCATGCCCTGGCCGAAGCCGGGCGCATCACAGGCGAAGGGCGGGTGCGAGTCACCCAGGAGCTGAAGGTCGGCGTGCTGCCGGTTGAGCTTGATCTGTGGGATGGCCAGCCGCAGCGCGTGATCATGACGCAAAAAGCGCCGGAGTTCCTGCGCCGTTACGAGCCGGAGGCATGGGTCGCCGCGCTCGGCATCGAGACCGACGATCTGCTGCCCGGTTATCCCATTCAGACGGTCTCCACCGGCACGCCCCAGGCTATGATCCCGGTCCGATCGCTGGATGTGCTCCACCGTCTGCAGCCAGACGAACGGGCGCTCAAAGTCCTCCATGCTGAAGGCGACTGGTTCAGCCTGCACGTCTTCACGCCGCAGGCGCTGGAATCTGAGCACGCTGCCCACGCGCGACATTACGCCCCCGGCGACAACGTCTTTGAAGACCCGGTCACCGGTTCCGCCACCGGAGGGATGTCCTGCTATCTTTACCATTACGGCCTTGTCCAGCGCCGCGCGTTCACCGTCGAGCAGGGACACTTCATGAACCGCCCCGGCCTGGTGGATGTCGAGCTGGATGGGACCCCGGGCGCGATCGCCGCTGTCCGGATCGCCGGGAGCGCCGTAACCGTGATCACGGGGGAGCTGCATCTGTAATTGCGCCGGAGTTCCCCCCGTCGCACCACCTGAAGGGTTCGCAGACTTGACCACTTTCTTCAAGCAGTTTGTCGAGACCGAGAAGTACCCGCGCGAAGTCTGGGTCCTGTTCTGGAGCAGCCTGATCAGCATGATGGCCCAGAGCCTGGTCTGGCCGTTTCTGACGATCCACATCCGCCAGCAGCTCGATCTCCCGCTGGCAGAAATCACTTTGCTGTTCACCCTGCAGTCAATCGCCAGCCTGATCGCTACGGCAGCATTTGGCCCGGCAGTCGATCGCTTCGGACGCAAATGGGCCATGGTCGGGTCCTCGTTCGTCAGCGGCGCGATGCTCATCGGTATGATCGGCGCGACGACTCTGAATATGTGGGCCGCGCTGCTCTCGGTGTACGCCATGGCCGGCGTGGTCTTCCGCCTGGGGGCCAACGCCATGATCGCCGATATGATCCCGCCGGAGGACCGGATCGGCGCTTACGCCCTGATGCGGATGGGCCACAATGTCGGGATCGCCTTTGGCCCGGCCATCGGGGGCTTCGTAATCGCGCTGTCTTACTCCCTCTCGTTCTTTGTTGCCGCGCTGGGACAGGTTGCGCTGGCTTTTTCCGTGATCTTCCTGATCAAGGAAACGCTGGATCGCCAGCTCATCCAGTCACAGGCTGCGCCGATCAGCTCCCTCGGCTACGGGCCGCTGCTGCGAGACCGGCTCTTTATGGGATTCTTCATCGTGACCGTGCTGATCGAAATCGGGGCCAGCCTGGTCTTCACCCTCCTCGGCGTCTACGTCAAAGAGCAGCACAGCATCCCGGAGAGCCAGTACGGCTTCATCCTGACCACAAACGCTGTGATGGTTGTCGTTTTTCAGTACGCCATCACGCGCATAACTCGCCAGCACAGGCCCTTCCCGGTGATGGCCGTCAGCGGCATATTCTACGGCCTGGGGATGTTGCTCTGTGCGCTGGGCAACGCTTTCGTCGTCTTCTGGCTGGGGATGGTGGTCATGACTATCGGCGAGCTGATCATCTCGCCCACCTCGACGACGCTGGTCGCCGACATGGCCCCGCCGGATATGCGCGGGCGCTACATGGGCGTCTACGGGATGTCCTACCGGATTGGCGGCGGCGTGGGGCCGGTGATGGGGGGCTGGCTCAACGATAACGTCGCCCCGGCAGCTATCTGGTACTTCGGCATGATCAGCAGTTTCCTGGCGGCGGGCGGTTTTCTCCTGTTGCAGCGAGGCCAGAAGTCCACCCGATCGGAGGGCGCGCCGCTCGCTCTGCCAGGCGAATCAGCCTGAGGAGGGCCTGTCCGGTGCAAGAGCTAACGCGAAGGGCCGTCGCCGAACGGGCGGCCCGGCTCCTGAGAGATGGTTTTGTCCTGATCGATCTGGAAACAACCGGCTTCCCGACCGATCCGGGCGTGCAGGTGATCGAGGTCACCGTGCTGGATCAGACCGGCGTCGTCCTGCTCGATACACTGGTCAGGCCGCAGGGCCACATCCCGGATGGAGCCTCCCGTGTGAACAGGATTTACGACGCCGATGTAGCTAATTCCCCCGCCTTCCCGGAGGTCTATCCGCAGCTTGCCGGCCTGCTCAACGATCAGATCGCTGTCGCGTACAACTATACCTTCGAGCAGGATGTGCTGAGCGCGGTCTGCCGCCGTTACGCTCTGGCGCCCTTTCGCCCCCGCGGGTGGTGGTGCCCGATGCGCGCCTATGCCACGTTCACTGGCGTACAGCGCTACTTCAAGCTGACGGAGGCGGTCTTCAGGGAGAAGATCCCGGTGACAAACGCCCACCGCGCCATAGGCGACTGCCGGATGACGCTGGCGCTGGTCCGGAAGATGGCGGAGGCCGCCGGCCCGCTCTAGCCGGCGTTGCTCCAGGGAATACGTCCCGCCAGGTCTGCGTTGCTCTATAATAGAGATGGCATTCCGGTAACTGGTAGCGTGAAGGGTGGCGCCGATGGCGACCTTACAGGATATGACTCTCGATGACCTCAAAAAATTCGTTGAAGCGATCGTAGACAGGCGGCTTTCGCGGCTTCTCGGCACATTTGAGCTTCCTGAAGCGGCCGACACGAACAGCGATCTGTCCTGGGATGATGTGCGGGCCGCCGCAGAACGTCACCGCTGGACACCACCGCCCGGAGCGAAGTCGTCACTGGAGTTTCTGCGCGAGGATCGAACAATATAGGGCTGGTCAATATGGCTACAATATTCTTGTCATACAGTAGGATAGATACAGGTTTTGTGACAATCCTTGCTCCTCAGATTCGGAACATCTATGGCTATGCAAGCCTATGGTATGATACGGCTCTCCAAGGCGGGGAAAACTGGTGGATGCGTATTGTATACGAAATCCGACATTGCGAATTGGTCTTGTTCTTAATGTCAGATACTTCTGCATCATCCAAATGGTGTTCAAAAGAACTTCAAAAGGCTATATACAATAAGAGAACTATCCTCCCCATTTTACTACCAACCTACACCCATAATTATCCGGAAGGCTTGCAAGGTGACCTGCCAGACTATATGAAAGATATTCAGTATGTTGACTTTCGATGTAGGTCTGGTGGTCTTTCGCCACTGCCTGATGATCTTTCGCCACTATGGGGGGCGATCAATCGTATCAGGGATCACTCTATCTCATGGGCAGATCGATGGATCTTATACAATCAATTCGAAATCCTGAAGCAGCTAGAGTTAAATCACAGGTCTACTGGAGACAATATAGAACACTATGCGAAATGTCAGAAGATTATTAGTATGGGATACGAATGGAATTATAGGGATATCTCACAATATATCCAACCTTCAATGGAGTACGGAGACTGCGAGGAAGTTATTACTATCCTCGACATGTTCCGTTACATCTACTATGCCTGCAGCAAGTATGATTGTTCAGATATTCCTCTGGAATTCCGTAGATTTCAAGGTTTCGACGGGAATGAAGAGACCTCCTACCTTAACTATGCTCGCTTTATCGTGGAGCAAGAGCACTGGTATGAAGAACTCGGACAAAATGGCATCACTGATCTAAATAGCCACACGCCTATGCTGCCCAAATACCGCAAGATGCTTGAACAATGGAAGTCCTGCGAAGACCCTCATCAACTGACTAAAAAGGATGTGATACGTATCGTCAATGCACAATAGTAGTACAAGTAGATCTCGTGCCAGACACATATTATCCCCCCTCCACCGCGCCTTTCACCACATTCACCAGGCTGCCGTCGGCCACAATCTGGTGCACGGCCTCAATATCCGGGGCCAGCATGTGATCGTGATCCCAGAACTGCACCACCTGGCGGATACATCTGTAGGCCGCCGCCGTACCCACCCCCATGCGCGCATCAGACGGCAGGCTCTCCCGCCGAAAATCGATAGCCTGCGCCGCGCATAGCAGCTCGATAGCCACCACGGTCTCAGCGTTGATCAGGACTTCATGCGCCTCCCGCGTGGCCGTCGCCCCCATGCTGACATGATCCTCGACATCGGCTGAAGTGGACACATTATCCACAACCGCCGGATGCGCCAGCACTTTGTTCTCCGAGACCAGCGCCGCCGATGTGTACTGGGCGATCATCAGGCCATTCTCCAGGCCGCCATGGCGGGTCAGGAACAGAGGCAGCAGGCCGTCATGTTTGGCGGGGTCCACCAGCCGGGCCTGCCGGCGCTCGCTGATGCTGGCCAGGTCGGCCAGAGCCAGGGCCAGGTAGTCCATCGCCATAGCCACCGGCTCGCCGTGGAAGTTGCCGCCGCTAATCACGTCGGCGTGCCCGTCATCTTCCACAAAGATCAGCGGGTTGTCGGTGGCTGAGTTCAGCTCGATATTAAGCACCCAGACGGCATAGGCGACGGCGTCGCGCACCGCGCCGTGCACCTGCGGCATGCAGCGCAGCGAATAGGCGTCCTGGATATCCGTCGGGTCATGCGGGCGCAGATAGGTGCTCCCTTTAAGCAGATGGCGCAGGTGAGCGGCCGCATCTATAGCGCGAGGATGGGGGCGTACCGCGACCAGGCGCAAATCGAACGCGGCGGCGGTGCCCCGCATCGCCTCCAGCGACATCGCCCCGGCCACGTCAGCCAGGCACACCAGCCGCTCAGCGCGGTAAGCGGTCAGGGCGCCCAGCGCGGTCATGAACGCCGTGCCGTTGAGGAGGGCCAGCCCTTCTTTAGCCAGCAGTTGAAGCGGCGCTATCCCGGCCAGTTGCAGGGCCTCGCCGCCAGGCATACGCTGTCCCTTGTAGACCGCTTCTCCCTCCCCGATCAGGACGAGGGCCAGATGCGCCAGGGGAGCCAGATCGCCGCTCGCGCCCAGCGACCCCTGCACCGGGATCACCGGGTAGACGCCCGCCCGCAGCAACTCCAGCAGCGTATCAATCACCACCGGGCGCACGCCGGAGTGCCCTTTGGCCAGCGTGTTGGCGCGAACCAGCAGCATGGCCCGCACGGTCGCCTCGTCGGCCAGCGGCCCCACGCCCGCCGCGTGGCTGCGCAGCAGATTGACCTGCAGGGCGGCAGTCTGTTCCGGGCGGATCAACTTCTTCTTGAATGCGCCAAATCCGGTGGTGATGCCATAGGCGATCTCGCCCTCGGCCACCAGCCGCATCACGGCGTCGTGGCAGGTCTGCACCCGGCGCCGCGCGTCATCGGCCAGCGTCGCCTCCCTCCCCTCCACCGCCACCGCCCACACGTCTTCTATTGAGAGACTCTGACCGTCCAGCATGATCGGATTCATGATGCCGCTGCTCCTTCCGCTGCGCCGCGCGCTTCTAGCGTAGCACGAGACCCGGCCACCGTCCAAAAACACAACGCGGGCGGACATCCCGCCGACAGTAGCCTGACAATGCGGCATCTCATGCTAGAATCGCAGGTAACGAAACCCTATCGGGAGAAACGGCCCGCCATGGAATGCCCACGCTGCGGAAGAGACACCTTTCACTTTGATCGGTCCATTGGCACGATGCGCTGTAAACACTGCGATTTCGTCCCGACAGCGCAGCCTTCGCCGCCTCCTGAGGCCGCCCCTCCCCGGGGCGCTCCCCCGTTGAAACCGGAACAGGCCGGCCGGCCTGTCGCGTTCAAGCCGCCGGGAGGGCTGAACATGGGCGATATCCCGGAGTATCTCGGCGAATACGATCAGGTGCGGCTGCGCGGTCGCCTGCAGCAGGCGATGTATACCCTGTCCAGAGAGAATCGGGAAGAGTCGCGCCGGGCGCTGAAGGCGGTGCTGGAGATCAGCACTGACCACGCCGACACCTGGCTGTATCTGGCCACGCTGGCCGATACCGCGCAGGAGCAGCGTGAATGTCTGGAACATGTGCTGGCTTCGCAGCCGGGGCACCCGGTAGCTATGCGCGTCCTGGCGGAGCTGGACGGAGCCGTGCCGGTCAGCCCGGCGCCTCCCGTCAGGCAGATCAGGCTGGAAGAAGGTCAGGTCCCGGCGACGCGGCTGGTATGCCCCCAGTGCGGCGGGCGGCTGACCTACCACGAGGCAACCCGCGAGGTCACCTGCGCCTCCTGTGGCTATCGCGTAGTTGATGCGGATGATCTGAATCGCAGCGACCGTCACAAGACTATTCTGGAAGGCAACCTGCGCCGCAAGCAGCAGGGCAAGGTATGGGATATCGGGGAGCGCTGGCTGCGCTGTAACACCTGCGGGGCGATTACAACGCTGTCGCGCTCCACACTGACCAGCACCTGCCGCTTCTGCCAGTCACAGCATCTCGTGCAGGAGAGCGTCCATAACACCTTCGAGCAGCCAGACCTGATCGTGCCTTTCGCCCTGGATGAGCGCGAAGCGCAGGAAGCCGTGAATCGACATCTGCACAGCGGTATCCGGCGCCTGACTCGCCTGTTCGCTGACGCCGTCGTCCGGATCGATCTGCGGGGCGGCTATCTGCCTTTCTGGGTATTCGATGCCGACATGATAGTGAACTGGTCGTGGACCAACGCGCTCAGCCACGGGCAGCACCCG
>WBZO01005936.1_pt1 | contig 12112 bp, 10 predicted proteins | sample 5204261 | NCBI WGS metagenome assembly WBZO01 (sample SAMN12412400, study PRJNA552823) | activated sludge metagenome | isolation source: activated sludge from anammox sidestream of wastewater treatment plant... | place: USA: North Carolina | collected 2017-09 | reverse complement strand
GATTGCTCCATATGGAGATCATTCAGGAGCGACTCGAACGGGAATACGATCTGGAACTGCTGGCGACCGCGCCGAGTGTGGAATACGAGGTGCTGTTGCACGGCGATCGAGTGATCGCGATCGACAATCCCGCCGATTTGCCGTCGCCCGGCGAAATCGAGGAGATTCGCGAACCCTGGATGCATATCAGCATCATCGTGCCTTCGCGTTACATCGGTAACATCATGGAACTGGTGACCGGCAAGCGCGGCGTTTTCGACGAGATGGTTTATCTCGACGAGGATCGCGTGCATCTGAAGTTCGATATGCCGCTGGGCGAGGTCATCGTCGACTTCTACGATCAGCTCAAGAGCCGGTCGCAGGGCTATGCATCGCTCGATTACACCTTCGCCGAACTCCGGCCGGCCGATTTGGTCAAGCTCGATGTGCTGGTCAACGGGCAGGCGGTCGACGCGCTCTCGATCATTACCCACCGGGACGATGCCTATTTCAAGGGGCGCGAGCTGGTCGATGCCCTCCGCAAGCTCATCCCGCGACAAATGTTCGACGTGCCGGTGCAGGCCTCGATCGGCAGCCGGATCATCGCCCGTGAAACGATCCGGGCGATGCGCAAGAACGTGTTGTCCAAATGCTACGGCGGTGATATCACCCGCAAGCGAAAACTGCTGGAGAAGCAAAAAGAGGGCAAAGCGCGCATGAAGATGGTTGGCGCGGTCGAGATTCCGCAAGAGGCATTCATGGCGGTGTTGACGCTCGGCGACAAGTCGGCCAACCAGCCGAAATCATAGGTCGCCGATGACCGGTCGATTGACCATCGCCGGCCTCGGGCCGGGCGACCCCGCGCTTCGCGGACTGGCCGTTCAAGCCGCACTGGACCAGGCCGGGCGCGTGATTTTACGCACCGCGGTGCATCCGGGTTTGGATGAGCTGGTTGGCGATCCGCGCGTCTCGAATTGCGACGACTTGTACGAGTCGGGCGCGAGTTTCGACGCCGTGTACGCTGCAATCGTCGAGCGGGTCGTGCAAGCGCTGTCTACAGGCGATGTCGTCTACGCGGTGCCGGGCAGCCCCACGCAGGGCGAGCGAACGGTTCGCGCTTTGCGCGAGCGTTGCCGCGAGGCGCAGATCGAGGTGATCGTGCTGCCGTCGGTGGGCGCGCTCGATGCGCTGGCAGTCGAGTTCGGGCTCGATCTGCTGGCGGACGAACCGCACATCGTCGATGCGATGTCGCTCGCCGCGTTTGTGGCGGCCGAGCCGTTTTCGGGCGGGTTTCCGCCCATCGAGCCGACCCGGCCGGCGATCGTCTGCCAGCTCTACTCGCAGGCCGTGACGTCGGCCGTGAAGCTTGCGCTGATACGGTTGTATCCCGAGGATCATCAGGTTGAGCTTGTGAGTGGGGCTGGGGTCCCAGGCGCGGTCAACCGGGTCAGCTGCCCGCTATTCGCCATCGACCGGCAACCGGTCGACCACCTGACCTCGATGTTCGTGCCCGCGCTACCGGCGACCGAGGCCGCTCGCGCCCCGGCGACCATCCATCGCATCTCCGCCCGGTTGCGCCGGGAGGATGGTTGCCCGTGGGATCGCAAGCAAACCCACGCATCGCTGCGCGAGGCGGTGCTGGAGGAGGCCTACGAGGTTGTCGACGCAATCGATACCGGTTCTCCGGACGATCTCGCGGAAGAGCTTGGCGATCTGCTTTTGCAGGTGGGGTTGCACGCCCAACTGGCTGAGGAAGCGGGCGAATTCACGGCTTCCGACGTACACGAGGCGGTAAATCGGAAGTTGGTGCGGCGGCACCCACATGTGTTTCGCGACACAGAGGCGGAAACCGCGGAGGCAGTGATCCGGACCTGGAATGGCGTCAAAGCGGCGGAGCGCGCGGCCAAGGGTCTTGCTCCGGAGCTCGATCCGGATCCGCTGGATACGTTGCCCCGCTCGATGCCATTCACCGCCAAGTTGCGGCATCTCGAATCGCGGCCAGCCGTGACGACGGGCGATTTGGAGCGCGCGGCCGATCTGGCGCTCGCCGCCCTTTCCTCGCTCATTGCGGCCGGCGGCGATCCGGATCGCGAACTCGAGCGCGCCTACAGGCGGCGCGCGGCCGCATCGCGGACGATCGAGCCTGAAACAGGAATCACAGCAGAAGAGGCGCGTTTGTGAGTAGCGATTTCGATGTCGATCCCTCGGTGACCGGCAAGCTCACCTGCGGTTCGCTCCGCGCGGACAACGCCGGCGAATCCGTTACGCTGCAAGGTTGGGTCAACCGGCGCCGGGACCTCGGGGGGCTGATCTTCATCGATCTCCGGGATCGCTACGGGCTGACCCAAATCGTGATGAATCCAGAGGTCACACCCGAATCGCACGCGGTTGCCAGCGATCTGCGGAACGAGGATGTGATCCGGGTCAGCGGAACGGTGCGGGCCCGGCCATCGGGCACGGAGAATCCGAAGCTCGAAACGGGGGAAATCGAGGTCGAGGCGAGCCAGATCGATGTGCTCAACCGGGCCCAAACGCCACCCTTCAATCTGAACGAAGACGCCGAGGTGGACGAGTCGTTGCGGCTGCAATACCGCTATCTCGATCTGCGGCGGCCCCGGATGCAGCGCAACGTGATTCTGCGTCACCGGGTGGTGAAGCAGATGCGCGATTACCTCGACCAGCGCGGATTTCTCGAAATCGAGACGCCGCTGCTGATCAAGAGCACACCGGAAGGCGCGCGGGACTTTCTGGTGCCATCGAGCGGCTTCCCCGGCAACTTTTATGCGCTGCCACAGTCGCCCCAGCAGCTCAAGCAATTGCTGATGATCGCGGGATACGACCGCTACTTCCAAATTGCCCGCTGTTTCCGGGACGAGCCGCTGAGGGCGGACCGTCAGCCGGAGTTCACCCAACTCGATATCGAGATGGCGTTCGTGCAAGAAGCAGACATCATGGATTTGATCGAGGAGTTGTACATCCAGCTTTCGGAGACGTTCTCGCCGAAGCGCATCGCCCAGCGTCCGTTCCCGCGCTTGACGTACGCGGAAGCGATGGATCGCTACGGCAGCGATCGGCCGGATACCCGCTTCGGGCTCGAGCTCCACGACGTCTCCGGCGCGCTCGCTGGCACCGGATTCCGGGCGTTCGCCGAGGTGTTGGCTGGTGGCGGTCAAGTGAAGGCGATCGTCGCGCCGGATTGCGCGGTGTTTATTCGCCGCGAGATCGAGGACCTGACCGAGCTCGCCAAGAAGGCGGGCGCCAAGGGATTGGCCACGATCGCCCTCACCGATGAGGGTGTCAAATCACCGATCGCGAAGTTTCTCAACGAATCGGAACTCACGGCGCTCACGACCGGAATCGGTGCCCACCAGGGCGATCTGGTGTTGATCGTGGCGGACAAACCCACGGTGGTGGCCAAGGCGTTGTCGGCCCTGCGCGAAGAGTTGCGAGATCGACTTCATCTCGCCGATCCCGAGATGCTCGCCTTTTGTTGGGTCTACGAGTTTCCGTTGCTGGAATGGGACGAGGACAACCAGCGCTGGGACGCCACCCACAATCCGTTTTGCGGTTTCTACGAGGAGGACCGGCACCTGCTGGCCAACGAACCCGGCAGCGTCCGCTCGAAGCAATACGACCTCACCTGCAACGGGTGGGAGCTGGGCGGTGGCAGCGTCCGCAACCACAAGCGGGCCGACCAGGAGTTGGTGTTCGGTCTGATGGGTCACGACCCGGCGGCGCAGCACGATCGGTTCGGGGCGATTCTCGACGCGCTGGAGTTCGGCGCCCCGCCCCACGGCGGGATCGCGATGGGACTCGATCGCACCATCATGCTTTTCTCGAACGAAACCAGCATTCGCGAGGTGGTGGCCTTCCCGAAAAACCAGCGCGGAGCGGACTTGATGTTCGACGCGCCGACACCCGTGCCCACCGAGGCGCTGGATGACGTTGGTCTCGCGCTCAAACCGGACGTCGAGCCCGTGACCTGAAGTTTCGCCGCGAGAACCGGCGCGTGAGGGCAAGTTACCAAACGCTCGGCCCGTCGCGCACGCGGCGCGCGGGGCGAAGGCCGCCGCGCTGAAACAACAAAACCTGCTGAGGCAGGTTCAAATGAAGGCCGACTCCTCTGCGATGCGCGCTAGGTCTCCGCGGACCACGAGCAGCCGCTGGTGGGGTCGATGCTGTTGGCCTGATAGAGTTCGCGCGGTTCGCCGGGCGCGGTGCCGTCGAACGGCACGGCCCACAATTGGAACTCGAAGTCGACCATCGCGAAAAAGGCGAGCCACTTGCCGTCCGGGGACCAACACGCACCGGCGGCGTTCATCCCGTTTGTGACACGGGTGCGTTTGCCCGAGAGGTCGTCGATCGCCCAGAGGTCGGCATGGCCCGCATCGTCCCGGATCACCACGGCGATCCGCCGGCTGTCGGGCGCGTACGCGGGGTCGATCACGTTCGACTGGTTGATCAGCGGATGCGCCTCGCCGGTCGCGAGATCACGCACGCGAACCGTCACATCGTGGCGAAGATCGTCGTACTCCCGAACCACATAGGCGGCGTGAGTGCCATCCGGACTGAGACTAAGCGAGTCGATGTAGCTCTCGTCGCCGGGAATCGGCGCAAGCCACGTTTGTCCGGTTTCAGGATCGACAAGCCAGATGTTGAACGTTTCGTCCGGACTCTGGGCGTCGGAGATGAATCCGATTTCGCCCGATTTCGCCCAGCTTGGGTCGATCGCCCACACGCTCGCGGCGGCGTACTCTGGACTGCCCTCCTCGTAGGGCGGACGATTGGCGGTGAGCGCGGTTTCACCTTTCGTCGCGACGTCGCGCACGATCAGGTCGGAATAGCTGTTCCCAGCGCGCACAAACACGAGGCGTTTGCCATCGGGCGACCACCGCGGATCGCCGATCGAGCCGTCCTTGAACAGACGATGCTGGTCGCCATTCGCCCAAATCCAGACACTGCCGGCCCGGACAAAGGCGATGCGACCTGGCGGGTCCGCTTCCTTCGCTGCCGCGAATGGCTGGCCGGTGCCCAGGATCAACCCGGCCAGCAACACAACGACCAGTCCACGCTGTTTCATCGGTGCTCTTCGGCCCGCAGTGCGTCGAGCAGTTCGCCGGCGACGGCGGCTTCGTCCCAGGGCCGCTTTTCGTGACCCCAGATGATGCTGTGTTCGTGCCCCTTACCGGCCAGCAGAACGCAGTCACCGTGCCCCGCCATCCGGATCGCACGATCGATCGCTTGGCGCCGGTCGGTGACGCGGGCGAAGTGCCGGCCCTCGGTTTTGCCCGCGGACCGGGCGCCAGCGGCGATCTGGTCGATGATCGCGTCCGCGTCCTCGAAGCGGGGATCCTCGGTTGTGAACACGCTGAAATCGGCCAAACGGGCCGAGACCGCGCCCTGCAACGGGCGTTTCGCGGTGTCTCGTTCACCCGCGCTGCCGGAAACACAGATCAACCGGCCGCCGGGATTGAGCGATCGTAGCAGGCTCAGCACTTTCGCGAGCGATTCGGGCGTGTGGGCGTAATCCACGATCACGGTGAAGGGCTGGCCACGTTCGATTCTCGCCATCCGGCCGGGAATCGGCGGCACGTTGCGCAGATGAGCGATCGCGCTGGGGAGATCCTCGCCCAACGCGCGCGCCAACCCGAGCGCGCAGAGGGCATTTTCGACGTTGAACATCCCGACCAACGGGATCACGACGGAAAACCGCTGCCCCTCGCAGACGAGGGTGAAGGACGAGCCGCCCACCGCGAGCTGGATGTCATCGGCGAACAGATCGGACGACGGATCGGTGTGGCTATAGGTCGAGACGACGGCACCGTGAGCAAACGGCAGCATCTCCCGCGCGCCCTCGTCGTCGAGGTTGATCACCGCGATTCCGCCGTGGTCCGCGACCCGCTCGAACAGGATCGCCTTCGCCCGGCGGTAAGCCTGAATCGTTTTGTGGTGTTCTAGATGCTCGTGGGTGATGTTTGTCACACCGGCAGCGGCGAACCGGACCTCGTCGAGCCGGTGCAAATCGAGACCGTGCGAGGTGGCTTCCAGGATCGCAATTTTGGTCCCCGCATCCGCCATCTGAGCGAGGTAGCGCTGAATGTCGAGCGATTCCGGAGTCGTCTGGCGCGTATCATGGTCGACCGTGCGATCGCCGATCCGGACCGAAACCGTGCCGATCAACCCCGTTCGTCGTCCTGAGGCGCGCAGGAGCGATTCGAGCAAGGTGGTCGAGGTGGTTTTGCCGTCCGTGCCTGTCACCCCAACCACCTGCAGGCGATGCGACGGCTGACGATAGAAGTGGGCGGCGACCGGCGCGAGTGCACGGCGGGTGTCCGCCACGAGGATTTCGGGGAGACCGCTGGCAAGCGGTTCCTCGACCAGGAGTGCGGCGGCACCGCGTTCGCGCGCCTGGCCGGCGAAGCGATGACCGTCGAAATAGCCTCCCCGGAGGGCCGCGAATAGATCGCCGGGTTCGATCAGACGCGAGTCATAGGCGACACCGGTGACGTCGCCGTCCGGTCCGGCGAGACGTCCGCCCGCGGCGACGGCGAGTTCACTCAGCCGCGATCGGTACCCCGGCGACGCGCTAGCCACCACGGTTGCCAGCGAAGCGGCGCGCGACAAACGCGATCAATGGGCGATAGCGACGTTCGAGCGTCGCCGGATAGCACACGATCTCGCCGCCGAATCCGGTCTTGAATTTGAACAGACCGCGCCAGTCTTCGCCTTTGCTGCCCGCGAGTTGGCCGTCGTGCGCGCCGGCCGGTTCCGGATCCGATTTGGGAATGCCCCACAAGTCGTAGGCGCGGCAACCCGCCTCGCGTGCCCAGCGCATCGCATCGAATTGCAGACCGAAGGCGGCGCCGTGGGCGCGATGTTCGGTCGAGGAGCCGCCATACATGTAGATCGCCTCGCGGCCGAACTTCGCCGCGATCAACGCCGCCCCATCCACGCCGCCGGTACTCGCGAACGCCAGCAACGCGTCTTCCTGGAAGATCTTCATGAAGGAGGAGTAGTAATCGCGCTGGTGGATGCCAAACGCGTTGCGCTCGGAGGTGTCCTCGAGCAGCGTGTAAAAGCGGTCGATGGCGGCTGGGTCGTTGCCGTTCGCTCGCTCATAGACGACACCGCGCCGCTCCGCGAGACGCACGCTATAGCGCGTCTTTTGGTGCATTTGACCGAGAAGCGCTTCATCGTCGAGCAGGGGGATCTTCACGGTGCGGGCCGGCTGCAGATGCTCGGGTCCGCGAACGAAGCCCGCTTCGCGATAGGCACCGGAGAACGGGAGCGGTCGATCCGGCTCCACGATCAAGAAAGCGGCCCGTTCAGCCGCGCAGGCGAGATCGATCGCGGTGAACAGATCAACGGCGAGCGTCGAGCCGGGAGCGTCGATGGCGGGACCGCGCGGGATGTAGGCGAGGCTGAATGGCCCCTTGCGACGAAAGAGCACCTGCGCAAGCGCGATCGTGCCGTCCCGTTCCACCGCGATTCGCCGGACGGTCCAGCCGTGGAGCGACTTGAACTCACCCCAGCGCCAACTTTGTAGGAGATGCCCCCCGCGGCCCGCCAGCGCGGCGTCCCACGCCTCAGCGCTGACCGTGAGATCGGCCGCGGTCACTCGCCGGCCCGCAGCGCGTCGATCGTGAGGAGCGCTTCGTTCAACGCCTCGGCGATCGAATCCTCGTCTTCCTCGGGTTCCTGCTTGAGGGCGTGCAGCACCTTCACCGCCGCCGGTGTCCCGATTTTGCCGAGCGCGTCGATCGCGGCCAGCCGAACTTCACTGTCGTGGTCCCGGGCCAGCCCGGTCAGGCCGGCGATCGCGACCGGATCGCCGAACTGTCCGCTGGCGCGGGCAGCCTCGTAGCGCATCTCCGCATCGGGACTGTCGAATTCGCCGAGCACCGTGGTCAGCCAACGCCGATCGAGTGAACGCCCCATGGCGTACAGGGCCGCCGCTTGCATGGCGGGATCGTCGTGCTCGAACGCATCCCGGATCAACAACTCGGCCCCGCAGGCCCGGCCGAACACCGCCACGCTTTCGAGCGCACGGCGGCGGACGATCGGCGGCTCACGAGCATCGGCAGCCCACCCACGGAGCTGTTCCATCAGCGCGGTGCTCGCGTCGGGTTCGAGCTCGCCGAGCGCGGCGAGCTCCGCGATCCGGCCTAGACCCTGGATCGCCTCGGCCCGGACATCGACGGACGGGTCTTCGGCCGCCAGCGTGCTGAGGCGTTCGCACAGATCCGAACCCTCGTCCTCCCACAACGCCGCTACCGCGAGTTGACGCACGGGCGCCGACGGATCATCGAGTGCAATTCGCAACATCCGGCCGAAGGCGACCCGAACGTTCGTCTCGACCAGTTCGCCGATCATCCGCAGGGCCCGCAGCCTGGTCGGTTCGGGGAAACCGGGCCACTCGATGGCGACGGCCCGGGCGTCCGCGCGAGATAGATCAGACAGCGGCAAGAGCGCGGCCGGGGAGAAGTCGCCCCGGCGGAGCGCGGATAGCGCATCCGCCGGGGTGGGTTCGGGTTGACTAGCTTGGAGATCCAGGAACGTAGGTGTAGGCATCGTTTCCGTCGGGATCGCGTGCGAACGCACCCGTCTCGTCGTTGTCCAAGATCGATCGCAGGTAGCGCTCGGAGAACGGACGCTCGATGTTGGCAGCGGCCATCAACTCGTCGAAATTGGCGACGAATCCCGGACCGTCGCTCTTGTGACCGAGGCGCTCGAAGGTGGTGGCGACAACCGATTCCGCGCGACGACGGATTTTTTCGTCGAGCGGTTTTTCGGAGGCGAGATTCGGGAATCGATCCTCGCTGATCAGGTACTCGTCGATCACGCCGCACGCGTAGGAGGTCGGCCGGAACACGTACCGCTGCCGCCGCTCTTCGAGTTCGAGCAGACGCGCCGATTGGGGTGCCGTGGCCGAATACTTGACCAGGTAGTGGCCGTCGTTATCGGTCCGGCTGATGGTGATCATCGCACCCGGCACCAGACTCTCGCTATAGAAGTCGTCGAGTCCCAGCACGAAGCCACCGCGATTCGGAGTCGGATAGCGGAGCTCGACGAGATAGGTCGTATAGGTTTGCGGGCATTCGAAGGTCAGCACCGCCGACTTCTGATTCGGCAGCACCGGCGCCGGCAACAACGCTTGCATGTCCGCGCCGTATGGCAACAACCCCAGATAGTGCTCGTAGAACGTCAGCACATGGTCGATCGTCGTCACGGAACGCGGGGTGACATCGGTCACCTCGTCCACCAGGAACCGGTAATCGGTGCCGATTTCGTTGGGTTTCCGGCGGGTGGTGCCGATTTGAGGCAGATTGCTCGTGCTCCAAAAACGCTGGTTCGGCGTGCCCACGAAATCGAACTCGCGGTGCTCTTTCGACAGCCGGTAGTTCACCGCGAACCGGACCAACTCGAAATCCGCCGAACCGGGACGCGTGCCGAGCACGTCTTGCACCAGCATGTCGTCGGTGAGCGGTTGCTCTTGTTCCTGGATGTACTCCCGCAGTCGCCGCAAATCGCCCCGGCTGAAGCGCGGGACGCGCTCTTCGAGCATCCATTGGTCGCCGAAGTTGGCGACGCGAGGGTCGAGTCGTAGTCGCTCCGCGATGGCGGTCGCCAGCGAGACGTCATCAACCTCGTTGAACCGCGTCGGCACGACGGGAGCGCCGCGGAACACCCGTGTCGTCGCCGCCGGTTCGACCGGTTCGATCACGTCGATTGGTTCCACCAGGTCGATCGCCGGCGCGGTTTCCGGCTCGTGCACGATGATCTGCTGCACTTCCGGCATGAGCCGCTCGAGTTCGGCGGCCGCCGCTGCCGCGATATCGAGGTCCTCGAACTCGTCGCTCGCGGCCTTGCTCGGGTCGAACGTCGCCCAGGATGGATCGACGCGCGGACGCACCCGAGCCGGTTGAGCCGGTTGCACCGGCTTCGGCAGCGGTGTCAGGAAGCGCTTGCTGAAGGTGTGATCGAGATCGACAAACCGATCACGCGGCGCGCGTCCGGTTCGCGTCGTGGTGATCAGCGTCTGTTCTTCGAGGTGTTCGATTGCGAACACATCCGGGTTCGCGGCGAGGGCGGCTTCGACCTTTTCCTCGACCATCGAACTCCCGTCGCGGTTGAGGAAGCCGACCAGCGATTCCAACGACACCCGGATGGGCATGTCGATCGCCATGAAGCGGCCATGGGCGCGCATGACATCGAACGCGGCGGAAGCGACTCGCTTCTGCTCCGCGGTTCCCGAGAATGCGACCTCGACGGTAAGCATCGGCAGCGTTCCCTTTTCTGAGCGGAATCGAAACGCGCTAGCGGCCGGTCCGGTCGCGCAACGCGTCGATCAGATGCTGGGTGGTAAGCGGTTGGGGACGGGAGGGGTCACGAAGGATAGAAACCAGAAACACAACGTCGTCTTCGCTCAATTGCACCGGTTCGCTCGATTTCTCGTTTTCGGCAGCCATTCGCGCTCCACACAAAAACCGGGTGGCGGAATGGCGCCACCGTCAACCGGCGAATAATACCGGAGGGACGGTCGCCGTGCCATCCCGCGAACGGAGCCCGCTGTTGCCGGTTTCACGAGTGCTCAGGCGCTGGCGCGAGCGGGGAGCGAGCGAGACCAGGAAGGTCGCCTATCCGGCTCCGGCTCAGGTTGCCGCCCTTCTGCCGGTTTCCGTATACTCCGGCACGGTTCGCCAAAGGATTACCGCGCTGCAGGGGCGCTTCAGGAAGGCGGCATCGATGCCAAGTTTAGGCTGGCAAGAACTGCTCATTGTGTTGGTCATCGTGATCGTGATTTTCGGTGCAGGACGGCTGCCCGAGATCGGCGCGGGGCTGGGCAAGAGCATCAAAGAGTTCAAAGCCAACACGCAAGACGACAGTCCGGACTCGATCGATACGGGTTCCTCCACCACTGTTTCGCAGACTGTCAAGGGCTCAGGCGAGCCCAAGGTCGTCGAGACCCGCGAGGTCCGCGCCGACGAGGTCTAGTTCAGCGAACCGCAGCGCGCAGAAACGTGCGGGTGGCCAGGCGAATGCCTGGCCACCCTTCTTTGTGTTCGCCCGGCATTTCCGGGGCTCGCTAGTTCTCGTCGTCGCGGAAGAAGCCGAGCACCGTGGTGCCAGCCGGTTTCGCGGCCGCGCCCGGTGCCGGGGCGCCGACATCGCCGACCAACTCGACGAAGGTGATGCGATTCCAGGAGTACAGCACGATCGAGGTGTCCATATCGACGTAGGCCAGCTCCTTCCCGTCTTTCTTGCGCATGTTGCGCATCAACAGGAAGTTGTGGCTCGGATTCGGAATCTCGTCGAGGTCCGCCGCAAACGCATCCTCGCCCTGAATGTGTACGATCGCCTTCAATGCCATGCTCTGTCCTTCCGTCCGTGAACCCGTCGACGAGCGCGCTACCGGCGGTGGAGCGCGTAAATCGTTCCGTCCAAACTGCCGAATACGATGTGCTCTGGTGTCAGGAGCGGTTTGGCGACCACCGCGCCGGAGGTCCCGAACCGCCACGACACGGCGCCGCTGGCGGGATTGAGACAATAAAAAGCGGCGTCATTTCCACCCACATACAACTTGTCACCATCGAGCGTGGCGGACGAGGTGATCTGGCGGCAGACCTGAGCCTTCCAGACCAGTGAACCAGTCGTGATTTGGGTCGCGTACATGTGCCCGTCGGCGGAACCGGTGTAGGCGATTCCGTTGTCGATCGCGGGCGAGGCAATCACCGTCTTGGCCGTTTGCTGCGCCCAAATCTGCTTGCCGTCTCGCACACCCACGCCCCGGATCATCCCGTCCGACGCCCCGAAGACGATCGTTTGACCCTCGATCGCGGGGGACGACATCACCGGCGCGCCGATGTGTTGGCGCCAGGCGAGCTGCCCGGTTTCCCGGTTGACCCGGTAGAGGTACCCATCGTCCGAACCGAACACGAGTCCATCCCCCGCCAACGCCGGCGACGACCGGATGGGACCCCACGTTTTGTAGCGCCAGGTCACGACACCCTTTTGGCGGTCGAGGTGATAGAGGAAGCCATCGTCCGACCCGATCACACAGCTCCGTTCATCGACCCACGGCGACGATCGAATCGGCATATCGGTGCGATACGACCAGATCGCGCGGCCGCTT
>WBZO01005934.1_pt1 | contig 12114 bp, 11 predicted proteins | sample 5204261 | NCBI WGS metagenome assembly WBZO01 (sample SAMN12412400, study PRJNA552823) | activated sludge metagenome | isolation source: activated sludge from anammox sidestream of wastewater treatment plant... | place: USA: North Carolina | collected 2017-09 | reverse complement strand
CCGTGACGTGGTTGCAGACGATGGCTTGGGAAATGTGAGCGCCGGACCCCACCGTCGTGTCATGCCAGATCACAGAATTCTCGATCACGGCCTCACCGGCGATCCGGCAGCGATCGCCGATCACGGAATTGCTGATCGCTGCTCCCGCCTCGATGGTGGCGCCGTCGCCGACAATCACCGCGCCGGCCAATCGCGCATGTTCGTCGACGTGGAAATCGCGACTGATCCAGACGGTGGCGTTCTCCCGATGCAGTTTGTTGTAACTGGTTTCGATGCCGACCTTTTCCTGCAGGATATCCAGATGCGCCTTCTGGTACTCCGACAGATTCCCGATATCGCGCCAATATCCTTCGGCAACGTAGCCGAACAATCGCGCGCCCTCCTTGAGCATTGCCGGGAACAGGTTCTGCGAGAAATCAAAGCTCTTGCCCTTGGGGATCCGCTCGAAGACCTGAGGTTCGAGAATGTAGATGCCGGTATTGATCGTATCGGAAAACACCTCCCCCCACGTCGGCTTTTCCAGGAACCGCGATATCCGGCCGTCCGTATCGGTAATCACCACGCCGTAGGCGAGCGGATTCTCCATCCGCGTCAGAACAATCGTGGCTTCGGCCTGCTTCGACTCGTGATAGCTGATCGCAGCCGTGAGATCAAAATCGGTCAGAACATCACCGGAGATGACCAGCACGCGATTGCCGTGGTAAAGTTCTTCGGCGTTCTTGACGGCGCCGGCCGTACCAAGATCGTCCTCGGCCAGCAGGTATTTCATCGTGACGCCCAACTCCGTGCCGTCGTGGAAGTAGTTCTGTATCTCCTCCGGCTGGAAATAGAGCAAGGTGACGTAATCCCGCAGGCCGTGCTTCTTCAGCAAGTTGACGATGTGATGCAGCATCGGCAGATTGGCTACCGGCACCATCGGCTTGGGCAGACTTTGCGTCAGTGGTCGCAATCGAGTGCCGAACCCGCCGGCCATGATGACTGTCTTCATTTTCTATCGCGATTCCTCTTCCGTCTTACGCTACAACAAATTGTTCTCAAAATACTCGATGATATCATAAAAGTCAGCGAATCCCAGCCAGTCAACCGATTTTTCCCGCGCCACTTGAACCAGATCGTCGCGCGCAAACAGGATGTCGGCCACTCCGACGGCACACCGATCGGAGAAACCATCGCCGATGTAAACCGTTGTCTCACCCTCCTGCCTCAGCGTGCGCACCCGCTCGCCCTTGCAGGTACCGCAAAAGCCGCAGCCACGAGTGAAATAAGGGAAAGTCGGAATGATGCCGCCGTTGAGGAAATGAGCGCGGTTGGAATGAATGTCCAATCCGGCGAATCCCGCTTTACTCAAGAAGGCGTCGATGTAGAAGTCGAGACCGTCGGAAACGATGTGCAGCGGTATCTCATGTCTAGCCAACAACGCCACAAACTCTCCAAATCCGCGCTCAACCTCGATTCGGTGCAACGCGGCGATCATTTCTTCGCGCGTTGAAGCGATATAGTGACACTCCCGCCACAGGCATTCCCGGGAGGTAATCCTCTGTTCAATCCACAACTTGACGGTGCCGGAATTGCGCTTGCCGGAGAAGTGGTTGAAGAGCGAGGCACCGACATCTTTGGCGGAAATCGTGCCGTCAAAGTCCGTAAACACTCGGAGTGCACGCCGGGTAGTCATCCGATTAACCGAAACGCCCCCCAGATCACAACAAGCGAGAGAGCCGTCAATCCCGGCAGCAGTGCTTTGCGCCGCAGAGCGTTCAGCGCGTAGGCTAACAAGGCAGACGGAATCGCTAGCAGATATACCTGTATCAGTGCCGTCTGCAACAGAGTCTTGCGCTCACCGCCGGTAAACGCCACGATACCGGCAGCCGCCAGCGCAACAACCATAACGATTAGGATGACCCGATAAGTCACTGCCATGAATCGGTCGAAATCGCGCCAGCCTGTCATCGGTGTAAGCCCTCAATAATCATGCTGATTGCCGTGTACAACAGCACCGCCGCAAACAACAACTTGATGTACAGTGATTCGATTTTGTGAAACAGACTCGATCCCGTAAATGCGCCCAGCACCGTGCCCAACGTCGCGAACGGCACCCAGTCGAGCGGGACATCACCGCGGCTCATATAGGGTATCACGGCTACCGCCGCGCTGATGCCGATCATCATCGACGAGGCCGCCACCGCTTCCTTAACCGACTTGCCCAAAGTCAGTTGCATGATCGGAACTTTTACGATCCCGCCGCCGATGCCGAGCAATCCGACCAAACCGCCGGCAAATACCGAGACACCCAGTGCCAGCGGGTACCCTTTACCGACTGCGCCGTCTTTCGGTTTGGCTTCGTGCCGACCCAGCAGCATTACGACGGCGGACGAGATCATGAGCACAGAGAAGATAATCGAGATGATACCTTCCGGCACGAGCCCCGCCATTTTGCCCGCCAGATACGACCCGATGATAGTTGTGGTCTCCAGCAGCAGCACCGCCTTCAGGTCGATCAAGTTTTTCGACAGATACTTGGTCGCCGCTGTCACCGACGTTGCCATCACACAACACAGCGAGAGCGCAACGGCCTGATGAATGGGCAGCTTGAGGATCAATGTGAAAATCGGCACCAGCAATATGCCACCACCGATGCCGAGCAGCGACGACAGTCCGCCCACTCCAACCGAGAGCGCGAAAATCAGCAGCGGCTGAGTCATCGCGCACCCTGCAAGTACTTAATGGCTTCAGCGAGGCAGGCATCGGAGAAGCGTAGCCGCAGTGCCGGCTGCGCCGGGGCAACACTGACCCGAACGCGATACCACGTTTCCAGGATCTGGCGCAAGATCTCGTCGCGGTACTCACCCCAATCGTTCGGTTCGACTTGCCCTCTGAGGTCGCGCAAACGGCGGATCACGGGTCGCATTTCCGGAGTTGCCTCGTGCGCTTCCAGGTCGTTGAGCGCATCACCAAGCGGGTCAAAGTGGAATTGCCGCCGCTCCAGGAAAGCCAGAAACTCTGACCATATTCCCGCTTCGTCTTCCGGCGCCGGAAACGGCTGACCTGCCTGCGACGCGACGAATTCTACGATCAGTCCGCGATGAACCAGTTCAAAGGTCAAAGGCGAGAGGCGCTGCTCCCGACACTCAATATCGGGCAAAACGGCATTCTCGCGCTGTTGCTCGGCAAATTTGCGAATCTCATCGACGGCGGCTCCGAGCGTATCAGTGAACTCAAGTTCCGGCAGAACTCTCTCGTTGATCGAGACCAACAGGCGTTTCCCCGAGCGGAGGCGCAATTCTTCGAACTGCGAGTTGATGCCGGCGGTCGGGGCGCCAATGAGTCGCGCACCGCATTCCTCGCGCAACTGCATCGCCAGCCGCTCGCCGGCGCCGACAGTGTTGCCGTCGATCAACACGGCCAACGGCATGTTTGCCGCTGCTTCGCATATGATAGTGTTCAGATCGGGGATTTCGTTGTAAGCGCTGCTCCGCAGCCGCCGCAAATCGACAACCATTCCGCTGTATTGCGATCGCCGTTGTTCGTCAATCCTGCGTCGGAGTGCACTGCCGGCTTCGTGCGACAAGCCGCGCACTCCGACGTAGAGCCAGGCGCCGATCGTATCGACCTGAAGCGTCTCGACTCCGCGTATCGGCGCCAGCAGCACCTGCACGCTGTCCAGGGCCGCCTTGCGACGGATATGCAGCATCACGTAGGTGCTTTCTCGTTCGCTCAGGTACTCGGCAAATTTGATCGGCGCTGCGGCCTGAATCGCGTCCACGGCAATGATCTCATCATCGGGCTGCAGTGCACCTTGAAACGGCGACGTCTGCGATACGGCCATCACTTTGATTGTCGAATCGAGCGGCGTCAGCGTCAACCCCCAGTCGAATGGGGGCGTTGCAGCGCCGACCCCTCCGGGCTCATCGACCAACTCAATGCGAAATGGAATCGCCTGTTGCATACCGCGCCAGGCATCGGCGAAGACCTGTTCCGGAGTCACCTCACCGTAGTAACGCTGCGCCAACAAGTCCGACTGGCGTGCCAGCGCGACCATCGTGCGAAAGAGCGAGTCGTTGATGCACAGCGATATCGCCCCCAGTGTCAGCACCGCCGTAAGGCCGAAGAACAGAAAACTGAGCGGCAGTTCACTTCGTGCCGAGTTTGCTCGGTGCAAATCCTCTCCTCTTGAGCAGAGCTGTCGTGTCGACCCGAACCGATTCAAAGACCGCCTCCGGGCTGAGTCGACCGTCAAGCACTCTGACCCGGCGCGGTTCTGCTCTGGCGATCGCGAGAAATCCCCGGCGGACCGCCCGGTGAAACTTGACCGCCGAAGACTCCATGCGGTCCTTGGTCTGCTTGAGGCGACCGCGCGCAGCGCCTACTTCCAGATCAACCAGGAACGTCAGGTCGGGACGAATTTGGTCGGCGGCAAAAGCGTTCATGCGCCGCACGATCTGATCCGGCAGACCGCGCCCGAAAATCTGATAAGCGAAAGTTGAGTCGGAGAAACGATCGGTAATCACAATCGTTCCCGCCCTCAGCGCCGGGACAATCACTTGATCAACGAGTTGAGCTCGTGCCGCCAGGAATAACAGCAGTTCCGCCCGCACACTCAATTGCTTGTGGCGTGTATCGAGCAGGATCGCGCGCACGGCTTCCGACACCGCCGTGCCGCCCGGCTCGCGCAGGAAGAGCACCTTCCGCCGTTGCTTGCGCAAGTGATCATAGAGCAGCCGCGCCTGGGTGGACTTGCCGGAACCGTCGATTCCCTCAAAACTGATCAGAATTCCGCGCCGTCTCATCGCTCAAATATAGGAAGTTGGCGATCGTCGTGAAAAGACAATTGCATGCACAAGTCAAATTAGCCGTTTGCCGTTGTCGGCTTTCGGGTGTACAATGATCGTGAAATTGACGGCTATCATGATCAAGACTGAGCCCCGGATGAGCTATGAAATCTATCGTTAATTCTGCGTTGAAGTCTTTGCCGATCCTCGCGCTCCTGCTGCTGACCCGATCAAGCGCGACTGCCGCCGCCGCTGCGAATCTCGACAGCTTGTTTGCTCAGGGCGCTGCGCTGTTGCAGCAGGAGAAGTGGCCGCAAGCCGCTTCGGTCTTCGAGGATATTGTCAAGCAGGACACAAGCCAGACTCAGGCCGCCTTCCTGCTGGGACAAGCCTACTACATGATGAGGGAGTATCGAAAAGCCGCCGCCACTTGGGAGAAGGTCGAGGCCCGCGATTACCGGACCCAGACAGTCCGCTACAATCTGGCCTCAGCCTACGCCCAAATGCGCGACTCCGAGAAAGCCTTTACCTGGCTGGCGCAGGCGCTGGAGGCCGGGTTCAGTCGCGTTGAGATTCTCAAGTCCGACACGGTCTTTGCTGCTCTGCGCCTGGATGAACGCTTCGCTAAAGTGCTCGAACTGGCCGATCAGAACGCCCGTCCGTGCGAGTACGAATCCACCTATAGGGTGCTCGACTTCTGGCTTGGTGATTGGGAGGTCTTCGTCAACGAGAACCAGCCGATCGGCACCAGCCGCATCGAGAAACTGGTTAACGGCTGCGCCCTCGAGGAGCGCTTCGAGCAGAATGACGGCTTCGTCGGCGTCAATCTCTTCTACTTCAACAACATCTCCGGCGAATGGAAGATGATCTGGGTGACCGGCGCGGCTCCAGCTCTAGGCGGGCTTAAGGAGAAAGTGATGGCTGTGCGCTCCGATGATGGCGGCGTGCGCTTTCTTTGCGAATTGCCCGCCCAGGACGGCGGCACGATTCTCGACCGCTCGACCATTACACCGCGCTCGGCTGACCGGGTCGACATGGTTATTCAACAGTCGCGCGATGGTGGCGACAACTGGATGACGACGTTTGCCGGCTACTATCAGCGTGTGAAGAAGTAGCGGCGTCATTACCGCGCAGGCATTGCAGACTTTTTCTGCGCGTGTCCATTAATCCACGGGTAAGATTGTCCGCAAACGACTCTGGTTCTCCACATTCGCTCACGTCGCAAGTGGCGACGAAACTTTTCTCTCACATCTTTCGTATAGCCTAACCGGTGGGCAATCAAGCGGCGACTTCCAGCCATCAGTGTCGCCTAAAGGCGGTCGTCGGGACGCGTCCTCTCCCCGGCCATAATTCCAAAACTGCGAGTTGCTATGCCGAAATGGTGCATGTGTTTGTCGGAAATCGTCCTCACATCCCGGCATCGGGAAATTGTTCTTCTCACACTATTGATGGTTGCCGTCACGACCGCGATCTGCGCCCAGTCCTTCACTCCCAACTTCAAGCCGCAGATGTCGATTTCACCGCGAGCCGGCACCATCTCGGTCGATGGCCGATTAGATGAATCGGCTTGGTCTGGCGCCGCGCAGGTTACCAATTTCTGTGAACGGCAACCGGGGGACAAGACCCAACCGCCGGTCGAGACCAAGGCCCTGGTGACCTACGACAACAATCAGCTCTATGTCGCCTTCATTTGCCATGACGATCCGTCAACGATTCGCGCCTCAATGACCCAGCGCGACCAATTTGGCGGCAATGATGCCGTGGTCGTCTTTCTCGACACTTACGGCGAGGCCGCCTGGGCATACGAGCTTTTCGTCAATGCCTATGGTGTTCAAAAGGACGCCCTCTGGACCGGTGTTGGCGCCGGTGCGCATCAGCAGGAAGACACCGGTTTTGACCTGATCTGGGAGTCAGCGGCTGCAGTCACCGATTCCGGCTATCAGGTCGAGATGGCGATACCATTCTCCAGTCTGCGTTTTCCGGAGAAAGAGGTCCAGCAGTGGCGCGTTGACTTCTGGCGGATTCACCCGCGTGAAGCTTATCGACAATATTCCTGGGCGGCTTACGACCGCAATGAGCAGTGCTGGGTTTGCCAGTGGGGCAGCCTGGACGGAATCTCGAACGTTAGTCCCGGCCGCGGCCTGGCACTTATGCCGTCGGTAGTCACACACCAAACCGGAGAACTGAGTGAGTTTCGCAATCCCAATTCCGGCTTCGACAACCGCAAGATTGACGGAGAATTCTCCGTGGGTGCCAAGTATTCCATCTCTTCGAGCGTGGTTGCCGAAGGAAGTTACAATCCGGATTTTAGCCAAATCGAGTCGGACGTCGCCCAAATCGACGTCAATTCCACGATCTCCCTCTTCTACCCCGAACGTCGGCCCTTCTTCCAGGAAGGCAGTGATATCTTCCGAACATTGTTCAACTCCTTCTATACACGCATGATCAACGACCCGCAGTTCGCCGCCAAGCTAACCGCTCGCTCCGGCAAATTGACTTTGGGGGCGCTTTCGGCGCGCGACGAAAACTCGCCTTACATGATCCCGTTGGAGGAAGCGAGCGTATTGCTCAATACCGGCAAAAGCGTTGCCAATGTCGTTCGCGGGACACGGACAATCGGCAACGGCTCACATCTTGGTCTGTTCCTGGCCGACCGCCGGTTCGAAACTGGTGACGGCTCCTCCTCGATCGCGGCGCTCGATGCCAATATCCGTCTGACCAACAACTATAGTATCGACGGCCAGTGGATTCTCACCCACACCGCTGAACCTGACGATTCTCTGGCCACACACTTCTTCGGCGATGCGACTTTCGACTATGGCCGCCATACGATGGCTTTCGATGGCGAGAACTACTACGGTAGCGGCATGATCACGCGACTGCGGCGATCGGCACGTAGCTGGAACTTCACCATCGACTACAATCAGGTCACACCGGCGTATCGCACTCAGATCGGGTTCGATCCCTATGCCGACTACCGGAACGCCTCGATCGGGACCTCGTACGTGTTCTATACCAATCGCAAATGGTTGGATAGACTGGTCCCCAACACCTATGAATTTCGCCGCTGGAATTTCGACGGCGACCTCAAGACACAACAGCACTTTTTTGGAATTGATGCCGAGACCCGTGTCGCGCAGACCAACTTCGGCATCGGCTACAGCAATCAGGCGGAGAAGTTTGCCGGTGTTGAATTCAATCATCTCTGGCGAGTCAATGTCTACTTCAACTCGACACCGTTCGATTGGCTCTCGTTGAATGCGAGTGCCTCGCAGGGCGAGGGCATTGCCCGTTTCGCCGTCGAGAAGGGGCAGGAGACCTATATCAACGTGGGGGCCACCCTTAAGCCCCTGGATCAGTTGAACATTCAACCTTACTTCGACTACGCCCACAGCGATGATGCCGAAACCGATGCCGAGTTCTTCAAGGGTTATATCGCGCGGACGCGGTTCCAATATCAATTCAACCGGGAGCTGTCGGCGCGACTGGTGGTCCAGTACGACGACTTCGAACGGCGTTGGGAGGTTGATCCGCTATTGACCTACCGCCTGAGCCCGTTTTCGGTGTTCTACGCCGGTTCGACCTACAACTACGATGAACTGCGTGCCGGTCCGAATGACCCGCGCCGCTGGACACTGTCGTCGCGGCAGTTCTTCATGAAGTTGCAGTACCTGTTCCAGTCGTAAGACGCCGGAACTATGCGCGCTGAGCGTATAGGATGTAGCAAAGCGGCAGTTTGAGATTCTGCTGTTCAAGATGGGCGAAGACCTCGCTGATGTCGTGCGAGTACTCCGTCAGTGTGCGGATTACCAGGCCGTTGTCCGCTAACCCGCCAAAGATCTTCGTGAAGCTCTGCGCGAACCAATGACTGACGTGGGACCGATACTGCTGGTTGCCGTAATAGTCCATGCCGGCCTCATCCGATAGTGGTTTTTCGTTGAAGTAGTGATTGACGACTTTCAACGGCTCCAACTTGTTCTCGGGATCAAGGACTTCAAGGAACGGGTGCATCTCGTAGATCACCAGATCGCCGCCGTCTTTCAGCAGGCGAGCCGCCACACCAAAAAACTCCTGCAGATCGGGCAGCCAGCCGAGCGTGCCGATTGAGATGAAGACCAGGTCGAATTGCCGGTCGAAGGAGTCTGGGATGTCATAAACGTCAGTACGGACGAAACTGACCGGCAGCTTCGCAATCTCGGCCAGCACCTGCGCCTCGGCAATGAATTCATCGCTGATGTCGAAACCAACCCCCGATCCGGCCCCAAGATTGATTAGCGACAGCGTCTCGCGGCCGTTGTTGCACGATAGCTGCGCCACCGCTTTTCCGGACAGGCCGATCTCCTGCAGCTTGGCTGTGATGACCTCATCGAGACAGCTGTACCCTGGTTGCTGAAACAGTTTGCGGAACTTGCCGGCTTGCGCTACGAAGTGCTTCTCGGCCGCCTGATTCCAGGCAATGCGGTTATCCTCGGCCAACCGCCGGCGCTCGCTGCTGTCCACTCTTGCTCCGCGGATCTATTTCAGATCAGCCAGATACATGGCGTTGACCGACTCGTTGCTGCCGGTCACAAGTCGGCGATGGTAGTCGATCTGACCCAGATGATAGCCGAAGTGGCCGACAAGGTGGATCAGAAAGCGCCCGATCGTGAACGTCATCCCGGCCAACTCGACCGGATACGGCTTTTCCATGTCAAAGTCGTTGATCGCGCTGAGTCCGTCGTCGACTGAAGCCAGCGCGACGTCGATCCGCCGCTCCAACTCCGCCAGCGTTACCGGCGCTCCGCCGAATTCTTCTTCGCGATTGCGGATATAGCCATTCTCGCCGATGACCGTGCCGATGAAGTGGCTGAGGTTGCCAGTCAAATGCCGGGTTAGTGAGCCGGCAGAGTTATTCACACCGCTCGACACCTTCCAGATGTCGGCTTCGTTCGGGTAAGCGCGCAACTCGCGCCGCAACGCCTCCAAATCCCGTGTCAGGATTCGATGAATTGAAGAAGTTGTTACCATATGGCGAGTAAGGTAGTCCATTTCCGTGATTGCGCAAGTGCCAACGTGGCCGGCCGGCATCTCAGCCGGCGGCGGACCCACGCTCGTGGTGGCTCAGCCAGTTCCCGGTCTCGACTACGACAACGGTATCCGGGCGCCGTACTTTTCGAGCCAGCGCTCGAAGGTCTGCAATTCCGGATTCAGCGAGCGAGAGAACTTCAGATCGCGCGCCCCGCAAAAATCAGATTCGAAATCGCGCTTGAATTGGAACATATTGCCCAGATCGTCGGCGCCGGGGAAACCGAAACTGCGGTAGGCTTCCGGTTCGACGGCGTTGTAAGCGATCTCCTTGCCGATCGCCTTGGTCATCAGCCTCGCCATCTGCTCGCCGGTCACGTGGTCGCCGGCGATGCCGACCGTCTTGTCGACAAACTCCCCGCCGCGTTTGAAGATCCCCAGTGCGCACTTGCCGATGTCTTCGGCGCTGATGCCGGGCAGCTTCTTGTTGCCCATCGGCATCGTAATCGCATACTTACCCGGCGCGATCTCCTTGGGGCCCATGCCGAAATAGATGAAGTTCTCCCAATAGAACGACGTCAGCAGATACGTCGTCGGCACGCCCGCTTCGGCGAAGGCTTTGTCCGCCTCGCCCTTGCCGTCAAAGTGCGGCACCTTGTACTTGCCGTGCAGCGTCGGCAGGCGGTTGTCGGTCAGCGGCACCCATTTGCGCGTGTCCTCGAGCGTCGACCAGATGACATGCTTCACACCGGCAGCCTTGGCCGCCTGCGCCATCGCGCGCGCATGCTCCATCTCTTTCTCGGGCGAGAAATGATCCCAGAAGAACGTCACGCAGAACGCGCCATAAGCGCCGGCGAAAGCCCGCTTCAAGCTCTCGACGTCGTCAACGTTGGCCGCAACCACTTCCGCGCCCAGCCGTGCCAGTTCCTTGGCCTTATCCGAATTGACATCGCGCGTCAGTGCCCGCGCGGCGAATTCCCCCGACTTGTCATTCAAAATGGCGCGCACCAAACCGCTGCCCTGTGCGCCGGTCGCGCCGACAACGGCTATGATTTTCTTTGTAGCCACCGCAATCTCCTGTGTCGTACGTTCCGAATGTATATCAGAGACCCATTTAATCTCTGCTGTGGCTTAAACACTTTGGAGGGGGCATTGGTTCCCGCGCGTGGGACGCCGATCAAGTACGATGCCGATGCAGGAATTTCTCGGCCGCCTGCTTGGTGGAGTGGCGGCGGCTCTTCAGGCGTTTCTTGACGAAAGCAACGACCGCGGGTTTGTCCGCCACTAGGGAGTAGATCTCGTCAAAAGTTCTGACGGCTTCGCAAAGCGCGATCTGGCGGCACTCGGCGGTCTTGTACCTGGCCGTTTCGACCGTCAAAATGCGCTGCGCAATCCGGTCGGCCAAATCGGGACGGGCGGCCGCGATCCGGCGTGCAGCTTTGATCAGATTGGCGGCGGTGATCAGCACTGGGCCCATTAGCGGCGCGAAGTACTGCTCGAAGATCGGATCAAACTTCCGGTCGCTGTCAACCTGCGCCAGGTACGAAATGATCTCGATGGCGCCCCACTTCAGGATCGTTTTGTCGCTGCTCAAGTTGGCCGCAAACTCGTCAAAATGCGGGTACAATACCTCCGGCGAGTGTGCGGCCAGGTAGCGCAGCACCTTGTCGCAGCCATACTTGATCGTCGCTTTCGATTCGTCCAACCCCGCGATCGCCTTGGCCAGGCACTCCGGATCGCGAATCGCCAGCGCGGCAACTTTCGCCGGACTAAAATCCTTCTTGCAGACTTCTTTGTAGGCAGCCAATTCGGCCATAGTTCACCATTGCGACGGATTGTACTAACATATTGTCGCATCACGCCGGAAGATGTAATCAGATTTTGGAGAAAAGTGGCGATGATGGCAAAGCTACTCGCGGGCGAAGCCGATTCGTTTTGGCGGCGCCGGCGGAGGAGTCGTTGGGATCGGCGGCATGCGCCTTCAGCTCTCCCCACTCAGATTCGATGGCGTCAAGGTTGCCGGTGGAGCATTGCAGCGTTGAAAGCCAAGAAGTCCCCGCCCTGCGAGTAGGGTACAACAACCAGCGGTACGCGTACTTTCAGTAACCCATCCGGAAAGTGAGGATTGTGCGGCTTGCTGTGAGATCTGGGTTACCACTCATTCTGAATTCTCGCCTCTGAAGGAATGACGATATCACAAATGAGAACCGGGCGCGGCCACCGCGCCCGGTTGAATAATCAGATTGGCCCTACTTCTTCTTTGCCACTTTTTTCGCGGCCGGACGCTTGGCGGCGACCTTCAAGCGCGTGGTCGCCGGCTGCTTCATGCCGTAGGTCGCGATAA
>WBZO01005933.1_pt1 | contig 12115 bp, 7 predicted proteins | sample 5204261 | NCBI WGS metagenome assembly WBZO01 (sample SAMN12412400, study PRJNA552823) | activated sludge metagenome | isolation source: activated sludge from anammox sidestream of wastewater treatment plant... | place: USA: North Carolina | collected 2017-09 | reverse complement strand
GGTTGTTGAAGACGATGGCGCCGGTGGCCGGGTTGATCGTGACGCTGCCCTGGAGGGTGGTCGGCCCATTGACGAAGAGGGTGTACAGGCCCGGGCTGGTGGCCTGAAGGGTGGAGCCGCTGGCCAGGGTCAAGGACGACAGGGTCGTGTCCACCGCCATATCGACGGTGCCCGTGCCGCCGGAGACCGTCAGGGCCCCGAGGCTGAACGGGGTGAGGGAGCCGGTTTTGAGGGTGCCAGCGATGCTGCCGACGAGGAGCTTGTCGTTATACCCGTAGGTGGCGTTATACGTGTCGGGGCCCGAGTAGTATGCCGCCATTCCGCCCTGGCCGGCGCCTTGGGTGAAACGCATGACGATGCTGTGCCAGCCGGCCGAGAGGGTGATGGGCGAGGTGCTGACCTCGGTGACGTTCGGGGAGGCGACCAGGAGGCCGTCGATGTAGAGGTAGCCGGGGTCGTCGCTTCCCGCGTAAAAGGTGTAGTCGCCGGCCGTGGTGATGTTGAACACGCCGCGGGCCAGCGCGCCCATGTTGATCCCGGTGCTGGAGAAGTTGGGCATGGGGGTGAACAGATAGCCCGTCGACGGCGCAACTCCGTAGGGGCTGGTCCCCGAGTTCCAGGGAATCAAGATGTTGGGGTCGGTGCGGGAGAAGACGCGCGTGGGCGAGACGAGCAGGTCGGAGGCAAAGCGGTTGCTGTTGCTAATGCTGCTGCCGAAGTTGTAGTAGAAGGTGGTGACGCCGTCGGGGCCGAGCGTGGCGGGGGTCTGGCTTTGGTCCACGCTCGTGCGCACGGTGCCGCCGCTATTGAGGGTGACGCTGCCCGAGCCCTTGGCCCGGTTGCCCAGCAGTTCCAGGACGGCCAGGTTGTTGACGGTGAAGTTGCCCGAGTAGGCGCTGTTGTTGCCGGCGAGGATCAGGGTGCCGGAGCCGCCGGTGGGTCCGTTGACCGTCATGTTGCCGGTCCCGGAGAGGTTGCTCATCAGGTTGATGAGGGCGCCGGTGCCGGTGGCGGCGTAGTCGCGCACGGCTACCGTGAAGTCGCCGGCGATGGTGATGGGGCCGGTGATCGTGGTGGTGTAGGAGGACGAGACGCCTGGCGGGGGCGTCGCGCCGGGTGGGATGTAGGTGCGGGCGCTTAGGGTGCTGCCGGAGTTGAGCGTGATAGCATTGCCGAAGGCGAAGTTGGCAATCGCAAGCTCGCCGTACGCATCAACAACGACCGGGCCAGGAATCGCGGCGGGGTCCTGGACGGCCAGCACGCCGCCGCGGACGGTGGTGGCGCCGGTGTAGGAGTTGGGCGCGAGCAGTTGGAGGGCCCCGCCGCCGATCTTGACGAGGTTGCCGCTGCCGGTGATCGTGCCGCCGAAGGCGGTGGACGTGCCATCCAGTCCGACGGTGAGTGTGCCGCCGCCCAGGGCGACGGTGCTTCCCGCGGCGCCGGCCAGCGAGCCAATGGTCTGGTTGACGCCGTTGAGGTCGAGGGTGCCGGCGTTGAGCGTCACGGCGGTGGCGCTGGGCAGCACGCCCGGCTGGACGCCGAACCACTTGGCCAGAAGGTAGTTCTCGTTGGCGATGCGGTCGGCCGCGCTCAGGGCCGTGCCATAGACGAGCACCTCGCCGATGTCGCCGCCGAAGACCCGGCCGGAGTAGTACCAGCCGAGGTAGGTCGTGTTGTAGTTGCCGGCCGCGCTTCCCGCCCCGCGGTACGCCTCGAGAAGGTGAGGTGTGCCCTGGAAACCGAAGCTGTTTCCCGAAAGCCCATTGATGTACATGGCTCCGCCGACGCCATTCGTGAAATCGTTGACATTGCCGGGGTGCGTCCAGGCCGTGGCGCTAGTCAGACGGATGCCCGTGTCCGCGGGATTGTCCGAGCCCCAAATGCCGTTCAGGGCGCTGAAACCCGTCGCCCGGTTGACGATGAACACCGTTTGGGGATTGGTCGCCGTGTTCAGCGTGAGGCGGTCGTCCACACCGTCGAAGCGGACTACCGCGTTGCCGTTGAGCGCGCCCGCCACGTAGATTGGCTGGCTGCCCACGGTGCCCTGCGTGAAGTTCAGGCCGCTGAAGTTGGCGTCGGCCCATTGGCTCACCCGGCCGCTGCCGTCCATCGTGATGGTGCTGAGCTGAGTAGCGTCGAGCCAGTAGGTGCTGCCGGCCACCGGCGAGGTGGGGGCGGCGCCCGGCGGGTTGGTGAGCCGCAGCGTGCCGCCGTTGATCACCGTGGCGCCCGTGTAGGTCTGCTGGCCGGAGAGGATGGTGGTGCCCGTGCCGCCGGTGGTGAGGCGGACCACGCCCGTCCCATTGTTGGCGATCGTGGAGGTGATGGTGAGCGGGTTGGCCGAGTTCTGGGTGATGACGAGCTCGCCGGCGGTGTTGGCGCCCGTGCCGGCAGTCAGAGTGCCGTTGGTGATACTGGCGTTGAAGGCGCCGCTGACGAGGACGCCGCCGGACTCGACGCGGAGGGTCTGGCCCGCGCCGACGTTGAGCGTCGCGTCGGCGGTTTGGGCGAGGTTGAGCGAGTTGATCTGGCGGTCGGCCGTGAGCGTGGTGACGCCGCTGGAGAGCTTGACATTGCTGGCGGCGACCCAGGTGCCCTCGCCGCCTGTGTTGTAGGTGGTGAGGGCCGTCACGGTCCCGCTGGAGTAGGTGGCGAAATCGAGGCCGTTGACGGTGGCCCAGCCGCCGAGGATGCCGTCATCGAGGGTGGGAGCGGCGGTGAAGACGATGCGGTTGCGCGTGTCCAGGCCGAGGCCGGCGCCGACGAAGTTCACCGTGCCGCCCGCCTGGCGCGCGAGCGACGCCAAAGTCAGGGTGGAGGTGTTGCCCGCCGCGGCCTGATCGGCCCGGATCGTCGAGCCGCCACTGGCCAGGGTGAGCGCGCCCACGGTCTCCGAGTAGTTGGCGGCCGAGCCGTCGTTGCGGAACTCGAACGTAGCGCCGGACATGGTGAGGGCGCCTGCGCCGAGGCGGTCGGCGTTGTTGGCCGAGGCGGTGTTGTAGAGCCGGAGCGTGCCGCCGATGCCGATGGTGTTGGCCGCGGCGGAGGCGAGGCGGCCGCTGGCGCCCGACAGTTCCAGCGTGCCGCCGGTGAGTTGCGTGCTGCCGGTGGCGCCGATGGTCGTCGTGCCGGTGTACGTGTTGGCGCCCGTGAGCGTGAGGGTGCCGCTGCCGATCTTCACCAGGTTCAGCGTGCCGCTGGTGTTGCTCATGACGCCGGAGAACGTGCTCGACGCGTTGTTGTTCCCGATCCAGAGCGTGGTCGCGCCCGTGTTGGCGTTGTTGACCGTGCCGGCCCCGAAGAGGCCGTTGATCGTCTCGGAAAGCGTGCCGGTGCTGTTGAATTCAAGCGTTGCGCCGCTTGCGACGATGACGTTCCCCTTTCCAGCGCCGTCGGGAATGACGTGGCTCACCGTGGCCCGCAACGTCCCTGCGCTGATCGTCGTGTCGCCTGTGTAGCCGTTGGGGAGATACGGGACGCCTGCCGAGTTGTTGCCCAGGGCGAGGATTCCGGGGCCGGCCTTGGTCAGGCCGCCCGTGCCGAAAATGGGGACAGCGATCGTCGCCAGGGTAGACGTGGAGACGCCGGTCGGGTCGGTCACGGTGATGGTGGGGTTCACGCCGCCCAGCACGATCGGGCCGTAGCCGGCCGTGGTCGAGGAGCCAAGGGTGTAGCCGCTGCCGTTAAACGTGATGTTGTGGATGTTGATGGGCAGCTCGGTCACCACCGTGCCGGTGCCGTACTGGAAGATCGCGTCGTCGAAGGCCGCGTTGTTCCAGGTCGAGTAGCCCGTCGGCCCGTACCATTGGGGCAGCACGGTGGCCCAGGCGCCACTGCCGCCGCCGACCGGGCGAATGCCGTCGGCGTCCCATTCGAACACGGCGCCCGCGGCGTACTGGAGCGGCAGAAGCATCTGTCCCGCAAGCACGGCCAGTCCGCTAAGGCAGACAAGCACGCGCCACCCGAACGACCGTCTGACCATGGCCCGGACCATAGAACAACTCCTTGCTTGTCGCGGAAGCGACAGTGGCGAAATGACGACTCTTCAGACAGTTGCACGGCGGCCCCGAAGGGACGTAAACGCGCGCGAATGCGCAGTCTCACGCGCGCAGTCTGCCTGCGGTTGATCGCCAGGACAGCCGATAAAGAGCCTCCCAAACCAACCCACGCCCGGTAGGAACCGTGACTTTCCCGACCAGCCTCGGGCCAGACACGTGCCCGGTCTTCCGCCCCGATGGGAAATAGTGAACGCACGTAGTCGAAAGAATTGACCGACACTATCCAGCCGGAAGCTGACTCACATCTTAACTGGACTCCCCGAACCCGCAAGAGTCTGGAATCGCCATTTTCGGAATCCCCGCCGAGGTGGTCCCGCTTTCAGGCGGTAACATGCCGTAGATTGGGGCCATTCATGCGCCCTCAGAGAGCCGTCGCCACGGCCGCGCTTGTTTCGAGTGGCACGAGCCTGAGCAGTCTAGCCGGCAACTTGCTCGCGGCGCGGATCCACGGACCCAGCCGCTCGGGCGTCACGGCGAGCCCGTTTGACCAAGAGCGTCTTGCGCCGCACCGGGCCAACGATTGCAGGCCCGGCGGTCGTTGGCAGGAAAATCAGCCTACAACTCGAGAAATTCCTCCACCGCCTCGCGGAGGACGTCGACGCTGGGCTCCACGCCGGTCCAGAGGCAAAAGTCGATGGCCGCCTGGGCCAAAAACACCTCCAGCCCGTCCACCGTGCGGCAGCCCCGCTCGCCGGCCTCGGCCAACAGGCGCGTGTCCGGAGGGCTGAGGACCAGGTCGGCCACGACCAAGGGCGGGACCAGCGTCTCGGCCGCCACGGGCACGCGGGCCTCCGGGTCGCCCTCCCCGATCCGCGTGGCATGGAGCAGGGCCTCAGTTTCGGGCGGGATGGGGTAATCGCCCTGCCAGGGCACGGCCGACGCGGACACCTCGAGGCGATCCTGGAGCAGGGCGGCCAGGTCGCGGCCCGCCGCTTCGTCGCGCGAGACCACCGTGATCTGGGCGGCCCCGGCCAGGGCCAACTCGACGCCGGCCGCCCGGGCCAGCTTGCCCGCGCCCAACAGCACGAACCGCTTGCCGGCCGGGTCGATGCGGCGGCGGACCGTCTCCAGCACGGCCTTGCCCTCGGTGTTTTCGCCGACCAACTGGCCCTCTTCGCGGACGATGCAGTTGACCGCGCCGGCCAATTCGGCAGCCGGGCGGAGCCGGGCGAGGTGCTGGCCGACCGCCCGCTTGTGGGGCTCCGCGCAGGTCCCTCCCGTGAACCCCATCGCCCGCATCCCCCGCACCGCGTCGCCCAGGTCCTCGGGCGTCACCTCCAGCGACAGGTAGCGCCAATCCAGCCCGTGATGTGCAAACGCCTTCTCCATCATGTACTGCGAGGGGTTTCCGGCCACCGGACAGCCGAGCAGGGCCAGGATGGGCTGGAGCGAGATGTCGGTCACGTGTGCGTGGCCCTCGGGGCGGGGGGTGCTCGTCGCAGCCAGATCGGGTGCCTGGTGGGGTGCCACGGGCGGCTTGCCCGTCCGTGCCGAGTCGGGTGCCACGGGCGGCTTGCCCGTCCGTGCCGACCACGTCGGCATCGCCGCGATGCACGGGCGGGCAAGCCGCCCGTGGCACCCTCTGTAGAAAGAGTTATTATGGCCGGGGGGCCAGAACCGTGCAACGTGGCCCCCGCGCGGTGCGTGATGGCCATGCAGACTGAACTCGTAAGATCCACAGGCCAGGCCAGACCGAGCGGGCGGCTGTTGGTGCTGATGCTCGTGGCCGCCACGCTGGGCACCGACGCCGCGGCCGTGTGCTGGCATGGGCTCAGCCGCGACCCGTCCGCGCAGATCGTCCTGGCGGCGCTGGCCTCCAGCCAAGTGGGGCTGCTGGCCATCTGGGCCGGGTTGGGCTCGTGGGCCAACCCCTGGCGGTCCTCGGCCCTGGCCGCCACGCTGCTGGGCTGGTCGCTGCTGTTGTCGCAAGGCGAGACGCCCGTGGTGTCGCCGGTCCAGTGGCTCGTCCAGGCGGCGTCTGTGATCGTCATGCTTTTTGCCGAATCGGTGGCAGGGGCCAAAGAAAGGGACGATGCGGCAGCCAACCCGGCCGGGCAGGTGCGGACGAAGCAGCGATGGCAGTTCTCGCTCGGGAACCTCATGGGCTGCACCACCAACGCGGCCGTGTGGCTGGGCGTGGTCGAATACGCCCGGCAGACGCACGCGCGAATCGTGGGCGACTCGCCGTGGGTGGCCTCCGCCAGTTTCGTGGGCTTCGGCGATGGGTTGATCGCGCTGGGCTGCCTCTGGCTCGTCGTTGGAAACGGGCGACCGGTCTTTCGGACTCTCCGTTGCTTCCTGGCGTTCGCCATTGCCTGTTTCGCCGATTTCCGCCTGGCCGCGACCGTGCCGCACCGCACCATCGTTACCTATCTGGGCCTTCAGGCCCTCCTGTTAACTGGCTCGCTCGTGGTGCTGTGGGTTGCCGAAGTTCGGCTCCTCCGGCAATGGTCCGCGCGCCAGGCTGCCACGCGGGCCCCTCCCCTGTAGCGGGGGCCAAGGAACGAAGTGCATTCTCGCGGGATGCCACAGGCGGCTTGTCCGCCCGTGCTTCTTATCTTGGCATCGCCGCAATCGACGGGCGGGCGAGCCGCCCGTGGCACCCAGCCGCCCAGCGAAAATGCCCCGTCGCCGAATCGCTCGGGCCCTCGACAGGGGCGGCTGCCGATATTACAATCGTCAGAACTGTGTTACAGGAGTCGCCCATGCCAAGTAGTGCTCGGCTCATTGGCTGCGTGGCCGCTGCCGCGGCGGTCGTCTGGCTGGGCGGCCGCGCGGCCGACGCCCATTTCCAAGTGCTCATCCCGTCGAGCGACGTGCTGACCGCCGACCAGGCCCGGAGCGTCGATCTGGCCATCCTCTTCACGCATCCTATGGAGCAAGGGCCGGTCATGGAAATGGCCCGGCCCAAGCAGTTCGGCGTCCTGGCCGGCGGCAAGAAGACTGACCTTATGGATCAGCTCGTCGTCCGAAAGATCGACGGCCACACGGCCTACGACTGCCGGGCGTCCTTGGGGCGGCCGGGCGACTACGTCTTCTACATCGAGCCGGCCCCGTACTACGAGCCGGCCGAGAAGAAGATGATCGTCCACTACACCAAGGTCGTGGTCGATTTTCAGGGGGCCGAGCAGGGGTGGGACGCGCTGGTCGGTCTGCCGGTGGAGATCGAGCCCCTGGTCCGCCCCTACGGCCTGTGGACGGGCAACTCCTTCCGCGGCATCGTGCGGCAAGGCGGCAAGCCCGTCCCCTTCGCCACGATCGAGGTGGAATACTACAACGAGGGCGGCCGGGTGAAACCGCCCAACGACGCCTTCCTCACCCAGGTAATCAAGGCCGACGCGGCGGGCGTGTTCTCCTACACCATGCCCCGCGCCGGCTGGTGGGGTTTCGCCGCGCTGGTCGACGGTCCCGAGAAGATGAAAAGCCCCAAGGGCGAGATGGTCGACGTCGAGCTGGGCGGGCTGATGTGGGTCCGCACCGTCGACATGAAATGAGCGGGGCAAGTCATGCACTTGACCGAAATCGTCCTGGCCAATTCCGACGCGGGCAAGGCCGTCCTCGGCGCGGGCGCTGCGCTGGCCGCGGCGGGCACGGCAGTCGGGCTGTACCGGCTCGACTACGAGCGCATGCCCCGCGTGGCCGTCCTCACCTCGGCCTTCTTCGTGGCCTCGCTCATCCACGTCCCGCTCGGGCCCGGCGCCTCGGCCCACCTCGTGCTCAACGGGCTTCTGGGCCTGCTCCTGGGCTGGGCCGCCGTGCCTGCGATCCTCGTCGGCCTCGTGCTCCAGGCCGTGCTCTTCAGCCACGGGGGCGTCCTGGCCCTGGGGGTCAATACGGTCGTCATGGGGCTGCCGGCCGTGGCGTGCCACTACCTGTTTCGCGCCCCGGTGCGGGCCCCTAGCGACCGCCCGGCTTTTGCGGCCGGGGTCGCCGCCGGGGCCACGGGCGTGGTGCTGGGGGCGATCATGGCGGCGGCCGCGTTGTGGGCCGCGGGCGAGCCCTTTCATACGGTTGCCCAGATCGACCTCTCGGCCAACAGCGTGGTGGCCCTGATCGACGGCCTCGTGACCGGCACCGCGGTCATGTTCCTCCGCAAGGTCCGGCCCGAGGCGCTCGACGCCCCCTTGGCCGCGCCGGACGCGGTGGAGATGCCCCATGCTTAGATCCACACGTCGCGGAGGTCGGGCCCATGTGGCCCCGTCCCATTTAGCCCCGTCCCATTTAGCCGGCGAGCTTGCTCGCCGCGGAAGGCTGGAGGGCGGGGCTCCTCTGTATCGCGGCGAGCAAGCTCGCCGGCTAAATGGGTATTTTGTCGCGTTAGCGGCGGTCTTCGCCATCGCGCTTGTGCCCGCGACGGCCCATGCCCACAAGCTCAACGTCTACGCCGAGGTCCGGGGGACGGCCATCCACGGCGAGGCGTATTTCGCAGGCCAGGTCCCGGCCCAGGACGCGGCGGTCGAGGCGTTCGCTCCCGACGGACGCAAGCTGGCCGAGACCAAGACCAGCGCCGAGGGCCGGTTCACGATCGAGGCCAAGCACCGCTGCGCCTATCGGCTGGTGGTCAATGCCGGCTCGGGCCACGGGGGGCAGTACACGCTGCCGGCCGAGGACCTGCCCGAGTCGCTCCCGCCGCTGGATGCCGCGGCCGGGACGAGCCCGCCCAAGCCGCCGGCCGAGAAACCGTCTCCTCCGCCTGAGGCCAAGCCGCCCCGCCGCGGGCCGGCCTCAGTCCCGACTGCCGATCCCCAGGTCCTGACCGAGATGGTGGAAAAGGCCGTCGAGCGCCGCGTGGCCCCGCTGGAGCGACGGCTGAGAGAATACGAGGACCGGGTCCGCGTGAGCGACGTTTTGGGGGGAATAGGCTATATTGTGGGCGTCACAGGCATCCTGTTCTACGCCCTCGGCGTGCGCAAGAAGCGCCGCCTCGAACAAGACGCCGCCGACTCCGCCAGACTCCCGAAGTCTTGAAGACTTCGGAAGTCTTCCCTCCATCCTTGATCCTCGATCGTTGATCCTTCCTGCCTCCTCCTTACGCCCGGCCATGTCCGCCTCGCTCCTCAGCCGACCGGATGCCCTCTTGGCGGGGCCGTCGTACGTCACGGGGATCGACCCTCGGGCGAGGATTTTGGGGGCCGTGGCCTTCGCCGCCGTGGTGGCCTTCCTGCAGGATTTCGCGGCACTTGGGCTTGCCCTGGGGGTCGCGGCGGGCGCGGTGGCTGCGGCCCGGCTGCGGCCCGCGGGCGTGCTGATGCGGCTTGGGCCGCCCAACTTGTTCTTCCTGCTGCTGGCCCTGCTCCTGCCGCTCTCCGCCCCGGGCGAGCCGCTGTGGCGACTTGGGCCGTTGGGGTTTTCGCGCGAGGGGTTGTTGCTGGCCGCCGCCATTGCGCTCAAGGGGAACGCCGTCCTCCTGGTGCTTCTGCTGCTGGTGGGCACTTTGGAGCTGGGCACGCTGGGGCACGCCCTGGACCACCTTTACGTGCCCGACAAGCTGGCCCACCTGCTCCTCTTCACCGTCCGCTACCTGGAGGTGATGGAGCGGCAGTACCGGCAGCTCGCCGCGGCCATGAAGGTCCGCGGCTTCCGGCCCGGCCCGAACCGGCACACGCTGCGGGCCTACGGACACCTGGTGGGAATGCTTCTCGTGCGCAGCCTCGACCGCTCGGACCGGGTGCTGGCGGCCATGAAGTGCCGCGGCTTCGCGGGGCACTTCTGGATGCTCGACCACTTCGCCCTGCGCCGCCGCGACGCGGTCTTCGGCCTGGCGTGCGCGGCCGTGCTGGCCCTCTTGATCGGGGTCCAATGGCGATGAGCGACCCGCTCGTGAGGCTTGCCGGAGTGGACTTCGCCTACGGCCCCAGGCCGGTGCTCCGCGAGTGCGACCTGGCGATCGGCCCCGGCGAGCGCGTGGGGCTGGTCGGGGCCAACGGCAGCGGCAAGACCACGGTCCTGCACCTCATCGTGGGCCTGCTCCAGCCCGCGGCGGGACGGGTCGAGGTTTTCGGCGCGGCCCGCACGCGCGAGGCCGATTTCCACGAGGTCCGCCGCCGCGTGGGCCTCGTGTTCCAGGACGCCGACGACCAGCTCTTCTGCCCCACCGTGGCCGAGGACGTGGCCTTCGGGCCGCTGAACCTCCGCAAGCCGCACCATGAAGTCCGCCAGATCGTCGCCCGCACGCTCGCCATGCTGGGGCTTTCGGGCTACGAAGACCGGGTCACCTACAAGCTCTCCGGCGGCGAAAAGCGGCTGGTCGCCCTGGCCACCGTGCTGGCCATGCAGCCCGAGGTGCTGCTGTTGGACGAGCCGATCTCGGGCCTGGACGAGGAGAGCGAGCGGCGCGTGACCGACATTCTCCTCGGCCTGCCGCAGGCGATGCTCATCGTGTCGCACGACGGCGAGTTCCTGCGCCGCGTGGCCACGCGCACCGTGCGGCTCCGCGACGGGCGGCTGGAAGACGGTCCCCCGCTCTCCCGGTGAGGGCTTACGGCAAGGCCTCACTTGCTCTTGTACAGCTCCGGCCTCCGCTGTCTCAGCACCACCTCGCGGAGGTCCCCCTTGGCCTCGGGCTGGCGGCCCTGCTGGTAGCCGTCGGGGTAAGGGCCCTTCTTGCGGACTTCCTCGGGCCACTCGAAGTACTTCGGGCGGTTGTCGAGCTGCAGGGTGACGATCACCGGCTCGTTGTCGGTCCGGTGCTGCGACCCGCCCAGCACCAGGCCCCAAGGGTCCATGACGTAGGAGCGGTGGTCGCTGGGGCCGGCCTGGCCCACCGAGCGCACGGCGAAATAGCCGTCGTCCACCGCCCGGTGCCAGTCGCGGAAATGGGTGTGCTCGATGAAGGGCCCGGCGTCCTGGGTGTGGTGCAGCAGCACGTCCACCTGGTGCAAAGCGGCGATGCGGTCGATCTCCGGCGTGTAGACGTCGGCGCATATCTTGGTGCAAATCCGGCCGAAGTCCAGGTCATACACGCCCACCCGCTCGCCGGCCTGGTAATACTTCGACTCCTTGGGCGTGGTCTGGTTGATCTTGGTGTAGCGGCCGATCTCGCGCCCCTCGCGGTCGTAGAGGACCGACTCGTTGAAGCCCCGCTCCAGCTCGCCCGCGATCACCACGTACATCTTGTTCCGCCTGGCGGCCTCGGCCACGCGGGCGAGCCACTGGCGGTTGCGCTCCTTGTTCTTCTCCACCTCGGCGTCGTTCTGATACCACACGTATTCCCATAGGCTGGCCAGGTCGCACCGCTGCTGCCCGCAATGGTCGAGCTTGGCGATGAGCCGGTCGATGCTCGGCTCGTACTCGATGGCCGCCACGCGCACGGTCCGCCTGGTGTCCGGCTTGCGGGCAAACGGCGCGGGCAGCTTGTCCTTGGGCGCGGTGATGAGGGCGTACTTGCCCTCGGTCCCGTAGCCGGCCTTGGGGTCGATGCCGCCGGCCAGGCGCGAAGCCGGGACCGTGGCCACGGCCACGCCGCCCGCGTGGCCCGAATCGGCCACGGTATGCCCGTCGCTATCGAACACCTGGGCCCGGCCCAGCGGCCAGGTGGCGGTCCAGGAGAAGGCATTGTTGTAGCCGCCGTAGCCCTTCAGTCCGGCGTATCGGGCGACCGCGTAATGCAGTCCGTTGTCCACGGCCCGGCCCTGGAGCGAGAGGGTGATCGTGTGCTCGTCGCGCACCGGGAAAGGCGAGGTGGACCAGACCACGAGCTTCGCGCCGCGGCGGCGGAGCACCACGTCGATCTCGGGGAAGTAGTGGTCTGTGCCGATCTTCATGCCCAGGGGCCCGAAATCGGTGGCAAACACGGGCAGCTCGTCGCCCAGGGCGAAACCGGCGTCCGGCCCGGGGCCTGCCTCGTAGGGCATCGCGTGGCTCTTGCGGTACTTGCCCACGAGCTTGCCCTGCCGGTCGCAGAGAAACGACGTGACGAACCATCGCTCGGCGTCCTTCTCGCGCAGGTTGCCGACCACGTACATCTTGTACTGGGCGGCCTTCTTCGAGATCGCGTCGGCCGTTGGCCCGGGGATCGGCTCCGGCGGTTGGTCCACGCACACCTCGGGCAAACAGGC
>WBZO01005932.1_pt1 | contig 12116 bp, 15 predicted proteins | sample 5204261 | NCBI WGS metagenome assembly WBZO01 (sample SAMN12412400, study PRJNA552823) | activated sludge metagenome | isolation source: activated sludge from anammox sidestream of wastewater treatment plant... | place: USA: North Carolina | collected 2017-09 | reverse complement strand
ACATTAAAGTATTTTGTTGGATCCCAAATTGAGTTTGGTTTAACTGTAGATTCGATATAAGACATAGTATAAGGTAAAGATGTCCAACCTTTTGATGAAACATTAATACGATCAATGCCAGGTTCTGCCATTGCGTTGCCTGATGGATCAACTTGAGCCATACAAAAATTTATTTCTGCGTCGGCAGCAATTGAGGTAAAGCCCGACTGAGTAACATAAGTACTAAAGTTAGAATTTAACTTACGATAATCTTCGTTTAATATGGTAAGCTGTGAGTTTATTTGTGCTGCATTTAAGTTACGCCCACTTGTTGCCGATGGAGAATTAACAGCTACGCCACTATGTAACACATGAAATACAATAGGAATTGTATAAACGGTACTCGTCTTTTTTTGATTGGCAAACTGCTGATGTTTTGAAAGCATTTGCTGAAACGCTTCTTCGTATTTAGAATTAAAAGTTGGTGATAAGCATTTTCTCTTTGGAGTTTCAGTGTTTTGAGCTTGTAATGTTAATATTACGAAAGCACTTAATATAAAAGTAGTATAAAAAATTTTCATATAAAATTGGATTAATAGATACGCTAAGTTACGAAAAATAATAAGACATTCCTAATGAATTGCTTATTTAAGTACAAGATTTAATGAATGTATTTTAGAAGGATAGTCTTACTGAATGATAAGTCGAAAGTTCTTAGTTTGATAGGCGTTTGTTACATTAAGTTGATATAATCCTGCAGGTAAATCTTTTGTGTCTATACTTGTATGTATGGATTCAACTCTGACTTGTCGTATTCTTTCTCCGGCTATATTGTATAATGCAATTTCGGTATTATTATATTCCATTTTTTCATCCATAAAAACACTTACATTTTCACCTATTGATACAGGATTAGGGGTAATGCTGATGTTAGCAAAAAAATCGTTTTGAATATAAACTATTGGCGAGTAAGTATAAATACCATTGATGTCGTTGATTTTTAATCGAAAGTAAACTAAAGGAGATGAAAATTTGTTATGAATAAATTGACTATAACTTGTAAAAGAGTTTGATTCGCCACGAGCTGCAACTTTTTGAATGGTGTTAAATATTATACCATCCGTTGAATACTGTATTTCAAAATCTTTACTGTTGTGTTCGCTTGCAGTTGCCCAGTATAGATTATATCCTTTTTCTTCTGATATACATTTAAAATCTACAAGGGTTATAGGAAGTAATAATGAACAGTCACTATAATCTATACCAAAATCAATAGTTACATTGTCAATGGCTAAATGATGGTCGTTATTTGAATCGTTTACATCCGACCAACGTAGCATAATTTCATAATTATTAGGAATTAAAACAGAAAGACATGTGGTTTTATTTTCACTAATTGTGCACGGGAAACCAAATAACTGATTTGAAGAGTAATTGCTTGATGTATCTCGAGGTGCTATATATTGTAATGATGGAACATTTATATAACTTCCAGTAGTTAAATTTGTAATTGATGAAGCTGAAACCTGATAACTGAAATCTAATGTGTTTTGAATGTTTGCATTTCCAGCAAGTGAAAGTTGGTAAGCATCAAAACTAATTTTAAGACTATATATTGTTTTTCCTGAATTGTTTTTTAGTCTTACACCATAATGATAATAAGTGCCGACACTTCCAGGATAAGAATTAGAAGGCCGTGTACCTAACTTTTGGTTATTATCTGAATTACATTCATATGAATATATCCCCCCATTGTTAGAAGGTACAGGAGAAGTAGTTACATTTTGGTGATAAAAAGAGGTTGTGCTTGAGAGGTACCAGCCTAGAAATGTTGAGTTATTTGTCCAACTTGTAATATCCGTATTCCCAAAATCCTGAGTATAACTACCTGTTGTAATTAATACTTGCGAATGTCCTTGAATATAGATAAATAAAAGAAATTTAAGTATTAAATTTCGGCTTTTAATATTTCTAATTGTTTTCAAAAAAAACATTTTCAACTTAAATTCTGAGTAAATTCCTAGTTAAGTGGTTTCGGAATATTTTTTACATAGATTTTGTAAAAAACTCTTGTAGGGTGTTCACTTACTTACAAATTTAAACTATTTAACGAATGTATTTTTGAAATTTTCATTAACAAATTGTTAAAAATCAGCATTTTAAAGCATTATTTTAGACAAAATCGCTCTCTATATCGAGGAATCTTTAATCTAATGATAAGGTTTTATTTATTTTTAACTCTTAATTTTTTATACAATGAAAAAAGGTTTTTCTTTTGTTGTACTTTTAATCATTTGTGGTTTCTTGTTATCGTTTATAAATACGACGACAAATCCTGAAATAGCCATTGGTACTTCAATACCTCTTGGAAATGATAAGTTAAAAGATGTTTCAGGGAAACTATTATCCCTAAACGAGATTAAGACTACTAAAGGATTACTTGTTATTTTTTCGGCTAATACGTGTCCTTATGTTAAAATGTATGCTGAAAGAATAAAGCTAATAACCGATTATTGTGCTCAAAATAATATTGGTTGTGTATTAGTTAATAGTAACGAGGATCAAAGAAAAGATGATGATAGTTTTGATGAGATGATTAAATTCTCAAAAGAAAATAAAATAACTTGTGCACATATTATTGATGTGTCTTCTAAAATGGCTGATGCTTTTGGAGCCACAAAAACGCCTCAATGTTTTTTATTTAATCAAAAGGAATTAGTGTATAAAGGCACAATAGATGATAATATTAGAGATGCTAATGAAGTTAAAGCAGCCTATTTAAAAAATGCCATTGATGCCTTGTTAAAAAAAGAAAAACCCAGTGTGCAAGAAACAAAAGCCATAGGTTGCATGATTAAACGAGTTGAATAGGATATGAGTTTGATGTGTTTTGTATTTCAAGCTGTTTAAATAACAGCTATTTTTATTATATTGTGAAAATATAATTTCACTTAAGCAACATGGTAACTTATAATAATAATTTAGCTGATAAATTTTCTTCTGTATTTGAACCAGAATTATTAAAAGAAATGGAAGCTAAATCCAAAATTCTTTTTGTAAAAGAAGGCGAACTAATTATTGATATAGGTAGAACAGTAACTACAATCCCTTTGTTACTTAGTGGAGTTCTTAAAGTAAGTAGGGTAGATGAAAATGGCAAAGAATTATTATTGTATTATGTAAGTGCTCATCAGAGTTGCGCCATGACATTTACTTGTTGTATGCAACAATATCCAAGTGAGGTGAGAGCAATAGCCGAGAGTGATGTTGAACTTATTGCAATTCCAATAGGGGTGATGGATGAATGGCTTATGAAATATCCAACTTGGAAAAGTTTTGTGATGCGAACAGTAAGAAACCGATTTAACGAATTGCTAAACACCATTGATCAATTAGCCTTTCAAAAATTAGATGAGCGATTAGTTAATTATCTTGTAGATAAATCAAAAGCAACTGGAAGCACTATCATCAATTTATCGCACGAAGAAATAGCACTTGATATGGCCTCATCGCGAGAAGTGATTTCAAGGCTATTGAAAAAACTAGAAAATGAAGGGATGGTGTTATTATATCGTAATCAGATAAAACTTTTAAAAACTATATTTTCATAGTAGTAGTTATTCTTAATCTACTTTCAATTTAATAAAAACAGATTGTGACAAATGTTACTGTCTAGATTCTTTTTCTTACCGATCTTTGTATCAAGATAAACAATAAGATTAAGTTATATGAAAAAGAATATTGGCACATTAGATAAAATAATAAGATTGGGGCTGGCATTTGTAATTGCAATACTTTATTTTTTAAATGTTATTTCTGGAGCTATGGCTTTATCTCTTGGAATTTTAGCTGTAGTTTTTATAGCAACAAGTATGTTGAGTTTTTGTCCTTTGTACCTCCCTTTTGGAATTTCTACTAGAAAAAATAAATCTTAAAAATTAATGATTATGAAACACGAAATTGAAACACAATGGATGGGAAAAATGCAATTTAATGCATTAGTAAATGGTCATACGATTATTATGGATACACCTGAACGAGTAGGAGGTGAAGATAATGGCTCAATTCCTAAACCGTTTATGCTTACGGCACTTTCTGGATGCACGGGTATGGATGTGGTGGCTTTATTAAGAAAACAAGGTAAGCAATTGCGTAATTTTAATTTAAAAGTAAGCGGAGAAATTAGTAAACAGGCTCCTATTGAATATGTAGCAGCTCATATTGTGTATGAGTTAGAAGGTAATAGTGAAGATGAAAAAGCAGCTTTAGAAGCAGTTACAAATTCTCAAGAAAAAATATGTGGTGTGAGTCACATGTTTAAAAAGATTATGCCTGTAACCTGGCAAGTTATCTATAATGGACATGAAATTTTTAATAATTCAACACAAACAATAGCATTACCTAATTGATGAAATCATTTATTATAAAATATAAATTAGCGCTACTCGGATTAGTTATTGGTGCTATTGCAGGATATGCCTATTATTATTTTGTAGGATGTGCTAGTGGAACATGTGCCATTACTTCAAATCCATATATTAGTACTGTGTACGGCGCATTTATGGGATTTTTATTATTAACTAGTTTTAAATCAGATGTACCAAAAAAAATAAATCAAGAAAATGAAAAATAACAAAATAACAATTATTGATGTAAGAACTCGCGATGAGTATAGAGGAGGTCATGTTGTAGGTAGTATCAATATACCACTACAAGAAATTCAATCTCGTGTTGATGAAATTAAGAAACTAGAACAACCAATTTTATTATGTTGTGCTAGTGGCGGAAGAAGTGGGCAAGCAACTGCTTATTTGCAAAGCCTAGGGGTAGATTGTGAAAACGCAGGTAGTTGGCTAGATGTAAATTATAGAATAAATGAAAATTAACCTTTTAATAAATAAATAAATAATGATACAGTTAATTAAAAATTTATTTGGCTTAGGTCCAAAAGTAGATTATAAAGAAATAGTAAAAAATGGTGGATTAATCATTGATGTAAGAACGCCATCTGAATATCAAGGTGGGCACATTAAAGGTTCGTATAATATTCCATTGCAACAACTTTCTCAAAATCTTTCAAAATTAAGAAAAGATAAGGTGATTATAACCTGTTGTGCTTCGGGTATGCGTAGTGCTTCTGCCAAGAGTATTTTAAAAGCAAATGGTTATAAAGAAGTGCATAACGGTGGAGGTTGGATGAGTTTAAAAAGTAAATTATCTTAATGGTATAAATTATGAAAGAGAGAATTTTAACTGGCTGGAATTATATGAGAGTTTTATATCTCATACTAGGTATTGTTGTTATTATACAAAGTATAATTCAAAGAGAATGGTTGGGGATATTACTTGGCTTATACCTCACTTCAATGGGGGTTTTTGCCTTTGGATGTGCATCTGGAAATTGTTATGGAGGAACTTGTGATACAACTTCTCAAAAGTCAATAAATCGTGCAAAAGAAATAACGGATAAAGATGTAAAATAAAATGAGTATGACAGATAAACCTAAAACATTTTCTGAACTTATAGCTGGAAACAAACCAGTTTTGATTGATTTCTTTGCAGAATGGTGTGGCCCATGCAAGATGATGGCACCTATACTGGAAGAGTTAAAAAATAAAATAGGAGATAATGCCACCATTATAAAAATTGATGTAGACAAAAATCCCATGATCGCATCTGCATATAAAATACAAGGTGTTCCAGCTCTTTTGCTTTTTAAGAACAATGAAGTGAAATGGAGGCAGGCTGGCGTAGTATCCGCTCAACAGTTATTACAAGTTATAAACCAATATTTATAAAATTTGAAACGATGAAACAATTATTTTTTATTACCACAAGTGTTATGCTATTTGTCTTATTTATGAGCTGTGGTAGCAACACAGCCAATGGACAGTTTAATCTTTCGGCTATTGAATTTTCTGAAAAAATTAATCAAATGCCAGATGCTCCAATCATTGATGTGAGAACTCCTGAAGAATTTGAAAAGGGGCATTTACAAAATGCCAAGAATTTTAATTGGAATGGCAATAATTTTGAAAATGAAATTTCTACATTAGATAAATCTAAGCCAGTATTTGTTTATTGTTTAAGTGGAGGTAGAAGTTCATCAGCTACAAATTATATGCGTTCTAACGGTTTTACTCAAGTTTATGAACTAAGTGGCGGTATTATGAAATGGCGTGGAGCCGATTTGCCCGAAACCACTGAAACTGTGGCGCAATCATCTTCTAAAGTTAAGGCTGATGAGCTAACTATTGATAAATTTAATGAGTTAATTAAATCAGAGAAAATAGTTTTAGTAGATTTTTATGCTGATTGGTGCGCACCTTGTAAAAAAATGAAACCTTACTTAGAAGAAATATCTAAAGAAATGGCAGATAAAGTAGAAGTAATTCGAATTAATGCCGATGATAACCAGCAGCTTTGTAAGGATTTAAAGATTGATGCATTGCCTGTACTTCAAATATATAAAAATAAAGCATTAACATGGAATCATTCTGGCTACATAGCAAAGGAAGGTGTTGTAACACAATTACAATAAATGTATGAGATGAGAATGTAAAGGGTTGTCTTAAAAGGGGGAAGGCAACCCTTATGTTTGTTTAATGGCAAGTGTCATTTCTCTTTTGTTTGCAAAACCAGGCAAAGCTTTTACAATAAATCCAGCTGATTTTAGATGTCGTTTCATCTGACCTTGAGCACAATAGGTAACTAATTTGCCTGATGATTTAAGCATTGAATTCATACTTAAAAAAATACTTTCTGTCCATAACTCCGGTTGTTCTCTTGGCGAAAAAGCATCATAATAAATAACATCGGCTTTAATTGGTATTTTAAAATTTTCAATTTGCTGCCAATATTTAGTTAAGTTAAAATGAGGCAACACTGCTTGAGTTTGATTCCATTCTTGAAGATGAATTTTTCTGAACAACTCATCCAATTCAGTATCATCTTTAAAATAATTCAGTTCATCTATTATTTCATTTGAAATAGGATAATACTCTACTGCATGATAATTTATAGTTATAGGTGTTTTAAGTACCTCACGAATGGTTAAAAGCGTATTTAATCCAGTGCCAAAGCCAATTTCTAAAATAGTTATTTCTGTTTGTTCTGTATTTAATAAAGGTTTTAATCCTTGCTCAATGAAAACATGTTTGCTTTCTTCAATTGCTCCAAATATCGAATGAAATGAGGTGTTAAACTGTTCACTAAATAATGAATTTGACCCATCATGTGTTTTTAAAAGTCTGATTTGATGAAAATTCATATTCAAATTATTTTAAACTTCGTATTGAAATTCCCAAGCAGATTTGTAATAACGAAGATTTTCTGTGTACTCGATTAACGATTTATAAAATGGATGATTACCAATAGTTGCTGTATCCATAATAATAACTAATTTCTTTTTGGCTCTTGTCAGTGCAACATTCATGCGTCTTATATCCGATAAGAAACCAATTTCGGATTGCGAATTACTCCTTACTAATGAAATATAAATCACATCTCTTTCTTCTCCTTGAAAACCATCAATGGTTTTTACGTCAAGTTCATTGATTAGATATTTAGATTTATCGAAGGATAGCGATATTTCTTTTAATAATTCAATTTGTTCTTTGTAAGGCGAAATAATTCCAATATCTAAGCGTTGTGTTTCATTAGCATTTTGGTATTGTCGCATTAAAAGTTCTAAGTGTTTAAAAACAAGTTCCGCTTCGCCTTTATTTGATAAACTTAATGTTTCAGGATTTTGATATTCATCAAAACTACAGCCTGCTGTATCAATTAATTCAATGGGATTGGAAAGTATATCATAATTTTCATCGAGTGATAATAAAGCATTTTTAACACTCACATCGGCTTCTAATTCATTATTATAAAAATACGAGTTACTGAATTGCATGATGTGCTCATGCATACGGTATTGACGATTTAAAAGCGAAGATATGTTTTGGTGTTTTGTTAATCGGTCTAAAATGGTTTGATCTAAGCCTTCTTGTTTTGCCTTTATGCTTTTTACAACAGGTGGTAACTGAAAATGATCGCCACTAAAAATAACTCGATTACATTTTAATAAGGGTATCCAAGTCATTGCTTCTAAAGCTTGCGAAGCTTCATCAAAAAACAGGGTGTTAAAATGTTTTTTTTGTAATACTTTGTGGTTTGAGGTAACAGGTGTACAACATATCACTTGTGTTTTTTCTATCAGTGAAGAAATAATATATTCCTCTAGTAATTTAGATTCTTTGATACAGTTTTTAGCCTCTGAGTAATATAGGGCACGTTGTTTAGCATCTTCTTTACCAAATACTCGTTTGTATTTTCCAGCCATTCTAAAATACTCTTCGGCATTTTTACGAAGATTTTTTATGTCTTTGTAATGCTCATGTTCTTGAATACTTCCATCAATAGTTGTACGTTGTAAATCTTCAGATACCCGAGCTGGATGCCCCACTCTTAACACCTGAATACCTTGTTCTAATAGTTTTTCGGTAATTAAATCTACGGCGGTATTGGTGGGGGCACACACAAGCACTTGGCTTTCGGATTGTAAAACTAAACGAATAGCTTGTACAATTGTTGTTGTTTTTCCTGTTCCTGGAGGGCCGTGTACAACGGCTATGTCTTTTGTAGATAGAATATGTTGAACGGCTTTGTTTTGCGAAATATTTAAAGGTGGAATAACTAAGGATTGGTTATTATTTTCGAAACTAGCAGATAAATTACCTTCTATAATTTCTCGTAATTCGCTAACACGATTGTGCTTAGCTGCAATTACCACGTCTAATGCTTTTTGCATTTCAAGGTAACTGTTGTCGTCAAATTGTACGTTAATTCCTAATTTGCCTTCATAACACCAATCGGGTAACTCATCAGTATGCATTATAATTTTTAGCCTGTTTTTTCCCGATTGTTTAATAGTTCCTGTAATTTCTATAGTTTCATCCGTGTTTTTAGTAGAAAATAAACTAATGTTTTTGCCTGTACTCATTTGATGAGGTGTATCAAGTTGAGATGTGCGCTCAATCTCTAAGTGCACATAATCGGCATAACCAATTTCGTTATTTAAAATTTGAATAGGATACCATGTTACGCCATTCTTTTTTCGTTGCTCAATATTTGCTTTTAAAAATTGTGCTTTGTATTGTAGATAATCTTCTTCTTGTTCAATAAGCAAAAGTTCCTTTAATTTTTTTAACCGATTTATACTTTGTTCCATTGAAATTTTGTTGCTTAAAATTAGTAAAAAATAAAGTATCTGCTTAAATAAATTATTTTAATGCTGGTTTCATTTTTTTTTACATTAGTACTCAAATTATATTTATATGAAAAAAATATTACCAATTTTAGCCCTATGCACCACAAGCGTGTGCGCTCAAAAAATTACGTATAGTTTTAGTAATGAGTTTGAAACTGTAAAAAAACATCGAGGGGAAGGATTTTATAAATTTGGCGATGATGTTTATGCTGAAGCATATATTCAAAAAGATGAGAAGGATATGGTTTTTCAACTTTTTGATAAAACCTTTCAAAATGTAACTAAAACGGTTACTGCTGAATTTCCTGAATTTGAAAAACATCCAACAGACGAAGGTTTTTTTAGCGTAAAAAACGATTTTAATTGGTTTTTTTCTACTTGGGATAAAAGTACAGAAACAGAACGATTATTTGCTTTACCTTTTGATACAAAGAGTTTAAAATTTGCTTCAAAAGAAATTAAATTAATAGAAACAGGAAGATTAACACCTTTCGATAAATATAGATTTGATTATTCAACTGATAGCACCAAAATGTTGATAACCTATAGGAAGAAACCAGAAATAAAAAATGATAAATTAAATAAAGACATTATTGGCTTTAATTTATTTGATGATAAATTGAAAAAAATATATGCGGCTGAAATAGAAATGCCATATTCAGAGGCTGATATGAATAACGAAGATTATGAGATAGATTCGAGAGGGAATATTTATATGTTAGCTTCGGTAAAAATAAATAATTCGATTGATGGAGAGGTGGATAAAGAACATAAAAATGCTAAGCGTTATGAACTTATAAAAGTTAATCAAAGCAATAATACACTACAATCTTTGAAAATACAATTGGACAATAAATATGTGAGTAGTGTTATTTTATCTGAAGACTTGAATCATAATATTGTCATTACTGGTTATTATTCAAATAATAAGAAAAGTAATGCTGTTGAGGGCGTGTTTTTAATTCGTATTGAGTTAGATGAAAATAGTGCTGTAAAAAACTTGAAAACAACCTATTGTCCTATACCTGTTGAAACACTTCAAGCATTTGAATCGGCTCGTACACGTAAAAAAATGGATAAAAAAGAAGAAAAAGGAAATTTAGAAGCGGCCAATTTAACTTTTAGAAAAGTAGTTTTTTACCCCGACGGAAGTGTAATGGTAATAGGTGAAGAATATAGATTAGATGAATATACACATTATAACGGCAAAACAACATATACTACTTACGTTTACCGTTATAATGACATTATTGTACTTAAAGCAGATAAAGAAGGGAAAGTTTTATGGTGTAACAAAATTCCTAAAACTCAAGCTGGTTCAAGTGACAGTGATTTAGGGTTTCATCACCATGTTTTTAAAGGAGAAGATTTGTTTTTGTATTTAGATAATGCTAAAAACATAAATTTACCTTTAACTGAAGCTCCTGAGCCACACCGAGGAGGAGCTGGCGGCTTTTTAACTTGTGTGAAAATTGATAAAGAAGGTAAAATGACCAAACAATCTTTATTTGATATTAGAGAAGAAAAAATTAAAGTGCATCCAAGCTATTTAAAGTCTATAGGTGAAAATTTAATCTTAGATAGATTAAAAGCTGGTGGTGGCGAATCTAAAGTACTTAAATTGGAAGTTAAATAAACGTACTATCGTTTTAAATTTAAAAGAGTTATTCACGTGCTGAATAACTCTTTTTCTTTTGGCAATACTATAGTATCTTTCTTTTAGTATATCAACTTTTTATAATTATACTACCTTTACTTTGTTCTATTTTATACATCATGTCAATTCATCAAAAACTACTATACAATTCAATACTTTGGTATATTATTCTTTGTTTTTATAATATAGATATAAAGGCACAAACATATATACCTATGCTTAAATATAATAGCGAATGGCACGTTACCAATTGTAATATGGGTTGCGCCACCGATAAATATTATACCATAGGCGATACCATTATTGATGGATTACATTATAAGTTCTTAGATCAATTTCATTACTTAAAAAACTTTTTTATTAGGGAAGATACAATAACTCAAAAAGTGTATTTACGATTAAGAGCAGATATGCCACCAGCTAAGGATTATTTACTTTATGATTTTTCGTTACAAGTTAATGATACTGTTAGCATCACAAATCCGGGAAGTCCTTATCCAAAATACCCAGGTTCTTTTGTGTTGGATTCAATTGTATCAAAACCATTAATTAATTATAATCATCGTTTTTTTTATTTACATGCTTTGGATACAGTTACTGCGCAAACCAAAACCACCATTTGGGTAGAAGGTATTGGTTCGTTATGCTTAATCAACACTCCTGGTGCTGCACCCCAAATAAATGGCGTAGGTCAGCTCAGTTGTTTTTTTAGTAATAACATCAATGAATACAGCCAACTCGATTCCATTTCGGATTGTGTTTCTGTTTATCCATTATCAGTAAATGAATTAAATGCGAATCAAACTATTATCGTTAGTCAGAATTTTGATAAAAGCACTATTACCTTAATATCTAAAAAATACGAGATAGCTAAGTTGTATATTTATTCTACCCAAGCCAAATTAGAATTAGAAAATCAAAACCTTGGATTAAGCACAACGCTACCTATTGGTTCATTATCTAAAGGCTTGCTTTTGGTAAGAATGATGGATGAACAAGGAAAATTATATAGTTATAAAATTTTTAATCCTTAGTAAACATTAGGCAATTCCCCCTTCTTTTAATCTTTCTGCATTTTCGGCAAACTGTAAAGCATCAATCATTTGTTGAATGTTACCATTTACAAAATCAGTAAGGTTATATAAAGTTAAACTAATACGATGATCAGTAATACGATTTTGAGGGTAGTTATAAGTTCTAATTTTTGCCGAACGGTCACC